>JABAOC010002731.1_pt1 | contig 81266 bp, 66 predicted proteins | sample 7062161 | NCBI WGS metagenome assembly JABAOC01 (sample SAMN14538625, study PRJNA623070) | marine sediment metagenome | biome: marine biome [ENVO:00000428]; feature: marine pelagic biome [ENVO:01000023]; material: deep marine sediment [ENVO:00002113] | place: India: Gulf of Khambhat ... | reverse complement strand
TTGCTTCGCTTCGCTCGCAACAAGGCTTCAGTCCTCCGGAATTCGCAATGGCAGAGTCATCATGCTTAACTCGAGAGGCCTGCTCAGTTCGGGATAGTTTCTTAACCAGCTTGCCGGAAGGCTTCTTAACCAGCTTACCTGCCTTCAAAATATGCTGCCGCCGAAACAGATGTGCTTTCAAAATAGTCAAAAGCTGGACTCTGATCCAGGACTCATTTGCCCTTTATGGCCATCCGGTACCTGGCATTCTTCTGTACCAGTTCTCTGGAAAAATAATCCGAGTGATACCGGTTCTCCACGTAGAGCTTCGTCTGGTCGCAGTAATGGGGGCTGGCCGGTATGCCTGATACGCCAGTGGGAATCACAGTGAGCGATTCATCCCAGTCGTTAAGAGAATAAATATGACGCTGGGAGGCACCGGCTGTGACACCGAAAGGATCATTGAAAGGATAGAAATTATAACACACCGTATGATAACTTCCTCCGACTTCGTAGGGTCCTCGGTTGAACTTAAACAGCCAGTCCAACAACTTGACATTTCCCAGGGGATGACTGAGTGTGAGCTGGTGGAGCGTCCCCCACTGCCAGACTCCGGGATTAGACCCAAGCTCGGCTTTGAGAGCTGCAACTGTATCTTTGAAGCTTTTCTGAACGATAGATGCATACGTCTCCTTGGCTCCTTCTGTTCTTACATCATCACACCAGAGAGTGCCTTTTTTTTCGAAGAAATAATGGACTGCATATTCGCAGAGCTGTGGGGAAGAGACAAAATCTATATAAAGCTCTTCGCCCAGTTCATCTAATAATAAATTTTTCAGGAGTAAACCCAAATATTTTTCGAACACAGCAGCTTCGGGACAGGTGGGCGCAAGAACTCCATCCCATGAGGACAGCATCTCCAGGGCGTTTCTCTCCAGATCGTTCAAATCCTCTGATTCATCGACCATAGAAAAAATAGAGTCTCGAATCATTTCGAACAACTTCGACCTTTGATCTGTCTGCATGCGCTCGAAATCCTCGAGCGAGAATTTATCTTTCTCCGCAAGCATTTCTCGAATGCGGTCGATGCGGTATGGCGGTTCAAACCAGCGGCTTATATAGTGGGGAAACTCATCGCCCACGGTCCTATTGTTGGCACTCGAGACAAAGCCATTTTCCGGATTAAAGCTGTGAGGAAGCTCTTCAAAAGGGACTATGCCCTGCCAGTCATATTCATCTTTCCAGCCGGGAAGGATCGCACAGGTCTCTCCGCCTTTACGAATGGGAACGCCTGAAGCGCAGTAGAGCCCGATGTTGCCGTCGACATCCGCATAAACGGTATTCTGGCTTACAGAAATAAAGGTTCTCATCGCCTCTCTGAACTCATCCCAATTTCCAGCCCGATTGAGGAGATAAATGGTCCGCAGCTCGTCGGAATATTCATTGCCGGTCCACCGCATGGAGATTGCTGCATCGTCAATCTCGTGGAATCTGGAGATGATTGGACCCCGGTGAGTGAACCGGATTGCCTCCTGGATTGCATCTCCTCCCTTGACTCTTATCTCCTCTTTTTGCACCTGCAGTTTTTTCCATTCTCCATTCAGCTCATAATGGTCGGGATGATCAGGATCGAATTTTTCGAGATAAAAGTCTGCATTATCCACCATCACATTGGTAAAGCCCCAGGCTATGCGGTCGTTGTGCCCGGCCACGATAAAAGGCTGACCCGGAAGGACGACTCCGGTAACATTCAGTCCTCCCTCTACTGACTGGTGCATCTGATACCATATGCCTGGCGAATTGAGGCCCAGATGCATATCATTTGCGAGGATGGGCTTTCCCGTCACACTCCTGTCTCCGGACACAGCCCAATTGTTGCTCCCGCTGAAAATTTCGAGTCCGATTTTTTGGAGGCGGCGGTTGGCATTCAACAAGGTGCGGTCGAAGTCAATCTGCGCCAACTTCGATTCGAATGCGGGATACACTAAAGTGGGGAAGAAAGTCATATCGGGTAATAACTCTTTGGCTTTGGAGTCACCGAATCGTCTCTTTATTTTGTCCAGCAAGACTTCTGTGCTCCAGGAGAGACTCAGATCCCAAGCCATATATCCTACAAGATGGAGTGAATGTTCCGGGAGCCACTTCTCCGGCTCATACCTAAGGATCGAAAATTCTGGGGGAAGCCTCTTGCGCTGCATCTCGATATACTGATTCACACCGTCTGCAAAGGCCTGCAAGGCATCCACATGGATACCATCGGTCCTTTCAAGCACCAGGCGGGATTTTTCGGGTATTCTCAGCGATCGCATGAGGAGGTCTGTCTGGACCAGTTCCTCCCCGAAAATTTCAGCAAGCCGTCCGGTACAAACCCTGCGGAGGAGGTCCATCTGCCAGAGCCTGTCCTGTGCCATGCAGTATCCGACCGCTCTGTAGAGGTCTTCCTCGGTCTTGGCATAGACATGAGGAATCCCGTGGAAGTCACGGTACACAATGACCTCTTGGGATATGCCTGAGAGCGCTATGGTCGCATCATAATCTGGAAGCCCTCTCTGTGAAACGGATCGAACGAAAAGAGCACCAGCGATGGCGGCGAGCACTATCAAAGCAATCAGTACGATGCCGGCAATCTTCAGTTTTTTCAATGGTCTCTCCTGAATTGTAGGTCGTAATTTTCGATCTTCCAGGTCAAATTTTTCATTCCAGGTCTTTCCTCTCTATAAATATTCCTTCATAAACGCTATCTTATGCTTTAAATTCTTTATCGCAACCTCCGATCACATGAATCTTATTCCAGATTCTGGCACAGTCGATGTGCTGGATTACAGAATTCGATCTGCCGACAGGAATATTTGCTTTCGCCGTCCAGGAATCTTTTTGTGGATCATATTCATAATTTGTAGTCTCGTGCGCCTCTTCTGTCACCGGACAATATCCGCCCATAAAACATATTCTATCTCCGCATGCAGCAGCCTTTACGTTTCGATGGGGAATGGTAAATCCGTTTTTGAAATCCATTTTATCTGATAGACAGAGCTGTTTTCATCGCCGTTATCGAGATTCGAGGCATCTGTATGATTGGTGGAAATCAGAAAAATGATAAATAATAGAATTAGGCGGAAAAACTTGATATTCATTACCTCTCCTCTCGGCGATAAAATTGAATCAACCTGAACACTTCATATAAAAACAGTCTTCCTTTGTAAAATACTGATTTATAATACTTTAGAGTCAGAGAGTAGTGGAAACGGCCAGGAGAAAGTTTACCAAACCATTGCTTCTTTTTAAAGACATTTCTGACAAAATATTTGTGGCCGGTTTTGAAGGAGATGAAGACTGTTCATCTGCAATCGGACTTTATGACGAAAGGATCGATATGAGGTGCGAAGGACTGACGCGGAACCTCTTAATTCGGTAATCGCGTATACTGCCACCGAATTATTTGATAAAATTGTCTTCCGCTATGATTGTGATTCGCTCTGAACGAAAAGAAGACCTGGAAGCCATCCATGAAGTGAACAGGCTCGCATTTGGTCAGGAAGAGGAAGCTCTTCTCATCCGAAGAATTCGGGATTCCTCTCATTTTATTCCGGAACTCTCTCTGGTCGCTTCCCAGGAAGGACGAATCGTCGGCCATATCCTCTTCAGCGGGATCGTTATCGAAAGCCCATACGGAAATGAACAGGCCTTATCCCTCGCTCCCATGGCGGTGCATCCCGACTTCCAAAATCAGGGGATTGGCTCGAAGCTGGTCATAGAGGGACTGAGGAAATGCCGAGAGCTTGGATCGAAAGTCGTGGTTGTCATCGGGCACCCTGGCTACTATCCACGTTTCGGTTTTGTCCCAGCAAAGCGGAAAGGACTCGAGGCCCCATTTCCGGTACCAGATGAAGCATTCATGGTCCTCGAGCTGGTCCCAGGCGTTTTGGAGAAAACCAAGGGCACAATCAAGTACCCTCCTGAATTTGATGAAGTGAGCTGAGTATTGCCAAGATTTCTCGCTTTCATGGAATAGGAATTGAGCTTTATAAATCCAAACGATGCCCGCCGTCTGTACCATGACCTGAGCTGGATCTGGCCCATCGTCAGTCCTCCTGAGGATTATGTTGAAGAGACTGAGTCTTTCTGCAGAATCATCAAAGAACATGCAAAAATTGAAGTAAAAACACTCCTTCATCTGGGTTGCGGAGGAGGCAGGAACGATTACACCTTCAAAAGACATTTCGATGTCACCGGTGTCGATATCAGTGAAGAGATGCTCGAAATCGCCAAAGAACTCAATCCAGAGGTGAGTTACATCTCCGGAGATATGCGATCGATAAAACTGGAAAAAACTTTCGATGCTGTTGCGGCCTTCGATTCCATCAATTACATGACTTCCGAAAAAGATCTCCGTCATACATTCCAGACGGCCATCCTGCATCTGCGTCCAGGAGGAGTCTTTCTTACGATTGTGGAAGAAGATCGAGAGAGATTCAAACAGCACAGGACGATTGCTTCCACCCATTCTCGAGGCGATGTGCACGTCACCTTTATCGAGAACAGTTTCGATCCAGATCCTACAGATACACACTTCGAAATGACATTCATCTATCTGGTCCGTAAAAGAGGGCTGCTCGAAGTCCATCCAGACTCTCACCTCTGGGGATTATTCTCAATAGGCACCTGGAAAGACCTTCTGGAAGAGACAGGATTCCAAGTGAAGCAGCTCAGTTTTGAGCATTCGACTTTCCTCGATGAAGAGTGCTTGCCGATGTTTGTTTGTTTTAAGCCGTAGAAGAAGATATTCATCCTTTCAAGGGAAATGCAACATTCTTCTCTTCTGAAAAGTTAATAGATTTTAAGGAGGCCGAAGATGATTACGGATATTAGAGGGACTGTATATGTTGTTATTGTACTGATTTTAATATCTGTTCTATCCTTTTCCCAACAAATAGAAGTGAAAGACGGGATTCGTCTCGTGCACAATGAGAAAACCGGAAAATGGGGAAAACAGCCCAAGATCTCCCTGGAATACGTAAAAAACATCGGAGATCTGGAGTCGGAGGACGATAATGTGCTCTTTTATCTGCCGTCAGACATTGCTTTCGATAATCAAGGCAACATCTATGTGCTGGACTCCGGCAATCACAGAATCCAGAAATTCGATCCCGCCGGAAATTTTCTCGCTTCCTTTGGAAGACAGGGCCAGGGACCGGGCGAGTTCCAGTATCCCCAATCGATCGATCTAGATCCGGATGGAAATATTTATATTTCGGATTCAGGAAATCAGAAGATCCAGATCATGAAACCAGATGGCTCTCTGTCTGAAGAAATCAAGATGACAGAAGAACCCCCCGGTATCATTAAATTGGGAACTGGCCAAATGATCATGGGACAAGGAGCCTCTGTCTTTAGTATCGGAATGGGGAGAATGGACCAGGATCAAGAACTGCCGATGTTGATAAAAGTCTTGAACAAGAAGGCTGAGGTCCAGAAAGAATTTTGCGAACAGAAAAATTATAATGACTTCCTCGTGAACAGAATGGGAAATCGGTATCATTTCACGGTCGATGAAGAAAGGAATGTGTATGTCTCTTTCGATTATCAGAACCGAATCGAGAAATATTCTCCAGATGGACGGCTCCTTTGGAGGTCAGACCGGCCGCTGAACTACGATGTGACAACACCCAAGTCCAGGGGAGAAAGGACAGGCAGCGGAGGCAGAGTTTCCATCCGTATGCCAGAGATGAATAGAGTCTCCAGCGGCATAGCCGTCGACGGCAAGGGGAGGGTGTGGGTAGTCACACTGAAAAGACAGCTCAAAGAAGATGAGAAGGTCCGATCAAATGTGATGGTTTCCATGAGCGGTGGTCAAAGATCTATGAATTTTTCCGTATCAGGTAATACAGATGAAAGGAATACGGAGGCCTATATACTCGAGATATACGATTCTGACGGTGTTCTCTTAGGTTCCATTCAGCTCGACAGATTCGTAGATGACATCCACATCGAAAAGGACGAGATCTATCTATTGGACCGCATGCGCGGTATGCAGTATTACGAATACAAGATAGAGGAAAAGTAGACGCTTAGGTAAATGATTTGAGTGCATGGCTTAGAGAAGGATGCTGCAATTTTCTAATCGCCTTCAATTCGATCTGCCTGATACGCTCGCGGGTTACATTGAACTTTTGACCCACTTCTTCCAGAGTATGCTCCCGGCCATCTTTCAGACCATACCTTAATTCCAAAATTTTCGTTTCCCTGTCTGTGAGATTATTCAGCGCTTCCCTTATTTTTTGTTTGAGGTCGGCATGTATTACAGTGTCCGGAGGGGAAGGAACATCCCTTTCTTCGATAAAATCGGCTATTTGACTCTCTCCTCCTTGACCCACAGGCATTTCTATCGAGAGGGGTTCTTGAGTGGACTTTAACAGGTCCCTCACCTTGTCTACAGGCATCTTCGCCTTTTCAGCCAGTTCTTCGCAGGTGGGTTCTCTTCCTCTCTTTTTGACAATGGCTTGGGCCGCTTTTTTTAGCCTGAGCAATGTTTCGGTCACGTGAACTGGAACCCTTATCGTACGTGCCTGGTCAGCGATCGCTCGGGTTATGGACTGTCTGATCCACCAGGTGGCGTATGTGGAAAACTTGTTCCCCCTGCGGTATTCATATTTTTCCACAGCCCTCATCAAACCCATATTTCCTTCCTGGATGAGGTCCAGGAGGTCAACACCTCGGTTTTGATATTTTTTTGCTATCGAGACAACCAGCCTCAAATTGGCTGCGACCATTTCCTTTGTCGCTCTGTCTCTTTTTTGTATTCCCCCTTCCAACATGGAGAGGATTTCTTCCAACCTTCTTGGAGGGAGATGCGTATCTCTCCGCGCAGCCTTGACCATTCCGGTTAATTCCCTGAGTTTTCGCTTCAGTTCCTCCGCTTCAGCTCTTCCCTGGGCTCTTTTGACTAACTGTTTGAGCTCTTTTTCGGTCTCTACCAATCTGTGAGCTGTCCTGAGTTTGCTGTGTATCTTCTCTATGATTTTTTCTCTCTGTGACTCCCGGATGTTCAGTTTTTCGATACATTTCCTTATTTTAACGACCAGCCTCCCTCTGGCGAAGGTGTTTTTTCTGATGGAAGGAAGAAGGCACAACTCATTGTACAGCCTTTTGATCTCTTCTATTTTTTTTAAAACATTCATCTGCACACGTTTCAGTTTTCCAGCAGAAAGCTGTTCATCGGTGTATTCAAAAAACACCCGGACGATTTCCGGTTCCTCATGCACCTTTTTTGCTAAGAGAAGGACTTCATCCATCACAAATCTGGTCTTGGCAAGGGCATGGATTATCTCCTTCTGCCCTCGCTCGATCTTCCTGGCCAGAGCTAACTCTCCCTCCCGGGTGAGCAGCATCACACCTCCCATATCTCTCAAATACAGCCTCACAGGGTCCTGAGTGGGCAGGGCTCCCGTTTTTTGGACATCGTTTGCCTGCTTTTTCCAAGCCGCAGTCCCATTCCTGCGACTCGTCACATCCTGATTCTCACCGACTTCCCAAGAATAACCATCCTCTTTGCTCTCTGAATGCCGGTAGTCTCGGTAGGACTGGACGGTCTCTTTCGTTAAAAGAGGCATGATATCGCTATCCCAAGATTTATGCTCAAATGACATTTCTCTATCACCTATAATTCCTATAGACATAATAGTAACTATTTTCCCATCTTATTCGTTGCATTTCAAGCGAATTTTTGATACAGAAAAAAATTCTCGCCTCTCTTTCGACCTCCATTGAAGAAAGGCTGGACTGAGAAATCCAACTTTGGTATATGTGATATTTGCACTGGAATGACAAAAGGCATCGGCATATTTTATGGATAGTACAGGCTCCGTAGCTAGTGTGAAAAAAAGACTTTGTCTATTCGTCTTCATCCTGGGAACAATCCTGCTCAATGGGACTACCTACACTCTTTCACAAGGGACTTTCACCCAATCGAAAGAAATCGCAATACGAAATCTGACCAGAGAGATGGTGCACTATACCGTCAAAGAGTCTCATATCAGCACCCAATCTAAGAAGATGTCTCTGTGGGCGGGTGACCTCGATCGATTCTCAGAAGGAATTCCGTTGATTATCTCCTTTCAGAAGAAGGGAAAAACCATCACCTACCAGCTTAGTCCTGGAAGAGCCTACTCCTTTCGGTATGACGAAAACGGAGACCTGGAGCTGTACGAAGGCTCACACAGCAGGACCGATGCAGCAGATCTTGCCCCTTACGTATCGACTCCGATGGTGGTGGTCGAAAAGATGCTCGAGATGGCCAAAATAACAGAGAAGGATGTGCTGTATGACCTCGGATGTGGAGACGGCCGGATCGTGATTTTGGCCGCCAAATTATACGGAGCCCGCGGAGTAGGAATCGACATCGATCCCGAACGGATCGAGGAGTCCAAAGCATATGCAAGCGCAGCTGGAGTGGAAGATCTCGTCGAGTTCCGTCTCCAGGATGCCATGAAGGCCGATATATCCAGGGCCACAGTTGTCACCCTCTACCTGCTACCGGAATCGAATGCCCTACTGCGTCCGCTTCTGGAAGAACAGCTCAAGCCCGGGGCACGCGTGGTCTCACATAACTACCATATGCCCGGTTGGGAGCTGAAAGAGATCGGCTACAAGGCGATCACAACAGGAGACGGCACGCTGCACACTATTTTTGTCTATAAAAAATAGAGGAAAAAGAATCCATGAAGGGAAAAAAGCTTCTCATATCCGATGATGACAAATGTCCTCATTGCCAATCTGAATTTGTCTTTAAAACAGGAGGGATCGGCGCAGAGGCCTGTCCTTTACCCGAGTCACCGGATCTGAAAGTCTTTCTGTATAGATGTTACACCTGCAATAAAGAATTCTACTGTAGTGCCGGGTAAATTCTTATTGCACGGCTCACAAATATCTTTATTTCCATGATATCTTCTTTATGAGTCAGGCAAACCGCATCCGGAGGCAAGCGGGAACGGAAATATGCACATTTCAAATGGATTATGCTCCTTCCCGAACTTCAAACATTGTATAATAGAATCCCTATTGAACCAAACGACTCCAGAGTCAAGAGCCGAGAACAATGATCGTCAAGGAGATTCACGCCAAGAGCATCCTGAACAAATCGAAAATCTTCGACTACTGCCTCAATTCCTACACCGGCTGTCAGATGAACTGCAGATACTGCTACGCCCGCCTGTTCATGCGGCGTTACTCAGGCCACACAGAATCCTGGGGTGAATTCGTGGATGTAAAGGTGAATGCTCCCTCACTCCTCCGGAAACAGCTCGAAAAAGCAAAAATAGGAACGGTCTGGGTTTCCTCGGTCTGTGACCCTTACCAGCCTCTCGAGGCGAAGTACAAGCTCACCAGGCAGTGTCTGAAGGAACTCCTGGAAAAGCAATTTCCAGTCAATGTCCAGACGAAATCAAAGCTAGTACTCAGGGATATGGATCTGTTTTTACGATTTAAAGTCATCGATGTGGGTTTTACCATCGCCACGGATGATGAGAAAGTGGCTCGACTCTTCGAACCCATGGCCTCTCCAATAAAAGATAGAATAGACGCATTGGGACGGATGCATGATGCAGGAATCCAAACCTTTGCCTTTATCGGACCTCTTCTCCCTGGAAATCCTGAGAAGCTCGTGGGTGAATTGGAGGGAAAAGTCGACTATGTGTACATCGACAGGATGAATTATGTTAGCACCATCCGGGGATTCTATCGCCATCTGGGATTAAAAAAATATTTGACCGATGATTTTTTCCATAAGAAAAAGGACCAGCTTGTTCGAGAATTGGAAAGAAGGCGAATGCCTTTCGAGGTTTTCTTTTAGGAAGAAAAGGCAAACCGCACATAAATGATACGAAAGGTTGAAGGAAGATGAAAAAACGATATGTTTTCATGCTCAAAATCCTCGTCATATTTTTTTCTCTTAGGGTCTTGTCGTCCGGACAGGATCCCCAACCTCCGCCAAACCAGTCAGCTGAACTGACCATCAAGGATGGACAAATCTCGATGGAATACGAGGGCAAACCGCTCTTTAGGGCCGAAATTCAAGCCTCGGGGAAAAAATTCAGGGTGAACAGAGTTACCGAGATGAGTAAGGGGTGCATGACTCAGCTCGTGATCCTGACATCACAGAGTTTTAGGGACGAGATCGAGGTCACCGGAACCATTGCAGGAAGCCATGAATCCTTTCCCTGCGAGGCAGATAGAAGAGATCATGGGATAGCCATAGTCCGTCACTTCTACGGCCCGAGCCACAGCTTACTGAACCGGGGAGTTTATGACCGGAACCGGGATTGGGTTCTTTCGGTAGATCACAACCCTGAAGTCAGGATCATGCCTAGAGAGGAGAGCTCAGGAAGACGCACCTATGACATCTCCATTCGCGGGCCAGAAATCATCATCCGATTCCGGCCTCTCTTCTACCAGAGGCATCGAGGTCTTGAATACTTCGAGCCCTGGCGCTACACAGTTTGGCCAGACCCCGTGGTAGGTTGGTGTTCCTGGTTTGCCTATTTTACAGATATAAGCGAAGAGAACATCAAGAAAACCGCTGATGTTCTTTCCGAGGTCCTCTTGCCTTATGGGTACGAATATCTTCAGATCGACGACGGCTACCAGAGAGCAGAGGGGCTTCCGGAATTCTGGGTTCAGCCCAACCAGAAATTTCCAGGGGGGGGCTGAAACATCTGGCAGAATACATAAAGAGCAAAGGTTTAAAGCCGGCATCTGGACCAATGTATCCTTCGATCAGGAAGAATTTGCCCAGAAAAACAAAGAATTTTTTCTCAAGGAGATAGGAAAGGAGCATTTTATGCTGGGGAGTCGGGGGATCCGGCCCAAGCTGATCGGCATCATCGATGGCTGTCGGATTCGGACAGGGAATATTACGTCTTCGAATTTTGGTCGAAACGGTTGATAGGAAACTTTTGCGGAAGTTTTCCTCCCGGAAAAATCGATCCGAAATACAACTGCCAGCTTTTCTGTATTCGAGAGAGACTGGACCACCCCCAGGTCATGGCCACGAATCGACACATCACCTGCGGTGCTTATGACCTCGAAGATGTCCGCTGGGCTAACAACACCTTATCCGGGAAAAGCAGGCTGGTCGGTAATGACAGCTACGTTCTCTATCTAACCGAACCATCGGGATTTGCTTTCAAAAACGCTTGGTGTGAAGGAGCCGAGATCTCAAATATCCAAAAAAAGGGAGGTTTGATGCAGGTTACAATCCTCTCCAAAATCGATGCCACCATCTCCTGGAAAGTCGAATTCGAGACCGCCCGCTGATGGTTTTCAAAACCTGGATTGCCCGTTAGAAAAGGCTCTTCCGCAGACTGAGTAGAGCGAAATTCTCCAGGTGCTGCTAAAATCTTAAAAATCTAGAACGATTTCCTCAATCCGATGCAGACCCGATTGCACATCCTGATTGAGGTTGACCCGGATCACCCGACGATCCCGCTGTCGCAGGGCTTCCAAATCTCCTTGCGCCTGGGCCTGGATCAGAGCTCCGAAAGTGAAATCTGTTTCTGGGACAGCGAGATTCTGCTCTGGCTCGTCGATGAGCTGGAGAAAGAGCCCGGAGTTTGGACCCCCCTTGTGGAGCTGCCCCGTCGAATGGAGAAAGCGGGGACCATAGCCCAAAGTGGTCGCCAGCCGGGTCTTTTTCAAAAGTGCGTGCCTTATGGACTGGAGGGCTTCTGTGACCGATGGATTTGGAGCTAGGTAAGCCTGGATTCCGAAGTAATCCCCTTCCTGAGCCTGGCTGATCCAGCTCTCCAATTCTTGTTCCAGTATTGCCCTGTCGTTGATTCCGATCCCCTCTCCCCGCCGGTCTCTATCTTCATCGGCTGGTCTCCCGCTCATGGATTGTTTTGCCAACTCTTTAGCAAGTTGAACATCGGGCTGATTGAAGGGATGGATCCCCAAAATCGCTCCTGCCGAGGGAACAGCCACCTCCCACCGAAAGATTTCCAAGCCAAGGTCATACCTGTCATCCAGCCATATCCGAACGGCTGGGTGTCCTAATTTTCCTAGATCCTCTAAAAGACCCTCCAGGCTTCGAGTATCTTCTCCTCGCCCAAACAATCCGATAAACACTCTATCCCGGCTGTATTCTTCGGCAGCAGTAACCGGCTCATCGGCAATTGGAACAAGTCCTTTTCCGCTTTTTCCGGTACTTTCGGCAATGAGTTGCTCCAGCCAGTCGGGAAAACCCCCGAGGCCCGGAGAAGTCAGGAAGGTCAGCTTATCCCTCTCCCCAGCCATTTCTCCCAGGACTGCTCCCAGAAGAAATCCTGAGGCGTTACCAGGATCCAGATGAGAGGCATTCTTTTCTGCTGCCGCACAGCCTGATTCGAGGAGGCGCTGGATATCCACACCAATGAGTGCGGCAGGAATGAGTCCGAACACGGTGAACGCGGAATAACGGCCTCCTACATCTGTCGGAGCTCGAAAGACGGCACGAAATTCCCGTTCGAGTGCAACTTTATCCAAGGGGGAATCTGGGTCTGTGATGGCCACGAAGTTCTGTCCTGGACGAATATCCGACTCATCCATCCGCTTCCAGAAATAGCGAAAAAGGGATAGGGTTTCGAGGGTAGTTCCAGATTTACTCGAGACAAGGAACAGTGCTTTAGATATGTCCACCCGCTCTTCCAGACTCCGGACAGCATCGGGGTGCGTGGTATCCAAAACCATCAGTTCTGGATAGCCCGGTGTATTCCCGAAGGATCTTTGGAAAACATCTGGAGCAAGACTCGAACCACCCATGCCTAAGAGAACGACATAGACTATTCTCTCCGATCTTATCCTTTCGGCAAAGCGAGTGAGATCGTCGATTTTTTTTTGCATCATCTCGGGAAGATGCAGCCATCCCATACGGTCCACGATTTCAGGTTCCTTTTCTGGAAACCAAAGGGTCGGATCTTTGGCCCAAAACCTGCGGATGAAATCCTGGTCACGCCAGGTTTGAACACGGTTTTCCACCGCCCGTTCATAAGGCCCGAGCTGAAAAGCCAGTTTATTCTGAATTTCTTTCATCAGCACACTCCCTTCTAACAATCCGAACTCCCAAATACAACCTTTTCTCTACGTCGCAGAGATGAGCTCGCCGAGCATTTAAAATTCAAGAACATCCGATGGCTAAAATAATACCATAAGTGAAAATCAAAAAAAGCAGTTCATATCATCGATGGTTCTATTTCTCTCTGAGGCCAATTCCGCCGAACTCTTGAACAAAAGAGGCTGGTAAAGGTCATTCCACATATGATTTGCGCTGTTCGTAGATCCAGATGCTGAGCGCCATCAAACCGAGGCTGAGCAACAACAAGCCGATTGCACCTGCGGAAGTCTCAAAAAACTCGGAGAGCGCCTTGAAGATTTTGTCAGATTCTCTTCTTGGGTTGGTGGCAAAATAGACAAACGGCCCTCCCAAAATCCCGAACAGAATGGCGATCCATTTCAGGGCCAATCCAGAACCCTTGTCTTTAACACAAAAGGTCAGGTCTTGACCCAAATCCATACATGCGACCATTATGAACATCGACCCGGTCCTGGTGAGAATCCACCACAGATAGTCGAGGCCCACATGGCCCTGACGATTCAACAAGGAACTCAGGTAAAGCGAAACCATCAAACTCAACCAGTAAGCCACAAATACCGGGTAGCGCAGGATTCCAAGCTGTCTTAAAGCTACAGGCAGAGCAGAAAAAAATCTGACCCTCTTGGTCTTGACCTCCTCAATACCGGCCACGATTCCGATCATCACAACAGAGAAAAACATGAGGCTGGATAGAATTTCTGCAAAGCCTGGCCGGATCGAGTTTATTACGACAGCAACAGATATCACGCTGTATAAAACAATAAATAAGACTCTGTTATAGGCGATATCCGCTTTGATCATTCTCCACATCTTGCTCTCCTTTCAATATTCAAATGTGACCGATTGAAATTGTCTTTGCTCTGTTCACGATTCAACATAGGATTTTCTTTTCATAAAAACGATTAAACTCACCACGGAAAGAAAAACGCCGAAAAGGAGGAATCCAGCAGGAGACTCCAGTAATCCGGCGAGGAATCTCTGGGCAGGCGTGTTCTCTCCGAACAGTCCGAAAAAATTGGTTATTATATAGAAAGGCAAAAGGGCCCCGATATAGACTAAAACCCATAATAAAAAGACAAAGGCTCTCTGGTGTATCTTGGTGAGGGTCATTCTCAAATCGCGATAAAGAAGAATCACGGCATTGACGATCAGAACAAAACCGGTCAAGGTGAGTATGTGCAGGGGGGAAGGCAAGGTGAGCGGATCCCTTACAAACGGCTGTACAACGAGAGCGCTCAGGAATAACAAGAGATAAATGCACAGCAAAACAATAATGGGGTAAAGCAGGTGTGTAATCCCAATTTGCCACAGCTTGGCTGGCAGCAAAACGTGCAGATGATCTCTCTTTTGAATCACTCGTTTTTTTTCTCCGGCATACACGGCTGACAAGGATAAAATCATTATCATCAACAGCGTCATAGGAATTCGGTTCCGTTCCCATTTGACGCCAAACCAGATGGTCAAAAAAACAGCCGCACAAAAGACAAAGAATACAAATACTCTCAGCCTGTCGTAGCTGATCTCTGCCTTAAGAATGCGCCACATATGTACTTCTCCCTTTGCTCCTTCCTTTGAATTCTTTTCCGCTGCACCTGTTTCTCATTTTCACCCCCCATATGACTTAGCCCTGGATAAAGATATCATCAGAATCGATGATCCAAGACCCAGAATCAACCACACCAGAGCACTTATCGGTGATCGGAATGTCCAGGATAATAAATTGTCAACCAGGTGGGAATCCTGCTTTCCCTGGTAAGTGTGCACGGTTCCTGCTGCAACGACGAACCCAAACAGAAGGATGAGGCCCATTTGCAAAATATTCAATCCGGCCGATTCCTTAAACCAACTCATAAAAGCAATCAAAGAATACACAAAAAAGGAGACGCCGGTCAGAACACCGAGTGCAAGAAACACAGAAAGACCCAACGAAAAATATTTCGATATTCCGATCCACAGGAAAAACAGGGCAAGAATAGCCAGCCAGTAAATCAAGTGCAATAATAGATGGACCTTTCCGATTCGTCTTATCGAAACTGGAAGACACGCAAGCTGTCGTGGTCTTTTCTCTTTGGCCCAAGGAGTTGCCAGAAGGGCCATGACAAAGAAGAAATAGGCCAAGGATAGATAAATAAATCCCGTATTCATGTTTGCCAGTGTCTGGCGAAAAATCATCGGATAAAAATGCAGTCCGAGAAATCCCACGAGAGAGGTGAGCAGAATGGAGCTGAATACCGGAGTATTGTAGACAATCTCAGCCTTAAGCAGGCGCCACACCCTTGCCTCCTTTGAGGATTTGAACGGCAATCTCCTCGATGCTCATGCGCATATCCTGGACATTTTCAGCGCCCAGTTCTTTGAGTTGACGCAGGGTCACTTCGAAATCAGAGGAGATGATCTGATGATCGTCTCCCTCTCTACGATGGGTTACAACCGACTTGAGGGGGACATCTCCTTTAGCAAGACGAAAAGTCATCTTTCTCCAACGATCGTTCAAATCTTCTTTGGGTGTACGGAACCAGATTTGTCCGTTATCGATGAATGCCAGTTCGTCTGCGAGTCGGCTGATTTCCGGAAGAATATGAGTGGTGTAAAAGATGGCCCGATCTCCTGTCTCGAGGATCTCAAACAGTACATCCAGCACTTCCGTTCTTACGACCGGATCGATACCTGAGGTAGGTTCATCCAGCAGGAGCAGTTTGGGTGAGTGTGCGAGAGCTGAAACCAAGGAAAGCTTCACCCTGTTGCCTGTCGATAAATCCTTTGCTCGTTTTTCCAAAGGCAGTTGAAAGCGTTCGGCAAGCTCAGAGGCTTTCTGATGCGACCAGGCAGGATAGAACTGAGAAAGGAAACGAAGGTTTTGTGCGGCTGTCCACCTTTCGTAAAAAACATGAACATCACCCACATAACCGATATCCAGTTTCCATTCCGGCTTGTTGAGACCGTTGAGGCGCCCGAAGATCCTCATTTCTCCTGAATCCGCTCGCAAAAGCCCCACCAGACATTGAATTGACGTAGTCTTGCCCGCTCCGTTAGGACCGACTAGACCGAGGACAGTACCAGGTTCCAGTTCCAGGTTAATCGGACCGAGTTTGAAATCCGGGAATGTCTTTACAACATCTTTGTATTGGAAAGCTTTTTCCATGATTTTCCTCCTCGAGAATTCATTCGATCAAACCCCTTTCAAAATATTCTGTATCACTTTGTTTATTTCCTCTTCACCCAGACCTTCGGCAAGTGCAGCCTTGATCCTGGGCTCTAAAATCTCTCGAAGCCTCTCTTTGGCCATCGCCTTCCTCGTCTCCTCGGATAATTCGGTCACAAAAAAACCCTTTCCTCGCCTCGAATGAATGAGGCCCGCATGCTCCAGGGCTTCATAGGCACGCTGCACTGTGATGACGCTTACGTGCTGCTCTCTGGCCAGCCTCCGGATCGATGGCAAATCAGAGCCGGCAGTTAGCTCTCCAGCCAGAATCTTGGCCCGGATTTGCCGTACGATCTGGCTCTGCAATGGCTCGTTCGAGAGATCAGTTAAATGGAGAAGCATGACTATCCTAAGAAAAAAAGCATAATAAAGATCAAAACAATGATGAGGATCAAGATTTTTGACCTGACAAAACCTTTTGTCGTGCGCATCTTCACACCCCTTTTCTCCAACCTCTACCTCTACCTCTGCCCCTATCATTACACTTACACTGACTTTGCTCTCTGGCTCTTGTCTTTGATCCGATCAATCTCCTCATTGTTCGAAAATTTTTCTTGTCATTACTGTATATATACTATATATACAGTCAGAACGACAATTTGTCAAGTCTTTTTTTTAAAAAATAACAAATGTTTCTTAGGGATGGATTCAACAACGAAAATCCAGGATGGGAAAGAGTCCTTTTCTCAGTACGGAATTTTCCTGAAAACGAGAAGTCCAAAACTGTTTGATAATTTTCTTTCCATCGGTTTTAATAAATCCCTTAGGCATTTTTAAACGGAGGGACAAGAATGGAGAGATCGATTCAAATAAGCGGGCTGAGATATTCCTGCTGTCTTCTGGTCGGATTGTTTTTCATCGTGACGAACGGAAACGCCGACATCAAGCTTCCGGCTGTTATCGGAAATCATATGGTGCTCCAGAGGGAAATGCCCATCCAGCTATGGGGATGGGCTGAACCTGGAGAAGGAATCAATGTGATGCTCGCAGACCAAAAAGCCCAAACGTCTGCCGATGGCGAGGGAAAGTGGGAAATCACATTGGACTCTATGACAGAGGGAAGAGGCCCATATAAGATGACCATCAGCGGCACACAGAGCCAACCTGTCGTCCTGAATGATATCCTTTTGGGTGAAGTTTGGGTTTGCTCGGGGCAGTCTAACATGGAGTGGGAACTTTGGAGAACTCATAGCCCTTCATCAGAAATCCAGCGTGCCGATGTGCCTCTGATCCGCCTGTTCCATGTCCCCAGGAAGATCTCCACTCAGCCGATGGAAGATGTGGATGCGGAATGGAAAGTCTGTAGTCCCGAGACAGCCAGATATTTTTCGGCTGTGGCTTACTATTTCGGTCGTGAAATCCACCAAAAATTAGGAGTGCCTGTAGGATTGATCAGCGCGAGATGGGGAGGCACCCGGATTGAACCGTGGACCCCTCCCTCTGGATTTGAAAGGATCCCGGAATTGCACCACATTCTCGGCGAAACGGAGGCGGCTGAGAAAGAATACCGCAAAACCCTGACAAAATCGCTTCCTGAGCTCAAGAAATGGATCGAACAGACTGAACTGGCTCTATCGCAGGGCAACAAACTTCCCCTTGAACCAGAGTTCCCACTGCACCCTCAGCATGATCCCCAAGCTCCAACTGCTCTTTATAATGCGATGATTCATCCTCTCATCTCATTTGCCATCAGAGGAGCTATTTGGTATCAAGGAGAATCCAACAGAAATGATGGCCTGGTCTATACCAAAAAAATGGAGGCTTTGATCAAGGGGTGGCGGAAGGCCTGGGGATTGGGCGATTTTCCCTTTTATTATGTCCAGCTGGCTCCTTACAACTACAGTTATACACCTGAAGAGGAAGGAAGCAGTGTCCCTGACTACCTCCGTCTCCCCTTGATATGGGAGGCACAGCTCAACGCCCTAAAAATTCCGAATACAGGTATGGCAGTCACCACAGATATCGGTAATCTGTATGACATACATCCTCGGAATAAGAAGGATGTGGGTCACCGTCTTGCTCTCTGGGCACTGGCTAAAACATACGGTTGGAAAAACTTAGTTTATTCTGGACCGTTATACGAGTCCATGACTGTGGAGGGAGATAAAATCAGGGTCCGATTCGACCACGTCGGAAGCGGTCTCATTTCCTTGGACAGCCGTCCTTTAACCTGGTTCGAAATCGCTGGCCAAGACAGGATATTTTATAAGGCAAGAGCGGAAATCAAAGGGGATTCTGTTTTGGTGTGGAGCGAAAAGGCCGCGGCACCCGTGGCTGTCCGCTTCGGATGGCATCAGCTTGCCGAACCCAACTTAGGAAACAGGGGAGGACTTCCCGCTTCCCCATTCAGGACTGATCGCTGGTAAGCTTCCCATATCTCCTCTTAGTGCGTTCTATTCGGTAATTGCGTATACTGTTCCCGCACTAAAAAATTAAAGGTAGGTGCTTGTGTATTCGGTCAGGATTTTTCGGAGTTTTTCGGCAATGGCAGGAGCTCTTAACCTTCTTTTTCCATACAGAATATCTCGAGGAGTCACGTCATCTCTGCGGTAAAAATGAGTATTGGCCTCCTCATCGATCTGAATGGCTGCGCCTTCGATGGAGACTCCTGCGAACAATCCACGGCTCTTGGAATACGAATAGATCTCTGCCTCCAGCGCGATATCTGTGCTCGCCTCTGCCCGCCTTCCCACAGGGCCTGCGGCCACACTTGCATCCGCCCCCAATGTTATCTTGCCTTCTGTGATAGAATCGATGCTTTTCCTACGTTTAAACACCAAGATGATATCGGTAGATTGAACTCCGATCTGCCAGCCTACGCTTCCTCCCGCTATCCTTACGAAACAGGGCTGGCTCCATTCTCCTGTGTCCTTCCGCACGAGCAGAACGCCCTTTCCATAACGCCCCCCTACTACCCAGGCAGCTTTGATCACTTTCGGGATGATAGCAATGCCATAGGCTTTGCTCAACAGAGCCTCAGGAATGCCTTCCTCGGGAATCTCGACCATCTCCTCGATCACCTCAATGGCGTTGGTTACTCTATCTTCCTCATCCGACAACGATTTCTCATCTCTGAATTCAGCCCTGAATGCAGATAAAGCCACGGCCGTCATAAGAACCAGGACAAAAACGAAAAGCATTGATTTCTTGAACATGTCTCTCTCCCTAGAAGTGTACGGTACTTTCAATCGAAACGTTTACCCGGCATTAACGGTTCCTGTCAAATTTCTAGCTTTTCAAGATCAATCCGAATAACCACCGGGAATTTTTCTGCCGATGGTTTCGAACATGCTCGAACCATATGAGATTTGACCCTTTTGGTGTGTTGTGATAAAAACATGCTTCAGTGAAAATAAGGAGACCATCATGAAAAAATCTCCATCTGTTCCGGTTTTGTGTATGCTCCTGATCCTCGGCCTTGCAGAGATAGGATGCCAGACAGAGTCAGCATCGGCAACAAACGCGGCAATTTCTGAGGTGGACAAAATCTTCAGGCCGTGGGATAAACCTGACACCCCGGGTGCAGCACTGGCCGTTATCAAGGACGGCAAGGTGATCTATAAAAAAGGCTACGGGTACGCTCAACTGGAATATGACATTCCGATCTCTCCTTCCACGATCTTCCATGTCGCTTCTGTATCCAAGCAGTTTACCGCCTTCGCCATCGCACTGCTGGCAGGCCAGGGCAAGTTGTCTCTGGATGACGATATCCACATCTACCTTCCAGAGGTGCCAGATTTTGGAAAAAGGATAACCATCCGGCATCTTATCCACCATACCAGCGGACTCCGCGACCAATGGGAGATGTTGGCCATAGCAGGATGGAGACTCGACGATGTGATCACCAAGGAACACATCCTCACAGCGGTCAGAAACCAAAAAGAACTGAATTTCATACCAGGCGATGAGTATCTTTACTGCAACACAGGCTATACCCTGCTTGCTGAAATCGTGGAACGCTTGTCTGGACACCCCTTTTCCGAATGGACCAAGAAGAACATGTTCCAACCCCTGGGTATGATCCACACCCACTTTCATGACGATCATGAGATGATCGTAAAAAATAGAGCTTATTCCTATGTTCCCGAGGAGAACGGGGGCTTCAAAAAGAGGGTCTTGAGCTATGCGAATGTAGGAGCGACCAGCCTGTTCACAACGGTTGAAGACCTGGCCAAATGGGCCGATAATTTCTTCGAGAAACGCCTGGGAGGTCCTGAAGTTATAGCCCAGATGGAACAGCAGGGTGTTCTCAACAGCGGGGAAAAAATCGACTATGCCTTCGGATTGGCCATCGGTGAATACAAAGGATTGAAAACCATATCGCACAGTGGAGGGGACGCAGGATTCCGCAGCCATCTTCTGCTCTTTCCCGATCAAAGATTCGCAGTGGCCGTCCTCAGCAACTGCGGGTCCATGAATCCTGCACAGCTGGCCAGGCAAACTGCCGAAGTATATCTGGGTGGTCTTTTGGATGAGGAAACGAGCAAGGAAAAGCCCTCCGAACGCAGAGTAGCGAACATCCCCCCTTCAGTACTCGAGGTTTACGAGGGCAGATACGAGCTGGAGGACGGAAGCATTTTAACTCTTATCAAAGAGGGTAACTGCCTGGTGGCCGAACATCCGAATGCACCAGAAAAAATGCAGTTGTTCCCAGAGTCGATGGCTAAATTTTTCTTGAAGACAGCGGATGTCCAGGTGCACTTCCATCCCGAAGAAGACGGCTATGTCGAGCGTTTAACCGTATTCGCAGAGGGAAAGACCATAAAGGGTAAAAGGAGCAAGGTCGAGGAGTTCACCCTGGAACAGCTGCGAGAGTATGCCGGGGACTATTACAGCGAGGAACTCGACACGACTTACAAAATCGTCCTTCAGCACGATAAAATGTTAGCCAGTCACAGGCGGCATGGGGACATACCTCTGGTCAGGGCTAAAGAAGATGTGTTTACAGGAAGACGATGGTTTTTCCATAAGATTCAATTCGTGAGGGACGAAACAGATCAAATCGCAGGATTCCTGCTGACTGGAGGACGCGTCAGGAATCTTCGCTTCGAACGCAAGTAACTGGCTACTTTTTTATAACTCATTCAGGTTCATTAGGAAAGAATGCTCAAGTCGGTCAAGAAAAAACACGTTGTTCTCCTCATAATGACTCCATTCTTTTTAATGACCGCCTGCGGTCAAAAAACAGATGAGGATCTGATCCGAGAGCTGATGAAGGAGGTAGGCCATCATTTGGAGAAAAAAGACCTCAGAGGTCTTCTGAACTTGCTGGAAGACGACTACTCGGACTTCCACGGGAGGAACAAGAGCCAAACCGAGGGCATGGTCCAGTCCTACTTCAGTCAATTCCGAGGAATCGTCATCCATATCCTCCACACCAGGGTCGAGGAGATCGAGGCACAGGAGGCTTCTATTCAGTGTGATGTGGCACTCTCCTCAGGAGCGGCCCGAGCGTTTCGTAAGTTGATCAGAGTATCGACCGATAACTACCGTTTTAAGATCAAGCTCATAAAAAAAGAGGGCCGTTGGTCGATTCGATATGCAGAGTGGGCCTACATAGGACTCGATGAACTCTTCCCTGAATCCCTGTCCATCCTAAAAAAAATCTTCTCCGATGAATAGCATGAATAGGTCATGAAAAGAGCGATCCAGCATAAGTCACGAAAATGGCGCCAAGACCGAGACATAATTTTTCATAAAAGATATAATAGAGAATCCGTTCCCTTCAAAGAATTGGAGGAAACAAGAAGTCTTTTCGAAAACACTCTTATCGACCAGAGAAAACTAAAACAAGGAGGATGAAATGGGAGAACCTGCATCGGCAATAAAAAATATAACGGTTGAAATCGTAGTGATCGGATCAGGGCCGGCAGGCCTGACCGCCGGCTTATATACATCACGTGCGGGAAGGAAAACAATCATCCTGGAAGGAAGAGTGGCATCCCGTTTATCCATCGGGTATGGACTGGAAAATTACCCTGGTTTCATTTCCATCGACAGCCAAGAACTCTTGGAAAGAATGAGAAAACACGCCCAACACTTTGGAGCAGAGATTATGAAAGGGGCTGCCATCAACTTCAGCCTGGCTACCGACCCGAAATATGTCACGACCAGAGACACCCTGATCGAGGCCAAAGCCGTCATCATTGCTACTGGCAGAGGCATTCCTCCCGGGAGGATGATCCAAGGGGAGGAAAGGTTCTTGGGGACGGGCGTGAGCTATTGCGCCACCTGTGATGGCCCTCTTTTCCGCGGCCAACAAGTCGTGGCTTTAGGGAACACCGATGAAGCGGCCGAAGACATCCTGGCGCTCAAAGGAATGGAATCCGACGTACGCTGGATTCCTGGCGCGGATGAGATCAAGGTTTCAGACAATCTCTTAGAAGAAATCAGGGCAAAGGGCATCCCTATTCTCGAAAGGACAGCGATCAAAAAAATCGATGGTGACCATCGAGTTAAAAAAGTGGTCATCGAAAGAGAGGGGAGGGAAGAAGATCTGGATGTCGCAGCGATCTTTATTTTCAGAGACATCCCTTCGACATCGCTCTTCGGTAAAGCTGGCGTGGAGTTAGACCATAAGCAGTGTATCAAAGTGGACCGCTTTCAACGGACCAATCTCGAGGGAGTGTTCGCAGCGGGAGATGTGACCTGCGGAGGGCTTCAGATCGTATCTGCCGCTGGTGAAGGATGTGTGGCAGCGCTCCAAGCCATAGGTTACGTAAGAAAAAAATCTTAATGAAGATCTCTGAGTGCAGAGCCCTTTGTCATCCCAGATAGAGATCTTCATCGATCAGGGATTTTATCCTCGAGCCGATGTCGATATCTCTGCGGCAGGAAGCTGTGCAGGGGGAACATTCCCGGCAAACGTTGAGCCCTTGATTTTCAGGAAGCTCGGCAATTGTCGTTCTTGCTTGGACATAATTTCCGTAGCCTTTGGCATACATGTAGGACCTCATGAGCTTCGGAACTTCGACTCCATGGGGGCAAGTAGGAATACAGGAACGGCAGTTTTGGCAGTAAAGCGTACCTCTCATGGATCCGGCTAACTGAAGGTCTCTCTGTTCTTTTCCGGTCAAGGCCAGATCATTCATGACGCCCAGGTTCAGGTCTAGCTGCTCAAAAGTGGTCACCCCGGGGATGGTGGTGCACACGTTTTCGTCATTCAACACCCATTTCAAGGCTGCCTGATGATTGATCTCCACATCCGGATCCTGCTGCAGCCGTCTTCCTCCCTGGGTCTTCATGGCAACCACTCCTACGCCTTTTCCCACCGCATACTGGATGGCCTTTTTTACTTCTTCCTTCTCCTCCTGGACATAATTGTAGGCCGTAAGCACGACGTCATAAATCCCTGCATCAGCAGTCGCTCTTATGACATTCGCCATATCTGCATGAGTGGTCGTTCCAATAAATCTTGCTTTCCCTTGTTTTTTTGCCTTGACCAGGGCATTCATCAACGGCTCATAGGTCGCCATCTGGGGGCTGTAGCAGCTATGGAGGTAAAGGATGTCCACATAATCCGTTCGCAACCTCTGAAGGCTTGTCTCGAGCTGCTCGAAAAGATTCTCTGCGGTGGCCCCGGGCTCCCGGGCACTTCCTCTCAAGAGAAAAACGCGCTTTTCATTATCGCGAGCGAAGCGCATCTTGGTCGCCACATAAACCTTTTCCCGGTTCCCGTTCCTCTCCAACACCTCACCTATAACCCTTTCACTGTTTCCTCTCAAGTATACATGGGCTGTGTCCAGGTGTGTGATGCCCCTATCCAGCGCCCTTTTTATCAAATCCGGGCTGTCGGAGTTCATCACTCCGAAACTGACTATCGGAATCCGCAGATTTGTGCGGCCCAAAGTGCGGTAGATAATTTTGGACTCCCTTTCTTGACCGACGATTTCTTTGTTGAGAAATGGAGTCGCAAGACCTGCGGAGAAAAGTCCGAAGGCTGATTTTCCGATAAATTCTCGTCTCTTCATTCTGTGTCCCATTCTAACTCCTAAATTAAAATTATAGGAAAACTAAAGATTTGACTGCCTATTCTATCACGATGATCCTTTTTTTCAACCTTTTTTGCCAGTATGTTTTTTCTCTTCCAAAATCGTGATGGCATTTATCAAATCTTTGCTGACTTTTTTCCATGATTTTCATACTTGATAAAAATTTTATTATCGAGGAAAATGGATATTTATTATCGGGAGGTAAGAATGGAGAAGAAAATTATTCAAATCTCAATATTCCTCTTTCTGGTTTTGACTCTCTGCACAACAAACATCACGGCCAGCCAAACAGAGGAAACAGAAAGCAAAGTTCCAGAACTTACGGCCTTTCACGAAATCATCTATCCCATCTGGCATACTGCCTACCCGGAAAAAGACTACGAGGCCCTGCGAAGTTATGTCCCGGAGATCAACCGTCTGGCTGGAGATCTCTACAGAGCCACACTCCCTGGAATCCTGAGAGACAAGAAAACCAGATGGGAGAAAGGGATTAAGGAACTCAAACAAGTCATGGAGGAATACAACAAAGCAGCTGCCGGCGATGACAACCAATCCCTTTTGAATGCGGCCGAAGAACTGCATTCCAAGTTCGAGATGTTGGTTCGAATCATCAGACCTGCTCTCAGAGAGGTCGATGAATTCCACAAAGTTCTGTACGTGGTCTACCACAAATATCTCCCGAAAAAAGAATTCCACAGCATAAAGTCTGTGGCTGACGATCTGGTACAAAAAGCAGAGGCCGTCACAAAAGCCTCGCTTCCCAAAAGGCTTGAATCCAAGGCCGAAGATTTCACTGCCGCTGCCCAGGAATTGTATGCTTCTTCGAAATCTTTAACCGAAGCTTGCCAGCAGGGAAATGAGGAGTCCATCGAAAAAGCAATCGATCATCTGCATACAAAGTACCAGAATCTGGAAAAGATCTTCGACTGAATTATTGTCCTGCAGAATATACTCTCTTCAGGAACAGATTCGTCAGGTTGCCGAGAGGTACAGAATGACAAGAAAATCGCCTATCGAAAAGATCACAACGCTTATTCTGATAACATTTTTCCTCTTAGCGGCAGTCTCCTGCACCAAAAAAACATCAGAACCTGATATGGAATGGCGTCCGGTCGAGGGGCGTATCATGACACGTTGGGCCAAAGATGTTTCCCCGGCCGACGTTCATCCAGATTATCCCCGCCCCCAAATGGTGCGGGAGGAGTGGATGGGGCTCAACGGCTTATGGGAATATGCAATTCTTCCTGAAAGCAAGAGCGCTCCAGAACAGTTCGACGGACCCATACTGGTTCCCTTTCCCGTCGAATCCGCTCTCTCAGGGGTGCAAAAACCGGTGGGAAAGGAAAACCGTCTCTGGTACAGGCGGACATTCAGTATTCCTGAAAGGTGGTCGCAAAAGCGCATTCTCCTGCATTTCGAAGCTGTGGATTGGGAGACGACAGTCTGGATCAACGATAGAGAGCTGGGATTCCACCGTGGCGGATACGATCCTTTTACGTTCGATATCACCGACTTCATAAAAAAAAAGGGACCCCAGGAAATCGTTCTTTCTGTGTGGGATCCGATCGATGAGGGCTTCCAGCCCCACGGAAAACAGGTGAAAGAACCTCGAGGAATCTGGTACACTTCGGTCACAGGAATATGGCGGACCGTATGGCTTGAACCGGTCGATCAAAAGTGCATCCAGTCTTTCAAAGTCTATCCCGACATCGATACCCAAGAAGTCCGCATTTCGGTTTCTTGTACGGATGAAACACCGGGATATCGATTGGAGATCGAGGTCCAAGAAGAAGGAACGATGAAAGGACAGGCTACAGGCTTGGCAGGGAGAGAAATCTCGATTCCTATCCATAATCCCAGACTCTGGTCCCCAGATTCTCCTTTCCTGTATGATCTGGTCATTGCATTGAAGGACCGCCGGGGCAGGGAAACCGATCGTATAGAAAGCTATTTCGGCATGCGAAAAATATCGCTCGGAAAGGATGATGAAGGGGTGACCAGGATTTTTCTGAACAATGAACCCCAGTTCATGATCGGCCCTTTAGACCAGGGCTGGTGGCCTGACGGTTTCTATACAGCGCCCACAGACGAGGCCTTGCGCTACGATCTCGAAGTGATCAAGAAACTGGGCATGAATATGCTGCGAAAACATGTCAAGATCGAACCTCGACGATTTTATTACTGGTGCGACACACTGGGCGTTCTTGTCTGGCAGGACATGCCAAACGGCGATGCTCATGTCGGGAAAGGGGCAGACGATATCATACGCTCTCCGGAATCGGCCCGGCAATTCGAACTCGAATTGAAAGGTATGATCGAAACATTGTTCAACCACCCTTGCATCGTGATGTGGGTTCCCTTCAATGAAGGATGGGGACAGTATGATACGGTGGGTATCGTGGAAATGATTAAGGAGCTTGATCCCACACGTTTGGTCGACAACGCCAGCGGGTGGGCCGACCGAGGAGCAGGTGATGTTCATGATATCCATTCCTATCCCGGCCCCGATGCCCCTCCCAACGAGCCCGGTCGTGCGGCCGTGTTGGGAGAGTTCGGAGGCCTGGGCCTCCCGATAAAAGGACATACCTGGCAGGATGAAAAAAACTGGGGATACCGCACCTATGAAAATCCCGAAGAGCTGACCAATGCCTACGCAGGTCTTATCGAGAAATTGAAATATCTGATAAAAGGAGGATTATCTGCTGCAGTCTATACCCAAACAACCGATGTAGAAATAGAGGTGAACGGGTTGATGACCTATGACCGCGCAATCATCAAAATGAATCCCGAACGGCTGGCTGATATAAACAAAAAGCTTTGCAAATAATTTAGGGACAGTATACTCATTCACTGAATTGTTCCTCCATAAAAAAAATTCTTGGTTCGAGGGAGACATCTTAAACTTTTTTGGAATAAAAACGTAATAGAAAAGAGTATATCAAGACGATTGTTCAAAGGAGGTTTATATCATGAAAAAAATGATCACATTCTCTTTCTTGAGTATTTTTCTTTTCAGTTTGGCAGCTTCTTCTGGGTCTGCTCAGTCGGTCGAAGACATCCTGCAGAAAATGATCGAAAATCAGGGCGGGAAAACAACTCTCGAAAGTATCGAAGATACCACTATGAGCGGCACGATAGAACTCGCTCAGATGGGCTTGAACGGAACCATCACTGTTTATAAAAAGGAACCGGACAAAAGGCGTGTAGATGTGGAAGTAATGGGCATGCTCATCACCCAAGCTTATGACGGATCGATGGCCTGGTGGGTCAATCCTCAGACTGGAGCAACCGAGGAAATGCCTGTGACAGAAGCTGCGGGCATGAAGAGAGAGAGCATGCCCAGTGTCGCTATCCTGAATCCCAAAAAATATGGCCTCAGTTACGCTCTCAAAGGCAAAGAGCAAATTGAAGGAAAAGATCACTTTGTCCTCGAACAAACCTACCCTGACGGCTTCAAGGTTACTCTATACCTGGACAGCAAAACCTATCTCGCCACAAAATCCAAAGGCATATCGAAAACCCAAATGGGAGAAGTGGAATTCGAACAGTCTATTTCAGACTACAAGAAAGTCAACGGTATGATGATTCCTCATGCGGTTACATCATATCAAAACGGCGCAGAATACATGAAAATCTCTCTTACGGAGATCAAGTTCAACACAGGCCTAGAAGATTCTTTTTTTAAAATGAACTGATAAGCCTCGACAGAGTCACCTGTACAAAGGGCCCAACGACTCAATAAAGACACTTTTAAGGAGAGTTAATCGCATAGCTGCATAAAAAAAGCCTTTCTCCGCCGCGTTGATTTTGACACATACAGCTTGACCGTTTATTATGAACACATAAACAGTAGAATAACGAGGACTATCCCAGAATGAAATGCCCAAAATGTCAGCATGAAAATCCCTCCAGCACCCGGTTCTGCGGCAATTGTGGAATGCCGCTCTATTATTCTGCCGGAGAAATCGAATCGGCCAAAACATTGACTCTCGAAACTCCCATCAAAGAGTTGGAGAGAGGCGCGATTTTTGCCGGCCGGTACGAGATCATAGAAAAGCTGGGAAAAGGAGGAATGGGGAATGTCTACAGAGTCCTTGACAAGAAAATAAACGAGGAGCTGGCTTTAAAGCTGATAAAGCCTGAAATCGCTGACAGCAAAACGATCGAGCGCTTTGGCAACGAAATGAAAACAGCTCGGAAGATATCCCACAAAAATGTTTGCCGCATGTATCATCTCAGCGAAGATTCCGGCACCCATTACATCACTATGGAGTACGTCCCTGGTGAAAGCTTGAAAAATGTGATCAGAATGACAAGGCAGCTCACGCCAGGAACAGCCGTAAACATCACAAAGCAAATCAGTGAAGGACTGATCGAAGCCCACAGGTTGGGAGTCATACATCGCGACCTCAAGCCTCAGAACATCATGATCGACAGAGAAGGCACCGCCCGAATTATGGATTTTGGCATCGCTCGCTCACTCGAAACGGAAGGAACCACTGCTGGGGAGGCTATGATTGGCACACCAGAGTACATGTCTCCAGAACAGACCGAATCAAAATATGTCGATCAACGATCGGATATCTATTCACTGGGGATCATCCTCTTCGAAATGCTCACAGGAAGAGTGCCCTTTGAGGGGGAAACCCCCATAAGCATAGCCATGAAACACAAGAGCGAGAATCCCCCGTATCCCACGAAGTATAACAGCCAGATTCCCGAAGACCTCAGCAGAATAATCCTGAGATGCCTCAAAAAAGAGAAAGAAAAAAGATACCAAAATGCAGAGGAATTTTTTACAGTCCTGAAACGATATGAGGAGACTCTGCCAACAACAGAGAGGATCATTCCCAAAAGGAAAGGAGCCACTGGAAAAAAAATCGCAGGAAGCTTCGGAGTAAAAAGATTTCTCCTCCCAGTTTTGACTTCAATAGCTATCGTCATCGCTGGATTCGTCATTTGGCGGCTTTTGCCACAAAGACAGGCTATCCTTCCCCCTTCCGACAAGCCATCTCTCGCGGTCATGTACTTCAAGAACAACACCGGAGATGAGGGCTTGGATCATTGGAGGACTGCCTTGGCCGACCTTTTGATTACAGATCTTTCCCAATCGAAGCTCATAAGGATTATGAGTGCCGAAGTTCTTTACAACATTCTCGATAATCTGGGACAACTCAATGCCGAGTCTTATTCTTCAGAAATCCTGAAGGAAGTCGCTTCCCGGGGGAGAACAGATAAAATCCTGGTGGGTAACTTTACAAGGGCCGAAAATGCGTTCCGTATCAACACAACTCTCCAGGATGGACAAACAGGAGAGCTCATCGCTTCGGAAAGCGTGGAAGGAATAGGGGAAAGAAGTTTCTATGCCATGGTGGATGAGCTGACCAGACGAATCAAGGTCCATTTTGCACTCTCTGAGGAACAAATCACTGCAGATATCGACAGCAGGATAGAAACCATAACCACCAGCTCACCAGAAGCTTACAAACTTTACAGTGAGGGAAGAACCCACCATCTCCAGGCTGATTATTGGAAAAGCCTTTCTGTCATGCAGAAAGCTCTGGAAATCGATCCTGAATTCGCTATGGCCTGGAGATCGGTTGCCATGTCCTACAGCAATCTCGGTGTGAATCCGGCAAAGATCAATGCGATTCAGAAAGCTTTTGATTTAAGGGGCCGGGTCTCGGAAAGAGAAAGGTATGTTATCGAAGCGGATTACTACAGATCATGGGAAAAAAGCTATGACAAAGCGATGGAGGCCTACCAAAGCCTCCTGGAGCTCTATCCGGATGACCGAATCGGCAACACCAATCTAGGGATATTGTATTTTGAACTGGAAGAATGGGATAAGGCCATTGAGCATTATGAGAGAAATATCCGGAACAATCCTGATGACGTGCTCGCGACCTCGAACCTTGCAGAAACTTATGAGGCTATGGGGTTGTACGACTCAGCCTTCGAAACGCTGGAAAGCTTCCTCCAAAGGAATCCTGACCGAATGGGTTTCTATCTCATGCAGGCCCGAAGCTGCCTCTATCAAGGGAAATACGATCTCGCCATCGTCAAACTGAATGAAGCGCTTTCTCTAAACCCTGAGATTCAGCCTACCTACGACGGACATATGGGTATCATTTCGTTGTTGAAAGGCGATATGAGATCTGCTGAAATACAATTCCAAAAATTGCCTGAAGGAAGCCCGGACAGAAGATTCCATACGGCGAACCTCTTACTCCATCAGGGCAAATTTGAACAGATGAGAGATGAGCTTTCCACGACTCCGGTTCTCCACGAATCCCTGGGCTATTTCCTCCTCAGGACTGGCCAGCCTGAGGAGGCACTTCGGCAGTTCGATACTGCCATGGAGAGCGCTGTGAAGACGGAAAGCTTGTCGAATAAAACGCGGCTTCTGCACGCAAAAGGGGTAGCTTATGCTTATATGAAATCTTTTGACGAAGCTTCGAGAATAGCGAATGAACTGAAAGCAGGGCTGCCGCCCTGGATGCAGAAAAAGCTCTCAAGGTATTACGATCATCTCATGGGCACGATAAAATTGGAAAGAGGAGAGACGGCCGAGGCGATCAGCTTCCTGAAAAAAGCTGAGCTGTCCTTATATGCTCCCGAGGGCAATTTCCCTCCAATTCAGGCATGGTTTATCAGCACCTTAGCAGAGGCATACTTCGAGGCAGGAGATCTGGGGCTGGCGCAGCAAAAATACGAAAACGTGCTCACCCTTCATCTGGGCCGGCTCAGCCAGGGGGATTTTTACGTTCGATGCTTTTACATGCTGGGTAAGATTCATGAAAAAAAAGACCAGAGGAAACGTGCTGTCGAACATTATGAAAGGTTTCTTGAACTCTGGAAGGATGCTGATCCCGGAATAGAGGAGGTCAAAGACGCACGGAGGCGTGTTATCGCCCTCAAGAGCTCATAGCTGCAGGAAACTCTGGATTCAAATAAAAATTCGCATCGAGCGTATCCCTGCGGCATACGCTCGAGAAAACAGCTTGTCAGGGGTTACATACCTCTGAAGGAGGGCTTCGAAATGGATTTTACATCCCCAACCTTGAAGAAATGCTTTTCGGGACTCATGGTATGTCTAGTGGCTGCGGTCTTTCTCCTCTCCCAGCAACCTCAGCCCAAACTGCTGGATATGACTTATCCTTATGACGAGGATACTATCTATTGGCCCACTGCCAAGTCCTTCCATTTAAAAAAAGTGTCCTGGGGAATCTCGGAAGGTGGATGGTGGTATGCTTCGAATGAATTCAGCGCCTCCGAGCATGGAGGAACCCATGCCGACGCGCCGATCCATTTTGCCCAGAACGGTCGGACTATCGATCAGATCCCTCTGGAGGAATGGATCGGCCCTGCTGTCAAGATAGATGTGACAGACAAATGCGAAAAAAACCGCGATTACCTTCTGACCGAGGAAGACATCAAAGGCTGGGAACTGGAGTATGGAAAAATGCCTGAAGGTGCCTGGATCATTATGTACACAGGCATTGATGCCAAATATTATCCGGATAAGAAAAAAGTCCTGGGCACTGAAAAAACAGGCGAAGCCGCCATCCCAGAGCTGAGCTTTCCGGGATTCTCTGTAAAAGCAGTGGAGTTTCTTTTGAAAAACAGGAATATAACTGGGATTGCCATCGATACACCCAGCATCGATTACGGCAAATCCAAGGACTTCAGAGTACATCGAGCTCTGTTTGCAGCGAATAAACTCGCCCTTGAGAATATTGCCAAATTGGATAAGCTGCCATCTTCGGGGGCCACACTTTATGTTATTCCAATGCTGATCAAGGAAGGAACGGGTGCCCCAGCCCGAGTCTTTGCTATTCTTCCTTGAATTTGGTGACAGGATACTCAATCACCAAATTTGCAGAATATCTTACAAAGTATCTGCCAAAACAATTTGGTAATCGCGTATTCTGTCCCCAAACTAAATGCATTCTTTCTTTTTTGAATCCTACCGCTTAACACAGTTCCTGCGGTTATTCAAGTCAGCCCAAAGAAGCCAGCCCTAGAAGTTCAAGGTGAGAAAATATCACCCCTGTTTTCACCCTGATGGGCGATTGACCCTTATGGGTAAGAATAATAAATCATGAGAGAGATAGGGAGAAATAACATGAAAAAAATAGGCTTTCTTTATGTCCTGATTTTACTGCTGACGCCTCTTCTCATATCAGCTCAAGATCAAACGGAAACCCCGCAGACGCAAAAAGCTCGAGTCATTGTGGATAACGCACCCATCTACCTGGAGTCCAACCCTTACAGCTTTGTGGTAGACACCGTCGGCAGAGGGACGATTGTGACCTTATTCCAGACAGGCAGAAAAAATGAGAAATGGCTCTACATTTCCTATTATTCAAACAAAAGACTGGCCCAGGTGACAGGATTCATTGACATCAATCTGGTTGAAATGGTAAGCGAAAAGCCAGACGTTGAACCATCAGAGGAAATTGAAGAAAAGCCGGTCACAAAAAGGCAGGATGACCTAACCTCCCACTCTGAGGCGCGAAGCACTGACCAAGAAAAAGAAGAGGCCCGAAAGGCGCAATTACAAGCCAGGCTGGAGGAAGAAAAGTCAACCGAAGCCGAAAAAGAGCTCTCGGATATTCAAAAAATAATACGCGAAAAGGGGGAAAAGCCCAGAGAGATCGAGAAGGAATCTGGAAAAGAAGCTGAGGAAGAGGACCCAAGAGCTGAAGAAGAGGCAGAAATCAAGGAAGAACAGGAAGAAAAAGAATTGGCTGAAGAGGAACAAAAAGCACATCCGGCAGAAGATAAATTCGAAGAAGTACTGACCAAAATAACCATCAAAGTGAGAAAAGCGAACATTCGACTGATGCCGAGCTTAAAAAGCGACGTCATCCATCAATTGCCTTTTGGAATCGAACTCAAACCATTGGCCAAATCGGACAACTGGTATCGGGTGAACCTCCCTCCCGATAAAGACGGATTCGTACTTTCTGGATATATCCATGACAGCATAGTGAACGAGACCTTCGAAAAACGAGCCATAGCTCTGCCAGAACCCGAAGAACCTTCAGAGAGCGAGCCGGAAATCCCTGAGGAGGAACCTGAGCCGGCTCCCGAACCACCCCAAGAAATTCAACCTGCCAAAAGGATAGAGAAAACACTCCCTTCCTTCTGGGTGGGAGGAGGAGCTGGCTACACCATGCCTTCTGAGAACAATTTTGAAAAAGGCTTGAACCTTAGTGGAACCCTGGGTTTCGGGATCACAAAATATCTGGCCGTTGAAGTGAGAGTGCCCTATTACCAGAGCAATGTTTCCGGGTCAATAGAAGGACTAAGCGCAGGCCAGTTCAAAGCTGTTTCGTGCACCTTGAGTGTCCAGGCCCGATATCCCCTAAAGAACCTGGCCATTCCCTACCTTGTCGGAGGAGGAGATTACCATTTGAATACGTTCACTCTAGATAACGAAATCGTGAATTCTTGGAATGTCCTGGGTTTTGATATCGAGGAGCATGTCGACCACACATTTGGATTTCACTTTGGCGGAGGAATAGACATGTTCATTTTGAGAAACCTCGCCCTCAATCTGGATGTCAGGTATTACACGGCTTCACTGAAAGGCAACTGGCGCCTAACCGATACCATAACTCAAGTAGAGACAACCGGACCCATCGGTAACATAGAACTCAATTCCATCCAAGCAGGGATAAGCATGAAGTTTTTTTTCAACAGGTAAGGAGTGAACGATGAAGAATAAAAGAAAACATGATCGGTTCCTAAGCACATCAGTTCTCCTGTTTGTCCTATTGACGCTGCTTTTACCCAGCCTCAGCCAATGGGAATCAGAAGCCCCTGCCTTAACCGATCTTCCTCCTTTCACAGAACACGAGGAAGGGAGTTCGAAGATGGAATCGGTGCTCTATCGAATGTTACATATCTACATCAACCAAGGGATTGAAAAGGCAAAAGAATTCGCCAGCCTCCATGATATCGAAATGCAAGGCGACTGTCTTCGAGTGGTCGCCCAGGCGGGAGCTTCAAGTCTGTTTCTGGACATCAAAGCAATGGCTCGAATGGTAAGCTCTCAGATCGAAGCATTGGGCGGCAGAGTGGAAGCTTGTGCAAACGGCCATGTTCAGAGCATTCTTCCTCTCGGGGCTCTGGAAAACCTTTTGTTAGCTCCAACTGTGGAATACATAAGACTTCCTTTGAAGCCTTTTCCCATGGTGACCAGTGAAGGCGTAGCTCGAACAGGAGCCAATCAATGGCAAGCTCTGCCCTCATACAGAAAGGAAGAAAAACCCAAGGTTTGCGTGCTCGATGTCGGATTCTCCGGATACAAAGCCCTTCTTGGCGAGGAGCTTCCCCCATCGGTAGAAATCAGATCGTTCAGGGGAGACGGAAATTTCAATCCCGACAAACACGGCACAGCCTGTGCAGAAATCGTCCACGATATGGCACCAGAAGCCAGGCTTTGGCTGGTGAATTTCGATACCGATGTGGAACATCATAATGCAGTGAACTGGATCATCAACCAGGGTGTGGATATCGTTTCTTACTCCATCGGATGGTTCAACATTGGCGCCGGCGATGGGACTGGGCCCATCTGCGAGGACGTCAAAAGGGCTTCAGACAACGGAATCATCTGGGTTTCAGCAGCAGGAAATCAGGCTCAAGATCACTGGGGAGATGTCTATAAAGACTCTGACGGCGACCTATGGCACAACTTCCTCTCCAATGACGAGATTTTGAGCTTTCCTGTCAGCGCCAATCGATCCATAAGAATATTCTTGAGCTGGAACGACTGGGGAACCTGGAACGGCTCAGCCTACAGCGGTTCGGACCAAGACTTCGACCTGTATCTCTACCGCTGGAGTGGCTCATCCTGGATCCTAGCAGCTAAATCCATCAACCGGCAAACAGGAACCCAGTGGCCTACAGAATCTATCGCAATGAAATCCCCGAACCAGGCATCCACATGGGGAATCGCCATCAGAAGGTACAAAGCCAATAAAAACATTAAGTTTAATGCCCATGTCATCAACAGCTCAGCTCCCATTGAATATCATAAACTCCACGGAAGCCTCGTCATCCCAGCAGAATCTTCGCATGTTCTTGCAGTAGGCGCCACCTCATGGCAGGATGATTCTTATCATATGTACAGCTCTAGAGGTCCGACAGCAGATGAAAGGATAAAACCTGACCTGGTCGCACCCTCTGGCGTCTCTGGAATCACATATGGAACATCGGGATTCTTCGGGACATCCGCTGCCACCCCTCATGTTGCAGGAGCTTTCGCCCTTCTCTTGACCAAAGCACCTTTTCCGCCGCCGCAGATCGAAAGCATCCTCCTCGAGAGAGCACTGGACCTTGGTTCCAGCGGAAAAGATAACATGTATGGGATGGGAAGACTGCGTCTCACAAAATAAGCATGAATGCCCGAGATAAAAGGAGGCTAAAATGCCAAAATATCATATAAGGATAGCGATCGCTCTGTTTCTCTCACTTCTCATTGGGTATGGAACAACTCCTGCTCACCTGACCTCCTATCCTGGAAGCCTCGATTACGATCAGGAATTCGAAAAGGCGAGAAAACTCTACCTGAAAGGGGACCATCTGGATTCTCTTTTAATTCTTGCCGCATTGGAAAAGCAGATCCAAGCAGACGAAGCCGTCGACACAAAAGGAGAGATCCTTTCAGAAATACATTTTTTATCCGGGTTGTGTTTTCTAGAGGGCTGGAATCGAACGGACCGAGGAAAGGATTCCTTCCATAAGGCTCTGAAATACAATCCTTCCTTCCAGGTCAAAGAGGAGTTATACGGTCAAAGGGCCGTAAAGTTATTCGGAGAATTGATGAAAGCTGAGTTGGAGCAGCCCTCGGAAGAAAATCCTGTAATGGAGAATTCTGAGGAAAAGGAACCAGATCAACTGACTCCAGAACCCGTTCAAAGAGATAAATCTGTAAGGGTTATCCAAAAGAATGCTGTCCTCAGGGTAAAGCCAAGCAGCGAGGGCACCGTCATAAAAGAGCTGCCTCTGGGCGCCCTGTTAGAAGTGGAAGAAGAGCTGGAGGAATGGCTGAAGATCAAGCTTCCTCCAGATAAAGCCGGGTTCATCGTGATGGGTTACATCCACAAATCCTCCACCGAATCTTCTTCAGTCATCCATTAATAAACACTGCGCGCGGTCTTCTTCCACTCAACCAAGGCCACGAAAAAGCCTCTCACAATCAAATCCTAGAAACCAACAATTGACAAACGCTCTTCAAATGCTTATATTTTGACCGCAAAGGGAAGAGGAAAGCCGTTCTTCATGCTCATTTTGTAAAAAATGCCTGAATAAGAGAAAAAAATCACTTTCTCGAAAAAACCTGAAGCCTCTTAACCAAGGAGCTGCGGTTGACAGTAAAGTTATCCAGACTCGATCAATTTTTAGAACTCCGCAATATCCAACTCTATGAAAGGGAAAGATTTATCCGCAGCACATCGAGAAAAAATCCTCTCGTTCAGGTGGATTATTCTCTCTTCCTGGATGAAAAACACAGGTTCAGGAAGGATCTGATCGAGTTGGTCAAAGAAATTATTCAGAAATCCAGGCTGAAGATATATTTCGTTATGGTCAGTTGGTGGGGAAGGGGGGATCAGGCTCTTTGGACGGGAAGTCATCTGCTGAACACCCTGCTCAGATTTAAAAAAAAGGGCCTTTGTGACATTCTCTTGAGTTATCAAGAAGGCGACTCCGGACCATCGAGTCTTTGCAGCTGGTGTAAGAGACGAAACATCGACGTTCTCTTTGTCGACCGCTATCAACTGGTTTCAAAAGTCGGAAAAGATGTGGTCATTCCCAGGAAGGTACCGGGAAAGGCAGAAAACGTCATCAAAAGTCTCAAATGGATCGAACAGAAAACGAAAGAGAATGGATTGACTCCTGAAAAGGTCTTGGTCATCTTCGCGGATGACGATTACACCCAATATCACTGGATCAATTATTTCATGCTTTTTGCTCCCTGGGTACTCTCCTTTCAGAAAAAGTCAAGAGACAAAGAGATCGATCAAATTGTCAGAAAAATAAACAAAGTCAGCTTCATCAAAAGCGGTTGCCCGAGGATAATCTTGCCCTATGAACTTCAAGGACATATCGTCGATGGGCGCCTCGAAACCATGGACTATCTGGATGTCACACGGGCTATCTTGGAGCTGGCCATCGAGCACAACCGATTGAGGTTGGGTGAAGAAAGGGAAGAAGTTTCCGAGCTGTTTTCAATTCTTAATAAAATCAAAACAAAAAAGCAGATCTTTGCTCCTCAAAACAGAACGTATTTCCTAGGAGAGAAACTCAACGACCGTCTGGAAAGTGTTTGGCGTGAATATATCTACAGAGGCGGACGGGTCACCCAGCGCCTCGAGGGAATCTTGCGCTACCTCAGCCACAAAAGCCATTGCCGGTGGCTCAGACAATTCACCTTTCTCTTACACGGAGACCAAGGAGCTCCTTTGGATGCATGGCTGGAATATTCCCCCTTCGGAGGATATGCCCTTGAAATCAGCTTATTGATGCAAGCCATGTGTGATAAGGCCTTTGAGGAACAACAGGTGCTGAATATCAAGGGCCTTCCTCACTCCCACCAACGTTCAAAGGACCTGGCCATATGGCACATGCTTGACAGCATTCTTTTGGCCTTTGACTTGATCAGGGTCCTCTACAAAGATCTCTCTCTCAGAAATTTTCTCTCGGTCTATGGATACAAAAGGCATTTCCCGATGCTTGACAGATTCGGAAATATTATCCAGCATCAACCCAGATATGGGAGCCTGAAGATCTATCCACCTCTCAATCACTTGGCCATCGAATAATCCGGAATCCACAAACCTGTACAGACAGATGTTTCTTCTCATTTCATCGAGGAATTCCCTCCTGAGCAGACTCATCTCATCATGAATGAAGAAATGCAACGTGTCTCTGGCCAAAAGGGGGCAGACCGATATCAACTATCGGAAAGCTGTCGGAGCAATTTTCTCGCAGCATGGGGAGATTCCAGATAAAATCGGGCAAGAGTCTGACGATACCCGACCTTCACCGAATATGCAGACAAAGGCAAAACTTTAAAAATATCCTCATCGGTCCAATCATCTCCGAGGGCAAGCAAGAAATCCCATTTTTTCCACTTCAAAAATCTTTGCGTTGCCTCTCCTTTATCGACACCCCGCATCCTTACCTCGACGACCTTGTTACCATGCATGACCTGAAGATTGGTGTTGGCAAGAAATTCATTGAGATAATCGAATAGTTCGTCGGCCCTAAGTTGCCCCAATTCCGGATTGGCCTTCCGGTATTGCCACGCGAGGCCGTATTCTTTCTCCTCCACCAAAGTGCCGGGGACACGCATTTGGTAAGTTTTAAGGATTGGCCTTACTTGCGCCTTCCATTCACCTGAGGAGGGGCTCATTTGCTTTTCCCATTCTAGATTGGGCCGTTTTTTGATCCAAGCTCCATGCTCTGCAACCAGGCCACAGGGGATTTTTCCGAGCCACTTTTGAAGCGTTTCTCGCTTCCGGCCGCTTATGATAACAAGGAAATTTTCGACGTTTTCAGCCAAGGACAAGAGCAACCGTATCAATTCTCTATCCGGCTTTGCTCGATCCGGCTCGTCGGAGAAGGAGATGATCGTACCGTCATAGTCCAAAAGAAGAAGCCGCCGCTTGCTCTTTTTATAATCAGAGAGCAGTTTTTGCTGCCATTCATGACTCAGTTTCCTGTGTTCCTGTCGTATCTGAATCTTCTTTATTTCCTCAATCCTTTCAATAAAACTTCTGGTCCATCGATACACATCGTATTCATATAAACGCTTCCTCATTAGCTCCATTCTCTGTATTTGTTCTTCCTCGCTCATCCGCAGAGCCTGATGAAGAGCCTCGGCTATCTCTTCCTTGTTGTTTACATTTATCAGGATGGCTTCTCCTAGTTCTGCTGATGCTCCTGTGGTTTCGCTAAGAATTAGGACACCCTTTTTATCTGTGCGGGCAGCGATATATTCCTTCGCTACCAGATTCATTCCGTCACGTAAGGGACTGATAAGGGCGATATCGGCCACAGAATACAGGGGAAGAAGTTTTTTAAACGGAAGAGAACGGGACATATAATGAAGAGGAATCCATCCCGGTATACCGAAACGGCCGTTTATCCTCCCCACGAGTTTATCCACTTCTTCCTTCAGGAGAGAATAGTGTTTGACCTTGGTGCGGGAAGGCACGCACAGCATGATAAAAATGACCTGTTTGTGCCATTTGGGATTTCTCTGCAGGAAATATTCGATGCCTTTCAATCTCTCAGGTATGCCTTTGGTATAATCCATCCGGTCGATGGAGAGGACGATTTTTCTCTTTGGCACACCCATTCTTTCCTGAAGTGTTTTGATCTCTCTCTGTGTCGAAGTCTGTTGACAAAGGAACTCAATGTTTTGAATATCTATTCCCATCGGAAAATTCTCTACCTTGATCACCCTTTCCCCGAAAAAAATCGTGCCAAATTCGTGCTCATGTCCCAACAAACGCAAAACACTGCTCAAAAAATGTCTGGCATATTCATAGGTATGGAATCCTATAAGGTCAGCACCCAGAAGTCCTTCCAAAATTTCTTTCCGCCAGGGTAAAAGCCTGAATATTTCAGAAGAAGGGAATGGTATATGGAGGAAAAAACCGATAGAGCTCCGAGGAAACTTCTCTTTTATCAACCTGGGAAGAAGCATCAAATGATAATCATGAACCCAAAAAACATCCTGGGGACTGGCTGTCTTTTCAATTTTTTGCAAAAATTTCTTGTTTACTTTTTCGTAGGCTTTCCACTCAGATTCTTCATAGGTGGAATATGTCGAAAAGTAATGAAACAGTGGCCAAATTGTTCTGTTCGAAAAACCATAATAATACTTCTCAATTTCTGTCGGAGAGAGAAACACCGGAAAACTTTGGCAGGATTTTATGAGCTCATCTTCAATTTTTCTTTTTTCTCCTTTATTCGACGGCCAAAGGCCTGGCCAGCCTATCAATACCGGCTCCACCATCTTTTCGAGACTCCGGATGCCTGTGGCAAGACCTCCAGGGCTCTCTCGAACTTTAAGATTTTTTCCTTTTCGGCTTATCGAAACAGGCAGCCTGTTGGCGATGATAAGGATTCTTTTTTTCCCGGATGGATCTGTCTTCATGATGGGCTGTCCCCCTCCTTTTTGCTTAAGTCAAATCGTCGATAAAGCATCTTCAAATCCAGGGGCATCTCATTCTATCGAACCTTCTCAAGGGGAGATGCTGGATACCCTGGATAATCCAGCAGTGATGACCTGTATACCCCGACGTGGCGAACATTTCATCGGTTTGAGTACACAACCCTTATACTCATAAGATAACATGCGGCGCAGAGAGCGTCAATCGCAAACGGCAATTATCTCTCTCCAAGTGGCCCAAAAAGGCCTCATGTTTTTCCATAAGAGGCAATTTTTCAGGGAAGAGGATATGACTTCCGGGAGGGCAAAATCATACCAAACGCTATCGATAAGACCTATGGATAGCTGGGAAAAATAAGTTACGCCTAGCGACAAATTTGACCTGTTTTTTCAAATATGAGAGAATGCAATTGAATGAAAATAAAGACTTTAATAGCTGTAAAAGTCCATATCAATTGGCTGACCGACCGTTCGGAGAAGGAGATATTGAAATCAAAGGGAAAAAATATCTGACTCCTATCCATGAACTCGAGCGAACAGACGATCCTGTGAAGCTCTATTTAAAGGAAATGGGGGATATCTCTTTGCTTACTCGAGAGGGAGAACTTGTCATCGCCAAACGAATAGAAAAGAGTGAACTGACAGTCATAAAGGCTCTCTCGAAGACCAAAGCCGCCCTCGATCGAGTCCTTTATTTGGAGGAGAAATCCAAAGAAGTGCCAAATATCATAGACGAAATGTTCGAACTGTATGAAAAAGAACTTTCTGAGAAAAAATTAGAGTTAAGAAAAAAGAAGATAAGCCGAAAAATCCAAGAACTGAGAAACCTCGGTTCACAGCTCGAAAGCTTTCCGTTGAGAAAAAAATACAGCTTTTCTCAAAGGCGACTCAAGGTCAAAACGAGTCAAATCCTCAGGAGCTTGAACATTTGTTCGGAATTCTGGGAGGACATTATCACTGATCTCCAGATGAAGCTGCAGGCTGTCAACCATCTCGAAGAAACTAAAGAAGAGCTCACCCTATCTTATAAAAAAAAGAGGAGCCAGAAGGCAAAGATCACCCTGAAAAAAGAAGTGAATAAAATCAACTCGCTGTTGAGGTCTTATCGGAGGGAAATAGGATTCGATCCACAGGATTTAAGAAAGATCCTGCGTATAATATCTGGGGCGAGGAAGGACAGGGACAAATCGAAAAATGAATTGGTAGAAGCCAACCTGCGGCTCGTGGTTTCCATCGCCAAGAAATATATCAACTGTGGACTTCCTTTCCTCGATTTGATTCAAGAAGGAAACACCGGATTGATGAGAGCAGTGGATAAATTCGATTACAAAAAGGGATATAAGTTTTCCACTTATGCGACTTGGTGGATCAGACAAGCCATCACCAGAGCTGTTTCTGACCAGGGGAGAACGATAAGGATTCCTGTTCATATGGTGGAGACCATAAACAAACTCCGCAGGGTCTCTCAGGCTCTTGTCCAAGAAAGCGGGAGAGAACCGACATATGAGGAGATCGCCAAAAAGATGGATCTGAGCATCAGCAAGGTCAGAAAGATCATAAAAATCTCCCAGCAGCCTCTTTCTCTCGAAACACCCATCGGTGATGAAGAAGACAGTCACCTAAAGGATTTTATCGAAGACAAAAAAATTCTCTCTCCTCAGGACAAAACGATTAAAAACAATCTCAAAAAACAAATTGAAGAAGCTTTAAAAACCCTCTCTGAACGAGAGGCCAGAGTCTTAAAGTTGAGGTTTGGCATCGGAAGTGGGAACGAACAGACATTGGAAGAAATCGGGCAGCAATTCAAGGTGACTCGAGAAAGGATCAGACAGATAGAAGCCAAAGCAAAGAGAAAATTGAAAAGCCCGAGTCGGGGGCAAAAGTTAAAGTCTTTCACTGATAATTATAGTTAATTGATCACACCCCAAGGAAATGGAGAAAAAAGACTATAAGGAAATGGAGAAAAAAGACTATCCGAATATCATTCTGATAGTGATAGATGCCCTCAGAGCCAAAAATCTCGGATGCTACGGAGGAAAGCGAGGTTCCACTCCCCATATCGATAAAATTGCCAACAGGGGCATTCTCTTTGAAAACGCCTTCTCTGCATGGAACACAACGGATCAAAGCCTCACCACGATTCTCACAGGACGATACCCCAGAACCCACGGGATCATCCACCACGGAGACAAGGTTCAGACCGAAGACAGGCTAATATTCGAAAAGCTGAATATAAAATTGCTCTCAGAGGTCTTGAAGCCTCTAGGATACAAAACCCTTGCAGTAGACTGGATGGGAAGATGGTTCAAAAAAGGCTTTGATTATTATGGATATAAAACCGAAAAGCCTTTATTCAAAAAGATCATCGCCACCTTTTTTGTCGTTCCTTACATACACATAAAATACATGATTGCCCATATTGGGCTTCTCGGTATCTATCTAAAGAAGAGAAAGAAAGGAAAGTTCTCCACCTCTTCCTTGTGGAAAAGTATCAAGGACGTATTGAGCACTTTCTTTTTTACTTTTGAGCTGGCAAGAGTTCAGGATGCAAACATCGTTACCGGTATCGCAGAGGAAATCGTGAGGAGATCAGGAAAAGAAAAATATTTTCTCTTTCTCCACTATTGGGATACCCATACGCCCTACTACTGTCCCAGGAAACACTTTATCAAGAAACAAAAGAGGGCATCCTCAAAAGAAAAACTTTTGGCCAAGTATGAAGGAGCCGTTCGATATGCCGACCAGCAGATCGGACGGTTATTCAATGTGCTCGAGGAAGAAAACCAGGAGAACGATACTTTGCTGATTATCACTTCAGATCACGGAGAGAGTCTGACCGAACACGATATTTTTTTCGATCATCACGGCCTCTACGACGCCACAATGCATGTTCCTTTTATCCTGTATCACCCCCAGTCCTTCCCCATACCTCGGAGAATTCAATCTTTGGTACAACATGTGGATCTTGTTCCTACTTTGTGGTCACTCCTCCAAATCGATTCTGTTCCTCATAAGCCTGACGGGGAAAGCCTTATCCCTCTAATCCGGGGCGAAAAACAAGACATTCGACCGCACTGCTTCCAAGAGGAATCTTATGTGCAGAGAAAGATCGGCCTGAGAACTCACAAACATAAGTATATTTATGCGCCGGACGGCCATGGCCTGTGCAATTACTGCCAAACCGTGCATGGCGGATCAGAGGAGCTCTACGATCTGGAAAAAGACCCAGAAGAAACGTCCAATATTGTCAAAGAGGATAAGAGCACTGCACAGCAGATGCGTAAAGAACTGGAGGTGTTTTACAAAACCCTGGAGGAAAAAAGACAAAAAGAACTGGAAGAGGGGCTTTCAGAGGATACTTTGCCCACCGCGGCCACCGATCCAAAAGAAGAAAAAAAAATCAAAAAGAAGCTTCGAGGCCTCGGTTATATGGATTAAGATTTCGAGACAGATAATTTCTGATATACTCAACGACAGGTTCAGACTCCAGCCCATCGAAACATCTCACCTTCGGACAGGCCTTGAAGATTTTATCGATACAGGTCAAATTTTTGCACTCGGGCGAAGCCTCAAAAATTTTGGAGGGCGCGTCTTGAGCGCTTGGGAGGTATCCGTCGGAATAGGAATCATATCCGTATATTTTTCCGCTGGTGGCTCCGAAAATCCCGACTACAGCCGTTGAATTGTGAAAATAATTATCCAAATCCACCGCCACTCTCCTTGCGGCAGCAATATGAAGCGGTGCGGTATCGCCGGTAATGAACATATAAGAGCGATCGATCAAACTCGCGAAGACATCGATCGGCGTATCCTTGGGAATGACAGTGATTTTTTTTGTCAACACCGGCGAAATTGCCTTGAACAGTTCTTTTTCAATGTTGGGAAAACTGAATCCGCAGCTAAGAAGGAGATCGATATTATCGACCGAAAGAATCCCTTTCAGCAGCTCTACTTGAAACTTAAAGGGGATACGTGTATACGAACACGAAGTGTCCGGATTAAAAAGGATTTTTTTCGAGCGGCGATCGATTTCCAGTCTCTCCATAAGTCTTTCCGCTCTCATCATACGTTCTCCTGTCACATAAATGACAGGGGAAGAGAAGTCCGGGCTGTCTTTGACCTCATCCAGCATATTACCAGAAATCTGATTCACGCATTCATTGGCAAACCGATTCATCTGAAAAAGAACCTGAGCCTTGCTCTTGTTCGAAGCATATGCATCGATCACATTGGCTATTAGCCGGGTCGGATAAATGACAACCGTACGCGCAGACCTAAAGTCTTTGGAGGAAAAATAGGGGCAGAAGTTAAAAATAAGATCAAAATCGTGCAGTTCTATCACGCTTCTCAAATTCTTGAAGTCTCTTTTAGAAGGATATCCTATACTTTTGATCAAAGGAAAATGCCGATCGACGTAAGGATTGGCTTTGATCAAAGGATAGCCTCTTCGCTGATAGAGATAACTGAGCTCTGTCTCTGGATGGGATTTTTTCAATGGAGCAATAAAGGATTGGGCCATAAGTGCATCCCCTATGTTGATTCCGGCAACGATCAAGATCCTTTTCAGTCCATGGATCTTACCAAAGTGCTTATTCTCCCTCGTCTCCAACAGATGAAGAATTTTTTGACTGGAAGATAATTTTTTAAGTGTCCGGTCTAAAAAAGGGGAAGAAACTCTGAAAATCAATCGTAAGAAGTGCTCTAAGGACAACATCAATGATCCAATAGGCTAGAATATCGTATCACAACCTTATTTTGAATAACATATCTTCCCTGGCAGTTCAAGTGGATGCCCTGTCTCCTCGGGTCACTTTTCAAATCCAGAGATCTTTTGATATGATTTAGGAAAGGAGGTTTTCCCAATGAATTTTGCAGACTTGCTTGAGACAATCAAAATCTGGTTTCTATCAACCGGATTGAAAATCGTATTTGTCATTCTCATTACTTTGATCGTGATGAAAGTCGCACGGGTGGTCTCATCGAAGACTTCGAGTTTATTTCTCCAGAAGGCTCAGGATGAGGAAGACAGAAAACGGACCCAGACTCTTACCGCCGTCATTCGCAATGTTCTGAACAGCGTCATCCTGGTGATCGCTCTGATGACTATTCTGGGCCAGCTGGGAGTCGAAATCGGTCCCCTCCTGGCTGCTGCCGGTATCATCGGCTTGGCCATCGGTTTTGCAGGACAGAGCCTGGTCAAAGACATCATAAACGGATTTTTCATTCTGATCTGGGATCAAATTCGTGTCGGCGACGTGGTTCAGATTGCGGGAAAAGGAGGGCTCGTCGAAAAGATCAATCTCAAGATGACCGTATTGCGCGACCTGGCTGGAAATGTTCATTACATTCCAAACGGCTCCATAGATGTAGTCACGAATATGACAAGGGAATACTCGCGCTACGTATTCGACATAGGAGTAGCTTATCGTGAGGACGTGGATGAGGTCATTGAATTGGTGAAAGAGGTGGATAAAGAACTGCGAAACGATCCCGCCTTCAAACAGGATATCCTGGAACCAATCGAAATTTTAGGCCTGGACCAATTTGCGGATTCTGCAGTTATCATCAAAGCGCGCACCACCACTAAACCGATCAAACAATGGAATATTGGCCGGGAATTCAACCGACGGCTGAAGAAGAAATTCGACGAGAAAGATATCGAGATCCCCTTCCCGCATGTGACTCTTTACGTAGGAAAGGATAAAAAAGGAGAGAGCCCTCCCCTGAATATTTCTATGGAGAACGAGCAGTAAAGGATTGACAGGAGCCCGAATCCAGTGATAAAAGCTAACTTCATCTAAAGGCTTTCGAATCCTTTTTTGGGCTCTCCATAAGGAAGGCCAGATGGATATGCGATTGAGAACTTCTGGTCTCGGCTGAATCGAAAAAAGAGGAAATCATTTCATTTAGAGGGGATAACAAATGAAGAAAAAAAATCTTATGACTCTGATTCCTCTTATAGGAATCCTTCTCCTTCTTCTTTCCGGTATTTTTTCCTGCAAAAGAACCGAAGATGCCTCTTCAAGATTAGAGCAACTGGGGACTCCAGTGGAGGAAGAAACCAAGGAAGAGCACGAAAAGCGCATGGCCTGGTGGAGGGAAGCCCGGTTCGGGCTGTTCATTCATTGGGGACTGTATGCGATCCCTGCTGGGGAATGGAAGGAAGAGACCAATCATGCCGAATGGATACTGACTACGGCTCAGATCCCGGTCAAAAATTATGAAAAGTTTACGCACCAATTTAATCCAGAAAAGTTCGATGCAAAGGAGTGGGTGGAAACGGCCAAAGATGCTGGCATGAAATATATAGTTATAACAAGCAAGCATCATGACGGATTCTGTCTCTTCAAGTCCAGAATGACAGATTATGACGTAGTGGATGCCACTCCTTTCGGACGCGACGTCCTGAAAGAACTCGCGGAGGAATGTCACAGACAAAACATAAAGATCTGCTGGTACCATTCGATCATGGACTGGCATCATCCCGATTATCTCCCTCGGCGCAGTTGGGAAACACGCTCGGCTGAAGGAGCGGACTTCGATCGGTACGTGGACTATATGAAAGGACAGGTCAAAGAACTCCTGACCAATTACGGAGAGATCGGGGTGATGTGGTTTGATGGCGAGTGGGAACACACCTGGACGAAGGAAAGAGGAGAAGATCTGTATAAGTATGTCCGGTCAATCGCACCCGGAGTCATCATCAACAACCGAGTAGGCAAGGGACGGGCAGGAATGACAGGGACTTATGATCCCGAGACAGCATCTGGAGACTTCGGCACTCCTGAACAGGAAATTCCTGACACAGGGCTCGCATATGACTGGGAAACCTGTATGACTATGAATGCCCACTGGGGATACAACAAAAACGATCGCAACTGGAAATCTGCGGAGGAATTGATCCAGAAGTTGGTGGACATTACAAGTAAGGGAGGAAATTTCCTGTTGAATGTCGGGCCCACTGCCGAAGGTTTGTTTCCGCAGCCGAGCGTGAAAAGGCTCAAAACCATGGGAGATTGGATGAGAACCAACGGTGAATGCATCTATGGAACCTCGGCGAGCCTTTTCGAAAAACTGAATTGGGGGCGGAGCACGACAAAGGGAAATGCACTCTTTTTGTGTGTGTTCGACTGGCCGGAAGATGGAAAGCTCTCTGTGCCTGGGTTGGTCAGCAAGGCCCGAAAGGCCTATCTGCTCGCGGATCCCCAATCGGAATTAAGCCTGGACTATCAGAACGGAAGCGCAGTGATCTCTTTGCCGGAAGACCCGCCTGACCCGTACGTATCTGTCATCAGGCTGGAGTTTTCAGAGAAACCGGAAGTTGTCCGGTCTCCGCACATGAGCGCTGGAAGCGAGATCTTTTATCAGGATCTGGAAGTGACGTTATACAGCAATCTCGAATCTGTGGAGCTCCGCTATACCCTTGACGGAAGCACTCCAAACATGAATTCGTTGATCTACCAGGATGCCCTTCAGATCGACGAAACGACCACCATCAAGGCCCAACTTTTCCGAAACGGTCAGGCCGTGAGTGATATGGTAGAGAGAACCTACCGAAAAGTCCCTCCACGACCCGCTCAGCAGGATACCGAAGGAAAGCCCGTGCTGACCTTTACTTATTATCATGGCCAATGGGATTACCTCCCTGACTATAAGAGCCTCAGCCCTGAGGCACAGGGCACAATAGAGACATTCGACACCTCTCCAAAAACCCGAAAAGAATACTTTGCCTTCCAATTCAACGGCTTTATCAGGGTGCCCGAAACCGGCCTGTACACTTTCTACGTTTCATCCGATGACGGAAGCCGTCTGTATATCGGAGACCAGCTCGTTGTCGATAATGACGGCCTGCATGGACCAGCCGAAGAAATGGGCCAGATTATCCTCGAGAGGGGCCTCCATCCCATTCGCGTTGATTTTTTCCAAGCAAGCGGGGGTGAAGAACTTCGGGTCTCTTATTCCGGACCTGGCATCAACAAACAGACGGTCCCTTCTGCAGTTCTCTCCCATTGACCTTCCCCGGCAAACAGAACGAATGGCTTCCTGTCCTTTCTGATAACTCAGAAACCCTCAACATGAATCATCCAATTCATCGGAGGAAATGACAATGTGTGTTTTTATCCCCCAAAAAAGGATATAATCAAAAAAGGAGTGATTTGATCTCATGCTGTCGGTCGAGTACAATCTCAAAAGAATGAGCCGGATGAAAATAGGGATGCTGCTTATAAGCGGCCTTTTGCTTTCGATCTGTTGTCGGACCTCTCCTCCTCCGGAGCAGAAACTCTACCGTTTCATCGACCATTTAGAGGAAGAGAACGTTGCCTTCTCTCCGATGATTGACACCGCCGAAAACCCAGAAGAAAAAGTCCCCCTGTTTCCTGTGAAATCCTATCCTGTTTTAGACATGGGATCAGGTCGCAATCCATTCGGCATAAAAAGAAAGCTGAATATAAGGGCAGAAGACAGCAACGTTCTATTTGCGCCACCGAAGAGCCGGTACGTATTCGCTCTTCACATCCCTGAAGATTCAGTTCTGGAACTCGGGACAGGAATCGTCAAAGGTCAAAAATCGACACCCACCGTTTTCACCGTAGAAATCGACATCAAAGGACGCAAAGAAATTCTTCTCCAAAAAACACACGCTTTCTCCAGGGATGACCAAAAAATGGTTTACCAACCGCACACAATCGATATGTCCTCTTTCCGTGGACAAGCAAAAATTGCGTTCACCACAGCCGGAGAAGATCCTGACTATTCATTCTGGCTGAATCCAATTCTCTACCCTAAGAAAAAAGAAGGGACCAACATCATCCTGATTTCCATAGACACACTCAGGGCTGACCACCTGGGATGTTATGGGTATCAAAGAGCAACCAGTCCGGCCATCGATTCCCTGGCTGAGGACGGCTCTCTTTTTTGGAACACCTTCAGCTCTTCACCATGGACCTTGCCTGCGCATGTTTCGCTCTTGACGTCTCTCCACTGTCTTCACCACCAGGTCAATTACGAATATGACAAGATGGATAACTCCATTCCCACACTGGCTGACGTATTGAGACAAAAATATTTCTATTGCTCTGCGTACACCGGGGGAGGTTTTGTCAACTCAGCATACGGATTTTCTAAGGGATTCGATTCCTACGGGCAGTCTTCACAGGGAATACACCAGAAGGACGCCTCAGAGTGGATCGGGCGTTCTGTGCTGAAATGGATCGATCACCACAAGGATAAAGATTTTTTCCTCTTTATTCATACCTACCAGCCTCACAATCCTTTCTCCTGTCCATCACCCTACAATACGATGTTTTTAAAAGAAAATGCCGAATGGAGGGAAATCGATATTCTTAAATATCTCGGGGGTAAAGAAGGTGTTTTCAAAAATATCCCCGAAAGAGAAATCGATAACATCATCAGTCTCTATGATGCGGAAATTCGGTACACTGATGACATGCTGATCGAACCACTGATGAATAAGTTAAGGGAGACCGGGCTCTACGACCGATCGCTGATCATCCTGACCAGCGATCACGGAGAAGAATTTTACGATCATCAGGGATGGGAACACGGCCACACTCTCTACAATGAACTCCTGAAAGTCCCCCTTATCATCAAGTTTCCTGGCTCAGAATTCGCCGGAACACAAATCCGAACCATCGTGCGGTTGATTGACATCATGCCCACAGTGCTGGATAAATTGGGGATAAGCGAAAAGTATTCAAAACTCGACGGAGAAAGCCTGATGCCTCTCCTCTTAAATAAAGAAACAAGGGACAGGAGATTCCTTGCGTACAAGGCTGACAACATCTTGAAATCAAATATACCGCAAAAAATATCAATGAACGAGGGAACAGATAAACTCATTTTGAACAAAAAATTTACCGATGAGCAGCTCCATTTTTTTGATTCGCCCCCTCCAGTTTTATCTCCGATCGAACTTTATAACCTTGATGAAAGCTCTTTCGAGAAACACAATATTGCAGATAATAGGGTGCAAACATCCAACCGCTTGATCCGTCTCATCAATGAGGCCCTCGCTCAAGCAACGAAGCGAAAGTCCGACAGGGTGGAAATGGATGAGGCCCTGTTGGAGCAGCTCAAGGCGCTCGGCTACCTGCGCTAAAAATTTTAGAAAAGACGCCTGTAAAGGATTGCCATCGAGCCCGCAGACCTCTTCCTCAGGAAGCCGCATTCAGAAGAAATGCCCGCGCAGCTTGGCTGACTGCCCTTAAAAATATGAGGCAAATATGCTATAAGAGCTTTATGAAAAGCAAACGTATCCCGGGTGAGTTTGCTCTCTCACTCATCTGCATGCTATTCCTCCTCTTCCTCTCTAATCTCTCCTGTAAAAAGAGCAGCGGAGTTCATCACGTTTCTGCTCAGATCGAGGAACCAACCGATCCTTCCCTCCTCAGTGCAAATGATATCAAAACCCACCCGGCTTATCAGTCCACGTATTTCACAACCGAGGCAACAACGCTAAAAGGCCATGCCATAATTCTGGACTCAGGAATCAAAAAGATAACCTATCTCCCAAAAAAGGAGGGGGATTTCCAGCTCCACTTAGAATTGTTCGCCAAAATCAAGGATCAAACAATCCTTCGGCTTTACCAAAACAGCTCCCTCCTTGTGGATAAACTCCTGTCAAAGAGTCAGCACACCACACTCCTGACAGATCTCTCTTTGTCGAAATCGGACAAAATCACTCTTTCGGTAAAGGGGAAAGGAGCACTCGTTGTCGGCGATCTGGTTCTTTCCCAGAAAACAGCCCAAGAGGAAAGAAATTATGTCTTTTTGATTTGTGCGGATACGCTGCGTGCAGACCATCTCCAAACCTACGGATACCAAAAAGAAACATCTCCCTTTCTTGACAAATTCGCCCAGGACAGCATTGTATTTTATAATGCTTATGCCCAAGCACCCTGGACGCTTCCCTCTCATATGTCACTTTTCACAGCCCTTTACGAATTCAACCATGGGATAAAACGGGGGACCATCATCTCTCCAAATATTCATTATCTGGTTGAAGAATTGGCTCAAAAATTTTCAACTCGAAGCTTTAACGGCGGAATCTATGTCTCTTCGAATTTTGGTTTTTTCCGTGGTTTCGATCTCTTCAAGAGCATTCCTCACGATCAGTATTCTCCCGAGGCAACGAGGAAACTCTTCAATTTGGCCAGAAATGATCTTAATAAAACCAGCTTTCTCCATGCTTTCTATTTTCTGCACACCTACCAAACCCACAGTCCCTATAATCCTCCTCTGAATCATCTCAAACGGTTTAATCCGGCTCCCAAATATACCTATCTCTCAGCCCCGACCGTAGGTTCCAACCATAAGGAACAGTACAAGCAACTCCCCCAAGAAATGGTCGACGCTTACATCGATCTTTATGACGCAGAAATCTTTGTCTTTGATCTATGGTTCGGCAGATTTCTTGATTATTTAAAGAAACAAAATATCTACGACAACTCCATGATCATATTCATGTCTGACCACGGTGAAGAATTTTTCGATCATGCAGGATGGGGGCACACCCATTCCCTTTACAATGAACTCATCCGCGTCCCGCTCATCATTAAATTGCCCCAAAACCGGTTCCAAGGCACACGGCTCGAAACCGAAGTGGGATTGATCGATATCATGCCTTTTATTCTCAATTACTACGATATCCCTTTTGACGAGAAGGCCGTAGACGGAAAAGACTTGATGCCGGTCATAAGAGGCAAGGGGCGGAATCGGATTCTGATATCCTCCCTGACCAGCGGCTTCTATATTCCGAGCCTGCCTTTTAAAATTTCAAGGATTGAAAACCATCGAAAAATCATATTCAATCTGCCGTATACAGAAGAAACCCTCGCTTTTTTCCGCACTCCTCCTCCTCCCTATCATCAGTTTGAATATTATAACCTGCTCCAAGATCCTAGAGAAAAGACAAATATTTATGAATCTCGGATTGCTGAAATCAGAAAATACAGAGAGTTATTTGAAATCATCGTCCAGAAGGGAAGGAACAATCTCGAAAGCAAAGATAAGCCAGTGGAGTTTGATAAAAATCTCATAGAAGCATTGAAGTCTTTGGGATACGTGCATTAATCTTCAATCCCCTTTTTCAAGAACGGCACGACAAACGAGGACGAATCTTCCCTGTACACTTTCAACCTTTCCAATACTACGCCGGTATTGGGAAAGTGGATATTTCCGCGGGAGTCCTTTGCCAGTAGTAGTGACTTATGCTTTGTGTCGAAACGCAAGGTTTTTTCCTCTCTTACCGAAACCGTCAGATTGTTCTCACCAGGCATGAGAAGATGGCCTGTGCCGTTCACATAAACGACTTGCTCATAGCGATTTGTCCATATGGTCGTATGGAAATTGAAAAAGGAATACAGTTCACATTCTACGGTATGGATGGAAGGATCTAAAACCGTCATTTCCAACTGCTCAAGAGGAAGGCCTCTGACGCTCTGTCTCTCCTCGTCTCTCATCGGAGTAAAAACAAGGGAGTCCCGCACATCCGAAATGATCAATTGCTTTTCCTGGAAGTCCTTGCCAATATCTATCTCCCCGAAGTCAAATATCGGCATGTTTAAAAAATAGATATATTTCTCGTATGTTCCTCCTTGGACAGCCAGGAACTCTGGAAAAGCGAATGTCGTGTTCTCTCTTGAAAAATCGAGCGGAAAGCTGATTCGGTGACTGCCTTTTTTCAAAACATAACGCCAGTCTCTCAAATCTCTCATGCTGAATTTCTCATCCTTTACTTCGTTGAGAAGAGGGTTGAAAATTCGGATATGGCCGTTTTGGATTAGGGGTTCTGGAATGTCTGCAAGTTTCTCCTTGAAAAATAAAAAAAGATTCCTTTTTTTGGACAGGTATCTGTTTTCTAAATTTGATTTGAAAAGCTCATAAAAAACAGGGGATAAATCGATGGAAAAATTGGAGTAAAGCGTGTACCTTCCTGGAGGGATATCGTCTCTCTCGTATGTAACACCAAAATCATCCAAGAGCAGATCGGCCGGCTCTGACTTTGAAGAAGGAGCGAGAAACGCCTTGGATGTCCTCCCCCAGAGATCTCCGAGTTTCAATGCTGCGGGATAATACTTGGAAAAGGTGAATATTCCTGCAGGCCGTCCGGCCGATGGAGCGGTAATCAAGAGTTTGTCCTTTTTAACAAACGGGTCTAACCGCATGACATCCCAATAATTCCCGAGAATAACCTTTGGACCTGTCTTATCCAAGGCAGCGATTTCCTGTTTGTTTTTTCTGTGAATTTCTCTCAATTCCGGGAAACGGATCCCTGTTTTCCAAACGCTCACGCTTACAAACACAAGCAAAAAAAAGACTCTGGCCCCTTTTCTCTGGAATATTTTCATCTCTTGGAGGGCCTGGATGATTAGAACAAGAGGAAAGAGCGAATACACCCGGTAGTGGATCAGATAGCGTGGGGTGGGAGGATACCCTGAGAGAAACAGGAAAACCAAACTTCCGAGGAAAAAAATCAGAAGATAGGTCTTTTTAAAATCCTTCTCCCTAAAAAAAAGAAACAATATGTAACCAAAGCTGAGCACAAACAATAAAAATATACAGAACGAAACGGCTGTGTTTACATCGAGGTCGAAAAAGATGCTTTCGAACATTTTGGCAAAAGAAGCGAGGTCAAAAATTTTCGAATCGTCCAGCGTGCGAGGTGAAAAAATAAGAAATTTTGTGTTTATAAAGTAATTATTGATCTCGGCCAAAATGTGGGGAAAATTTCCCACACAAAAACCCGCGGCAAGAGATCCGCTCGATCGTAGAATCATCTGGATTTTTGTTCGAACCAGAAGATACCCAACAAGCCAACCGAATGCGATGAGAATGAAACCGATAGAAGGGAGATACATCCAGTAGAGAATCCCTCCAATGACTCCGATCAGGAAAAAACATCTTTTCTTTTCGAATATGACCCCATAGACAAGGTACAGCAGGAGGAATTCAAAAAAAATGATGAACGGGATTCCCCGCACCATATCACTGGTAAACAGATTCATGCCAGCGAGAGGAAGAGACAGAACAACGATGGGATAGAAAAAAGATCTTATGCCTGTGACTCTGCCGATCAGCAGAGCCGCAAAAGAAATAAAAAGAGCATACACCAAAAAATTCGCTGCCAGTACAGACAGATTCAATTGAGGCAAAAGTTTATAGAGAAAAGCATACAGATAGGCGGGAAGGCTTCCCTGATAGAATTGGCCATAGAAATAAATCGGAAAGCTGTCTCCCTGGGCGATATTTTTGACCATCAGAAGAGTAACAGATTTGTCTGCATTGAGAAGGGTTAAATGATAGACGAGATAGGGAAGCCTGGTGAGGAGAACGAGGATAAACGTGGCAAAAAAATAAAAGACATACGTTTTCGTTCGGTTAGAAAAGGCCGATTTCCATTTTTGTCTCTTCAGGACAACAAGGGCCGCAAACAGCGCGACCAGAAGGGCCGACAATTCATTCCTGATATGGGAGAGAGAAGGACGAAACCGGGGAAGGGAGGGGGAGAAAAAAGAATAGACAAAAACCAAGAAAGTAAGAATAAAAAGGAGTGGAATGAGTCTTTCAAAAACGTTTTTCTGTTTAAAAAACGCATTTCCTATCATAAATCTTGGACAAACTCGAGAATTGTCCCCGTCAATTCTAACCGTTTCTGCCTTTTGCGGTCAATAAATCCGGAGTATCGCCTACTCAAAACCGCCCCATTTCGTACGTACAGTCACTTTATTGAAGAACGGCTGTCAGCAGGAGGGATCTAAACGAAACTCGGCAAGGACTACCGATACTGCATCCCTTCTATCATTGGATGGTGAGAGTCGCTGCCTCTCCGACGATATCTTGATCGTCAACCGCAACCAGCTCATAGGTGTAGGTCTTGTTGGGAGTGGCGAATCGCCTGTAATACTCGAATGTGTTTGCATCGATCTCGCCGACAAGAAGACGGTTGATGCCGTCAATCTCGTACAGCTTGTATTTAACGATATTTTCGTTTTCCGGATTCGGCTGCCAGGTAAGATGGTGGATCTGTTCCCGGTAGAAAAGTGTTCTGTTTTCCAGGACTTGACCAGTGAAATTTTGCGGGGCCTTGACCGGCTGGAGGGCTTGAACCCTTTCGTACCAGATTTCACGATTAGTGCCGATCCCTCCGCCGTCTTCCCAAACAACATGCATCACATAGTTTTCGTCGATCCATACCCCAGGATGTCCGGCTCCCTCTTTGGCAGGAGAAACCTGGACGGGCAGCTCCCAGTCTTCGCCATCCTTTTTGACCGCATAATAGAGAGTATCCTTGTTGTTATCTGTCTGAGTAAAGACCGTTGTTAATGAAGGGCTGAGGTAGCAGAGCTCAGACATCTGCAGAGGAGCATTTCCGCTCGATATGATCTTTTTAGCTTTCCAGTTCTCTCCTTGCTTCTCTCTATAATAAAGGTTCCCATCTTCATCGCTCCAAACGATATGCACGTTGTTATCCTTGTCGACTTCCAACTCGGGATAATATGCGGAGGGAGCCACCGTGGTCTCCTTGAAAGGCCTCCAATAGATTCCCCTATCCCCCTCCTTGTAATAGAGTTTCCAGGGGGCTGCAAACGGACTTCCCTGCATGTAGCAACAGTATATCCTGTTGTCCTTGACTTTAAAGTCGGGATTTTTGCTTGCCTCATTCGCATTCCAGGAGATGCGTTCGTAGAGGCTGAGCCATGAAGTCTCGGTGTCTTTCTTATATTGCATGACAATATCCGACCCGCTGTAGGGGGGAGAGTTTTGATGCATCCATAAAATATGGATCATATCGTTTTCTATATCGATTCTGGTCCATTCAGAGTTGTCTTCGCTCAGCCAAATCATCGTGGCATTCGACCATCCTGTCCCCGGTGAGTAGACGGCATGATAGATTTCTCTGTCCATAACCGAAGAACCATCCGCATAACAGAGATGAAAGTTTCCTTTAGAGTCCACATCGAGCTGAGGAGTGTATGCCTCAGATTTTGTTATGCCTGTATTTTTTGGGCCCGACCACTGGCTGTTTTCAAAGACGTTGTAATAAAGGTTACCGCTTTCGGCATTCTTCTGGGTGTTTTCGCACCAAACGACGAGAACGATCCCGTTCTGGTTCACGGCAACCGTGGGACGGACAGATTCGTTTGATGATTTGGAAAGGTTTTCCTCGCCGTGTATAGCGGAGACCATACAGATCGAAAGGAGGAAAACCATAAGGTACTTTTTTCCTTTCATTTTTTTCTCCCTAAAATTGAGTCAATAATCGTAGCTAAGATAACTGACTTTGTCAACGGAAAATTATGCGGCTCTCTTCCATTTTGTGCGGGTTAACTCTAATGGAAAAAGCTATCAGATATGTCTGCAGCGGCATTGAGGATCTAGCCTTCCCGATTCTCCTTGGAGGGGAAACTGACTCCCCCCTTCCAACGCTCCCTCCGCTCGCTGCCTCCCCTTCTCGGGCTTCGCCCTGCGACCAAGGGAACATACCCCCCTGGAACCCCCAACAACGTTTCTCCAAACGCCGTCGTCCTTCGAGGGAATCCGACAAAGTCGGACGGCGAGGATGTATTGAGCTCGACTTTACCAAAGGCTCAATGATCCTATGGCCGGAGACAGGAAAGATCCTCTTCCTGTTTATGACTTAATCCAGAGAGAATCCTCTGCTTTATCAAGTTGTGAGCGGCTCGAGTCTGGAAGGTTTCGGTACCAAGTGATCCGCAGGATAAAAACAGCAGTCAATCCAATGCCGAGGCAGATCAGCGAGTTGTTATACCAATGCCCCACCAGATACATCGGGAATAGATAAAAGGAGGCTATCGCAATCATTCCCAAAAGAACATTCAGAATGGTGATCCAGACATTTTCTGAGCGAGAAACGCTGACTCCAGGAAGAATTCTCGAGATTCCCTTGACCGGCCTCCAAAAGCCAAAGGGGCGGACCGATCGGTAAAAAGAAAGAAGAACTTTCTTCTCGACCGGACGAGTGAGGAGGGATCCAAAAATGCTCAAAAGAAGAGACACGATGACGATAAAAGGAAACACAAACAAGGCTTGCCATGTATCGAAGAACAGGGCCATTATGGAAAGGCACATTCCTCCCAACGTGCCCCACGCATACCCCCAACCATTCATCCGCCACCAGTACCAGCGGAGAACATTGGGTATGACGATTCCTGCACCCAGGGTGACCATCATCCAGTTCCAAATTTCGGCGATCGACCGGCTCTGAAAGCCAATGATCAAACCCAATACAACCAGGCATACCGTGGCCAGGTAGCTGAATCGAACGGCTTGTTTCTCTGTGGCACTGGGACGAATGTACGGCTGCCAGATGTCGCGCACGATGAAAGATGCCCCGCTATTGACTGTGGAACTGAAGGTGGACATGAAAGCGGCCAGCAGCCCTGCAATGACGATTCCTCTTATTCCTACAGGGAGATAGTCGCGCAGAACAAGGGGCATCACTTTCTCAGAATCCGTGATTCCGAGCACTCCAGTTAAAGCAAGAAGCGCGATCCCCATCACCATGGCCCAGCGCACGATAAGAAAGGCACTCCATGAAGCACCTACTTTGGCTGCATCCCGGTCATCTCGGGCGGCCAGGAAACGCTGGAAGTCATACATCTGCGCCGGTCCGCCTGCATTCATCAACAGTCCTTTCAGCACCCAGATGATGACAAGCGCACCGAAAAATTCGAATTGGGCATTCTCCGTGCCAGCAAAACCCGAAATCCGCCATGGGACATGTAAAGAAGCGAAGCCTTCGGGCAGATGGCTCAAAACCTCAGGATTAAGCTCGGCCCAAGCAATGGCAGCGATAATCAAGCTGCTCAGGGTGAGAACGACAGTCTGAACTACGTCAGTGACGACAACGCTGAAGAGACCACCTAAAACCACATAAAGTGTGGTAATGCCTATGATGATGATTGCCAGGAACGCCGCTTTGTGTTCCGTTAAAAGGGCATAAATCCAGGGATTCTCTACCTTTGATGCCAAAGACTCCAGAGGGATATAAACAGAGGCAAATTTTCCGATCCCTTGAAAAGCGTAGCCTATAAAGCTGGCTAAAGTAAGAATAGCCATCAAAGCATAGGCGGTGCGGGCCACTCGACCTGCTGTTCCATCGCCAAAGCGTATCTTCATCCACTCTGCTGCGGTCATCACGTTCGAGCGGCGCACCCACTTTCCCATATAAGACAGGAAAAAAGCTCCCATCAGGAATCCCCACATCCAATGATGCCACATGGATTTCATTCCCAAAACGAAAAGGATGGAAACGATCCACATGGTGCCCGTGATGTCAAAATTGGATACCGAGCCAGACATGGACAGCAACAGCCAGTGAAATTTCTTTGCCCCTAAGAAGTAAGAGTCGAGACTTCTGGAGGCCCGCTTTTTGTACCAGAAGCCCAATCCTATCACCACCCCGAAATAGAAGACGATGATGCCCGCATCTAAAATCGTCATGTTCTCTCTCAATATTAGGAGGTTCTGTTAACAGCACCGAACATAGCGGCAACATTCTCTGGGGGTACATCAGCCAGGATGTTATGCACCTGCTGGAATACGAATCCGCCTCCTGGTTTGAGCAGCATCACTTGCCCTTCGGCATGGGCAGCGACTCGATCGGGAGATGCACGAGGCAGGACATCACGCGTATCGCATCCGCCACCCCAAAGGCATATTTTCCCGCCATACTCTGCTTTCAATTCGGCCGGATTCATACCCGCTGCATTGACCTGGACAGGATTGATAGCATCCAAGCCCGCATTGATGAGGTCATCCAACAGTTCGCGGACTCCGCCGCAGCAATGAAGCATGACTTTGACATCGGCCAGCTCTTTTGAGCGCTGCCAAAGCCTCTGATGGTACGGTTTGATCATCTTACGGTACATATGGGGAGATATCAGAGGGCCGGTCTGCCCTCCCAGGTCATCCCCAAAAACGATGATGTCGATGTAAGGACCCACGGCCCCCAGCCATTTTTCCAGGTTTTCCAGATGCAGGGCACAGAGTTTTTCAGAAAAACGGGTGACCTGATCAGGAAAAAGGCCCAAATACATCAAATAATTATCGTTTCTGAACAGCATCTGAGGGATCTCAAACATGTTCCCTCCAAAAAGTCCGAGGATGGCCCGATCTGTCGATTGCCGGAGATTTTTGGCTCGAAGGGCCATTTCTGCGAGTCCCTCTTCATCCAAAGGCAGATGTCCGCCCGGGCTGGCCACGCCGGTCCAGACTGTCTGGGAGAGGACTTCTTCTAAATCCGAAAAATCATCATCTGCAAACGTCCGGTCCATCAGTGGAAAATATGTCTGCTCGAAATACAGAAATCCTTTTCTTTGAACAGCTAGCTCCTTTCCCTCCTCTGTTAGAAGCAGCCAATCCCCGCCTCGCTGATCAACCTTAATATAGCGGGGAATTTTACAGGGAGTTCCATCCGGCAAGATCCAATCTTTCCAGTCTTTCTCCTCCAGCAAAAATCCTCTTCCCATCTCGATGGTATCCACCCCGAACAAATCCAGCACGTCGTCGTCTACGATGGCCAGCTGCTGGATCATATCGTAAACCCGAACCGGCATAGTAGGAAGGCCCAAGTGCTGGCGGAGTTTTGGGTAAATCAAAGCCGCAATCCCCGAGGAACGATGTCCGGAAAAATCGATGGGAACTCTATCTGTTTCAACATTTGACAAGGCAGCGAGGATCCTCTCTCTCGAAGTCATTTCATGAAAGTATACCTCATCCGAAAACATCAAGTAAATTCCTTTCTATGCGTTCGGCACCGCACTTTTTCATAAGGTGCATCAATAAGAACAGAAAAGAGTGAAAACATTTGGAGCTCTTAGGCGTCCTTATCAGTGAGGGAGTAATTCAGTCGGTTGCTGTATGAAATCACCGTCAAAATCACCCTTAAGGGCTATTTACTCTTATGAGATATTTCACCATAATGAGCATGATTATGCGTGCGATAACATATTAAAAGGGCAGAATTCTATGGAGATCCGACGCAGGGATAAACGGTTCAAAGAAAAGAACGAAGTCGTAATCCAGTATACTGCTGACAGAAAAAAGATTAGCCGTTACGAAGAGATCAATGCAACAACTTTCGATCTTTCCATAAGTGGAGCCAGAATCCACTCGAAAAAATCCTTTCCCGTAGATACGGTCTTGAGAATCAGGATCGATCTGAAAAAATCAAACCAGGTTGTCAAAGTCGACGGGAAAGTCAAATGGGTAGAAAAAATGAGCGGCGAGGACTTCTATGAAATAGGTGTGGAGTTTCTGCATGATATTTCAAAAACGATCCTATCCCTGCTCAGGCATCTGTATGGAGAAGACAGAGGTATTCCTTCCACAGTGACATAACCGCCCGCTGTTAGAGAGTCCGTTATTTCATTTGAGCAGAGCTTTCCCCTCCTTGTCCAGAAGTCAATAAGATATACATCCTGTTCCTTCTTCTGTCGCTCCTGAAATCAGGATATTGTCTTCTGGCGAAAGGGAAAGTCCGATCCCGGCGGAGACGAATGTCTTCATTTCCCTTTCGTCTTCTTTTCTTTTCGATTGAATATACTCGATTTTCGGAAAAAAATATTATCATTTTCCTGACTTGCACGAATGATCCTCTATGGCATGCTGCCCGATTGGATATTTTGAAATACATGCGATATGATTTATGATTATAGAAACTCATGGATCCTTTATCGAATATGAGGAGTGTGAACATGGTTAAACATGCTTTGATTCTGGCCTGCGTGGCACTGCTTCTTTTTTCTTGTTCGAAAGAATCCGAGGAGGAACCTCTGGAAACGGCTCTCTTCAATCCGTTCTTCGAAGAATGGGAAACGCCCTTCGGAGTCCCTCCGTTCGAACAAATCAAGGAAGAGCATTACATGCCTGCCTTCGAAGAGGGAATGAAACAGCAGAAGCTGGAAATAGAGGCCATCGTCAACAACAGCGATCCCCCAACTTTCGAAAACACTGTGGAAGCTTTAGACCGAACCGGGGATCTCCTCACCAAAGTAGAGAACGTTTTCAACAACCTGACCAGTGCCCATACCAATTCAGAACTTCAAGAAGTCGAGGCAAAGGTCAAACCTCTGATGGCCCAGCACAACGACGATATCAATCTTAATGAAAATCTGTTCCGAAGGATTAAGGCCGTATACAATCAGAAGGAGATCCTTGGTTTGAATCCCGAACAGAGCATGCTGTTGGAAAAGACCTACCAGGAATTTGTCAGAGGGGGGGCGAACCTGGGCGATGAAAAGAAATTCAGGTTTCGAGAAATCAACGAAGAGCTTTCCGTCCTCTCTGTGAAGTTCGACAAAAACGTCCTGGACGAGACCAACATCTTCGATTTGGTGATCGAAAAGGAAGAAGACCTGGCCGGGCTCCCCCCATCGGTCATCACCGCCGCATCCGAAGCAGCAGAAGAACGAGGACATGATGGAAAATGGGTCATCACTCTTCATAAACCCAGTTTTATTCCCTTCCTCCAGTACTCCGAAAAAAGAAGCCTCAGGGAGAAAGTGTTCAAGGCCTTTGCTAATCTGTGCAACAACGATAACGAGTTCGACAACAAAAAGATCGTTTCCAGGACAGCCGCTCTCCGCACAGAAAGGGCTCATCTTCTAGGATATCAAACCCACGCTGATTTTATCTTGCAAGAAAATATGGCCAAGGATGCCGACAGGGTCTATGCTTTTCTCGAACAGATATGGAAGCCCGCCCTAGCCAAGGCGAAAGAAGAAGCCAGAGAACTGCAGGCAATGATCGAGAAAGAGGGGGGTGATTTCAAACTAAGGCCTTGGGACTGGTGGTTCTATGCGGAAAAGGTCAAGAAAGCCAAATACGACCTCGACGACAGCACCTTAAGGCCTTATTTCAAGCTCGAGAATGTCCGACAGGGCGCCTTCGAGGTGGCGAATAAACTCTGGGGTATCACCTTCCACGAACTCGAAGACATGCCCAAGTATCATCAGGATGTAAGGGTATTGGAAGTCAGGGATGCCGATGGTTCTCACATCGGCATCCTTTATGTGGATTATTTTCCCAGGGCCAGCAAACAGGGCGGTGCCTGGATGAACGCCTATCGCGAACAGTTCCGGGTGAATGGAAAGGATATCCGTCCCGTGATCGTGAATGTCGGCAATTTTACAAAGCCTACCGCAGACACCCCCTCCCTTATCAGTTTCGATCATGCCTTGACTCTTTTCCATGAACTCGGACATGCCCTCCATGGACTTCTTTCCGACTGCACCTATGAAAAACTATCGGGAACAAATGTGTCTCGGGACTTTGTAGAACTTCCTTCTCAAATCATGGAAAATTGGGCCTCTGCACCAGAGGTCATCAAGTCCTATGCACGGCATTACGAAACCGGCGAACCAATCCCGGATGAGCTGCTCGAGAAGATAAAAAAGTCGAGCCATTTCAACCAAGGATTTGCCACGGTCGAATACTTGGCTTCCTCTTTTCTGGATATGGACTGGCACACTCTGAGCCAAGCCAAAGAAATGGATTGCGCAGAATTTGAAATCGCGTCCATGGAAAAAATCGGCCTCATCCCAGAGATCATCCCCAGATGGAGAAGCACTTACTTCGGGCACATTTTCGCCGGAGGCTATTCCTCTGGCTACTACAGCTACATCTGGGCAGAGGTTTTGGACTCTGACGCATTCGAGGCGTTCAAGGAAACCGGTCTTTTTGACCGGGAAACCGCCCATTCTTTCCGTGAGAACATTCTGGAACGGGGAGGGACAGAAGATCCTATGATCCTTTATCTGCGCTTCCGGGGGTCCGAACCTGAAATCGAACCCCTGCTGAAAAAAAGAGGACTCCTCTAGAACGATTCACTCGGAGAGGACTTTTTTCAGCTCCTCCTTCAGGGGCGGAATGACCTGGAAAAGGTCACCGACTATCCCGAAATCTGCCACCTTGAAGATGGGGGCGTCAGGATCCTTGTTTACCGCAATGATGTATTTGGATGAAGACATCCCAGCCAGATGCTGTATGGCTCCTGAGATTCCAAAAGCCATATAGAGATTCGGAGAGACCGTCTTTCCTGTTTGTCCTACCTGGTGCTGGTGATCGATCCATTGGGCATCCACCGCTGACCGGGATGCTCCGAGTGAGGCATGGGGAAGGAGAGAGATCAATTCTCGCAACATGTCAAAATTCTCAGGTCCCTTCATACCCCTTCCTCCTGAGACGATGATATCCGCTTCAGTCACATCCAGTTCACCGCCTTCTGCTCTAACCACTTCTTCAACCTTATCCTTGATTTGAGCTTCAGGAACCACAACCTCCTTTTTAATGGTTTCTCCTCCCTTTTCAACTGGATCGCTAAGGGGAAAAACATTAGGCCTTAAGGAGGCCATTTGAGGGGTGGATTTGAAGGCAAAACTTGCAAACGCTTTACCTGCGAAGATCGGCCGAACCACCTCCAGCTTTCCATCCTTTATGCTGGTTTGAGTGCAATCTGAAGCCAGGCTGACGCCCAATTTTGCGGCCAGACGCGGTGCCAGATCTTTTCCCATGGAGGTAGCTGCAAAAAGAATGACCTCTGGCTTTATTTCCTCTACTAGAGAGAGAAAAGCCTGTGTATATCCAGAAGGAGAATAGTGACTGAGGAGAGAGTTCTCGAGAATATAGACCTTGGAAGCCCCGAAGCGGGAAGCTTCGGCCGCAAGGTCCTCCAAGCCATGGCCAACCAAAACCGCAGCCGTCTCCGTCCCCAAACTTTCCCCTCTTCTTTGAGCCTCTGACAAAACCTCCAAAGAAGATTTTTTGATTTTATCCTCACGAACTTCCATATATACAAGTATCATCACGTCCTCCTCTTAAATAACCTTGGCGTCCTTATGTAAGAATTCTACAAGCTTTCTGGCCGCCGCATCCGGTTCATCTTCGATGATTTGTCCTGCCTGTCTCGTGGGTGGACTTTCCATGTTGACCATCTCCAATTGGGGAGCGATCTCCTCTGGCTGAAGCTCCAATTCCTCCAGAGTGATCACAGGAATGTCCTTCCTTTTTGCCGCCATGATTCCCCTCAAGGTCTCATAGCGGGGTTCATTCAATCCCTTCTGGGCGCTAATCACAGCGGGCAGCGGAAAAGTGACTTTCTCAACCGCCCCCTCGATTTCTCTATGAGCTGTCCCAGAGTTCCCTTCTAGCACGAGCTCTGTCACGACATTTACCTGAGGTAAATCCAGAAGAGCGGCCACCATGGACGGGACTTGAGCACTGTCTGCACCAACAGACTGTTTGCCGAACAGAAGCAAATCGTAGTCCGGGTGTTTTTTGGTAAGAGCTTGAGCAATGATCTTGGCTGTATGCAGGGCATCATATGTTTCTCCGCTATCATCCTTGATAAGAACTGCCTCATCAGCTCCCATAGCCAAGCATTTCTTCAATATCGTCTTCGTTTCTTCGGAGCCGACCGAAAACACCGTCACCTGGCCTCCCTTTGCTTCTCTGATCCGCAGGGCTTCTTCAACGGCATACTCGTCATACGGATTCACGACAAAGTTCAGACCTTCTTCAACGATACTCTTCTTCTCGTGATTTATTTTGATTTTTGATTCTGTATCAGGAACCCTTTTAACAAATACGAATACATTCAATACGTCCTCCTTAAATCTGGATTGATCTTTCACTTTGGATATTATATACAAACACCGTTTGAAACGATTCTTAATCAGAAAAAATGCCCAAAGTAAAATGCTGATCCCTAATCATTATTCATCAAAGCGTTTAAACACCAAAGATCCATTCGTCCCTCCAAAACCAAAGGAATTGCTCAATGCATATCGGATTTCAGCAGGACGAGATTTGTTCGCCACATAATCCAGGTCGCACTCTGGATCAGGACTCTCGTAATTGACGGTCGGCGGCATGATCTGCTCTCTCAGAGAGAGTGCCGAGACGGCTGCTTCCAGACCTCCTGCAGCACCGAGGAGGTGCCCGGTCATGGATTTGGTAGAATTCACCCCGATCTTATAGGCGTGGCCGCCGAATAATCTCTTTATGGCAAGGGTTTCGATCTTATCGTTGTAAGGAGTGGATGTGCCGTGTGCGTTTATGTAATCGATTTCCTCCGTATGGATGCCGCCATCCTCCAATGCTCTCTTCATCGATTGATAGGCTCCTTCTCCATCCAATCTGGGCGCTGATACATGATAGGCGTCTCCGCTCATGCCATAGCCGACAATCTCGGCATAAATCCGGGCTCCCCGTTTCAACGCCATTCCCAATTCCTCAAGGATGAGAACCCCGGCTCCTTCTGCGATAATAAATCCGTCCCGTTGGGCATCGAAGGGACGGGAGGCTTTATGAGGTGCGTCATTCCGCACCGAAAGCGCCCGCATAGAGCAAAAACCCGCCAGCCCCAAAGGAGTTATAGGTGCCTCTGCTCCGCCAGCGATCATTACATCTGCATCTCCTCTGGCTATTATGCGGAAGGAATCACCCACAGCATGGGTGCTGGTCGTACAGGCTGTGGCTGTTGCTGAGTTCGGTCCTATAGCCTTATACTTGATGGAAATCTGGCCGGCGGCCTCGTTGATTATGGAAGAGATCAGAAAGAACGGCGAAACCCGGCTCGGTCCTTTTTCGAGCAAAATCGTATGTTGATCCTCGATCGCTCCAATACCCCCGATTCCAGATCCGATGTACACGCCGGTCCTCTCTCCCTCCAGCATATTTCTCGGGATGATTGAATCTTCAACAGCCAAATGGGCGGCTGCGATGGCATACTGGATGAATGGATCCATCTTCCGGACTTCTTTTTTGTCGATGAAGGAAAGAGGATCGAACTCCTTGACCTCTCCTGCAATCTGGCTGGAAAATTCAGATGCATCGAACTTGGTGATACGACCGATTCCGCTCTCGCCTGCCAAGAAGGCCCTCCAATTTCTCTCCATGCCAACACCAAGGGGAGAGACGAGGCCCAGCCCAGTCACAACAACTCGCCGCAAAGAGATTTGTCTGGTGGAAAAATTGGAATGTGTCATCAAAAGGCCTTGGAACTTATTTTTTCGACAGATGCTCTAGGACATAATCCATCGCCTTCCCGACTGTGGTCATCTTTTCTGCGTCTTCATCAGGGATGTCCATATCGAATTCATCCTCAAGGGCCATAACGAGCTCTACCGTATCCAGCGAATCGGCTCCTAAGTCGTCAATAAACGAGGCATCTTCAGTGACTTGATCCTCACCGATGCTCAGCTTGTCGGAGACGATGGCCTTTATTTTTTTCAGCAGCTCTTCTCTTTCCATCTTGTCCTCCTCTTTTTATTTATTTTCAAATTAACGGGGCTACATATACATCCCGCCGTTTATGTTGATAACCTGGCCAGTGACATAAGCAGCCTCATCGGAAACCAGAAACCTCACAAGCTGGGCGACTTCTTGGGCCGTCCCGAACCTGCGCATAGGGATGAATTCGAGGAACTGATTTTTCGCCGTTTCTGGAAGATTATCCGTCATCGAAGTCTCTATGTAACCGGGAGCAACGGCATTGACCGTAATCCCTCTTGACGCGACCTCTCTTGCCAAAGATTTGGTAAATCCGACGACTCCTGCCTTTGATGCTGAATAATTTGTTTGTCCGGGATTCCCCATCAGCCCGACCACAGAGGAAATATTCACAATGCGGCCGTAACGGCTGCTGATCATATGTCTAATCAAAGACTTTGAAAAATTGAAAACGCCCTTGAGGTTGACGGTCATGACCAGGTCCCATTCCTCCTCTTTCATGCGCATCAATAGATTGTCTCTCGTGATCCCTGCATTGTTGACCAGGTGATGAATGGCCCCATGATCTTGGATCATTTTTTGTATGGTTCCTTCCACCTCATCCAATCTCGAAACATCGACCACATAAGCATCCGCTTTGCCATTGCGTTCCCTGATTTTTTGGGCAACTTCATCCAATTTCTGTTTTTGGATATCGACAAGGATAACTTCAGACCCGTGCTCGGCAAGATCACGAGCGATGGCCTCTCCGATACCCTGAGAGGCTCCTGTAACAATCGATGTCCTTCCTGAAAGATCCATCCTTTTCCCCTAAGGAGCCGCCCCCTGGGAGAACACGGCGATCTCTGCCTGAATTTTCTCCAGGACACGGCCGGACACAAAATCTTTGGCTAACCGAATGGCATTCTTTACAGCTGTTGGATTCGACCGCCCGTGACCCACGACACAAACCCCATTCAAACCCAATAAAGGGGCCCCTCCATACTCAGAATAATGGATTCTTTTGTACAGCTTTTTCAAGTTCCTTTTCATCAGGATAAATCCTATTTTCGAGAAAAAATTCTTCATGATCTCCGTCCGGGCCATACTCAAAACGGTTTCGACGACGCCCTCGCTGACTTTCAGAGCAATATTCCCAGTGAATCCATCGCTGACTATCACTTCCGCATTCCCTGAATAAATATCTTTTCCCTCAACATTCCCGATAAAATTTAAAGGCGAGATTTGAAGCCTCTCAAAAACTTCTCTAATGAGCTCATTTCCCTTGGTCTCTTCCTCTCCGATGCTCATCAGGGCAACACGAGGATTTGCGACGCCACAAACATTTTTCATGAATATATGGCCCATGATCGCAAACTGAACCAGGTCGTGGGGACGGCAATTGACATTCGCTCCTACGTCCACCAACAAGGTCAGTCCCTTAAGAGTGGGAACAAGAAGAGAAAGAGCTGGTTTCTCCACTCCCTTCAGCGCTCCCAAAACATTTCTTGAGATATAAACGACAGCGGCTGTATTTCCCGTGCTGACAAAAGCATCCGCTTTTCCATCTCTAACCAATTGGGTTCCCACGCGGATAGAAGAGCGTTTTTTTCGCCGGAAAGACAGCAATCCTTCGCCCATTCCGATGGCTTCGGAGGCATTGATGAGAGACACTTTTGTGCTGGAGGGGGGAGATTTCTTGAACTCTTTTTTGATCAGTTCCTCGGCCCCCACAAGAAGGATTTCGACTTCATACTCCTGCGCAGCCTTATAAGCGCCTTCAACCATGACCTTGGGGCCGAAGTCTCCTCCCATGGCATCAACCGCGACCCGCATAGCCTCCTCTTGCTATTCCTCGGCTCCCTCGATCACCTGTCGTCCTTTGTAATAGCCGCATTCCGGGCACGCTCGATGCGGCATTTTGGGGCTTCCACAGTTAGAACAAAGAGATAAGGGAGGGACTTCGAGTGCGTCATGCGCTCTTCGTTTTCCCTTTCTTGAATGTGAGTGTCGTCTTTTTGGGTTGGCCATTTATCTCTTATCTTTCAAAAAAATCTTTAATTTTTCGAGCCGGATGTCAGAGTCATCCTTTACGCAGGAACATTCACCGCTGTTGATATTTCTGCCGCAAACAGGACAAATTCCCTGGCAGCTTTCAGAACACAAAGGCTTGACAGGAAAAGTAAGATTGAACTGTTCCAAGACTACTTCCCTGAGATCTATTCTCCGGCCGTAATAGAAAGAAGTGTTCAGATCCTCGCTGTCCAGTTCATCCTTTGCCAACTCTAATTCCTCAGGAAGATAAACGAGATCAAAATAGGAATCAACGGGAAATTCATATGGAACCAGACACCGGCTGCACACAAAGCTGAGGACGGTTTTGATCTTTCCCTTTATATAAACCTCATCCCCAACTTTCCTGACCGATATCTCCGAGTGAACGGGCTGGAAGAAAACCGCACTTTCTTCGATGATCTCTATATTGGAGAACTCAAAATCTCTGCTTATCTTGAGTCCTTCTCTAGGTAATCTATCAATGTCTACAATCATTTTTTTCTCTCTAAAAAAGTCATCCTATTATACCATCTCACCTTACTTTGTCAATAAACGGGTCCCGAGAGAAAGCATCTCTGTTTCCATGATAAATTTAGCTTTTGGGGATGCCCAAACCTGTATAACTGTTAAAGAAAATACTATGTCAAAAATAGTCGCAACTCTGAACCGGCTTGCTGAATCTTATACGATGGGAGAGTTACAAGCGATTCTTACTTAATAGTCGAAAAAACATCTCCCGACCTTCTTACTACGAATCAGAAGGTCGGGAGTTCAAATCTCTCCGGGCGTACCAGGGGTATCCCCTGAAAATCAGCCTTTTCTTTGTTTTTGTCTTTTATACTACAAACCCGTATTTTCAGCTATTTTAAACAATTTTTGGCACATATGCGTCACATGGGGATAAGTCTATTTATGGTTCAAATGCATAACCGTCTAACGTATTAGACGTCTAACAATATCCTAGAAGATGTCAAAATAAAAACTATCCTTAATTCTCTGACAAAAACCCCTATCACCCAAAGCCCCCTTTCTATCAAGGGCAGGAGAAGTGTTTCATCGACATATCTACACTATACTTTCTATAGCTTTTTGTCATACGGATAATTGACATGTTTCTCTTTACTTGATATTCTTTTTCACAGCATAAGGGTCATCAATGGCTATCAAGTGCCCAAAATGCAACGCTGATAATCCTGACACCAAGCAATTCTGTGGCGATTGTGGGACCCAACTTCCCTCCCTTGAGGACGTCGAAGTCACTGAAACTATAGAAGCACCCAAGGAAGAGCTCACTACTGGCTCTACATTTGCAGGTAGGTATCAGATTATTGAAGAGCTGGGAAAAGGGGGCATGGGGAAGGTCTACCGAGTACTAGACAAGAAGCTTAAAGAAGAAATAGCCCTTAAACTCATTAAGCCTGAAATAGCTAAGGATAAAAAAACACTAGAGAGATTTCACAACGAATTGAAGCTGGCTCGAAAGATTAGCCAGAGAAATGTTGGTCGCATGTATGAACTCATGGAAGAGGACGGTACTCATTTCATCACGATGGAATATGTCCCTGGGGAAGACTTAAGAAGTTCGATCAGACGTTTTGGCCAACTGCCTATAGGAAAATCCATATCCATGGCAAAACAGATATGCGAGGGATTAGCTGAGGCTCACAGGTTAGGAGTAGTGCATCGTGATTTGAAGTCTAACAACATCATGATCGATAAAGAGGGCAATGTACGGATTATGGATTTTGGGATTGCTCGCTCTCTTGAAGCAAAGGGGATAACTGGTGCAGGAGTGATGATAGGAACACCAGAATATATGTCACCTGAACAGGTGGAAGGCAAGGAAGTTGATCAGCGGTCAGATATCTATTCTTTGGGAATTATCCTTTATGAGATGATGACTGGAAGAGTGCCTTTCGAAGGAGATACTCCTTTCACAATCGGAGTCAAACATAAAAGTGAGATACCTAAAAATCCCAAGGAACTGAATACACAGATTCCCGATGATCTCAGTCATTTGATCCTAAGATGCTTGGAGAAGGACAAAGAAAAGCGTTATCAGAGTGCTGGAGAAGTTCGTTCTGAACTGAATAATATTGAGAAAGGTATTCCGACTACAGAAAAAGTACTGCCGAAAAGAAAGCCATTAACCTCAAGAGAGATCACCGTGACATTCGGCTTGAGGAAGCTTCTCATCCCGGCGTTGGCATTGCTTGCATTAATCATTGCAGGTGTCATCATCTGGAAGGTTCTTCCGCGAAAAGAAGTGGTTCCCATCCCATCGGATAAGCCATCCCTTGCCATTATGTATTTTAAAAACAACACCGGAGACGATGCCCTGGACCACTGGCGGAGTATGCTCTCCAACCTGCTGATCGCCGACCTCACCCAGTCCAAACACATTCGAGTTCTGGGCGAAGACAGGCTATTCCAGATCCTAAGCCAACTTGACCAGTTAGAGGGAGAAACATATTCATCAGATGTATTGAAGCAGGTAGCTGCTCAAGGACAGGTCAGCCATATCCTTCAGGGGGCCTATGCTAAAGCCGGCGATGAGTTCCGGATCAACGTAACCCTACAGGAGGCAGAAAGTGGAGAGCTCATTGGATCAGAGTTAGTCGCAGGCAAAGGAGAGGAGAATATCTTCACCATGGTGGATGAACTGACCAAGCGGATCAAGACCAACTTTCAGCTCTCTGAAGAAAAAATTGCTAATGACATCGACCGGGAAGTGGGCAATATCACCACCAGCTCTCCTGAAGCTTTAAAATATTACATTGAGGGAGTGAAGTATCATCGTAAAGGAGAATACCATAAGAGCATTACCCTCATGGAGGAGGCCGTAGAGATTGATCCTGAATTTGCCATGGCTTACAGATCGCTGGCGTTGAGTTATAACAATATAGGATTTTTCTCTGAGCGGAGGAAATACATACAAAAGGCTTTAGAGTTTTCAAATCGACTGTCAGATAGAGAACGATTAAAAATCATAGGAGATTATTATTGGGAATCACAGAAAACGTATGGTAAAGCCATCGAAGCATATGAAAAGCTCGTTGAGTTTTATCCAGAAGATGCTAGTGGAAATCACAATTTGGGAATATTGTATTCGAACTTAGGAGAAGTGGATAAAGCCATAGAAAGATTTAAAGTTGCTATAAATAATAATACTGAGTTTTTTCTGACATATGCAGCACTAGCGGATCGTTACAAAGGAAAAGGAATGTACAGGAAGGCAGAAGAAATTCTTGAGTATTACTTAGAGAATTTTTCAGATAATGCTAGAATTCATCAGGAATTGGCTCTTTCTTATATACACCAGGGAAAATTAGATCCTGCAGTGGCTGAAATCGATAAAGCTTTTATTCTAAAACCAGATGATTATATGAATATTATGCTGAAGGGAGACATCTATTTTTTTCGTGATGATTTGGTAGGAGCTGAAGAGGAATTCCAAAAAATGTTAACGAGTAAAGACCCGGCAGGCCAGGGAATGGGCATGTGGAGATTAGCCAGAGTATATCAACTCCAAGGGAAATTTGAGAAAGCTAAAGAATTATTTCAACAGGGAGTCGAACATTCAAAAAAACTCGATCAAAAACTATGGGAAGCATGGAGCCGCGAGAGAATAGTAGCAATTTATATGGCAGCAGGAAATCCCAGGGAAGCATTAGAAGAATGTCAAAAAGCTTGGAAAATTTATAAAGAGAGAGAAGATTTAGCTGGATTAAAAAACATTTTACATCTTAGAGGGCTTGCTTTCCTTGAGATGAATTCTGTGGATCAGGCCAGAAGAGTAGCCAACGAACTGAAGAAGATGATCGAAGAAGGAATAATTAAGAAAGACATCAGACATTATTATCATCTGACGGGAAAGCTGGAGCTTGAAAAAGAAAATTTTTCTGAAGCAATAGTGAATTTTGAGAAAGCCTTGTCTTTTCTGTCTTTTCAGCATTCCACTTGGAGTGAGTTCGTAACAGATAGACAAGCCTTATATATTGAGGGATTAGCATTAGCTTATTATAAGACAGGAAACATAGAAAAAGCTCTCAAAGAATATGAAAAGATTACAGAGCTCACTACTGGCAGACTCTGTTTTGGAGATATCTATGCCAAGAGCTTCTACATGTTAGGTAAGATACACGAAGAACAAGGCAACACTGCCAAAGCTACCGAACACTTCGAGAAATTCCTCGACCTCTGGAAGGACGCTGATCCTGGTATTGCCGAAGTTGAGGATGCAAGGAAGAGGCTGGCAGTATTGAAATAATGCATTGAAACCCCAGCTCTCTAATTATCTAGAGCAGATCGCTCAAAAGGTATAGCTCAGACTGGCATGGATGCTCAAGCGATGCTGTGATTTTTTGAAGTCAGGGGAATAGATGGCGGGGTAGAGCACCTGGAAGTCCTCAGGATAGTTGAAAAAACTCATATAGTCTTTGATTTCCAGGAACGTAGAGAGATGCTGGGAGAGTATGAATCTAATCCCGGCTCCGAAGTTTAAAAAAAGCTTTGTGCGGGAGCGAAGGTTTGTGGGTCTCAAAGTAACTGCTCCCAGGCCAATTGTCACAAAAGGAGAGATCCGATTGAGCGGAAAATAGAAGAGGGTGTTTCCACTATAATAAAAGCTTTCCGTGTCCGAGACTTTGGTTTTACCCAGGGGGATGCCAGCCAAACCAATCCCAACTTCATTTATTATTTCTGAGCGGCTGTAATTAAATGATCCTTGAAGTTCGATTTGATCTGTGATCATGTACCCCAAGGCCAGTCCGAATGAAGCACCTTTATTCTCGAGGGATACAATTATTTCTGGGACATCGGCTGTGTTAGGAAGAGGATTGAGCCTTCCGAATGTCGTATTGAACAGAAAGCCTCCAGAAAGAGTCAGTGAGAAAGATTGGGATCGAGGCTGAGCCAATGAGAGAACAGCAAGACAAAAGAGAAAGATGAAGGCTGTAAAGAAGATGTGTATCTTTGATTTTGAATTCCTCATCTCCAATAAGTTAACGCATAATGTTGCACTTTGGTTGCTTTTGATATCAAGCCGCTTGCTCTTTTCCTTTCCATCTAGAAGGATGCTGACCCTGGTATTACTGAGGTAGCGGACGCACGTAAAAGACTGGCTGGGTTGAAGGGACCTTAGATTGCTCCATGTCTGGTACGGAGCAAGCTACCCGCTAAATGTGCAAATAGGTACTATTTTGCAGGCATTAACTTCCAGCTAATGGTTAGATATAGGTACCAGATAGTTTGCTCTGAAAACAGCACTATATAGCACATTTCCGGGCTAAAACTGGCATTTTTCATGCAGGTTTCTGATAGCTATACCTAGGTTGTAGTTTCTACTTGAAGACTTCCCTTTGTCCCCCCAGCGGTTCTTTATTTTAATAAAATCCCCTCTTTCATATGCAAGATATATTCATTGCCTATAAAGAAAAATTTAACATCTTATATCATGTACTTGGTGTAGAAGTTGCGTCTAATGATTAGACATAAGGGATTTAAAATCCCTAGAGAGAAAATTACAGCATCCTTGTGAAGTAGACAAAGCCAGTATCTTTGTGAAGTATCAGTCATTCATTCATACCGCAAGGAATCGACGGGATTGGCCACAGCGGCTTTAATAGATTGATAGCTGACTGTACAAAGCGCAAAAACAAAAGCCAGTAAACCCGACAGGATGAAAATTTCGATTCCTATACCTGTTTTATAAACAAAGTTCTGAAGCCATCTGCTCATGACGAAATAGCCAATCGGCCAGGCGATAACTGCCGCCAAGGCTAAACATTTCATATATTCTTTTGCCAGAAGGACAATGATATTCTGGAAATCAGCCCCAAGGATTTTTCGTATACTGATCTCTTTTCTTTTCTGTTCCAAGAGGAAAGAGGCCAGTCCGAACAAACCTAGACATGCGATAGAGAGGGCTAGAAAAGTGAATATATTGAAACTCTCCCCTAATCTTTGTTCGGCTTTGTAAATCTTGTCAATCCTTTCATCCAAAAAACCAGGTTGAAAAGGGAATTCAGGCGAAAATGTTTTCCATTTTTCTTCAATGAACGCTAAGGTCCTTGGGATATTGCTAGGATTGACCTTTACGGAAAAATAATCCATTCCTCTGCTTTCATAAAAGACGAATACTAGAGGATCGATCCTCCAGTGAAGCGATTGAAAGTTAAAATCCTTTGTCACTCCTATGATTGTCCATTCCTGCCCCTGGACAAAAAGCCTTCTTCCCACTGGATCATCCCAACCCAGATTTCTTGCTGCTGTTTCATTTAAAACAACAGCCTGTTTTTTATCTATGGGGAACTCTGCAGAAAAGTTTCTACCCTTTTCAATCTTGATGTCATAGACACTAAAAAAATCATAATCGACAAAAGTGAAATTCATTTCAGATGCCCTTCGTTCCCCCTGACTGTCCCATTCAACAGTAGAGGATCTTCGTATTGTTGTGGGCAAATCTAATGAAGCTGTAATTCCCAGTATATCGGGATTTTTCAACAGTTCCTTTTTAAAAGGCTCTGGATTTCTTTTCAGATTCATATCCATGGTATAGACTGTGACGATCTGTTCTTTATCGAATCCAAGATCTCTGTTTCTTATGTAATTGAGCTGGTTGTGGATCACAAAAGTGCAGACAAGCAGAATAATCGACACGACAAACTGGACCACGACCAGAGAATTTCTGAACACCGCTGAGCTTTTGGTACCGATTCTCAATGTTCCTTTGATGATCTGGATAGGTTGAAATGAAGAAACGAGAAAAGCCGGATAGCTTCCGGATAAGAGTCCTGCGAAGATTGTGATACTCAAAAATATTAACAGCAAATCCAGGTTGTGAAAAAGATTTAATGTCAGGTCCCTTTCTATCATAGAACTGAATGCCGGTAACACAAGATCGACAGCTAAAAGTGAAATTAATAGAGCAAGGATTGAAAAAATCAAAGATTCGCCTAAAAACTGCCTGACAAGCTGGGACTTATTTGCCCCCACAACTTTTCTCATGCCGACTTCAACAGCCCTTTTTGCCGATCGGGCTACAGAAAGGTTTATGTAATTCAAGCAGGCGATAATCAGGATGAAAAAAGCAATGGCTGAAAACATATAAATGAGTCTCATGTCACTGTTCGTTTCAAGCTCAAACCTCATATTCCCACCTAGATGAATATCTGGCAGAGGCTGGAGATGCATTTTTTCTGATTCCGAATCTTCGCCTTTATATTTTCTTAAGAATGCGGGAAATTTTCCCTCAAGGCCTTTTGGTTCTGTGTGCGGATTAAGTTTCACATATGTTTTGGGTTCATAATAGCTCCACGTTTCAACAGAAGCTTTTCCTCCTCTCTTTAGGGAATACATCGTGTTATAAGAGAGCAAAAAATCGAACGTGAAATGAGAATTTTTAGGGATGTTTTTCAGAACACCTCTTATTTTGTAGTCATATTTTTTAACCGAGTACCATTCTTTGATCTGAATGATTTTGCCAATGGGATCCTCGTTACCGAAATATTTCTCAGCCATTTCCTGAGTGAGAAGTGCAGAAAAGGGCTCTTTCAAGGCAGTAGACATTTCTCCTGAATTAAGCGGAAATGAAAAGATATCCAAGAAATCTTGATCGGCAAAGTAGATGCCTTCTTCATAGAAGCGTTTTCCACCGTACTCAACCACTCCAACTTCATCATTCTTTTTCACCCTCGTCGATTTGATAACTTCAGGAAAATCTTCTTTTAATGACGCAGCCAGTGGATGTTCGGAGGAATTGGACCAGGTGGTATCTCCTTGATGTTCTCTCAGAACACGATAAATATGAGGGGCATTTTCATGATACTTATCGTAGCTGAATTCATACTTGACAAAAAGAAGTATCACTATACTGCAGGAAAGGCCGATGGCCAGACTGGCAATGTTGATCAGAGAATAGCCTTTTTGTTCTTTTATGTTTCTTAAAGTGACTTTAATATAATTTTTTAGCATGCCCTTCCACTCCTCGGCTCAAATATAGGCAATAAATGTGCCATTGATCTCGCCTCAGTATGATTTGGGATATTCAAACGCGTTTCAAACAATGTGTATCATTATTTAACACTTAATGTTCGTGTTCGAACAGATAACAATATTCCCCTTATCAACTTTGAAGCAGAGAACAGTCCGGATTCCGTTGCTTTATAATCCAGCCTTAACCTTCTGTTTTGCATGTGTTCCGTTTCAGCTAAATTCGGGCAACTTATGATATTTCCGAATCTGCAGATGGTTTAAGAAATTAATCACCCTCTGGATAGACGCTGATTTAGGTATAGCTGAGGTGGGGGATGCGAGGAAGAGGCTGGCTGGGTTGAAGAATCAGTAGATATACCTACCCATTTCTTTCAAAAATAAAATCCCTTTTCCCACTATTCTATGCAAAAAAATCTGCCGGCTGTGTCAGCAAAAAACAAACCCCCGATCGGAACCAAAAAGGTGGGAACTCTCTCCAGCCGGCAAGCCCTGAGAGATTTGGACACCCGAATTTGGAATATAATATAACGATGATTGTATATGTAGATGTGGTGGAAGATGAAAATTTTAAGAATCGTTATAGGTGGGATACTTCTTGGTTCATTTATAACAAGCCTCGCATTCACATTGCAAAATTCTTCTAATGAATCAAATAACGAAGATTTTTATGATGAAGATTTCTTAGGATACGTGTATGTCGGGGACCTTGATCCAATTCCGGATCTTGATTTTGTAATTGTTACAAATAAATTACCGGATAAAAGCCGTCATCTTTATGAGGCATCAGAATATTACGTCCGCATTTATAGAAAATCAAATCCAAATACTTATATTTTTTTCAATAAAATTTTAAAATCCTCCTCTTTATTGCCCTCTATTCTTATCTTATTAAAGCTTCGGAGCATGTTTATCGATGAGCTTTCTTAACCATTCATTCTGACTTATCCCTTCAATAGTCGCAGCTGTTTTCATCCCCATTTCCCCCAGATTTCTGCCTATTTTGAGCGCTTTTCAGGACCAGAATCGTCCAAAATTAAACTTTTTAGATTAAAAACAGGCTGAAAACCAACTTTTTCGTCTGTATTTCAGGGATGGCTAAAAAACAGGCCTCTCTAAAGCCTCTGCACCGCCGATTTAAACTAGACTTTACCTATGCCTTAATTTTTGGCTTAAAAAATTAAAATTCGGTTGTTTTTCGGCGCATCTTTTTGTTCTGAGTGGTCTTCTAAGCGTTTTCCCGCCTTTCAACTCGCTCTCTTTATCTGGCTGGAGAGAGCACCTACCTTTTTAGTTCCCATCAATAAGCCCCTTTTGCTAACACAGCTGGCTTTCACCTGGTTCAACTTTTATCTTAATTTCGCTGAAAAGGGACAAGTTCCGTACTGCGGCTAATCATTAAAAATGAAAACGGAGACTAGTCATATCTTCTGAAAAACCATCTCTAGAGATGATTGTTCAGTAGTTTAGTTTCTAATAAAATATTCGCTAAAAGGGCTGCTTTCTTTTTCGAAAGCCTTAACTTATTATTAAGGAAGGAGAGGAAGCGATGAAAAAATGGAACATTTTAGTTGGTTTTTTTGTTTGTTTGGTTTTAATTTTCGCCATCAACTGCAATTCCCCCGCAACATCTGAGGCTTCTTTGCCTGCTTCAGCCTCAGAGTCTGATTCTGGTTCTAGAGCCGGCACGTCGGTTGGCACTCTGCAGTTAATCCTAAAGGATAATCCGGTAGAAGAGGCAGCGGAAATATGGGTGACCATCGATAGAATAAGAGTTCATAAGGCTTCTTCGGATAATTTTATTGATGTTTTAGAGGAAGAACTTGACCCGGTCAATCTGCTTGTATTGCAAGAAGATCCTTTACAAATCGTTAATAGTGAAGTGGGAGCTGGCCACTATAACCAGATCAGAATGCGGGTTGTAGCAGGAACGATAGTCTTTATGGAAGATGAAGAGCTGATCGGATACGAGATGAAGATACCCAGCGATGAGGTAAAAATTCCCGTTCAATTTGAAATTGAGGAAAACACTACACTTCAGATCGAATTGGATTTTGATGCAATTGAGTCGGTCAAGGTGAGCAAGCAGGGAAAAGGCAAGAAAGAAGGGAAAGACACCTACACGATGAGGCCTGTTATAAAGGTCGAAGGGATAACAATAATAAGCAATTCGTAGTTCTCGGCCGCAGAGAAAAACTATAGATATCAGTGAAGGTCCCAGTGAAAAAATTCATGCTTGTTTTTTTATTTACCGTCGTGCGCTTTCCTTTCAATGCGGCCGCCCAAGACCATGGATTTGGCCTGGGAGCCATTTTGGAAGAGCCGACTGGAGTCAGTCTTAAAACTGGGTAGGAGAGAAGCAATTTATGTCGCAGTAGCCTGGTCTTTCGAGGGGAAGGCACCGTTCATATTCATGCTGATTATCTATTTCACAATCCCTTTTTATTAGATTATTTGGGTTTCCTTATTTCTACTGACTCACTAATGAAGCACTAGGAATGCCTATCCCTTTTTCGGTCCACTCAATCAAGGATAAAAAGTTTCATCTTTCGATTCTAAGCCACAATCTCTAGTCATGAAAACGCTCATATGATCGTAAACATGGCCAGATTCAGAATTAAAACCATTATCTCTTCCAGAGCAACTGATTCGTAATCAGTAGGTTGGGCAGCGAGTGAGTCCCTGGGGTCAACTACATAGGTAGTGTTCTGCAAGATAAAAATTTTTTCTAGTCCATGAAAAAACAGAGGCCACCCTTAGTTACTGCACACACGTGCACTATTGGTGCTCAATGTGCTCATTTTCTTGCACGTGAATATTTTTCTCACCTGATAGGGAATACCTTTGAACCTGCTTTTAAAGACCCTCTGCAAACAGCTTCTAAGGCTTGCATTTAAACGATCTTATATTGGCCTGTATATTCGTATTACCGGATGGATTCTTACCTATACAGGCCTGTACAATTATCCAATTATTTTACCTCTTTTAATACGAGGATTGAGAGGGTGCCAGTGGAGGAAATGCCGAGTCTTCAGGTCTCTATCTTAATGAAATAATAAATCGCCTGTTCCAAGAGGCCTCTGGCGTAATTTGGAGTGCTGTTCCTGGGGTGTTGATGTTGACATAAGATCAGGGGTGGTTTTCGCCGTCTTGCTCCGTCAAATTGCAGCGTTGTTCCTTTTACGCCCATACGTCCAAATTCCTATCATCGCTGGCTTCGATAGTTGGCATTCACTAGTCCACTACTATATGCCAGTACTAGTAATACTGTCTGTTTTGATATTTGGATAACCGACTCAAGAGCTGCCAAACAGTGTCAAATAAAGTTCAGTTTATTGATGAAGAATCTATTTCTCCTCCTCCTTCGGCTTCAGCTCCATGCCGAGTTGCTGCAAGAAACCCAATTGGTCAAAATCTTCCCTTTCCTCCACAACTTTTCCATTCTCAAAACGGACTATAAACGTTGAGCTCATTTCAAACTTGTTCCCAGTACCAGGGATACCACGCCAATCCCCTTTGTGAGTTCCTCTGAGGATTAATCTGGCTATAACCCTATCCCCTACAGCATGTAATTCTTCAATACTGAAATTTAAATCAGGAAAAGCTTGGAAAAAACCCTTAACAAATTCTTGGTATTCTTCTCGGGACAAGGGCTTGGGATTATTGGATACCATGTAGTAAAGAGAGTCAGGAGAATAAAATTCATTGAAGTATTCAGAGTTACCTTTGTTTATCTCTTCAATGATTCCCCGATAAAGGTCTTCGTTCTGCTTTTCAATCTCTGCTTGNNGTTACCTTTGTTTATCTCTTCAATGATTCCCCGATAAAGGTCTTCGTTCTGCTCCTCAAGTGCTGCCTGGGCTCTGAACTCTTCAAGCTCTGCCATTGCTTCCTTGTCTTGGCAGCCGACCATAAAGCATAGAATCATAGCCAAAGGTAGAATAATACAAAGTTTTTTCATCCCTTACCTCCTAGTAAAGAGAATTAATATGTAGAAGTCAGTATTGCAGTCATTTTTTTTCTGGCAGTACTGGAAGAGGCTCGTTACCATTCCAAATAACCCGTGAAGCTTTCCATGTCCCATCAGCTTGTCGTTTGAAAATCCAAATACCTTTGCCATTAGCTTGAAATGGTTCGCCTCCTGCTTTAGGCGTTAACTTGAGCGTATAATGGTTTCGCACAAATGCCCAGTTACCGGCCACCTCAATCTCGTCAATTGTGATTAATTCCTCCTGATTATACTGGTCGAAGAACGGCTTTCCCCACTGTCGAATGCTTTCTTTGCCCTCAATAATCGCTTCATTCGGCGGCATTGCGACCATGTCCTCAGCGCAGTGGTCAACCCAACCATCAAGGTTTCCCTCGGCAATCGAAGATGAATAGGTTTCAAAATAGTACTTGATTGCCTCCACATCAGCAGTAACATCAACCACAGGCTCTTCAGCCACCTCTTCAGCCTTCTGGCAGCCAAAA
>JABAOC010006400.1_pt1 | contig 82280 bp, 56 predicted proteins | sample 7062161 | NCBI WGS metagenome assembly JABAOC01 (sample SAMN14538625, study PRJNA623070) | marine sediment metagenome | biome: marine biome [ENVO:00000428]; feature: marine pelagic biome [ENVO:01000023]; material: deep marine sediment [ENVO:00002113] | place: India: Gulf of Khambhat ... | reverse complement strand
GATTCGTCAGCCCGTGGATTTTCCCCAGCGAGGAAAATCCACTTATTCCTCGGCTCGCTCTCCTCTTCGAGGAACCGTGCCTGCTCGCCTCCGGATGGCTTCCGAACCAGCTTGCCTGACTTACTAAGATATTATCACGGAAATAAGGATGCTTCCGTAGCTTGGTGAGCACTTCCCAAGCCGTGATCGAAGATAGGAGCATTGGGGAATGTTTGCGCTCCATTCAGGTTTCCAACGTCATTCCTCTCAGCGCATCCTTTGAGTTTTCGAGGTGGTGCACCTCGATACAATCAGGCTGGCTCTCTCCGCTGAACAATTTCGCTTTTCTTCGCTGCTTTCATGCATATCATTCAAGAAGTTCTTGACTCCTCCCATTTTATTCATAATCTTATTCATGATGGATAGTTCTACCATGGCAGCCAGCAGCGAGATCTTCGACATCCCTGTCCGCTTCGGCGTAACGAATCTGTCTTCACCAGCGCTTTCATCATTTTTCAAAGACAAGATACAAGGAGGGAATAGGACATGTGTCTCTTGAGGATCAAGCCAGCTCTGGATAAGGCACTCGAGAACAACCAGAAGATATTCGATCTGACAGCGGAAACGAAAATCGTGATTTTCAGCGATCTCCATCGGGGAATCGGGAATTGGGCCGATGATTTCATACACAACCACCTTATCTTCTCGAGCGCTCTGGACTATTATTACACCCGCCACTTCACGTACATCGAGCTCGGTGACGGAGACGAACTGTATGAAAACCGGAATTTGACAGATATCGTAAGGGCCCACGGAAACATCTTCCGGCAGATGGACCGGTTCCACAAAGACAACCGGTTGTGCTACATTGCAGGGAACCACAACCTGCAGATGGCAGATGAAAAATGGATGCAGAAGGCACTCGAGGAAGCTCGAATGCTCATCCCTGATCTTTTTTCTGACATCCATATCTATGAGACGGCCATGCTGGGAGAAAAGATTTTCCTTTTTCACGGCCACCAGGGAGACTTTATCAACGACACATTCGTTCCATTCGGCAGATTTTGGGTGCGTCACATTTGGGGTCCGCTGCAAAACATCTTCGGGTTTAGAGACCCGACGAGTCCGGCTCAGCAAGCCAGAAAGCGCAGCAAGGTGGAAACAGGTATCATAAGGTGGGCCCGACACCGTCACATGGTCGCCATCGCAGGCCACACCCATCGCCCGATGTTCCTCTCTTTGAGCAAGCAGCAGCGTTTGGCAGGGGAGATGGAGGAGCCTTACTACTTCAACAGTGGATGCGGGACTCATCCCCGTTATGTAACCTGTATCGAAATCAAAGAAACGACCATAGAACTGATCAAATGGCATATCATGGCTGACTCTCATAACGATCTCCGCTTGAAGGTGATGAGAGAGCCGATCCGAGGCTGTCATGCTGATCTTGACGCTGTCATTGCAGGACTCTGAATCCTCCTCCTCCGAAACCTAATCTGTTGACACACGAAGTAACGATCAGTAAAGTATGGGCTTAGAAATGGAAAAGAAAGAAACCTTCTCGCGCTGGGGCATCATCTTTGCCGGCTTGGGTATGGCGGTGGGAACAGGAAATCTGTGGCGCTTTCCGCGAATTGCCTCTCAATATGGAGGGGGGGCCTTCCTGATCGTATGGATCCTGTTTCTCTTCGTCTGGGCCATACCTCTCCTCACCATCGAGCTTGCCGTAGGAAAAAAGACCCGACAAGGAGTGGTCGGTTCATTCGGAAGGATGATAGGAAAGAATTTTGCCTGGATGGGAACTTTTGTGGCTTTCGTGACAGCAGCCATCACGTTTTACTATACGGTCGTTACAGGATGGTGTATCAAATATTTCTTCGCCACGTGCTTTCAAGGACTCATTCATAAAAAACCCATCCAGTACTGGGAAAATTTCACTTCCTCTTGGGAACCCGTCGTTTTCCACTTTACAGCCATATTGATCGGGTGTTCGATCATCTACTTCGGTGTCGCCAAGGGAATCGAACGTGCCAATAAAATACTCATCCCATCGCTGTTCATACTATTGCTGATCGCTGTGGGAAGATCCGTGAGTCTTCCCGGTGCGGCGCAGGGCTTAAACTTTCTCTTCTCTCCTAATCTGTCCCAACTGAGAAATATCGAAGTATGGCTCAATGCATTGAGTCAGGCGGCCTGGTCGACTGGAGCTGGCTGGGGGCTCATGCTGACATACGGTGTGTACTCCAGGAAAAAAGAAAATCCCTTTTTGACCACAGCGACCCTGGGATTCGGCAATAATACCGCATCCCTTCTGGCTGGCATCGCCGTGATTCCTACAGTCTTTTCCTTCTTTGTGGGCCAGAACCTGGCACAAGAAAAAGTGGTCGAAATCATGAGTCAGGGAAACGAAGGATTGACGTTCAAATGGATTCCTACTTTGTTTGCAAAGATCCCATCCGGCTCATTCTTCCTGGCTCTTTTTTTCCTGGCTCTCTGTTTTGCGGCTTTCTCTTCCTTGATCTCTCAGCTCGAACTCATATCCCGTATCTTTATGGACTCAGGCTTAAGCAGAAAAAAAGCAGTGACTATAGTCGGGACAGCCTGTTTTGTCTTTGGATTTCCTTCGGCTGTCAGCATGGGATTTTTCAACAACCAAGACTGGGTGTGGGGGCTCGGTCTGATAGTCAGCGGTTCTTTCTTCATATTCCTGGTTCTCAAGGTCGGTCCCAGAAAGTTCCGGAGGGAGATCGTCAACAGCTCTGGACATAAAGTCAAATTGGGAAAGGCATTCGATTATCTGGTGACTTTTTTCCTCCCCCTTCAGGTCATCGCTATGCTGATCTGGTGGTTCTGGGACAGTTATAAATCGAATCCAGACAACTGGTTGAACATATTCGCACCAGGTTCTGTGGGGACAGTACTTTTTCAGTGGGGAGCTGCTCTGGCCGTGTTTATCGTTTTCAATAAAATCATCACCAAGAGACTTCCCCTGAATTCAAATGAAGTCGAGGACGATAATGACGTTTGAAGCCATACTCATGATGATCTTGATCTTCGGCATTTGTATCGGAGGATTCCTGTACACACTTCACCTTTCCTCCAGAGAGGAATAAAAACAGATAACGGGGATACGGTATTTGAGGATCATCGACAGGGAGAAAATTTCCATGTCAAAAAAAACCATTCTGTTTATAGGCCTTGTTTCAATCCTCGCCACGGCAGCCTCATCCTTCGCAGGGGAAGGCAGGCTTCAGTTTGTCGAAACAGAAGTTGTTCTCTTCCCCGATGGCAAGGCTTCTGTGGAATATGTGGTGCGGTATACTGTGATTTCCGGCGAATTCCATGGGTTTTACTTTGGAGGGTTTGACCGCCTGACTCCCCACTTCGATTATCAAAATGCCTCGGCCGTCGACAGCCGGGGCAATACCTATGCCTTGGATATCAAACGGACCAACGAAGACCTTTATGACGTCGTCCTGGCGAACGGGAGAGCTGTTTCTTCGGGTACCGTCACCTACAGGTTCCGCTTCGCAGCCGACATGTCTCGGGCCGGATATCTGGCATCTACAACCGCAGCAGGAGGACGAAAACTCGTCGTCTTCAATTGGGCACCTACAGATTGGGACCAGCCGCTGGAGCACTACACAGTCAAAGTGGTTTATCCTATCGAGTATACCCCCGCTCAAACAGACCGAAACGCCATCGAGGCCGAACTTCTGGCCCGAGGATTCGCCACCGAGAGATTTATGAATCAGGAGTACAAAATAGACTACCGCCTCAGAAAAGTCGGAGAAACTCAGCATATCGAAGTTCTCTTGCATAAAGAGAACGCCCGCACGCGATACCATTTCCGCATCCAGCAATACATTTCTGCGGATGTTTTCCCTGGAATCGATTCTGTCCGATCATATCCAAAAGAAGCTGTCTCGCCAAATCAAGGGACTCTGCCCTCAAAACAATTCCCTTCAAAAGAAAGTCGAACGTCCTCATCCCGCTGGATCCTGCTCATCGGCTTTGCCATCACATTGCTGTCCGGTATTTTCGGCGTATCCAGAAAACACCGGTCCTTGGTCCGGGCCCAATCGGAGCTGGATGATGTCAAATGGGTCCGCGGGGATTGGGAACCGCCAAAAATAGAGCTGGCCTCCTTCCGCAAACCCGGTAAAATCGCCAGGGATCTGGATCCCATCGAGGCCGGGGTTTTTATCGGCGTCCCCTACAAACAGATCTTCTCAACCATTTTATCTCAACTGGTGAAAAGAAACTGCATCGAGCTCGTCAACCGGGACCCTCTTCGTGTGGAAGTCGTCAAGCCGATGCCCATTTCCTTCAACGACTTAGGACCTTATGAGCAGAAGATGTATCGAGCGGCCAAAGATGACGGTCAATTCAGTGAACAGGAGCTGAGTGAACTCTTGAAGGCGGTGGTTTACAACATCCAGCAGAAAGCATGGGACTGCGATATAGAGGCGACAAAAAATTACTATCACGATGAAATTGCCAAAGCCTTCGGCAAGGCACAGGAAGAGCCTCTCAGAAAGAAAAACAGCAAGCGCCGGCAAGATGAGCCAGTGTCGAGCTGGTGGTACTGGTATCACTACCGTTATGGCATGCACCGACACTATGATCCTCAGAGATACGACCATGAGTATGAAGCCTCCCTTCCACTCAACCCGGATGTGGTGGATTTTCAAGAATTCCTCGGGCCTTCAGCAGGAGCCATCGAAGCCTGCCATGCCGCATGCCATGATGCCTGCCACTCTGCCTGCCACAGTGCCTGCCACTCTGCCTGCCACTCTGCCTGCCACTCTGCCTGCCATTCTGCCTGTGTCAGCGGAGGAGGTCACTGATGGAGGCTCCCTCAGTTCTCCTGGATTGGGTTGATACCTTCGTGGACAGAATTCGACCTTATGTCCACGTACGGCTGACCGACAATGTCCTGATCCGTCTTCCGAACCACGCCTTCAAACTGAACAACACGGGCGCCCTGGTACTCCACCATATTATCCAAGGCGGCTCGATCCAAGATATCCTCAAAGCAAGAGCTTCCGATCAGAAGCTTCCGGCACAACTCCATTCATTCTTCACCGATCTATCCCGTATGTTGAACTCTTCGGTCTGTGATGGCTACCGTTCTCCTTCACTCACGAGAGTGCCGTTTGACTTGGGGTACATCCAACTTCCCGTCTTGTCCGAAATAGCTCTGACATGGCGCTGTAACATCCAATGCCGGTTCTGCTATGCTTCGTGCATATGTGTCTCAGGGTCTGAGGATGAATCCGGCCTCGATGAACTCTCCACAAGTGAAGTCAAGCGTGTGCTGGATATGATTCGAAATGACGGCGAAGTGCCCAGCGTTTCCTTTACAGGAGGAGAGCCTCTGCTCAGGGATGACATCACGGAACTGATCGCCTATGCTTCCGGTACCTTGAACATGCGCGTGAATCTCATCTCCAACGGAACGCTCATTTCTCAGAGGACCGCCAAGGAGCTGAAAGCGGCTGGGTTGGCGTCAGCCCAGATCAGCATTGAATCGCCAGATCCTGATGTCCATGACGATATCGCCGGCTTTAAAAACGCGTTCCAAGCCTCCTTGAATGGATTGGATGCTTTGAAAAACGAAGGAATTCTGGCACATCCTCATGCCACCTTATGCCGGTTAAACATGAAAAGCCTTGAAGAAATGGGGCAATTCACCAAGTCTTTGGGGATCGATCGGTTCTCTTTGAACATGATCATCCCGGCAGGGCGGGGGACCGCACAGGATTTGACAGTCAAATACAGTGAAATCAAAGATATCGTATTGAAAATAAAAGCAGCAGCGGAAGCCGAAGGAGTCCGCTTCATGTGGTATTCACCGACTCCGATGTGTCTTTTCAATCCGGTTTCCCACCAGATGGGGAACAAGGGCTGCAGTGCCTGTGAGGGATTGCTGTCTGTCGATCCCTTTGGCAGGCTTTTACCGTGTTCCAGTTGGAAAGAGGCCGTAGGGAATCTGCTGCGAGAGGGATTCCAGGCCTTATGGTTCGGAGACCGCGCTCGCTTTCTAAGGGAAAAACGGGCGGCACATCCTGGATGCAGGGATTGTGAACACTTTGCAGTGTGTCACGGTGCATGTCCTTTGTACTTCAAGGTCCATGGGTATGGCGAACTTGAAGAGCCGCTGGCACAGCTCGAATCGAACATAAGTCTCAATCCCAGGGATAGCCAATGACATCGATTCTGGGCCTATTCGGATTTCCCCCTCCAGACCGACGGGACAGCGTAAGATTTTATTTTGCCAAAAACCTCCCTTACAATTTAAGGATCCATCTGACACTGTTTCTGCTGATTGCGGGATTTATCCTGCAGCTTTATTTCATGCATCCTCTTTACGGCGTTCCCTTCCTCCTGACCGGAATCGGAATAATTCTGGTAAAAGGATATGACAGCCGCGTCCGGACGAAAAGTTTCAATCTAGATCCCAATTGGAAGAGCGTTTCCATCGAAAAGATACAGGAAATGGAACAGCTTCGAAAACGAAATAAAAAATGGGACAGCGATGCACTGGATGTTTCTAATCCTCTTGGATTGTTCAGTTTTTTCATTTTTGGAGGGCTGGCCCTGTTAGCCTCTTGGATTCTTGGAGAGTTGGCAAAAGACATGAGGGTTACGATGATACTGGCGGTTGACATTGCCGTAATTATGGTTCCGCTCTGGTTTACTGGAATGAGATTTATTCTCAAGCAGCCGAATCTGATGGTTAAAGTCAGGATCCTTTTATTGCTTTATAACGTTTTTGAGAGCCTGAAAAAGAAGGGGGAAGAGTTTCGGCCCGCCATCTTGTTATCCAGGGATAAAGAGAACAAGACAATCCCGGTCGATGTCCGTTTTTCTGTCAGGTTTCCCCATTCTCCTGAAGGGTTCTACGGCCTTCAGGCCCAGATCAATCTCAATGTGGTTCAAGGAACGAGCTATCCCTATTTTTACTGCGTGCTGGCTTCGAAGCCCGGATTCGGAATGTCCCGATACAAACAGGAAATCGAATCCTCTGGAAAAATCATCTGCGAATATCAGCAAGACAGCAGGGCCGAAGTTCTGGTAATAAGACAGCACACAACGAAAAAATCTGGCTACCATACCAAGGATCGCCAGTGTGCAGAAATCTTCAGGATTGCCCTTGAAGGCGGCAGGCTCATCCAATCTTGATTTCGTGACAGTATACGCAATTACTTAATTTATAATGAAAAAAACAGATAACTCGGGGATAGGATACCCGATCACTCATTTTACTGGTAACAGAATTCACGCTCACTGGATAATGTCATCTACCTGAACTCATCCAGATTAATTCGGTGATTGCGCATAATGTCCCCAAACTCGGAATGGATTTGAGACCGAAAACTTAAAACCGGATGAGAAATTCAACGTATGAAAAAATAGACACTGATTGGTTCTGGAAAAAGGAGAGATGCCCATGGTTAAAGAGAAGACCTGGCCCCAGATTATAAGGGGAAAGAGATGGATTCCTCTCATATCGGGAACACTTCTGCTTATTCTTCCCCTTTTCAGCTTCCAAACGTCCCCTGATGATATTTTCGATGCAGTGAAGCGAGGAGACCTGGCCAAGGTTCAGGCACTTGTCGAAAAAAATCCTGCGCTTGTCGATGCCAACGATCAAGAACAGGGCACGCCGCTCCACGGTTCCGCAGACGCAGGCCATTTAAAAATTGCGGAATACCTGATCGAAAAGGGAGCGGATGTGAACGCATGGAACAATGCCCATCAAAATCCGCTTTTTTACGCTGCCTATAAGGGACACTCTGAAATGGTCAGTCTACTGCTCGAAAAAGGTTCAGAATACAGAGAACCAGACATATACGGTCGGAATATTCTGCATTATCCTGCCAGGGAAGGGCACCCCAGAGTGGTCGAGATCCTGATGAAAAAAGGATTGGATATCAGCCAGGAAGACAGAGGCGGTGTTACGCCTCTCCATTTTGCCATCGAAAGAGGTCACACCGATATCATTGACATATTCATCACTCTGAAAGCCTTAGACGTAAAATCCGATTCAGGAAGGATAAGTCTTCATCTCGCTGCCGCAAAAGGACACCAGAATATCGTGAATCTTCTGATAGATAAAGGAGTGGGAATCCACACAAAGGACGATGAAGCCAGCACCCTCCTCCATAATGCAGCGATCGGAGGTCTCCTGGAGCTTTCCCATCGATTGATCAAAGAGGGTATCAGGATAAATGCCCAAGATGATAGAGGAAAAACACCTCTGCATTATGCTGTCAGAGAGGGCCATCAGGAGATAGTCAAGCTCCTTGCAGAGAACGAAGCCGACCTGAACATCAAAGGGAAAGATGAAAGAACTCCTCTGCATATCGCTGAGGATTGGGGCCGCAAAGGAATCATAGATCTGCTCGCAGCAGCTGGAGCTTTAAAAGCTCCAAGGCCTGAACCGAAAAATCCCGATCAGCCCTGGATCGGTATCACCTACATCGCCAATGAAGGTTTCTTGATCTCATCGAAAACGAAAAAGATCCTGGTGGATACCCCGTTTAAAAATCCTTTTGGATACCTGGACACTCCCGATGAAATTCTCGAAAAGATGATTCTTTCCCAGCCGCCTTTTGACCGGATCGACCTTATGCTGTTCTCTCATGCTCACCGTGACCACTTTGAACCGAATACAGCTTTGAAAGTCCTGATGAGTCATCCAGAGACCACCCTGGTTGGCAATGAAATCGTTGGTAAAGAGCTGAAAGAAGCAGCAGGGGAAGGTTATACGGAGATCAGCCAAAGAGTCAAAAACATCAATCCTGAATGGGGAACCATCATCCGGGAAACCATCAACGGCATGGATCTCCAAATATTTCCTGTCAATCATTCCACCCCTGAGCGGCCGTATATGACTCTGGCGTTTATCCTGGATATGGATGGAACGAAAGTTCTCCACCTCGGTGACATTTACCCCCCGGCCAACGAAGAATATTTCAGAGCCTTCCAGCTGCAAAAAGAAAACATCTCGATCTCTTTCATAGATCCTTTCTTTCTCCTCGATGAAGCAGGCAAACAGATGGCTGCAAAATTTATCCAGCCTAAGCAGATCATACCGATGCACATGAGGCCCAACGAGATAGGAAGATATGCCCGAGATTTGAAAGAGCTCTATCCCAATATCAATGTCTTCTGGGAGAGTATGGAAAAAAAGCTCTTTGAAGAGTTCTGATCTGCGGTTGCATAATCACTGCTATCTCAGGTATTTTATACAGGGTGAAGGTGCGTCAATCTCCACCATCAGCATCAAAAACACGCCGACAAAAAAAGGGGAATTCATCAATACCGATGAACGGAGAGTTATCTATTCGCTCGGAAAGAGGCAAGACTCAGAGGCCATGGTTTTTTTATACCCAAAAACATCAATGCCGAGCCCATAAGGGCAAGATTTTTTGTGAAGTTGATCATTTCGGCGGCCTGCTGCTCCCCGGTCACCGCCCAAAAGTTGTGCACCATAAATGTGACCGGCAGGAAAAACAACACGAGAGCGATGATTCCAATATCCGGGAAAACACCGAGAAGAAGGGTGATCCCGCCGATCAGAAGCAACAGAGCGGATCCTGCAACTGCCATCTCTGGAAAAGGCACACCTTTAAATCCTGCATATTCGGACAATTGTCCAAATTTTGCGACATGATTACCGGCATTGTAGAGATAAAACGCTCCGACAATCAATCTCCCCATAAAAAAAGCTGATTTCATACTGTCTCCCTCCCTTCACAGGATAACACAGGCTGAAAAGGAAGGTCAATGCTCGTCAAATCGATTCACTTCAAAACGCATTGGAAGCGCATTCATCGTCTTGTCATCTGGACTCAACTCTGCTAGGCTAAAATGTCACTCAAAAACACTATGGCTTGGTGATATGAGGAATATCGTTCTCAGCCTATTCAGAAACATCCGCACAAAAGCTTCGCTGTTTGTGCTTCTGCTGCTTGTCGTTACCACAGGGATTTCCTATGCCGTTACAGTACGCCTGATGCGTGACAGAATATACAACGAAGTCATCAGACGAGCCGAGTCTTTGTGCAGAAGCATTTCATCTGCCGCCGGCTACAGTTCCATTTCCGAGGATATCCTCGGTCTCGATTCCCTTGTGTTCAAGATAAAAGACTCGAATCCAGATGTCAGAGACATTGCCATCGTCAACACACAAAATGAAATCCTCGTCCACAGCGATGTGAATAAAACAAAGGAAGCTTATACTCCCTCCAAAGGAACGATTTTCAAGACCTACGAAGATGGAACGGCCATAAAGGAATTTTCTGATTCTCTAGGAGATTATTTTGAAGTTAAGAGTCCTATAGTCTTTTTGGATAAGGATCTGGGATCGGTCGTTCTGAGTATAAACAAATCTGTTTTCACGAGCGCTCAACGCAAAATGCAAGAAAAAATCGCCTGGGTGTTTGCTCTCATCCTGTTAGTAGGAACGGCCGGAAGTCTCTATCTCACCTCACGTCTAGTACGTCCAATTAAAGAATTGTCCGTTGGCGTCGAGGAGCTTAAAAGAGGCAGGGGACACAGGCGGCTCAAGATCTATTCTGATGATGAATTGGGAAGACTGACCGAAAGCTTCAACGAAATGTCTGAATTGATAACCGATCAGAAGGATAAGCTGAGCAAATATGCGCAGGATCTTGAGGAATCCTATGTCGAAACCGTCAAGGTTCTTTCTGCAGCCATAGATGCGAAAGATCATTATACTCTAGGCCATTCCACTCGAGTTTCAAAATTATCCGTCGCTTTGGGAGAAGAAGTGGGACTATCGAACTCAGAGCTCGAAGATCTCAGGATAGCGTGTTTGTTCCATGACGTCGGCAAAATCAAGATTCCAGATTCCATACTCCTGAAGAAAGGAAGGTTGGAACCTCTCGAAATCACTGAGATGATGCGTCATCCAGAATATGGAGCTGAAATACTCAGCAAAGCCTCTTCACTCCTTCGATACATACCGGTCGTCAAGCATCACCATGAACGGTACGACGGCAGCGGATACCCGGATGGCTTGAGTGGAGATGAGATCCCCCTTTCTGCGGCTATCACCGGCCTGGCGGATGCCTTCGACGCCATGATTTCCGATCGGCCCTACAGAAGAGCTCTATCCGAGAGAGAAGCTATAGAAAAAATTCAACAATTGTGCGGAACGCGGTTCTCTCCTGAACTCGCAGAAAAATTCATTGGCCTGTTCAAAAAAATAGGTTTAAAGTATATTTAAGACACAAGGAGAACATGAACAGTCTATTCCGTAAGCTCAGCAACATTCCTCTGATCTTGTATTTTTCTTTCTTTGTGGTGTTTTCTTCATGCGCTTCTCGTAAAGATACCGTTCCTCACCCCAATCTCGAAGCGCCCCGGCAGCATTATTTCCAGGGCGACCTCCAAAAAGCCATCGAAGGATACAATGCAGCGCTCGAGAAATATCCCGATGAACCCGTGGTTGCGGAAAACTATTCCCAGGTTCTCGAAGAGATCAGGCAATCCGCCGATGAAGCCTTTCAATCAGAAAACTTCGCCTTAGCTGGGCGGCGCTATTCTTTATTGTTGAGCAATTATCCCCTTTTCCAGACACTGGAAAAGATGTTGTCGTTCGGCCCCCAATATCTGGGGCACAGAATAAAAGATTGTTTGACTGCCCGAGGTAAAACCCAAATCCAAGATGCATTCGATCCACATGATTATGTGGATGCCGTCGAGGCGTATAGCCTCGCAATTCAAGCTTTTCCTGAAGAAAACTCTCTGAGAGAGGACCTGATCGAATCACTCAGCGATCTGCATAGACGAGGCGAAAAAGCCTTGGAAGAAAAGGGGTTCGCCCAAGCCGGAAAAATGTATTCTTTCCTTTTAGATGTGAATCAAAAGCTCAAAGATCCAGAGATGTCTATTCCCTTTTCAAAAGAATCATTGGAGGAAGGGATAAAACAGTGCCGGATCCAATTGACCAGAAAAGGACTCAAACTCTATCGCGAAAAGAAACTCAAAGAAGCCATTTCTGTTTGGAAGAGCATTCTGGAGTTCGATCCCGAAAACCCAGAGATTGAAAAGGCTATCGCTAACGCCGAAGAGCAGCTCAAGAAGATCAAGAAATAAACACATCCTGACCATTTTGTGCTCGATGGCAGCACTCCTGAAAATGTCGGCAGACAGCTTATCGCCGGGATAAAGCTCAATGATCCAAATTTTCGCAAATCTCTGATCGAGGGAGGAGAAGAAGCCGTCCGAAATTTGGTGAATGCAGAGGACCGTGATGGCCGATTTCTGAGATGATAAAGATCACCTTCTCAGAATTTATGACCGCTGTTTAGAGAATTATCTCAAGTAAAATAACGATCGTTGTTAAATGGAGCCTTCAGCCTGACAACCTCACTGAGCAGGCATGCTCGTGTTCCATATGTCGATATGGAGCTTCCAGGTCCCATCCATGGTTTTTTTCCAAATAACCACGTACTTGCCGTTATCCTTTATCGCTTCCTGTCCTTCGGGCTGAATGGTCAGGTCATACTTGCCGATTTCACAGACCATATCTCCCATTCCGAGGACATCCACGGTGGTCAAAACAGCATCCTTGATCCCCATCTGAAGGCCTCCACCCCAGAAAGCTTCGATTCCTTCCTTCCCTTCGATCATTTCGCTGTTGGGAGGTAAGAGCCTGGCATCTTCGGTGTAAAGGCCGGCCAAAGCTGCTGCATCGGCCATGCGGACAGCTTCACCAAACTTGACGTTGGCCTCCTCAACCGCCTGGCGGACTTGAGCCATATCCATGACAGGTACCGGTTCTTCCTGTTCAACTTGCTCCGCCTGCTCTTGTGTGCCCTGGCAGGAAATCAACGAAAATCCCATTGCCAAGACGGTGACAAAAAGAAAGATTTTGAATTTCATCCCATTCCTCCTGTTTAATTCTTGAGTCCAGAAACTCTTTTTACGATTCCTTTATATCAAAAATACAATTTATAAACAACACGTCTCTTCCGCACCTTTGTCCATAAGCGCATGCCAAGAAGAGTTCAGCCTGTCTTCTTGAGTGCCTTCTTTCAGCTTATCCAATTTATCCATCAGACTTCTCAGGATGGAGTACATGTTGGAGCCCTTATCTACGGCTTTTTGGAGATAAAGCGTTTGCATCTGGGTATCACCCATAGTTTCGTAGGCTCCCGCAATATTAGCCAGGGCTATAAAGTCAAAATTGTATGGTTTAAAACTCAGGATTTTTTGATAAAGCTCGATTCCTTTGTTCCACTCTTGCTGAGCAAAATAGAATTGTGCCATCTCATGCAAGATATGCACATTGTCAGGATGCTTATCCCAGACAGAAAAAAGCAGCGGTCTGACATGCTGAAAATTTTTCTTTCTGGCCGCCTCTAATCGTAAAGATCTTGCCGTCCATCTGTCCTCCAGGACTTCCCGTACTCCAAGAACCTCGAACTCAGGATCGATAATGGCTCTGGAAACAAATTCTCCCGGCTCAAGAATGCAGACGAATTTTGCTTTCTTCCCTATGACATCGAACTCTCTCCTGAAGGCTCTCTGATTCGTTAAAAACTCGACGGTGAGCGGCATCCTGAACTGATCAGGCACATGATGTTGGTAGATAGTGCCCGCCACCTGATTCCTGAAATTTCTGAATTTTATCTCGTAGCGAGGAGACTTCTTCCCTTTGAGGTAAAAATCGAAAAACCGGTGTAAATCTCTTTGAGACACCGAATTCACCGAGTGAATAAAACCATCTGTATCCGCTTTTTTATCTCTAAAGGTTTCGATATAATGTCTCAGAACTTCAAGGAACTTTCCTTCTCCTAGAATATGCTTCAAGGTTTGAATCATGAATGCCGCTCTCTCATAAATTAGAAATGCTTCGGGGGCGTGCTCCGCGCCTGCTTCCAGAATAGACAAAGTGTTTGGATTCCCAATAGGAATAGCTTTGTTAAGAAGTTCGAAGAGCAGCCTCCTTTTTGCTTCCTTTTCAAAAGCTTTTTCTAATCTGTAATAATAGTCGGAAAAGGTCGCCAGGCCTTCATGGAGCCATGAATCCTCGCCTAGATGGAATGCCACAGTCTCGCCCCACCAGAGATGTGCGATCTCATGGGGAAGCAAGGTGAAATCACGGTTGATCAGGTGAGAAGAAATACCATAGCCGAAGGGAGCGCTCATGCCTGTGCCGTATCCCATGCCGATTTCGACGATGCTGAATTTTTCAGCCTTTGGTCTTCCGAACTTTTGGGTATAAAAGCTGAGGATTTCAGCGGTTTTTTCAAGATAGGAATCAAGAAAATCTTTGTGACAGGGGAAAAAATGAGCCGCTATTTGAAAGCCATCGATTTTTTTGCTCTTGGACACATACGGAGCTGCAAAAAGTGTGATATCCAGGCTCGAGATTTCATCCTCTTGAAAGAGAAAAATCCTTTTCCCTTTCTCCTGAGTAGAACTCTGCAGTTCTCCATTGGTGACGACTGTCCATCCGGATGGGACTTTAGCCTTGATGGTTAAGGGCATAGACTTCTGAGCGAGGTAAGGATACCAAAGCTGGACGGCCCTGAGCCACGCGGCTTGCTTGGTTATCGAAGAAAAGGCTCTGTTGTACCGCTTTTCTTCAGGATTATAATCAGAAGACATATAAAATATGCCTTCGTATAAGATTGAAATTTCAGTTGTTTCACCTTTTAAAAGTTCGCGGCTCAGGCCAATCCGAACGAGACTGGTATCGGAATTGGGAAAAATCCTCTGGACCCTACTCTGGGAAAAAGCGAGATCAATGTTCTTTTCATCCCTGACTGACGTGACACGAAGGGCAGGACGAATATGGAAGTGAAAAGATTTCCATCCGTCCATTCCAGAGCAAAGCCTTATCTTTGCTTCGCCGATAAGGCGATGCCTTTCAGGTTCTATCTCTATGTCTAAACCAAAATGGATGACTTCGAATTCATTGTTCTCAGAGACAGCATGTAATACTCCCCAACAGGAGAGGAAAACGAGGATGAGACAGATTGCTCTTTTCATCGGTAGACATATTTTATTTTACAAGCATCCGGAGTATTAGCCAATATCTCGGATCACGTCGTAGGCATTTCGATCTCGTCCTGCCCGGCATCTGACATGCCCTCCTTTTCCCGGATAATCTCCCCCGCTCGATTCATCCATTCTGTTATTGGGTGTCCCGGCAGTGACAGATTTTTTCATTCAAACACTTTGGATAAACGACAAAACTATTGCATATTCTGAAAGGAAAGGCTATGGCTGGATTCTCCGTACTCAGAGGTTTCAAAAGCAGGCAATTTCACATGCATACTGCCCTCAGATTCATGACAATTCTGTTCGTTTGCCTTCTAGCCAACTCCGCCCATTCCTCGGAAAAGCCAGGGCAACTAAGGGGAATCTATTTCCCATCTTTCAACCTTTACGGGCGGAGCTTCGAAGGGAGCGTTCACTACATGCAAGCCGCAGGCTTGAATCTGGCCGTGCTTCATGCCAAAGATCCGAGAGGCCATTTGTTTTGGAATTCGAACAATCCCCTAGCAAAAAACATGAACGCTTCAGTCCGCAACGCACCGCTTGCCAGAGCCATCCACACCCTCAAGCAAAAGGGCTTTTGGACCGCGGCCAAACTGGATGTGTTCCAGGACAGCCTCCTTGTCACGAACCACCCAGAGATGGGGGTCAAAGATTCTGAAACAGGAGAACTCTGGGCGGACAGGAAAGGGCTCCACTGGGCCAATCCATATGATCGAAGAGTATGGGATTATACCATCGAGCTTTGTCTGGAACTTATCGATCTTGGTGTAGACGAGATTCAGTTCGATTATATCCGCTTTCCGACCGATGGCAACCTATCGACGATCGAGTACCCGGTCACTCTCGAGGACACATCACGGGAAGAATGTATAGGGAAATTTCTCGCCTGCGCAAATTCCAGACTGAAACCATCGGGCGTGGTTCTTTCTGTCGACGTATTCGGCTTGACAGCCTGGAAAACCGTGGACTTTGGGGTGGGTCAGGTCCTGGAACAAATAATCCCACATGTAGATGTGGTCTGCCCGATGCTCTATCCATCCCATTTTCCTGAAAATTTCCTGAGCCTCGAAGATCCGGGTCAGTATCCATACAGAATCATGAAGGAAAGTCTGGAGGAGATCAAGAAAAGGACAGACAAAGAAATCCGTCCCTGGATTCAGGGATTCTGGTACACACCCGAAGAAATCCTTGCCCAGTTCCAGGGAGTTTCGGAAAACGAGGTACAAACCTGGACGGTGTGGAACCCGGCGGGCAGGTATTCACTGACCTTCGATGCCCTCGCCATCCACACCGGCGTTCGATTCCCCAAACCGGAATTTTATCCGTCGCTCGAAGATCTGAGAAATCGTAATGACTTAGTAATTCCAGGCCGAACCAGAATCATAAACCATACCTGCTACCGGGAAGGTTTTTCGATCATTTCCCTGGACGACGCCATGCAGGGCGAAAAAAACGGGTACACCACGATAACTGATGTTGTGTCTACACTGGATGAAAGTGTCATCGATCGAATCCTGATCGGCCGCAAAATTGACTTTTCTCAGTGGACCAACCTCCGCACAAAAGTCAAACACATAACCGAACTGATCATCAGAGACCTGGATGCAGATCCATACCGGATGCACCCTGCTCCTATCTACATCGACTGGGATGGAGCCTGCGTTTTCACAGGATTAGTTCCACCGGAGAGATCAGAACTCTACCAGAGTCACATTGCGGACCTGCAAAACACCTATCAATAAATTCTCTTATCTCAATTTCTTCACGTATAGCATTTTCCTCTTTTGCCTCTTCATTGAGGCAATATGAAGCCGATTTGCATCCTGACACCATCCCGTCTTCTCTTGATTGTTGGGCAACTATTATCGTATTATCTCTTTTTACGTTTATCTGCCTTGCTCTGTCTCGCCGGATACACTCATTTTAGGATGTCAGCCGTCATCGAGAACGCGAGTAGAGCGAGGATCAGTGCCAACATAAGGATGTCTACTTGGCTAACCGGGAGTTCCAGGTCGAGGATGAATACAGGTACAGCCGGAAAGGACCGGTCCGCTGGATTCTCTCCCACTTGATCCGCTATCCCCATCTTCCTCTGCTCTTGATTTTCACCGCTGTGGTCAACAACATTGCCTACAGCGGCATACAGGTCTTTGTCGGAAGAGCCTTCGATGTGATCTCGGCGGCCGGCTTTCAGCTTTCCGCCCTGGCTTACCCAGTGATGGTCATCCTCGGTCTGGCCCTCGGAGAGGGATCCGCAGGGATACTCCGCAACTTTTCTGGAGAATTTCTGGCCCAGAGGATCGAGAGGGACTCTCGAGAAGAACTGTACCTGAGCCTTTTGGGAAAAAGCCAGACGTTCCACGGACGGCAGCGAGTGGGTGACATCATGGCTCGAGCCACTAACGACGTGCGGGCACTCAACCTGATGTTCAGTCCAGGTCTTACTCTGATCATCGACTCTACACTGGCTCTGGTGGTACCTGTAATCATGATCGGACTTATTCATCCCAGCCTGCTGCTGGTTCCTCTGATTTTCACCGGGCTTTTGATCATAACGATTATCGATTATAACCGCCGCCTCAAACCGGTCAGCATCGCTCAGAGGGAACAGTTCGGTGTTTTGAATGCCGGGCTTGCCGAGGCCGTAGCCGGGATCGAGGTCGTCAAGGCCAACGTGCGGGAGCGGTACGAGTGGAATAAATTCACCGGGAATGCCCGGCTGTTCCGCGACTACTTCGTGCGTCAGGGGCTTATCCAGGCCCGCTATCTTCCGATGCTCATGTTCAGCCTGTGTTGGGGTGGGGGATTTTTCCATGTCCTGATGCTCTGGCGGCAGGGCACCATCACCTTGGGACAAGTGGTTGCCTTCATGGGGTTGTTCGGGACGCTGCGGTTTACCACCTTCATCTCGATCTTCACCTTCAATCTGGTCCAGTTGGGAATCGCCAGCGCAGACCGTATCCTGAAAATGATCAAAACCGAGACCGAGCTGGATCAAAACCAGGAAGGGGTCACCAAGCCGATTCGAGGCGAGATTTCCTTCGAGAAGGTAAGCTTCAACTACAACGGAACTCCGGTGCTCAAGGATATCAGTTTCCGGGCGCTGCCTGGAGAAACGGTGGCCATTGTCGGGCTCACGGGATCCGGAAAAACCACGATGACCCGGCTGATCAACCGGATCTTCGATGTCAGTGCGGGCCAGGTGAAAATCGATGGGATCAATGTGCGGGATTGGAGTCTGGAAAGCCTGCGCTCCCAAATTTCGACTATCGAGCAGGATATTTTCCTGTTCTCACGCACCCTGAAGGAGAACATCTCCTTTGGCCACGCAGGAGCCCTTCGGGAGGCTGTAGAGAAGGCCGCACAAGAGGCCCAGGCCCATGATTTCATTTCCTCTTTCCCCGATGGATACGAGACGTTGATCGGCGAACGGGGAGTAGCCCTTTCGGGCGGACAGAGGCAGCGCATCGCCATAGCCCGTGCCTTCCTGACCAATCCCCGGATCCTGATCCTCGACGACTCGACAAGCGCCATCGACAGCGCCACAGAGGATCAGATCCAGCGGGCCATGCGGCGGATTTCCAAAGAAAGAACGACCTTTATCATCACCCATCGTTTGAGCCAGATACGCTGGGCGGACCGCATCCTGGTGCTGCGCAAGGGAGAGCTGGTGGATCAAGGAAGCCACGAGGAGCTCATGGACCGATCGCCCGACTACCGCCGGATTTTTACCCGATATGACTAGGCGTTTAAAAAAGGAGATATAGATGCCGTTTATACTGGACGGCCTGGACAGCGAAGACTACGATCGAACTTATAAAGATCGTGAGCTGCTGCGCCGGATAGCCGCCTACTTTCGTCCCTACCGCAACCTGATTTTGCTCACCTCCCTGATGCTCACCCTGAATTCTGCTGCCGGAACGGCCGGCCCGATTCTGATCTCCAAGGCACTGGATCTGGTCAAAACAAATCCCTCGGTTCAGGTCCTGCTTGTTCTCTCCCTGGGTGTTTTGATGCTGGGAGTCTTTGCCTGGGGATTCAACTACATCCGTCAGGTTTTTGCTGCACGAGTGGTGGGAAATGTGGTCCTGCGACTGCGGGAGGATGTGTTCAATTCCGCAGTGCACAACGACCTCACCTTCTTCGACCAGCATCCCTCGGGAAAGATCGTCAGCAGAGTCACTTCGGATACACAGGATTTCTCAGATGTCGTGACCCTGGTCCTGGATGTCATCAGCCAACTCCTGTTGGTGTTCCTGCTGGCTATCTGGCTGTTCACCATCAATGTCCGGCTGACTATGCTGATCCTGGCCATGAGCCCGGTGGCGTTTTTCATAGCGCTGAGGTTCCGAAAGATCGCCCGCAAGGTCACCCGTAACGCCAAACGGGTCACAGCCGCCATCAACGCCGAAATCCAGGAATCGATCAGCGGCATCGTGGTAGCTAAAAGCTTCCGCCAGGAACAGGCTATATTCGACCGGTTTTTGGAGAATAACCGCAAAGCCTACCGGGTCGGCCTCGCCCGCGGTCTGACATTGAACAGCATTTTTCCCGTCCTCAGCACCGCCTCCGGGCTTGCAGTGGCCCTGCTCGTGTATGCCGGAGGAGCGGCCGCCCGGTCCGGAAGCATCACCCCCGGAGACTGGTACCTGTTCATGCAGGCTGTGGCTTTCTTCTGGTGGCCCATGATGAGCATCGCTTCTTTCTGGAGCCAGTTCCAGGACGGGCTCTCCGCCTCGGAACGGGTTTTCGCCCTGATTGACGCCGAGCCAAAGGTCGTCCAGATCGCTTCTGATCCGGTTCCTAAACTGAAGGGAGAGATCGAATTCCGGAATCTCTCTTTCTCCTACACCGAGCGGGAACAGGTGCTGGAATACTTCAGCTTGGTGGTCCCAGCCGGACAGAACCTAGCCCTGGTGGGCCACACTGGTGCAGGGAAGAGCTCGATCGCCCGGCTCATCGCCCGTTTCTACGAGTTCCAGGAAGGAGAACTTCGAGTGGATGGGAAGGATGTCCGCCGTTTCGACCTCGCCCAGTATCGAAAACAGATCGGTCTCGTTCCTCAGGATCCCTTTCTTTTCTCAGGCACGGTGAAGGACAACATCCGCTACGGCCTGCCCAAAGCCACAGAGGAACAGGTCTGCCAGGCAGCCCTGCGCATCGCTGAAGGCACGTGGCTCGAGGCCCTCTCCAACGGGCTGGATACCGAGGTCGGTGCAAGGGGGGCAAGCCTTTCCATGGGCCAGCGGCAGCTGGTGGCTCTCGCCCGGGTGCTTTTGAAGGATCCGGCCATCCTGATCCTCGACGAAGCCACAGCCAGCGTGGATCCCTTTACCGAAACCCAGATCCAGGACGGATTGGAGCTGGTGATGAAGAACCGCACCGCCATCGTGATCGCCCACCGTCTCTCTACCGTTCGTCATGCCGGCCGGATCATCGTGCTGGAGAAAGGCCGTATCATCGAGGAAGGAACTCACCAAGAGCTGCTCACCCGAGGCGGTAATTATGCGGAACTTTACAACACCTACTTCCGCCACCAGTCCATGGAGTACGTGGAAAGCTTTGCTGTCCCTTCCCGATGAGGCATCGCGATGCAGCCTTCGAGAAGCATTATATATGAATTTCGGCTCTGTATGAAGAAGAGATATGTTGCATTTTTTTCCATGAATTGATAATTTATTGCCGATGAACGTAGGGGGAGGATACGCATGAAATGTCCGAAGTGTGATACGGTCAATCCTGAAACAGCACGTTTCTGTCTCAACTGTGCCACTCCGATACCCTCCTCTGAAGACATTCCTGATCTGACCAAGACCATGGAAGCGCCCAGGGAGGAACTCACCACGGGCTCCACCTTTGCCGGCAGGTACCAGATCATCGAGGAGCTGGGAAAAGGCGGGATGGGAAAGGTCTACAAGGTTCACGACACCAAGATTAGAGAAAAGATCGCCCTGAAGCTCATCAAGCCCGAGATCGCCAAAGACAAAAAGACGATCGAAAGATTCAGCAACGAGCTCCGGCTGACCCGCAAGATCCGTCACAAGAACATCTGTCAGATGTTCGATCTGGGCGAAGACCAGGGAACACAGTTCATCACCATGGAGTATGTTCCCGGTGAAGATTTGAGGAGTTTGGTCAGACGTATCGGTCAACTGCCCATAGGAAAATCCATTGCCATATCCAAACAGATCTGCGAAGGATTGGCCGAAGCTCACAGGTTAGGCGTCGTGCATCGGGATTTGAAGTCCAACAATATCATGATCGATAAAGAAGGGAATGTGAGGATCATGGATTTTGGGATCGCCCGGTCCCTTGAAGCGAAGGGCATAACAGGCGCTGGAGTGATGATCGGGACTCCGGAGTACATGAGTCCAGAACAGGTGGAAGGAAAGGAAGTCGATCAGCGGTCTGACATCTATTCCCTGGGGGTCATCCTGTATGAGATGGTCACAGGAAAGCTGCCTTTTGAAGGAGATACACCGTTCACCATCGGGATGAAGCACAAAGGCGAGATGCCCCAGAATCCGAAAGAGTTGAACACCCAGATTTCCGATGAGCTCGATGGTGTGATCATGAGATGTCTGGAGAAAGAGAAGGAGAAAAGATACCAGAGTGCAGGCGAAGTGAGATCCGAACTGGAGAACATCGAAAAAGGCATCCCAACTACAGAAAGAATTATGCCAGAAAGAAAGCCCCTCACATCGAGAGAGATTACCGTTCAGTTCAGCCTCAAAAAAGCCTTTATTCCTTCACTCGTCATCATCGGGATTGTGATAGCTGCTATCGTTATTTGGCAGCTTTTGCCCAAAAAGGAAGCCGCTTCCATAACACCCTCAGATAAGCCTTCTCTTGCTGTGATGTATTTCGAGAACAACACCGGCGATAAAAGCCTGGATCACTGGAGAAAAGCCCTTGCCGAGCTGCTGATCGCCGATCTCTCTCAGTCGAAACATCTGGTCATACTGAGCCGGGACCGCCTCTTCCATATTCTTTCGGATATGAACCTGGCAGAGGCAAGCAGTTACTCTTTCAGCGACTTGAAAGAGGTGGCGAAAAAGGGAGGGGTCGAACACGTACTGCAGGGGGCCTATGCAAGGGCAGGGGAAAACTTCAGGCTGGATATCACGCTTCAGGACGCAAGTACAGGAACACTCATCGGGTCTGAAAACGTGGAAGGGAAAGGCCAGGAGAGCTTCTTTGCCATGGTCGATGAGCTGACCAGAAGAATCAAGAAAAATTTCCAATTCACATCCGAATCCATCGCCAGTGACATCGATAGGGATGTCGGGCAGATCACGACGAGTTCGCCCGAGGCTTACAAATACTACATCGAGGCAACGAAATACTTCGATGCAGGCGATTACCGCCAGGCTGTCCAGTTGTACGAAAAGGCCACTTCCGTGGATTCCGGATTCGCGACCGCCTACAGGTCCATGGCCATGGCCTACTACAACATGGGATATTACACAGAAGGAGACAGATTCGTCCAGAAGGCTTTCGAACTGAGCGATCGGGTATCCGACAGAGAGCTCTACCGGAATAAAGCCGAATTCTACCGCATATCGGAAAAAACCTATGATGAATCCATCCAGGCTTACAAGAAATTATTGGAGCTTTATCCCGATGATAGAAGCGGCAGTAATAATCTGGCCCTGCTGTATGAAGACCTCGAAGAATTTGATAAGGCAGCAGAGTTATACTCCGAAGCTCAGAAAGGGGAATATGCCGACTTTCTTCCGACAGCAAATCTGGCAAGAGTCTTGAGAATGCAAGGACTATTTGCTCAGGCCAAACAGGTAATCTTGGAGTATCAGAAAAAATTTTCTGACCATGCAGCCTTACGCTGGGCTCTGGCCAGAATCCACCTGCAAGAAGGGAATTATGATCTTGCCCTTCAAGAGGTCGATAAAGCTCTGGTTCTTAATCCAACCCATAATCAAAACTTTCGCATCAAAGGACATATTTTTCTCTGCAAAGGAGATATGTCCAATGCGGAGAGGGAATACAAAAAACTGCTCTCGGAAAGCGATCCTGTATCCAATTTCTATGGCCTATTGAACTTAACCGATCTTAACCTTTTTCTGGGGAGATTTGAAACTTCGAAGGAATACATGGAGCAGCACACCGAACTGGTACAAAAAGCAGGGCAAAAAGTGTGGGAAGGATATACTTCACTCCAACATGGAAATAAATTGATGAGAGTGCGACGTCATGAAGAGGCGCTCGAAAAAATCAATACAACTAAGAGAATTGCCCTTGAATTAGAGGATTGGAACCTGGAAAGACAGGCGGTATTCACCAAGGGCCGGACTCTTGCCCAGAAGGGATCATTGGAAGAGGCTCATAAGGCTGCCGAGGAACTCAGGGTATTGTGCGAAAAATCTTTGAACAAAAGAAGTATCCGCCTGTATTATCACCTTGAGGGTAGGATAGCCCTCGAGAATGGAGATTATGAAAGAGCTATAGAGTTCATAGAGAAAGCCATGTCTTTAGATCCCTATTATTTCAAATCGGAACTGGATTCGTTGGCAATGGCTTACTACAGGGCCGGAAATCCAGAAAAGGCTGCCGCAGAATATGAAAAGATCATAACCTGCCCCACCGGTATCAGAAGATACGGAGATGGGTATGTAAAGAGCTTCTACATGCTCGGCAAGATCCACGAACAACAGGGCAATACAGCCAAAGCCGTCGAGCACTACGAGAAATTCCTCGACCTGTGGAAGGATGCTGACCCTGGCCTGACCGAAGTAGAGGATGCAAAGAAGAGAATTGCCGGCTTGAGAAAATGATTCCGGCAATTCATTCCAGATGGTTTCCCAACCACTTGACTCGTGAATGATCCTGGCTAATTGGTCTGGGCTCTGGTGAAATCGTCATGGAAAGAACACCGAATAAATCATTATCTATCTATAAAAAACCGGCTGCATTAAATATAATACTATCGAGCGTTTTAAGGAAAGAGAGTCTAAGCATGCAAAAAAAATGGAGAGTCTTTCGCCTCTTTATCATTCTGATCCTGTTAACTCATCCGTTTCCCGGTGCCTCAGCAGATAACGCTGCTGCCACAGGCAAAAACGGAATGGTCGTCTCGGTGGATGAATACGCATCCCGGATCGGCATAGAGATTCTCAAAAAAGGCGGAAATGCGGTGGATGCCGCCGTGGCGGTCGGCTTTGCTCTGGCTGTCACTTATCCCTCAGCAGGAAACATCGGTGGGGGCGGATTCATGATCATCCGATTCCCCGAAACAAAGGAAGCCGTTGCACTGGATTTTCGTGAGATAGCTCCGGGGCGCGCGGCTGCCGATATGTACCTCGATGATGAGGGAGAGTATGTCAAAGAGAAGAGTCTTTTCGGGCATCTTGCCGTCGGAGTGCCAGGGACCTTAAAAGGTTTCGAGCTTGCCATGGAAAAATATGGAAGCCTGAAATGGGGAGATGTTATCGGGCCTGCCATAGAGCTGGCAGAGAAAGGATTCGAGCTGAACAAGAGAAGGGCAGATTCGTTCAACTGGCTGAAGAAAAGGTTCAAACATGGTACCGAAGAATTTTTCCGTATTTTCTCCAAACCTGACGGATCGGAATTCAAAGAGGGAGACATTTTCATCCAGAAAGACCTCGCCAGGTCTCTGAAGCTGATCGCCGAACATGGCTCTGACGCCTTCTATAAAGGAGAGATTGCAAAATCGATCGCCCAGGACATGAAAAAGCACGGGGGTTTGATCACGAAGGAAGACCTCGGCAGCTACAAGTCATTCGTAAGGAAACCCGTCACAGGAACCTATCATGGATATCGAATCATTTCCATGCCTCCCCCCAGTTCGGGTGGAACGATCTTGATTGAAATGTTGAACATTCTTGAAGGTTATAATCTAGGGCAAAGGGAACGATATGCCCCTGAGACTCTGCACTTGATCGCAGAAACCATGAAATTTGCTTACTTCGACAGAGCCAAATACATGGGTGATACGGATTTTGTCGAAGTGCCGGTCGAGCGATTGACATCCAAGAAACATACTGAGGAAATCCGATATAAGATCGATCCAAACAGCGTGGTTCCGAGCAGAAAAATGGGTCAAGAAATTCTCACTCTCGAAAAAGCGGAAGAAACCACCCACTACTCGGTCATAGACCAGAAAGGCTTGGCCGTGGCGACAACTTACACCCTGAACGGCGGTTTCGGATCAGGAGTAGTGGCCGAAGGGACGGGAATCCTGCTGAACAACGAGATGGACGATTTCAATACAACACCCGGATACACGGATGACAAAGGCTTGATCGGTACAGAGCCCAATCTCATCGAGCCCCACAAGAGGATGCTCAGCTCTATGACTCCGACTATAATTTGTAAAGATGGCCGCGTGATTATGATTACCGGCAGCCCCGGAGGCCGAACCATCATCAATACCGTTTTGAATGTGGTGGTCAATGTTATCGATTTCGACATGCCGATCCAGGATGCTGTGGATGCCCCCAGAATGGACCATGAGTGGATGCCGGATCGACTGAGGCTGGAGAGAGAAGGCCTTCCCGAGGAAGTGATCGAATCGCTCAGAACCATGGGCCACACCATCAGGAGTTCCCGCTCCTGGAGACAGGGAGATGCCCACAGCATCCTGATCGACCCAGAAACAGGAATCTATTATGGAGCTGCAGACAGGCGTTCTCGAGGCTCAGCCATCGGGTATTGAAGATTTTTGTATTCTCTGGATTTCTTCCCAGAACTTTTGCTTTTCCCTGATTCTTATTTTTTGAATTTCACAGACGAAGGCAGGAATCTCGCCAATCACAGATCCAGCAAAAGCTGCCGCAACAGGACAAACCATGCATTTCTCCAGTTGTGCGCAGAACAGGCATTCCATACCTGCACTCCTGAAATGATCCATCGATAACCTGGCATAATTCGAGGAAATCCTTGGAAAGATTTTTTCATGGTTTTTAGCGAAAGAATCCAAACTTCCGAAGAAATACCTCTGATATTCTGAAGAATTTTCCTTTCCTCCAAGATAATCAGCGAACACATCGCATCCCCAGATATGCTCCTTTGAAGTAACAGCCAGCCTGTCCTGGCCTCCCGCGCAGTAAAAACATCCTTCTGAATCATCTTTCCTGAAATCCATCACTGGAATCTCCTCCGATTTTCTATAATGAGAGATAAGAACCTTTCTTACCTTCTCCATTTCTCCCTTTAATCGTTCAAGAGAAAGCCGGCTCCAGGGCCGTAGGAGGGAAAGAGACAAATTTATGTTTTTTGCGCCAAGCTCCATTATGAAAGCCATGGATTCTGATATGTAGTCCGCAGTCCCTGGAGTAAAGACGCTGTTGATCTCGAGACGGACATTCTGGAGTTTCAAGAGTTCTTTAATATGAGAAACAGCTCCTTCTAGACTGCCCTGCTTTCTTTGGATATTCTGGGCCAAACCGTCGAAACTGAATACAACAGAAAAACTATGCTGAGAGAAAGTTCGGGCTGTTTCTTTCGTCATCAAACTGCCATTTGTGGTAATGGAATATTGGGCCGCTTTGTTGAACTTTTTATTTTTTTTATCCAGGAATGATAATGTCTGTTTTATCAGATCTATGCAGAGAAGCGGTTCTCCTCCATAGAAATTGATGTTGTAACGATCGGTCAAAAAAGGCAAAAAAAAACCATCGCCTTCTTGACCGAGGCGAAATTCAAGGAGTCTTTACATTTTTTCTTGTAACAATAGGTACAGTCAAAATTACAGTTTTCGGTAACCACAAAGGTGAGGCTTCGAATTTTCAATTTGTCAAAAAGAAGCGGGCAGGAAAGAAATTCCTGATATCAATAATAAAAATTTACTTACGATGCTATTAATCGCGTTCCGCCAGGACAAGTGGCTCCTTTCCCAGGCTGCGGCTTTCCTTGGAAGGTACGTGACAGGTAAACGATGGCGCCTTCTGCGTTTTCTTTCAACTCACCTTCAGGTAAAGCTTTGACAGCGGCTTTCAAGTGCTCAAGACACTTTTTGACATTAGGCGTTACGCTGATCCTTTTGCTTTTTGCCATTTTATCCTCCCCCTGTAATTTTTTTAAATCTTTCTTCATTTCTAACTATGTCAAAATTCCTGTCTATCTCCATGTATCTCAATTTGATGTATTTTTCCTTTTCGGTGTATGCATCGGCAAAAAAAGATTCGAGGTTTTCATAACCGGATTCTTTGTCTCCAATTCCAAAATATACGGAAGCCAGTCTCACCGATTCATCAAAATCTCCATACTCCTTGGGTTTCAACGTCTCAATTTTTCTGACCATACTCAAAGCCTCTTGAATCTCTCCTCTTTGGGCCGCAATCATCGCCAAAAAAAAGAGAGAGTATATTTTATAATTCAAAGGAAAATCGAGATGTTGAAAAACCTCCCTGCTTTTATCCAGTAGACCGGAATAGTAATAAATTTCTCCGAGCATAGATTTGGTAATCAGGGAAGAATCCGAACCTTCTATAAATTTGCATACATCTATGGCCTCATAAAATTCTCTCTTGAGCATGAGAAGTTCTGCAAACTTGACATTGTCTACGGCTGAAGGATTCAAAACAAAGCCTCGTTCCTTGTATTCCAATGCTTTGTCAAAATCAGCCTCCTCACCATTTTCCCCGAATCTGGTCAAATAACAATACCCGGCTATGGAGTTCAAATGCGGGTGGTTGGGATATCTTTCAATCGCCTCATTGGCGAGGGAAAAAGCGGCCTTTCCTGTTCCATCATGGAAACAATCTTCTCTTAGCAGATAAATCTCGATCAGCGTGCTGTAATACTCATCGAGGTCAGGTGATATTTCCTGCGCCTTTTTCAGAAGAATTTCTGCCTTGTTTATCCAATTTGTGTCAGAGTCCCATCCAAGGTTTACATAATGTGCATAACAATGAGCTAATCCGATATAAGCCAGAGCATAGCTCTTATCGATCTCGATAGCTTTATTGAAAAGGTTTATGGCCAGCTCGTTGCTTTCCTGTGTCAACCTCCCCAAAAAATATTTTCCTTCATGGCATAATTTCCAGGGATCGTCATTCTGATCGACGATTCTGTTCAAGATATAATTTCCCTTCAGATAAGTATCATAGGCTCGATAATCTTTGGTATATCCTCGGTTTGATTCAACAAGAAGGTTTTCGCCCACGCCAATGCCCAGCTTTTCGTGAACTTTTTGACAGATATCCTCTTTAACCGATAATATCTCCCCCTGGCCAGCATCATACTCCTGGTTCCATAGGCTTTTATTATCTTTGCCTCTGATCAAGCTTATTGTTGTTCGAATCTTGGCTCCATCCTTCTCGATTTCTCCGAATAGATAATAGTCTGCTTTAAGTCCCCTTCCGATCACTTTCATGTTTTCAGCAGTATTCTCAAATGGGCCTTCCTCACCTGCATGGACCACTCTTATTTTGTTCAATCTGATCAGACTGCTTATGATTTCATTTGTTATTCCCTCGGAAAAATATTCTTCATATTCTGAAGGGCTGTGATTTTCAAAGGGAAAAACTGCTACTGTCGGTTCTGGGGGAGGAGAAATCGGTGTTCTTTTGAGGAAATAGAGCCAGAGAAAAATCGAGGACAATAAGAAAAATCCTAAAACCAATCCGGTGATCATCCATTTGTTTTTCCAGACGGACCTTTCTTTGTTTCTATGGTTTGCCCTTTCCCTTAACCAATAGTCGATTTCCGATTTGTAGGCAAAAACCTTCGATCTTTGAGATTTCTCATCGATGCGGTGGACGGGCAATCCGAACTCTCTTTCCCATCTAATACAGGTTCTTATCCCTCTCTCCAGGTATTTGGAAATGTCTTTCCAGGATTGTAAGACATCATTTTCCTTCATTTCGGCCCCTCAGATGCTCTATAATTATTACCATTTATGAACGTTTTGTCAAATACCGCTACTTGAACGGAACCCGACATCCCATAAACACCCATTCTGGATGGAAGATCAATATCTGAAGATACAAAAGAAAAAGGGAAATTAAGTGCCATAATGTGCCAAAAAATGCCATAAAGTGCCATTTTGGCTCGAAACCTTGATTTTTTATAAAAACGAACACAAATTAAGAGTGAGTACGGATATTCGCTGAATGGGCTTCTGATGAAAGAAAACGCCTCTTTTGCAGCAGCAGGGAATGGTGATGGGAACCAAAGGGGGGTGTTCTCCCCGGTCTCCATTAGGATCTCTTATAGCTGAGTATGTTCAAAAAAGCGATGCGTTCTCATTCAGGCAGTTTACCGCAAAGTTGAGGAGCCGTTTTTCTAAACAAAAGAAGGTCTCTCGAGGCGGAGCTCTTACCTATTATTTCGATCCTTTCGTATTGATAACTCACCTTTCTCATCCAGTATAAAGGAGTTCAAAATTGATAGAAGAAAGGCTCAGGAAACCCAATGCCATTAAAAAGGAATTGTATCTTCAATGGAAGGGAGTCATAAAAAGAAATCCACTGGTTACCGCTTCTTATCTTATGCAAAAGGCAGAATTCGTGAGTGCGGTGCTGCAGGAGTTGTCACCGTTCAGTTTGGATGCAGCCTTCATATTCGATTCCACCGAAGAACTCATAAGAGCGTTCCCTGATAACGATTCCCTGAGATCTATAGCCGTTCGATTCACCAAATGCCTGAACAGATTGGATAGAGACCTGGGAAGAGCCAAAAGCGATGCAGAAATAAGAGCATCATTCGAACGTTTCGGAAGATGCTGGATAGGTGAAGAATAAGAACACAAGTCAATTTTCACTCATAACCTTCAGTCCAATCATTCTACATGTCCTCCCAGAAGACTGCATTTCTGATTCTTAAATAATCTTTACATCCCTCCAGCATGATCTCTATCCCCACAGTCTATGAGTGAACACATGTGAACTGGAAGGGCCGATACTTCAGGAGTTGACGGAAACGCTTTGAATAGTGTAAGTTTGACGGATAAAAGCACTTGAAGTGCTGCCCAAATAACCACAAAGGAGTTTTTAATGAAGTCCTTATTTCAAACGGTTTCGCTCAACAGAATGTTTTTTTTCATCGGTCTTATGATTGCCATCTCCGCTCCTGTTCTGGCAGACCAGGACAATCTCTACAAGGAAGATTATCTTCTGCCCCCTGAATTTGTTCAAGACGTTTTGAACCGGTCGAGCCACTACGACACGCTGAACGCCCTGAGTCCCGACAGAGTGCACCTGATGATCCCTGTGGACGCAGAGTTTTCCTCCCTGGAGCTGATGACGCAGAAAACATACCGCCTGGCTATGCTCGAGTTCTGCCCGGATGTCAACAGGGAATGGCGGCTGTCCACTTCCGGGACAAAGGGGCTCAAAATTTTCTCTCTCGAGCAGAAAAAAAGCTGGACGGTCGATCTGCCCGACGAATGCATCATCAGCGACATGACCTGGTCGCCGGACGGGAAAAAGATTGCCTTTCTGGCACATCTTCCCCAGGGCTCCCAGGTTTGGACAGCCGACGTTGAATCAGGCCGTACCATGCCTCTCAGCAAGGCGTATGTGATGGCCACTTTGTCCGCACGAAGACGCTACCGCCGGGGCGGTGGAGCAGCCTCTGCCATGCTCCAGTGGACTCCCCGAGGATCTGTTATCACCTTATTGGTGCCCCCAGACAGAGGGCCGGAGCCCAAAAAAAGCGACATTCCCCCCTCCCCACTCATCCGTCACACCAGGAAAAAAGCTGCACCAACGCCCACCTATCCTTTTCTCCTTCGCACGGCCCATGATAAAGAGCTCTTCCGTTACTACACCACATCCCAACTGGCAGAACTGGCCCCGGGTAAACCGCCGCGCCAGCTCGGAGACCCAGCCATGTACATGAACATTTCCCTCAGTCCGGATGGGAAATATATCCTTACGGAGAAGCTGGTCGAGCCGTTCTCTTATATCGTCAGCTACAGAAGCTTTCCCAGGGAACTTCAGGTCATGGATCTGGAGGGCAAAATCCTCTCCACCATCCGCAAAATCCCCCTCCAGGAATCCGTAGCCAGAAGGGACGGACGGGATCCAACCGCTGACCTGCCCAGGGATGTCTCCTGGCGCCCGGACGGAAAAGGCCTTTCCTTTTTGTGGCGGGAACCCAAGCCCGAAAAGGACAAAGACAAAGAAGAAGCGGACCAAGAGGAAGAGAGAGAAGAACGGAAAGACCGTCTGATGCTGCTGTCTCCTCCATTCGAAATGGACCAGGCCCAAACCCTCATCACCAGCATGAAACGGTTCAGCCAGGTCTCTTACCAGGCCGAGGGACAGTATGTGTTTGCCCGGCTCAGCGGGCGAGGAGAGGACTGCAAAACAGGAACCGACATCGCTGCATTCGACCTGAGAGAATCTCCTCCCCGGAAAATCGTTCTCCTCAAGGACATCGAAACTGAAGATCCGGTCAAACTCCCCGGAGACATTCTGACCCAGACCACCAGCAACGGTGTGACCTATGCCCTGACCTCGAGCAGCGCGGAGTTCGTTTATCTTGAAGGAGAGGGGTACAAGGAAGATTATAAGCCAAGGCCCTTTATCGATAGAATCTCGATCCAGACCGGAGAAAAAGAACGGGTTTTCGAGGGTTCGCCAGACATGTACGAGCGTCCCCTGGTACCGCTGGATGAGGACTTGAATGCCCTGATTATCAGCCGGGAATCGAGCACGGTTTTTCCGGACAGCTTTCTCTGGAAAAAAGATGGAACCTTGACCAAACTCACGGACAACCGCAATCCTTTTCCCGAGTTTGCGGGTTGCCAGCGGGAGTATTTCGAATTCACCCGAAGGGACGGATTGAAAATCCAGGGATATATCTCTCTTCCGACTGGTTATCAAACGGGTTCCCGGGTGCCGGCCGTTTTCTGGACCTATCCACGGGAGTACACCTCATCTAAGGATTACCAGAGGTCGGCCATCCGCAGCTATAATCAGAACGAATTCCCCCATCTCAACAAGCGCAACGCCTCCGACATCTGGCTCTCCCAAGGCTATGCCGTAGTGGTCCCGGATATTCCCATCATCGGGAAGGGCAACACCTACAACAACAACTACATCGCTCACCTGGTCGATTCCATGTATGCGGCCATCCGTAAGGTCGATGAGCTGGGGTACGTGGATGTTGACCGGCTGGGCCACGGTGGACACAGCTACGGCGCCTTTGCCACGGCAAACATCCTGGCGCGGACTCCCTTCTTCAAGGGAGGGATCGCCGGAGACGGAGCCTACAACCGGACCCTGACCCCGATGACCTTCCAAAGAGAACGGCGCTTCATCTGGGAGGCGCAGGACGTGTACCTGGAGATGTCCCCGTTCTTTCAGGCCGATCACATCGACACTCCGCTTTTGATGTACCACGGCGCAGAAGACAACAATACCGGCACGTTTCTGATCCAGTCGGAGCGTCTGATTCAGGCTCTCACCGGATTGGAGAAAAATGCGGTTCTCTACATCTATCCCTTCGAATCCCACGGCCCGCGTTGTAAGGAGACATACATGGATCTGTGGACCCGGTGGCTGGAATTTTTCGACACCTACGTCAAAACCGAATAATTTGATGCGCCTCTTTGGAAATACGATTTTTCTCTTTCCAGTCGGATAGGCCCGAATACCTCTCTGACCCTCCGTGCGCAGGCAAAGGGTCTTAAGCTGCTAAAACACAGCATAGAGCAATCCTGATTCTTTCTGCCGCCTTTGAATCGAGAATCAGGAAGATTACTGGTCAAGTTCCAGACCTATTTCCTCCATTTTCCTTTTAACCCAGGCCTGGGCCCTCTTCATATCCTGGGAAAGAGTCAGGCGTGCTCCCAGAACGTCGCTCATGTAACCGGCGATATCCATGACCTGGGAGTGCTGAAAACCTTCCTCCCGGATCTTGGCGACTACATCCCAATCGGTCTGAGGCTTCTGCGGAGAGGCAAGAGCATATACAACCATACACACGCTTATGACAAAAACAGATCTAGATATTTTTGACATGAAATCCTCCAGTCTTAAAATTTAGGCTAAATTAAAGTCTGCGCTATTTTGCCCGAAAAAATGGGAATGTTCAATCCGGGCCATATCGGATGGCGAGTTTAAATCGAATTTTTATTCAGGAGGCGGAAGATGGCCCAGCTGGGTGAGCCACGCCACATTATCCCAGGTCACCCACGTTTCGGCGATCCTGCCGTTCGCGATTCTGTGGATACCGATGACTGTCACCTCGAATGATTTACCGCTTGGAGGGAACGGACCGAATGGGCCCTTTTGAGTGCCCGCGGCTTTGCTGAGGTAGGCGACTCGATCCCCTTCTGCGGCCAAGATCTCGATCTGCTCATCCCAATCGGGGATAGAGTCTATGGTCATCGAATACATCTGCTTAAGACCTTCAATACCCCGGATTTCTTGAAGAGGTGGAGGCATCGCCTCACAGTGCCGAACTTAATCCGGGACGATGAACCGCTCCAGTGCATCAGGATCCTTCTTATTCCAGACCTCATCCAGGTAGCCGCGAACGATCGATTTGTTCCTTTCCAGATTATTCATCAGCACACTCCCTTGCAATTCTTTTCCGTTTTGAGAAACATTATATATTAATTTAGATCCTGTATGAAGGAAAGATGCGAACAGCAGGGAGACACAGCTATGTCAATACACTACCTATACGAACCTTGTCTTGGGCCAGATGACAAAAGAAAGAGAACATCCTCCTCTATCTTGTATATCAGAAGCCTGCTCTGTCCTTTTACTGTATAACTAAAGGACCGTAAATCTTTAAACTCTCCCTTGAGTTTTTTCCCCTGTTCAGGATTTTCCATTAGGTGAGTTATCGCTTTTTTCAAGGCATCCTTTTCTTGAGTTTCTTTGATTTTTTTGCGCTGCTTCTTGAATTTCGAAGCTTCGACAAGACGCATCACAAATCTTTCAAATCTAAATCCGAAACATTGCCCATCTCATAATCGACCAGTGCTTCCAGGATATCCTTGATCTCCTGAACGGTCAGTTCTGGATTCTCCACAGCCAGAAGGCCGATGCGAAGAGTGTATCTCAGGGCGCTCGAAAAATCCCGATGCTCCTTCTTGGCAAAAATGTCCAATTCCCTCACCAGGTCTTCATCCATGGCAACCGTTTTTCTGATCATACTCATCTCTCCGCATACAATATATGATAATTTCATATTTCTGTCAACATTATATGATAAATTCGTTTTGTCCATGAACTTGAACACCCTGTACACGACTGACATACAGGCGTTTCCCTTTTTCTCATGAATTATGAATCTAATGCCATTGATGGACTGGCTCTTTAACTTCATACGGATATTTCTGGATGTCAATAAAAGAATAAAGATCCTCGTAAGATAATATTCTCGCCATTTTATATTGCATTGACTCTGCTCTTAATCCTTGACATCCTTTCCTAGACAAAAAATGGGAGTATAAGGGGACAGCAATGTCGATTAAATGCCCAAAATGTGACGCCAATAATCCTGATACCGTAAAGTTTTGCGGCGAATGCGGCACTCTCTTGCGGTCTGTTCAGGGGACAGATCCTACAGATGCAGGGCCAGATCCCCGATCGGGCCGTCCCTTTGAAGATATTTCTGATCTTACAAAGACCGTTGAAACACCCAAAGAGGAATTAACCACAGGCTCTACGTTTGCAGACAGGTACCAGATCATCGAAGAACTCGGCAAAGGCGGCATGGGACGGGTTTACAGGGTGCTGGACAAAGAACTCAATGAGGAGGTCGCTCTCAAACTCATCAAGCCTGAAATCGCCAAAGATAAAAAGACCATCGAACGCTTCAAGAACGAACTGAAGGTCGCCCGCAAGATAAGCCATAGAAATGTCGGACGTATGTATGAGCTCATGGAAGCAGGCGGTATGCACTTTATCACCATGGAGTATGTGCCCGGTCAAGATCTAAGGGGGCTGATCAGACAGACAGGCCAATTGACGACAGGGAAGGCAATCGCCATTGCCAGGGAGATCTGTGAGGGATTGGATGAGGCACACCGCCAGGGAGTGGTGCACCGGGATCTCAAACCATCCAATATCATCATAGACCGACAGGGAAATGCCAGGATACTGGACTTTGGAATAGCCCGATCTATCAGCGGTAAAGGGATCACAGGTGCAGGAGTGATGATCGGGACACCTGAGTATATGTCTCCGGAACAGGTCGAAGGGAAGGGAACTGACCAGCGTTCGGATATATATTCATTGGGTATCATCCTTTATGAGATGGTTACAGGACAGGTGCCATTCGAGGGCGACAAGCCCTTCACAGTCGGTGTCAAACATAAAAGTGAGTTACCTAAGGATCCCAAAGAATTGAACTCACAGATTCATGAAGACCTCAGCCGAGTCATCTTAAGATGCCTGGAGAAAGAAAAAGAGAAGAGATATCAGAGTGCGGGTGAAGTCAGGTCTGCTTTGATCAATATCGAAAAAGGCATTCCCACAACAGAAAGAATTGTCCCCGAAAGAAAGCCGCTCACTTCAAGGGAAATAACCGTCCAATTCAGCATAAAAAAACTCTTTGTTCCTGCGTCGGTAATTATGGCCGTTGTCGTCGCCGGATTGCTTCTCTGGCATCCATGGTCAAAAGAGAAAGCAATCCCTTTGGCCCCCTCAGGCAAGCCATCTCTCGCAGTTATGTATTTCGAAAACAACACAGGAGATGAGAATTTGGACCACTGGCGAAAGGCTCTTTCCGAACTTCTGATAGCAGACCTCTCCCAATCAAAATACATAACTGTATTAAGTGGGGATCGGATTTTCAATATTCTACAAGGACTGAACCTTCTGGATGCAAAAAGCTACTCTTCTGAGGATTTGAAGAGAGTCGCAGAACGAGGAGGAGTTGAAAACATAGTAAGGGGAAGCTACACCAAAGCAGGTGATACCATCCGTGTGAATACCATGATTCAAAGAGCTGACACTGGAGAACTTATCGGTACAGAATCAGCGGAAGGCAAGGGAGAAGAGAGTTTTTTCTCCATGGTCGATGATCTTACCAAGAAAATAAAAGCCAATTTCAGACTCTCCTCCGAAGAAATTGCCAGTGACATTGATAAAGAAGTCGGTAAAATCACCACGAGCTATCCTGAAGCATATAAATATTATGTCGAAGGAAGAAAATATCATCTCAATATGGATTACCGCCAGAGCATCTCTTTTATGGAGAGGGCTGTCGAAATAGATCCCGAGTTTGCGATGGCATTTAGATCTATGGCTTCGGCTCACTCCAATCTAGGAAACAGGGAAGAAAGAACAAAATATCTCATAAAGGCTTTCGAGCTGAGCGATCGAGTTTCTGATAAAGAAAGATACTGGATTCAGAGCGATTACTACAGAATGGTCGAAAGAAATAATGACAAAGCCATCGAAGCTTTGAACAAATTGTTAGCTTTAGATCCAGACGATCATATTGCTCACAACAATATGGGATTAATCTATGCGAGCTTGGAGGAATGGAATAAGGCAATCGAGCATCTGGAAGTGTGCAGAAAGAATAAAACGGAATTCCTTGGTTCTTATACGAATCTTGGGGCTTATTATGAAGCGAAGGGAATGCATCAAAAAGCAAGGGAGGTTTATCGGGATTACATCCATAGTTTTTCAGACAATGCCACAATCCATGGGTATTTAGCCACAAATTATATTTATGAAGGGAAATACGATCTTGCCCTTGAAGAAGCGGACAAAGCCATTGCCCTCAATCCCGTGAGCTTTGCCAAGGGTACAATCTATCACTTACAGGGTGATTTTGAGGCTGCTGAAAAAGATTATAAAAGTTGGCTTGAATTTGAGCGTGAAACATGGCAGTTGCAGGGAAGAAGATGGCTGGAAGTTCTTTATCGAAATCTTGGGCAATTTGAGAAAGCAACTGAACAGGCTCAGCAGGGTTTAGAGCTTTCGGAAAAATATAGGCGAATTGTATGGAAATCATGGTTTCGTTTTCAATTAGGATACAATTATTTAAAAATCGGGATCTATGAAAAGGCCTTACAAGAATTCAGTAAGATTTGGGACATTGCAGTCAAAAACGAACTCACCGGGCAACAGCATGGCGCCTTATACTGGAAAGCAAGGACATTTCTTGAAATGAAAACTATGGGTGAAGCGAAAAAAACTGCAGAAGAGCTTAAACAGCTTATTGAAGGCGGCATATATCCCAAGAACATAAGATTGTATCACCATCTGATGGGTATGACCGAACTCGACAAAAAGAATTTTCCCCAAGCCATTGATTATTTTAAACAGTCTTATTCTTCGATGTACGCACAATCAAACTGGATCGACAACCATGCCTTGTTTATCTATCCTTTGGGATTAGCTTATTTTGGTACAGGAGAGTTCAATAAGGCTTTGGAAGAATATGAAAAAATAATTGCTATGACTACGGGAAGGCTGTGGTTTGGGGACCTGTATGCCAAAAGCTTCTATATGCTCGGCAAGATCTATGGACAGCAGGGCGATACAGAGAAAGCCATCGAGCATTACGAGAAATTCCTCGAGCTCTGGAAGGACGCTGACCCTGGGATCGTTGAAGTCGAAGAAGCAAAAAAGAGATTAGCTTCGCTTCGGTCTTAAATTTCGTTCAGAGATTTCACAGACGAGTAAAATCCTTTCTCTTTCATCCTGGTCAGGATATGGTTGCCCTCCTTAAGAGTTATGATTTTATCCCGGACTGTTTTCTTGAGGAGGCCGAGTGTTCCAGTGAGTTTGACGTCCAACAAACCGGCTTCTCTCCTTGCCGCCCTATCATCCCTTGCGAAGATGAATCCTCGCACCTTTGCCACAGCGATGCTGGATGCCTCGCCGAGACCGAGGGACACAGAAAGAGCTTCATAAATGGATTTCTCCTTTTTGCCTTTTAAGTCAACCTCTCTGAGCCATCCTTCCCTCAAGGCTTTTGTGATTTTCGCCAGATCCTTATGCCCCTGCTGAATCCCTCTCATAATTTCGGCAGACACGAAATTCGTGATGTGAGAAGACTGACTGCAAAGTTTCTCCAAAACAAAAAGCGAATCGGAGACCGCAAAATTGGAAATACAGCAGCAGTCGAAGATAATCTCAGGCATTCTTCGAGTCTTGTGCAGATTCCTTCAGGTTCTGGGATTGGATGGGAATTCCCTGCTCCTTCAGGTAATTTCTGGCACTGACCGGATCCAGTCCTAGCACCTCTGCGAGTTTCCCAAGGCTTATGAAGCCCTCGTTATAAGCACTGATGGCAACCTGTCTTCTCTGCTCGAGGGCATCTTTTTTCTTATAAACGACATCCAGTGCATCTCTCACCAACCCCCCGAGTGTCCGGCCTTCTCTTTTGGCATAACGCTTCAACTTTTTATGCTGCTCCTCACTGAGCATGATGTTTGTTCTTTTCATAGATTTCCTATATGTGTAAGAATATGTGTATATTATAAGTTCTTTCTGTCTGTATGTCAATTATCAATTTGCAGTCCATTTTCTTATTGCAATTGTTATGTACACGCAGGACAATAAAAAGTGAGATCGATGAAAGCATTCCGTCATTGGATCCCGCTTCTCCTTTTGGCAATCTCAGGTCTGTTCACATTCATTTTTCTATCCGGCACAGAGAGATTGAAAGGTCCCGACCCTCAAGCCGATAAATGGCAGACTCTTTCAGGAGAATGGCGAGAATCAGACCAGGCAGAGAGCTTTCTCCGCCAAGTCCTGGATAAATCAGGGGCAACGGCTCTTTCAGTGGCAATCGTTCAGGGTTCCAATGTCGTTTTCCAGCGGTCAATGGGAATCGTCGATAAGAAAACCAAAAAGCCTGTCAATAATCAGACTGTCTTCCGAACCGCCTCATTGAGCAAACCCGTTTTCGCCTACCTTGTGATGAAGCTTGTAGATGAAGGGCTGCTCGATGTGGACAAGCCGGTGCATCTCTACCTGGAACGGCCGATTCATGAATATCCTGATTACAAAGACCTTAAGGATGACGAAAGATATCAATCGCTAACAGCCAGGATTTTGTTGAGCCACCAGAGTGGTTTTCCTAATTGGCGCGTTATGACTCCGGATCGACGCCTGGATTTCAAATTCACTCCTGGAAAAATGTTCAAATATTCAGGTGAAGGTTACAGACTCTTGCAGTTCATCCTGGAAGAGATGACCGGTAAAGACCTCGACCAGCTTTCCAAGGAAAAAGTTTTCCTCCCCCTGGGAATGGCCAACTCATCTTTCCTATGGGAAAAGCGTTTCGACGGCAATTTTGCCGTAAACTTGAAAACAGGACTCCGCCGGCTTATAGAAAGGACAAGAACCGTACCCAATCCTGCGGCCTCATTGCTGACAAATACGGCCGATTACTCTCAATTCCTCTTGGCCATAATGAATGGAAAAGGTTTAAAGCCCGATTCCCTGAAAATGATGCTGGAACCTCAAGTCGACATCACATCCAGAAGCCTTCATGCTTCACAGGGCACTGATCCAGGGATCACAGAAAGAATTCACTTGGCCTGGTCGATGGGATGGGGCAGGTTCCGCTGCCCCCGAGGTGATGTCATTTTTCATGTGGGCTTCGAAGAAGGATGCGATAACTATGCCATCGTTTTCTTGGACCGGAACATTGGAATAGCCCTACAAAGCGTGATCACTGGACGCGAGGGTATAGCTCCCACTGTAGTGAAGGAACTCATCGGTGACACCTATTCACCGTTTTCCTGGCTGCAGTACTAACCTTCTGGTCACGGATGTATTATATCTAGTGCACAAATCCATACAAAAGCCATGCGTTTTTTTATCCCTTAGCCTCCTTTTTTGCTCTGATTTCATAATGTCGTGATCGTTCATCAAAATGGGAGAGCACCTCTCTTGCCTTGTCAGGAACAAAGGCAACTTCATAATCCTCTCCTGCAAACTCACGGACAGCATCTAAAGAATCAAACAGCATGATCGTGACAAATTCCATTTCTTCACCAACTTTGCGGCGCAGCAGTTGAATGCTTCTAAAGCCACGAATATGCCGATTTATAACCCCGACAAAGATCTCTTCTTTAAGCAGTGCCTCATATTTGTCTGCGTTGTCAAGGGTTGTCCATCCATGCCAGATTCTACTAATCATAGGATAACTTCCTCCTTTCACACCGAAGATTTCATGCCCTCAAGCTCTTCCGCGCGTTCCCTATCCCGACAGCCAACCATAATCCTTTTTCTTCTTTTTACCTGTGACAAAAGCCAATAATATTTAGCTGAAAAATATTTGATTCGACAGAGAATGTCAACTCAACCCCCGATCATTCCATCACAAACTTGCCAACCTAAAACGAACAGTTGTCAATAATGATACCGGAGCTGGACGATGAAGAGAGAATCTTCTTGGACCTTGTAGACGAGACGGTGTTCTTCGTTTATTCGTCTGGACCAGTAACCGGAGAGGGCATGCCTCAAAGGTTCAGGTTTCCCTTTTCCCTTATAAGGTGTTCTGCAAATATCTTTGATGAGATCATTTATTGTGCTATTATCGTTAGTTCGTTTTCCAGGATCTCAATCATGTTTTACCGGAATATCTTCAGCCGATCGCTCCTTATCTTGTGTCTCGTTTTGATCGCCGGAGGTGCCTGGGCTGAAAATCGCTTAAAAGAGCATCAACAGAATAATCCCGTCCTGCGCGACGAAAAAAGCAAACGGTCCATCACTGCCGTTCGAACAGAAACTCCATTGAGAGTGGACGGATTATTGAACGATCCGGCCTGGCAGAATGCCCAATTTCAAGGCCAGTTCACCCAGCGGGAGCCGGACGAGGGGGAACCTGCATCCGAAAAAACCGAAATCGGATTTCTCTATAACGAGAATTTTCTTTACATCGGCGTCAAGTGCTATGATTCTGAACCTGACAAGACCATCGCCAGAGAAATGCGGCGCGATGCCATTGTCGACGATGACGATTATTTCGAGATAGTGCTGGATACCTATCACGACCACCGGAGTGCCTACTATTTCATAACCAATCCCCACGGGGTCAAGCGCGAAGCACTCATGGCTAACGAGGGCCGGGACTACAACCCGGCCTGGGACGGTGTCTGGTGGTGCAAAGCAAAAATCACTCAGGAAGGCTGGTTTGTGGAGATCGCTATCCCCTGGAAAACGCTGAGGTTCGCAGAGGAAGGTTCATCTTCTTGGGGTTTCAACTGCGCACGGATGATTCGCAGGAAGAATGAGCATGTCTACTGGCAGCTCATCCCGCGCGAGTATGGAAGAAGAGCAGGGATATTCCGCCTTTCCGAGGCAGGATCGCTCCACGGCATAGCCGAAGTCCAAATGGGAGGGAATCTGGAACTGATGCCTTACTTCCTGGGAGGATTGGAAAACGACTTAAACACCGACTTCGCTACAGATCGCCTGAGCGATATCGGATTGGACGCGCAAGTCGCACTCACGGCCAACCTGGCTTTAGACCTCACATTGAACACGGATTTCGCCCAGGTGGAGGCAGACCAGGAGCAGGTCAATCTGACACGCTTTTCCCTTTATTATCCGGAAAAACGAGAATTCTTTCTGGAGGGTGCCGAGGTCTTTTCCTTCGGCGGAAGCGGAGGTTTCCGCTGGCATAGAGAAGGAGGCGGCGGATCCGATATGAATCTTTATTACAGCCGCCGGCTCGGACTCGTGGATGGCCGTGAAGCCCGGATCCTCGGCGGCGCAAAAATGGTCGGAAAGGTCGGAAAATATCAAATCGGACTGATGAATATCCTGACCGATGATGTGACCTTTCCAGAGGGAGACTTAACAACCACTATCAATGGATCAAATTTTACTGTGGTTCGCCTCCGGCGCGATATTCTCCAGCGGGCTACTATCGGAATGATATTCCTCAACAAGGAAGAATTGCATTCCCCACGCTATAACCGCTCTCTAGGACTCGACGGCAACATCCCTCTCAGTCTCTATTTCACAATATCAGGATATCTCGCAGCCACCTTCGGGCCTGAAGAAAAGTTGGACGGACAAACCATCGATATGAACGAGAAAAACATGGCGGGCAAACTCAGTCTGGATTACAACAGCGATCTTTGGAGGGCCTCGCTCTCTCACCTGGATATCGGTGCCCGGTTCAACCCGGAGTTGGGATTTATCCGCAGGACGGATTTTCGTCTGACCAATGCCTCGATTGAATATGCTCCTCGGCCCAGACAATCCTCCATCATCCGGCAGTTCGGATATCAACTGGAAGGCAGCTATCGTGCTGACCATGAGAACACGATGTTAGACAACGAGATCCAGGCATCTTTTTCCATAGAGTTCCAAAACAGCTCCCGCTTCAGCGTCAATATCCAGCGGGAGAGTGAATATATCGATTACGACTGGGAAGTCCGTGAGGGGTTTCTTATCCCCGAAGGAACATACTCCGGCTTTATGTATTCTTTGAATGCCTGGAGCGACAGAAGCCGCTCTATCGCCGGCGGGATCAATATCAATTACGGAAAATATTACAGCGGCAACCAATTGAACTTCGGTCTCGACAGCACCATCACCCGCATCCAGCGGCTGAGGATGGAGCTGGACTACAGGCATAACTACATCAGTCTTCCTGATGGAAGTTTTCGCACCAACACGTTAGGACTGCGGATGATTTACTTCTTTTCCACAGACCTGTATCTGAAAGCCTACCTGCAGTGGAACGACGATAAATTCTATAATGCGGGGAGGGAGAGAATCGTCAGCGACATTCTGCTGCGGTGGATTTATTCGCCGGCCTGCAATCTCTATGTGGTCTACAACGACTCGAGGCTTGTCGGACCAGGCAGCGACGAGATCGCCAACCGGACACTGATGGTCAAGATCACCTATTTCTGGCGTAAGTGAAGCCGCAGGAAAAAAATCCTATTAAAATATGTATTCACGGGAGATTTCGAGATGAATGACACCCTAAAAAAAATCGCCCGGTATGCATGGCTCACGGCCCTGGTTTTGGCGTTGATGACAGGCTGTGCTCCTGGTCCCGAGGTACAGCCTGAACCGGAACCTGAGCCCGCAGAGGCTCCTCCCACTCCATCCGGATTCGTTATGAAACCTTTTCACCGGTCGATGAAAGAGGAGATGCGAAAATCGTACCATCGTGCGGATGAAATCATCGCCGGCGTTTTTACAGGGACTTACCAGGATAACGAAAAAGGCCTCATTTACTATTTCACCGATTTCAGCCGCTTCGATAAGCAAACGCTCTCCTGGGAATCACCTCAAAACGTTATCATGCAGGTTCAGCCCAATAGGTTCAAGCCAGAGATCATCCGGCGGAATGAATTCAAAACACTCATCGACCTCGATAAAACCGGCATCTGCTGGGATTATTATCAGGGAGACCGCAATGTTTTCCTTGTAGAGGGAAGAAAGAATCTCATTTTTCTCGAGACGGGCTTCGACGAGGCCGCCAATGATTCCTACAGGAATTTGCTCGACGCCTACCCGATTACCGATGAATGCAGGGCCAAAGATGTGTTCAACCTGATGATTCAGGATCTTTTCTCACTCATACCGCAGGCTATCGACCGGATTGGCGGTGGCGGCTTTGATGGTCTGAAAGCCGATGGTCAATCCTGCGATGACCAGTGCAAACATCCCAGACACCACGAACACCTCAATCCGAATGGGAATTCGGTAAGCGAAATTCTGCAGCCATTGCCTGGTGACCAGGTAGGCCACAGGCCAGGCCGCTGCATTGGCAATCATCACCCATTTGAGGAAGTCTTTGGTCATAAGAGCTAAAATGTCTGATATCGAAGCTCCCAAGACCTTTCTTACTCCAAACTCCTTTCTGCGCTGTTCCGCAGTAAAGGCAGCCAATCCGAGAAGTCCCAAGCTGGAGATTAGAATAGCCAGTATGGAAAAAGCAGCCGTCATATCCCGGATTCGCATCTCGGTAGCATACAGCCGGACATAATCCTGGTCGAGAAAAGAGTAGTCCAATGGAAGCGGAGGAGAGAAAGACTCCCAAGTACGGGACATAATCTGCAGGACCTTTCGTATATCTGCAGGCCGTACACGGACCGCAAAAAAATCAGCATATCTGATTCGATCCTCCCCGGTGAACAGAATTCCCAATTTATCGATCTTTTCATGCAGCGACGAGTAGTGGAAGTCTTCCAACACGCCAATGACGTGGTAATCATCATTGTTGATCCTGATGCTTTTTCCTATCGGCTGGTTCCAGCCCAGTTGTCGGGCTGTCTCCCGATTGATGATGATGGCCCGGTCATCGGTGGAATATTGCTGGGAAAAAAAGCGTCCCTCAGCCATCTGCATTTTGAGGGTGTCCAAAAAATCTTGATCACAATCGAACATGGCAAGCACCACCCCTTCCTCATTCCCCTCGGGAGTGACGAATCTGAGGCTGGTGCCTCTTCCAGGAAGCGAAGAGGTGGCAGAAACTCTCTGAATATCAGGATACTGGAGCAGTTTTGCCTTGAATGACGACATGTTTTTCCCCAATAGATTGGCATTTTTGACAACGATCACACGCTCGCGGTCAAATCCCAGACGTTTATTCTGGAAAAACTCCGTCTGCTGGTAAACCACACTCGTCCCGATAAATAGAAAAATAGAGACTGTGAATTGAAAAACGATCAGGCCCTTTCTTAGAGCCGAAGAGCGGTGGCTTTGAGCGGCGAAGCTCGAGCCTTTGACCACAACGGCAGGGCGAAATGAGGAAAGAACGACCGCCGGGTAAAGGCCCGATCCGATTCCTACTGCGAATATCAGGATTACCAAGCTTATAGACAACGAAAGGGTGATATACTCCTGAACAGGGATATCTTTGCCAATCAAACCCTTGTAGACTGGCATAAACACGGCTATCAAAACGAAGGCCAGGATGAAGGCGATGAAGCTGAAAAGCAGCGATTCTCCTAAAAACTGACGGATAAGTTGGGAACGGCTTGACCCGACAACTTTCCGGATTCCAACCTCCCTTGCCCGGATGCTGGCCTTGGCGGTGGACAGATTTACGAAATTGACACAGCCGATGAGGAGAATCAACACAGCGATAACGGAGAAGATATACACATAGGCCACGTGGCTGTTGGGTTCGAATTCTCCGAGGAGAAGATGAGAATGGAGGTGGATATCGGTCAGAGGCTGAAGAAAATATTCCCAATCTTTAAACATACCTCTGCTTCTTGTTTTTCCACCGAACATGTGAATGTGCACAAATTCAGGAAATTGTGATTCCAACTTTTCAGGGGATTCTCCTTCTTGCAGGACAATATAGGTAGCACAGAATCCGTCAAACCATCCAGTGCTGCGGCTGCGGGGGTAGGAAGAGATCGAGGTCAGAAGGTCGAAATGGAAATGCGAGTTCCGCGGCGGATCTTCCACAATCCCTGTCACGGTGAATTCGTTTTGCTCTATGGTAAGAACTTGCCCCAAAGGATCGCAGCCACCGAAATATTTTTGAACTGTGGACTGGGTCAGGACAACCGTATTGGGATCGGCCAGAACGGCCTGGGTATCTCCTTGGATGAGCTTGAATGAAAAGACTTCGAAAAAGGACGAATCGACACCGTAGATATTGAGCTCCTCAAAACGGTTCTCGCCATATTCGACGATCGACCAGCCAACTTTATGAACCCGTGCTGCCGATTCAATCTGGGGAAAGTCCTTTAAGAGAGTATCGGCAAGGATCGGCGGAGTGGGAAGTGCCGAATCGACCCGATCCTCGATGTGGATGTATTGACCGATTCTGTAGATGCGGTCCGCTTTCTCGTGGAACCGGTCATAAGAGAGCTCATCCCATACGAACTACGAAACGAACATGCTGCAGGCTACGCCGACAGCCAGGCCAACAATATTGATGAAAGAATGTCCTTTGTGTCTTTTTAGAATCCTTAAAGCGATTTTTAAATAATTTTTAATCATCATTCATGTTCCCTCGCCATATCCCGAAAGATTTCAGGGCTTTTTCCGCTTTGTGGATTCAAATATATAAACTTAGGAGGCTAATAAAAGGTTGACGGAAAAGATTTTTCACTCATACCGCAGGGAATCAGCCGGGTTGGCCCTTGCGGACTTCATGGACTGGAGGCTGACGGTTACCGCAACAGTCAAAAGAACGATCGATCCGGAAAAAACAAACGGCCAGATGGTCAAAGCAGTACGGTATTCGAATGCCTCCAGCCATCTGCGAATCATGATGTATGCTATGGGCAGGGCGATTGCATTGGCGATACAGACGAGCAGCATCAATTCATGATTCAACATCCGGACGATACTGAAAATCGAAGCGCCCAGCACCTTGCGGATGCCGATCTCCTTGGTTTTCCTCTCCAGGATGAAGTAGATCAGCCCGATAAGACCAAGCAGTGTGAGAATGATCGCGATAAAGGAAAAAAATATCAGAACCGTGCCCAACCGCAGCTCTGCCTGGTACATAGCGTCGAAAGAATCATCCAAAAAATGGTAGTCAAACATGAATGAGGGATGGTATGCACGAAATGTCTCCCGGATAAAAGCCAGCGTTTTCCCAACATCATCAGGCGCAATCTTGATGGAGAATCGATTGGCCCTCTCTGGACGCAGCAGAAAGAACATGGGCTCGATCTCCATCCTGAATGATGAAAAATGAAAATCATGCACCACCCCCACGATACGGCCTTCCTCGATATCCCAGCGGGAAAATTTCTTATCGATGGGGTTGGTCAATCCCAGGACTTCGACTGCCGTCTGATTGACGATGACGGCCTTGTCCCGGTCCGTGGAGAAATGCGGCGCAAACTGCCGTCCTTCCACGATCTCGATATCGTACAGGTCGAGGAAATCGTAATCGACATAGCAGCAGTATATCTGCCCCAGACGCTCCATCTCTCCATCGTCCCCTTCTACCTCGGCCGGACTCACATTCCCTATATTCAGCGGTCCCTGATTGTGTGTCGCCGCAGCAAGAATCGCCGGATTCGTCATCAGGCCGAGTTTGATATTCTCTAACTGCTCCCTCAGCTCATCCTCCCAAATAAAGAGCTCGACCACATGATCCCGGTCATATCCCACATCCGTGTACTTGATGAAGTGAAGCTGTTTCTGGATAACCCAGGCGGACAGAATAAGGGCGACAGATATGCAAAATTGAAAAACCACCAGGACATTCCTCAGATTGAGAGGCTTTCTCGATCTTCCCTGCCAGACCGTGTTTTTCATAGCATCTGCCGGTCTGAAAGAAGCGAGCAGGAAGGCCGGGTACACGCCGGATAAAAATCCGACCGAAAGATAGACGGACACCAGAAAAACCAAATTGGGCAGCGTGAACTGATCCGCGAATATCACCGGAATCCGGGCAAAGGCGCTGAACAAAGGGAGAAGAGAAAAAACCAACACAAGGGCAAAAAAAACAGCGATGAGCGAATAGGTCAGCGATTCGCCCAGGAACTGCGCGACAAGCTGAGGCCGCTTGGCACCGATGGTCTTCCGGATACCGATTTCTTTATTCCGTTGTGCCGCCCTGGCCGTGGCGAGATTCATGTAATTGATACAGGCAATGGCTAAAATCAAGCACGCGATGGAGATCATCAAATAAACGATTTTGATATCGCTGTTTTCCGACATCTCGAAATTCAGATGCGAATGGAGGTGGATGCTGTTGAGCGGCTGAAGGAAATAATGGGGTTTGGCTTCTTCCGAATCATATTTATGGTGCTGTTCCACGACTGCCGGAAATTTTGCCTCCAGCTCTTTGGATTGATCTGCATCCGCAAGCAGCACATAGGTACAATAGTCGATGGTCCCCCAGCTCTGGATGTCTGATTTCCCCTGGGCCTTCAACGTCGCGAAGGAGAGGATGTAATCGAATTGAATGTGGGAATTTGGTGGCACATTCTCCATAACTCCGGTGACTCGAAAATCCATTTCATCGCTCAATCGGAGAACTTTCCCCATAGGATCGGCATCTCCAAAAATCTTCTCAGCCAGCCTCTGGCCGAGGACTACGGAATAGGGCTCTGCCAATGCTGTTTCAGGATCGCCTTCGATCAGCGGAAAAGTAAAGACCTCGAAGAGTTTTGTATCTCCGTAGATGCCGTGCTCCTGGAATTTTTTATCCCCGTAGGACAGGGGGCCCCATCCTTCTCTCAAGCAGGTCGCTGCGACGACCTCATGAAAAGTGTCCTCGAGGGTAGGCGCTAGGATAGCCGTTGTCTTGCAGAAATCCATTGAGCCCTTATAATTCCAGGACGGCAGATGAACAGCTACCCGGAAAATGCGATGGCTGTTGGTGTGAAACTTTTCATAGCTTAACTCATACCGCACGTATATCATCAGAAGCAAAAAGCAGGTCAGTCCCACAGCCAGGCCAAAGGTATTGATGAAGGCATACCCCTTCTGCCGTTTCATGTTTCGAATCGCAATCTTCAGATAATTGCGGAACATCGTTTGACTATCACAGTTGGATACTTACAATGTTTGAGACTCAGCCCCCTTGCAAAAGGTTGCCTGATTTTACCGTCTCGATCCGAATGGAAATACTTAATATGGCCTCAAACCTCATTCATACCGCAGGGAATCGGCCGGGTTGGCGGTGGCGGCTTTGACGGTTTGGAAACTGATCGTGAAAAGAGCGATGAACAGCGCCATCCCAGCAGCCAGTGCGAACATCCATAGTCCCATATCAATTTTGTAGGTAAAATTCTGAAGCCATCTGTTCATGATGAAGTAGGAAGCCGGCCATGAGATAAGATTCGCCACTGCAACCAGAAGAAGGAAATCCTTCGACATCAGCCCGACGATACCGGATACAGTCGCTCCGAGCGTTTTCCTGATTCCGATCTCTTTGACACGCTGCTCCGCCATAAACAAGGACAGTCCAAAAAGACCGAGACAGGAAATAAATACGGCCAGCACCGTGAAATAGGTAATGATCCTGTTTATCTTCCTCTCTGTCTGGTAATATCGTTCGATACTCTCGTTCAAAAAATGCAGCTCAAAGGGATAATTGGGATTGATCTTTCTGGCGACATCCCGGATGAATCCTATGGTATCAGGAATATTTTCATTCTTCATGTTGATGATCAAATAGTCATAGAAATAGGGGAACTGCACATACAGTACAGGCCGAATTTCCTGATGCAAAGGTGCATTGTGAACATTTTCTACGACCCCAATGACCCTGCCCGGATCTCTGTCCCACATTTTGAAGGACTTCCCCACTGGATTTTCTATCTTCATCAATTCGATGGCTTTTTCATTGATGATGAACTCCCTGAGCAGTCTGTTGTCCGGAGTCGTTTTAAAAGTCTCGCCTTCGATGAATTCGATCCCCACAGTGTCGAAATAATCCTTTTCCACGCTTACAAAATTCATGCCGCCTCTCACATCAGCGGGTTTCCCTTCCCAATCGAGTCCGCCTGCGAAACTCGATGCATTATTCGGAAGACTCTGGGCGACCGTCACCGAGTTGATATCTGGATTTCTCAACAGTTCATTCTTGACTGTGTCGAATCTGGTTTTCAAATCACCCAGGAGCTCGACGTAGGCCAAATGGTCTTTTTCAAAACCGAGCTCCTTATTTTTTATATAGATCATCTGTTGAGTGATAACGATGGTCGAAACGATCAGGATGATCGAAATCGCAAACTGAGCGATGACCAGAAATTTTCTCAATAAAGAATGGCCCGATCCGGTCGATGCCGCAGGCTTCATAATTTTAACAGGAGAAAAAGAAGACAGATAGAAAGCAGGATAAGTCCCAGAAATCATCAGCGTGACAACGGCGATACCGAACATACAAAGCAGTAATACTGAATTCCCGGTTATTGACAAAGTGAGTGCTTTACCCGAAAGAACATTCAACTTTGGAAGGAAAAGAATCACCAGAATGACCGCCAGAATAAATGCGGTAATCACCATGACGGCCAGCTCGGAATAGACCTGTCTTCTTATCGATGACCTGTTCGCTCCGATGACTTTTCTCAATCCTATCTCCCTTGCTCTTTTTCCGGATTGGGCGGTTGTGAGATTCACGAAATTTATACAGGCGATGAGGAGCATCAAAATGGCAATAGCAGAAAAGATAAGGACAAATTTAAGAGTCCCGTCGTTGTTCAATCCGAATAATCGAAGATCCTTGTAAGGGAAAAGTTTCAGTCTATGGTGATCCACGGGGTCGTTATCTGCAATTTCGTTGGCAATCTTCCCCGAGAATGCCTTAGGATCCACATTGTCATGTAAAATGACGAATCCGCTATAATTTTCATATCTTCCCCAATTATCCATTTCTACATCATCGAACCGGCCAAAATTCTCGAAAGCAACTAAATAATCGAATCGAATGCTGGAACTTCTGGGAACATCCTCGATGATGGCGCCCACCGAAAAAACATACTGATTCTCCAGTCTAATCGTCTTCCCCAAAGGGTCCCCGGAACCGAAATATCTCTCCGCCATACTTTCGGTAAGAATTATCGTATTCATATCCATCAACGCTGCCTTGGGATCGTTCAAGACAGCATGAAATGAAAAAATGTCGAAAAGCTCAGGGTCGGCAAATCCGCCGTTATCTTCGAAAACATTGTTACCCATATAAGAGAAAAGCCGCCTGCTGCTGGCTCTGAACCGCGAAGCATGTTTGATTTCGGCATAGTTGTCATTCAAATGGGGTATGAGAGGGGCCGGGACCGAAGAGCTGCAGCTGTCCGGATTATCCGTCGAATAATGTACAACACAGAATATATCGTCGATATTTTCGTTGAATCTCTCATAGTTCAATTCATCCTGAACCCACAGCGTAATCAGCATGCAGCAGGCCATACCTATGGCAAGACCCGAAATGTTGATAAAGGTAAAGCTTTTATGCTTTGTGAAATTCCTGAGCGCTATTTTCAAATAACTTTTCAGCATGTTATCAATCCCTTTCAATTGTATATATATATACTCAAGTTAGCATCAACCGGTTTACTCAGCTATTTTTTTTATCCGATAGCCACACTTAAGAACAAAAGAATGAATTGACCGGCTGGAGATACAAGAAGGTGTGGGAGACTCTTGAAAGCCAGGTCAGTGTATCCAATCTTTTAAATGCGCTCTCACTTCTCGAAGATGTCTCCCAAGGAAACACCATCTGGTCAGTTGCTTATGACACATCCTCCTTGAACTTCCTGGTCGTCATGGGAAGAAAATATGGTCAGGTTCACGAATTCAATCTGAATCAAGACGTAGGGAATTAAGAAAAATTATTGATCGCTGTTTCCTCATCATCGACGATCTCGAAAACCTTATCGAGTCCCGCGACTTCGAACATGAGGGAGATTCGCGGTTTCAGATTCGTGAGTTTGAGCTTGCCTCCAAGCTTGGAAATTGTTATCAAGCACCCGACTATCTCCCCGAGTCTGAGGCTTTCCAGATATGTGACATCTTTAAGGTTGAAGAGAAAATCTCTCTTTCCCTTCTCTAACTGGCCTTTCACATGTTTGTGCAGCGCGAGGGGCATTTCATCGATGATTTCGAATTCCCATTTGATGTCATAAATGACAATATTGTTTATTTCCCGTGTTTTAAATTCCAATCCCTTTGCTCCCTCATTTATATCATTATCAAATGAATATATGTAAGTCAATCCCCACGTTCAAGCCGGGAGTGGGCAAGTGAATCTAATCATAGATTTTTTGTGGACATATGTAACCTCGATATGCAAAACTTAATAGGAAACTCAAATGAAGGAGGGATTTCAGTGAAAAGACATATCTCCACACTGTCATTTTTAGTTGTATGTACTCTTTTCCTCATTTTTATCGCATGTAACCAGCAAACGGATGTTTCTGGTGCAGATCAGAATGATTTAGGTCTCTCATCGGATCGCTTAGAGAGAATCGGGAATGCGATCGAGAAATCTATCGACGAAGAAAGAATTGCTGGTGCTGTGGCGTTGGTGGCGCGCCGCGGAAATATCGCTTATTTCAAGGCTTTTGGAATGATGGACAAAGAGGCCAAAAAGACTATGCAAACAGATACTATTTTTCGGATATGTTCCATGACTAAGCCCATCACCAGTGTGGCTGTGATGATGCTCTATGAAGAGGGATACTTCATGTTGAATGAGCCCCTTCACCATTTCATTCCAGAATTTCAAGACATGAAGGTTCTAGACCTGCCCTATCCAGAAGACCGCACTTCTCCCCCCGATTCACTCGTAAAAGCCAAACGCCCCATCACAATTCGTCACTTGTTAACCCACACTTCTGGACTGACCTACAACTGGAATCCAAGGGTAGGGAAAATGTATAACGATCAATCCATAGGTCACGGGCTCATTCAGCAGGAAGGAACCATAGGCGATGCGGTTAAAAGACTTGCCGGCTTACCTCTTCTGTTTCACCCCGGGGATCACTGGATGTACGGTGTTTCAGATGATGTACTCGGCTACCTTGTCGAAGTCGTTTCTGGAATGACACTCGCCGAATTCTTCGAGGAGCGTATCTTCAATCCTCTTGGGATGACGGATACCCACTTCTACCTGTCCGATGAGCTGGCTGCGCGTCTGGCAACCGCCTATGCCTATTTTGAGGAGAAAGGGCTTCAGCGGTTTCCCGATGAGCCTCTTTCCGTGGGTAGTCTTTGGTATTCAGCAGATTATCCTACCAATGGCCCGAACACATATTTTTCTGGAGGGGGTGGACTCTGTTCGACCACAGAGGATTATTTTCGATTCTGCCAAATGCTGCTCAACGGTGGCGAACTGGATGGGGTACGACTGTTGAGTCCCAAATCTGTAGAGTTGATCTCGCAGGACCATGTTGGAGAACTCCTGGACGGGATGGGATACGGCCTCGGCTTTGGCACATTTAGTGAAATTCCCCATTTAACTGAACTGGGATCGATCGGTGCCTATTACTGGGGTGGATTTTTCTATACCTCATTCATCATAGATCCAGAAGAAGAGATGATTGCCATCTTCATGGGCCAGTTGCACCCAACTGGAGGATTGAATCTATCTGACAAGGTCCTGAATCTGGCTTACCAGGCAATTATCGACTAACTACCATATTTCCCCATTTTCACATAAGGCAGAAAAACATCTGCCAGCGTGGACTTCAAATCCTAGAGTCGGGAGCGAATCCCTCCTGCCGTGCTACAGCGAATTCCAGCCCAATTTCTTGGCTAAGCCAGTGAGATGCAGATGAACTTACAGACTGGAATGAGCGTTCTTTAAAGGTGTGCCTTGGCCAAGGAATTATTCATTTATTGGACGGGACCAGGGATCTTTCCTTTTGCCAAATCGATCGCCTGCTCCATTGTTAGAGCACTTCCCTCTCTTTGTGCTGACTTGTATGCTGCCTCGTCAGCTCCACTACGCACAGCCGCTTTCCACTTCTCCAACTCAGAAGCATCCACTGGAGGCAAAGGAATCCCCAAACTCGCACGCAAAGCTTCTGCTGCTGCAAAAAACAGTGCAGCTTGTTCGAATTCAGACTGGGCTGCGGTTACACATGCAATCCCTTCCAGGTTTTCGACTATCCCCTCTCGATGGTCCATTTCTTGTACCAGATGTAGACTCTCAACAAAATGCTTTCGCGCAGAACTAGGTTCTCCCTCCGCGAGGCAGCATTGCCCGAGCAATCGAAGCGCCTGAGCCTCGACTCTTTTAAAGCGAATCTCTCTGGTTACGTTCAGGCATTCCCGGCCCAACGATGCCGCCTCCTTGATATGGCCCTGGTCAAGAGCCACTCTGCCAAGTCCAACGATGGCGATCGAAGCGCATCCTTTGTCTCCCATGGTTCGAAAACTCTCCAGCGATTCTTCATATAAGGCTTGAGCATGTACTTTGTTACCTTGAAATCGTTCCACTTTTCCCAAACTTCTGAGCTGGGTTGCGACTCCATGAAGATCCTTCAAATCCTTGTATATTTTCAGACTTTCGCTGAACATCTCTCTTGCTTTGTTTAAGAATCCCTCGACTACTTCAATCTGACCGAGATTCCATAAAGCGCCTGCGATTTCACGCTTATCCTGCACCTCCCGGAAGAGGGCTAAGCTCTCTTCGAAGAGCTTGTTGGCTTGTTGGAAATCGTATGCAGATGCTGCCCGATGCGCCAAAGGACCAAGCGCGGTAGCAATTCCCCTTTTGTCTCCCACCTCTCGCCACATTTCGAGGCTTTCCGAGTATAAGCCTTCAGCCGATTCGTCTTCAGTACCCAAGATCTCCTTCACATCTCCCATTCCGCCGAGAGCTTTAGCTATTCCTGCCTTATAGTTTATTTCCCGAGCAACTTCTAGAGCCTGTTCATAAAACTGAAGGGCCTCGGTCATCTCAGACTGACGGACTGCGAGCCAAGCGGCACCGGCCAGTGCGTCCACTCTCTCGATTGTTGGAGTATCGCTTAACGCAAACATCCTCTTCAGCCATCTCCGACCTTCACTGACATGTCCATGGGTATCCCAGAACCGCCACAGTGCTCCTGCCATTTGCAAACCAGATTCTGCAGCTGCTGCGCATTCTTCGTTATCATACTCAGCCTGCTGCACAAACCACCCGAGCGCTGAGCGAAGATTATTATGTTCCTCCTCCAACCGATCTAACCACCCTTTCTGTTCCGGTCCTTTAAGCAGTGGCTCGGCTTCTTCCGCCAGGGACAGGAAGAAATTGGCATGTCTTTTCCTTATATTCGCTTCAAGACCACTCTTCCTCAGCTTTTCCCCGGCATACTCACGAATCAGTGTCAGCATGGTGAATCGCGATTCATCCTCAGTCATCTCGTGCTGCCTGAGTAGATTCTTGTCCAGGAGGGAGGCAAGCGCTTCCATAATGTCCATACTCAGGGCTTCTTCAGCGTGCAAAGCGCGGCTGCTTTCTTGATGGCAACACACGGCTTCGACCGCCGGCAAAGTGAATCCACCGACAAACACAGAAAGAATCTGGAACAATTTCTGTTCATCTTCGCCCAGCAGTTGGTAGCTCCAATCCATCGCAGCGCGCAGGGTTTGATGGCGTTCTGGGGCATCGCGAGGTCCACGGGAAAGCAAGTGCAGCGACGAATGCCCATCAGCCTTTATGAGGCGTTTAAGCAGCATTTCTGGTGGAAAGAGTCTTATCCTTGCTGCAGCCAGCTCGATCGCAAGCGGCAGACCATCCAAACGGGCACAAATCTCGGCCACTGGTTTGACGTTCTCCTCCGAGAGGCAGAATTCTGGTTTCACCGACTGCGCGCGCTGGAAGAACAATTCCACGGCGGGATTCCTTATAAGGGCATCGACCGCAGGCCGTTGGGATATATCAGGAAACGCCAGGGGATGTACAAGAAACTCATACTCGCCCCTTACATGCAGCCTCTCACGACTGGTGACCAGAAACTTGACAAGCGGGCAGGTTTCGAGCATGTGTGCAACTTCTACAGCCGCTTCGCAGACATGCTCGAAACTATCGAGGAGCAGCAGCATTTTTTTGGGCCGCAGAAATTCTTCCAAAACTTCAAGGATGGGCTGGCTTCCGCGATCATGTAAGCCCAGCGTTTGGGCAACTGTCGGAGTGACGAGCGAGGGATCTGCGATAGGCGCCAGGGGGACGAAAAAAACTCCATCGGTAAATTCGTCAGAAAGTTCTGCAGCCAACTGCAGACCTAGCCGGGTCTTCCCTGTCCCTCCCGGTCCAATTAGCGTGAGCAAGTGCACATCCTTCTGAGACAAAAGACTGCGGGTAGATGCAAGGTCTGCATCCCGGCCGACGAGGCTCGTGGGCTGGATGGGCAGGTTGTTCGGATGGGTATCCAGAGATTTGAGAGAAGGGAAGTCAACCGGTAATCCCGGTATGACCAATTGGAAGATGCTCTCAGGATGACGCAAATCTTTCAGCCGATGATTGCCTAAATCGCGCAGCCCTATTCCTTCAGGTATTTCCTCCTTGATAAGACGTGCTGTAGCCTCGGACAGCAGTACCTGGCCTCCATGTCCAACGTTTGTAATACGTGCAGCCCGATGGAAACTTGCCCCTGCAAATCCTTCCACCCAGACATCCAACGGCTTCTCTGTATGGAGCCCCATGCGCACACGCACGTCGACTCCCTCTGGCCAAATGTGCATCCCAAGGGCTCGCTGCCCCAAAACCGCTGAAGAAACGGCATCTGTCGCCTTAGGAAAGGCATAGAAAACACCATCCCCCTTCACACCGACCTCCCGACCTCTCGACTTCTCGAATGTCTCTTGAAGGACCCTGCGGTAATCGGTGAGCAGCTTCGCATACTCCCCACCTAACCGCTTTTCCAATTCCGCCGAACCCTCAATGTTCGCGAAGAGAAAAGTCGCAACGCCCTCTGGATAGCTTCTTTGAGGCGCGCCGTTGATCAATTCACAGAGTACTTCTCCGGCATTCTGATACCGTCTCTCTGTATCTTTCTCAAGACACTTCAACACGAGACTGCTCATTGCCTCAGTAATCCGATCATCGATTTTCCTCGGATCTTGCGGCTGCTCGTGTTTGTGCTTATAGGCAATACTTAAAGGTGCATCCCCTGTGAATGGCACTTGACCCGTTAGCATTTCATACAGTATGACCCCCAATGAGTAGATATCGGACTTCTGATCGACATCCTTTCCTTCCACCTGCTCCGGAGACATATATTCGGGCGTTCCTACCATCATGCCAGTAACAGTGATCCCCTTTGCTTTTAACGAACGGGCGATCCCAAAGTCCATGATCCGGGCGTTGCCTGCTTTATCTATCATGATATTGCTGGGTTTGAGGTCGCGGTGGATGACACCCAGCTTGTGGGCTTCTGAAAGCCCTTCACATATTTGCTGAGCGATTCTCACGGTCTCTTCCTGAGATATTTTCTTTTCCCTTCTTATCCTGCTCTTTAAATCTTCACCCGCAACATACTCCATGGTGATGAAATGGGTCTCTTTTTCCTCGTTAAGATCATACATCCTGCATACATTTCGATGTGCAATCTTTCGGGCCAACTTCAGTTCATTCTTGAATCGTTCTATCGTTTTCTCATCGCTGGCGATTTCAGGATTCAAGAGCTTCATAGCGACCTCTTCCTCCAATTTCTTATCGAAAACTCTGTAGACTTTTCCCATCCCTCCTTCACCGAGCTTTTCGACAACTTCATATCTTCCAGTAAAAAGAATACCCCGGGCCAGTGATGCAGCTGGAGTTTCGAGGGTTTTGGTGGGGGATGCCTGCACCTCCCCACTGAGAGGTGCAGCGCACTCACCACAGTATTTCTGCGTTTCGGGATTCTCAGTTTTGCACTTCGGACACGTGACACCCATTGTCCCGCCTTGGTGGGTATAGAATAATCAATTCATCTCAGAATAGTCAATCACAAATAACGCAGACCGGGCAAAGCTTATCCTGTCCTTAACTTAACAATTTTTTCAGCTCCTTGGATGGGAACATTCTCCTTTGCTGAAAACGTTCCTTGTTCAAACAAGAATCCAGAGCCGGAGGTCTATGGGAAAGGATTTGTCAAATGATTTTTTAGACTGTTATTTTTGCAGCAGCCATTTCTCTGCTTCTTTTTTCAGCGTCAGCCTTATTGTCTCATCCGGCCTGACCGTGACAGCCATCTCGAGAGGTTCGGGCTGCAGGAACAGCCTCAGGGTGTAATTTCCTTCCAGGATCTGCACCGGTTCACCGCCGACTACTCCCCTGGCCTTTATCTCTCCTTCCTCATCCACGAGCACGAACTCGACCTTCAAGGTCTGCTCCAGCGAAGACAGCAGCTCCTGGGAATCCTTGGCGTCGAGGTAAACGCCACCCGTAGATTTTGCAATCGCTTCCAGCTGTTTTCGGGCCTCGATTTCTTTGATGTCGAATCCCACGATGTGAACCTGGAGTTCCAGTCCGGCCTCTTTTATAGCGGGAGCGATGGCATCGATATCTCCATCACAGCTCTCTATTCCGTCACTGATCAGGATGCCGGTTCCATTCTCCAGGTCTTCAAAATCCTTTATGGACTGGAGCACGGAATAGACTAGAGGTGTTTTGCCCCTGGGAGTGATCGTATTCACTGTATCCCTCAGCTGCTCTTTATTGACCGGACCGATCGGGACCACCAGTTCCGTATCCGTACAGGCCCTTTTATCATTGAGCCCGTATCTATGACCATAGACCCGCAATCCGACATTCATCTCATCAGGTAGTTCTCCGATAATCTGACCCAGCACCTTTTTAGCGATGGAAATCTTGGCTACGCCCTGGATCTGTCCCCACATGGAATTGGATGCATCCAAAATGAGTTCCACGTTTTGGGAAGTTTTTTTCTCCGCTCCCTTCTCGAAACGGATTGCAAGCGATCCGGGCTTCCTCTCTTTCTGGGTCACCTCTGCTCTGATCCTGTACTCAACCGGAGAAGTGAGCTGCCTGAATATGATTTCTGCGCTCTGTTCGACCTTTTCCTCTGTGGGCGAAAAATAGAACTGCCCGCTGCTTGCGAAGGCGATTTCTTTGAATATCCTCTGCCGGGTATTTCCGAAGTAGGGCGTTGTCGATTCCCATCCGCTCTGGACGGCAATGGTGGAAAAGCTTATGCCGGAATCTAAGATTGCATCCCACAGATCCACGTAGTATTGGAGACAGATACTACCGGAACAATCGATGACGTCAAAGATGGCAAGGACAGCCCGATTCCCCTCTTTTTTTCGGACACTCCTCACTGCCGCCCCCAATCCCTTGAAGGTGTCGGTCCCCCCTCCTCCTCTGACTTCTTTTTCCATGGCCTGCTTCAATAAGCCAGCATCATGGGTAAAATCCGACAAAAGATAGGGTTCATCCTCGTATTTCATGAGCTGGAGGTTCAGGCCCTCTCCGAGATTATCCAGATACCCCCCGAGAATCCTCTTTACGATATCGACGCTCGAGCTCATGCTGCCGCTGTCGTCGAACACGATGGTCAAATAAGAGTCCGGACGCTCGATCCTGAGAAAATAATCATCCGGCACAACGTCATAATTGACCTCTATGGTGTTGGCCACCGCCACTTCCTGAGAGGGTTGGATGACCGTGCCCTCTTCTGTCATAAGGACGTAACCGGGTCGCATCATGCCGATGTTGTTCATGACCAATGTCAGGGTATTTCCCTGCTGATTCTTCAACGAAAGTTTATAATAATCGACATCCTCTCTGGAGGCCTTGCCGCCCAGATAAGTGTTCAAAGGAAGAGGCTGCGCCTGCTCCTTCGTATCATTCGTCTCTTTTTCCTGTATCTGGACTTCACCCAAACGTCCTGCTTCCTTCTGTTGAGTCCCGAATTCTTGAAGATATCCTTTGACAAATATCTCATGGATTTCCAACGCTTCAGAGCCTGCCGCCTGCGAGATCTGCATTTTGAGGTATTTCGCTCTGGTCGGAGGAACTTCGAATTCCTGATAACTATAACGCTTTGGCTCGATGGTAACGGTTGTCAATGGGGAGAAGCCGGATTTCGGCGTTTGGTTCGAAACCCAGAATTTGATTTCTTTCGGAAAGGCTCTCGCCTGAAGTTTAAAGCCTATCCTGTGGATTTCTGCATACCTTCCTTGAGGAAAACAGAAGACCGCTTCCTGGGGAAGAGGATCTTCTGAAAGTTGGATACTGTAGGTATTCCCAAAACTGTCTTCCTCCATGAGCTGATGGTCCAGCATGTCATCGAACATTTCCCCTTTAGGTATAGATTTTCTGTAGATAACCGCAGCCCCTCTTCTGGATGCCAAAAGGTCCTGCAGCTCCCTCTGAGACAGAACACCCTGGTCCAAAGAAGCGACCTGGAAATCGCTAAAATTGATAGCCCCGCTTTCGAGGGCAGAAGTCCCGATTCCTACCCTGCCGGCGATCGGTTCCCCGGCATCGATATCGAAAATCGCCTTTTCATCGAACCGCATAAGAATACGGTCTCCATAAACATCCACGCGCAGAGGAAGCCACTGCGCTCTTGGATAATCAGCTGCGGCACGCGCTAGAATCTCGAATCCGTTTGGCGTCTGGGCTCCTAACTCGAATTGATTCTCCTGGAAGTTATAACCCGCCACATAATAATTTTCTGGGCTTTGGAATCCGAACACAGGACCGGAAAGATTTCCGTCGCTCTGAACCGCATACAGATCGGTCTGAATGGAGTAGTTGGTCCAATCTTCTTTTCCCGTCACAAGAAAAGTCGCCGGGTGATCGAGATCAGTGTATATGTTCGAGAATTCGGAAAGAACCACCCGCCACTGGCTCTCTGTTTCATCTGCATTCGGATCATCCCAAATTTCCCATTTGTCGACACCGCCTGATGAGAAATTATCTGCAAACAGGATCTTTCCTGGCTCGCCGGACGAAGGAGCTGAGGATGAACCGGCGCCGGGGTCCGAGCCGATTCGAAATCCTTTGACGAACATCTCGTCGATCGAAACGTATCTTTCCTTTGGCTCAGAAAGGGAAAGCAATTTTACTTTCAGGTATTTTGCCTTGACACGATCGAATGGGAATTCCTGGTAGCTGTCTTTCTCCGGCTCGATCTGAAATGTGCCGAGCGATCGGAACTCGCTCTCCGGACCTTGCTCAGAAACCAAGAATTCGATTTCTTTCGGGAAATAACGGGATCCCAGCTGCAGACCAATGCTGTGGATCTCGACGGTTTTTTCCTGCGGGAAAGCGAAAATTCCTGCGAGAGGAAAGGGATTTCTCTGTACGTTTATGGACAGGGATGAGCCTTCTCGGTCTTCCTCCTTATCCAAATAAAAAGTATGGTCTATCAAGGCCTTGAATGCACTTACCTCTGTCTTCGATACAACCTCTACGCCATTTTTCAGCGCAAGCAGATCTTGGATTTCCCTGGGCGGCAGAACAGAAGCGTCCAGAGATTTCACGGTCACGGGTCCGATCAGGATTTTGGAACCTTGAAGCCCGGAAGCCCCTAATCCGAATCTTCCGCTGGCATAGCGGCCATCGTTCACATCGAAGATCAGACGCTCATTGGCGCTGAAACGTAAACGCTCACCAGCATAATCCAAACGCATCGGGACATCGACTGTCTCGAGAAAATCCACCTCACAAGAATCCAGCAGTTCGAATCCCTCCGATGTCCGGGCAAAAAATTCAAACCGATCCTGGTAAAAATTGTAGCCGATGATGTAAAAATGTTCCGGGTCCTGATAACCGCAAATGATGCCGACCAGATATCCCTGCGGGGAAGCCATATGCAAAGACGTCTCGACTGTATAGTAACTCCATTCTGTTTCTCCCGCAATCAGAGAAGTTGCAATGGCCTGGTCTCGATTATGAATACCGGAAAAATCAGCCAGTCCGAAGCGCCATTTTCCCGGCGCCCGTTCCGCATCCGCGTCGTCTACGACCTCCCAATTGTCCTTGATATCCGTAAAATTGCTTTTGAACAAGACCTTCTGGGCTTCCAACGTGCTGGTAATCAGCAGCAGTCCGACCAAAACAAAAAAAACTCTCTCTACCTTATGGTATTTCATGCTTCCTCCCCGCATTTTTTCCTTCTAGACAAAAATGAGCTCATTCATACTGGCTCAGATAATGATTCAGGATGGTGGTGGATGCACAACCGAATCCCTTGGCAAAGGCCTGACACCATCCCATATCGATCTTGACTCCTGCCTCGTATCCCCAAGAAAATTCTTTTTTGTAACAGTCCTCTATATCGACGACCGTGACGGAAGCGAGACTCACGGATGCGGATTTTTCGAACTCGGGGCACATGTAGGCTTTTATTTGTTTCATATAGGATTTGATCTCCTGAAGAGCCTTTTTATTCAACTCTCCGTATTTCAACACCATGCCGGCCAGCATCCACTGCGTATCTACAGCGCCGGTTATGGCCCCAATGGCAAAACCCATTTTCGAGTCCAGCATCCCTTCGGTATCGAGAACGGTCCTTTGCAGCATAGCCTGGTGAAGTCCTGTATCGAGAACACCTACTGCCTCCCTAGTCCACGGATCGATCTCCCACCATCCCCAGCGGTTTTTTCCTTCGAACCGGACACTTCTCTCTGGAACGATCAATATGGAGCCCGATGCAATGGCTTGCAAGGCTCTGTTTCGCACATGGTCAGGCATTGCCAACTTTTCCAGCTCCTGCTTTTCCAGCTCAGAATAAAAGCGGATGGGAACTTTACGTTTTGCCGCCTCCTGCATGATAAACGCTGTGGTCAAAGCCTTTTTTCCCGAGAACAGCTCGAGGATTTTACCCTCCAGGACCGACTCGAACACACCCCTCCCGTACAAGAAGGTCTCCCCCATCGCGATGGCCTGCCCGGGGTACGGCACGGCCGAGATGCTGTCATGCCTGAGATCCATGCTTGTCGCAACGGTTTTTCCATTCCCCTCGATCGAATAGATAACGATGCGAGGCAGGTCATAATAACTGTACACGGACAGGGATTCTCCAGCATCTTCCGTGAGAGAATCCGAGGAATATGCGAAGATCATGCTGATCAAATGTCCTAATTCAGGCCCGATTTTTTCTTCGAGAGAAAGGCTTTCGCTCAATAGAATGTTCCTGTCCTTCTTGGATTTTACACCTGATTTGACTTCCTCGACACCTGTTCTGATCTCATCCAGCAAACGGGCATCGGATACTTTCTGGAGCTTCTCCTCCCATGCTTCGAGGGGAATGGCGTTGGCGGTGACGAGAATGGAATGTCTTTGGAAAAGGGGCAGTTCGTCAGATTTCCGGATTTTTTCGAAGAGGATACGTTCCCTTTCGAGCAAAACTTTTCCCTCCCCTGTCAACCGGAAGTTGAGCCAAATTCTTTTTATGGGATTTTCAACTGGAGCTTTTTTCGATGGGCCAAGAACTTCTTCCCTGAATTCACCGGAAACTTTTCTTCCTTCCCCTATTTTCAATTCGGCCAGATAAACTGCCTCCAACCCTTTCGCTTTTTTCTTCCCCGATGCACTCCGGCTCAGACCTCCGAATACCCCACCGGGAGAGCCTCCGGATTTTCCTTTCCCCTCGGACTCCTGAAATCTGGTGGAAATCGACAGGGTTACCGGCTGATTAGACAGGGCTTGGAGTCTCTCCTCCATCATCAAGACATCTTCTCTTGCCCTTTCTTTTTCAACACTCAGAGAGATCATCATTTTAGGAAAAAAATCTTCGTTCTGGACAGGATAGGTCTTTTCAACCTTGGCAAATGCCATTCCTGGAACGGTATCGGGAAAAACCGGATCGAGATCCAGCCATCGATCATCTTTATGAATTTGAATCCAAAAATGATCTCTGACATTGGAAAGAAGGTTCTCCTCTGCGGATGGCTGGGAAATGAGGACATCTTCGGCATAAGAAAAACCGTTTCTTTTATCTTGGGGGAAAAGAGAGTTTATCAACAAGGCAGATTTTTCATTGTCGAGTCGACCCGAAACCAGTCGGGCTTCCTCTCCAAATATCTGCAAAACATCGAGCAGCAGAACGGCCTGTTCCTTGGCATTCCCGCTCGAACCCCACAACACTCCCTGTGAGGACTTTAGGCAGTAGGGAGAGGGTTCGAAACGCACATGATCTCTGACATATTCGAACGCCCTTTCCCAGTCTCCATCGAGGTCTCGGATGAGCTCATCGACCGACACATAATGATTTTGGCTTTGATCTCCGAAAGAAAGAATCCCATTCGGTAAAAGAACTGCCAATAAAAAGCTGACCAGAAACACAGATAATTTAGGACCAGACATAGTCCCTCCTCTATTAGCTAACGGTAATAAAATTCTAATGGGCTGCAATCAAAATTTCAACTGCCCTTCGCTGCGATAATCCCGGAAGCGCAAGAAAATGGGATCTTCTGCGGCATCGAAAGCCAGCTCGAACCGGATCGATTCACCGAGCGGAACAATGATCAGATGATCATTTCACGGGTTTGTAGACAATGGTTATTGCTGTTTTGGCTCCGGGCAGAAAATCCGTCTGGGCAGAAAAAGCTCCCATGATGACCACATTGGGAGTGGTTGCGCTTTCTGTAACGTCCATATTGTTGAATTCATCTTTTCCGGTCCAGAAAATGTCGAACATGTCCATCTGGTTTTTATGCTTCCAGTCGGCAAGCTTTTCTTTGTAGAAGGCTGTAACTTTCGCCGGTTCATCCTTGGTAGCCAGAGTTATAGCCGGCAAGGTATCCATTTTTTCCCCGTTGGCTTCCATCCAACTTTTCTCTTTTAAAGCAACGATGACTGAACCCGGATAAGCAGGAATGCCCACTTCTTCTTTACTGGGGACGACCCACTGATTGACCAGATTGACCCACATGTCACGATTGTCGAGATTCTTTGGAAGATCGACTTTCGGTGCGAAGGGCTCTTCTGCTAGAGCTGTCAAAACGGTCGTTGCCATTGCCATGATCAGGAAAATCCCGATCAACGATGAATGTTCCTGTGTGAAATTTCTCATGATGTTCTATCCTTAAGAACTCCTTTTAAATTTAGCATAATCTATAAATACTATAGATTCTATATATATTCTAGCAATTTTAAAACCTTGCACTGGGTTTGTCAAGGATTTTTATATGAAAAAAAACACGCTTACATTCGAACATAAAAAGGAGATAAAAAATGAAAGCTCAAAAACTGCTTGAGACACTACCTAACCCAAGGTCTTGAAGCGGGTTCCGGTATATTTCTCCAGGCCGGCTGCAATGACTTCGATGTCGCCTTATTTGAGGTTTTGACTCGAGTCTGTTTCTGAAGAACTCTGGCCCGGAAAATAAATAATCGTTTGAAAAGGTGTCGAATTGTTTCTCGGAAGAAAAAGATACGCAGCCATCCGTTCGTTCCCGGAGGCTGTGTCAAGCGAAATTCTTTCCTGGATCCATTCTTCGGCACTCTCGTCCCGGCTTTCAATCTGGGCGTTCAAGGCTGTTTTATCGTAGGAGAACTGATCTTTGTAAATCTTGTATATGGAATCAGGGACCGCCTCTTCCTTGTAAAAATCGATCATTTGTCGGATATGGGGCTCGAATGCCTGTACAGGGATTTTTTCAAAATCCACGTATTTGACACACCGGAAGCCATTCTTAGGAGATCTGTCAAATGCAGGAATCTGACTCCTGTTGCTGAACAGGCAAGCAGCGTCGTTCCATGCGCCGCCCCTGATAACTCTTCCTCCTTCTGTTTCATTCCAGCACCATTCACGGACATTGCCGCCCATATCGGATGCTCCGGAAGCGGTGGGGTCATCGTGAGTTCCTACAGGAGCCGGACCCTCGCCTTTAAAATTGCTCTTTTGTGAAATATACGAACGATATGTACCCCAACGGTGAAGCAGGGGAGTTCTTTCTCCGTTAGCAATACCCCAATGAAGGCTGGTCGGTAAGCTCTTTCCTGCAAACTCAGCATAGGCAGCCGCCTCATACCAGCTCACTCATGATACAGGATAATTCTCCAGACCTAGAGGGAAATCCCCGGCGCGCCATGTAGCTGGCCCGGGCCTTCCTGTCTGGTCTACGAATGCAGCAATAGCCTCTTCCCAGGAGAGGGTTTTACCGTCCTTGATAAAGGTGTGCTTCCAGTATTTTTTTTCTTGATAGCCACCTGCATCTACAAATTCTTTGTACTGGCTGTTGGTGACTTCGTATTTATCGATGAAGAAGTCTTCGACTCTACCGAAATCCGTCTCAGCCCCTGCAACGCCTGCTGCAAGCTCTTCGACTTTCGGCAGAATGACTTCCTTGGCCCAATGGATCTTAGCCTGCCGGTTGAAGAACCAGACAGCAGCCACGGCGATGGCAGCGATGATGAGGAGTGCTGGGACAGCCACAATGGGCTTGCACATTTTTCGGAGAGATGATCGGAATGAAAAAGCACCCAATTCCTCGGCTCTAAGGCTGTCTTTGTACTTATGAAGATTTCTCAGGAAATCAGCCGTGGATCGATAGCGAGCCTCTGGTTTTTTCTTCAAGCAACGGTCGATGATTTGCTGGAGTTCTGAGGAAATCTTTGGATTCCAGGCTGTGACAGGCTTGGCTTCTTCATGAACGACAGAATAGAGGATAGAGGCTTCGCGGTCTCCCACGAACGGGAGCTGCCCGCTGAGCATTTCGTAAAGAACGATACCCAAAGACCATATATCCGTTCGGTGGTCGACCTCCTCGCCTCGGGCTTGCTCGGGTGACATGTAGGCCACTGTGCCCAGAGTCGTTCCTTCTCTTGTCAGGAGTGTGCCCCCCTTGACCTTGGCCAATCCGAAATCCATGATCTTGGCCTGGCCTTTTTCCGTGATCATGATGTTGGCGCTTTTGATATCCCGGTGAACAATTTCTTTCCTGTGGGCTTCTTCCAATCCTTCAGCCACCTGAATGGCTGTATCGACCGCTTCTTCGATTGCGATCGGACCTTTGTCTATTTTGTTTTTCAGACTCTCTCCTTCCACATACTCCATCACGATGAAGGACCTGCCTACCTCCTCATCGATCTCATGAATGGTGCAGATGTTGGGATGCGAAAGGGCTGCAGCCGCCTGGGCTTCAAGAACGAAACGATCCCTGGCTTCTTTATCCTTTGTCAGCCCCGGCGGCAGAAACTTGAGAGCAACATTCCGCTTGAGCCTTGTGTCCTCGGCCTTATAAACGATTCCCATGCCTCCTTTACCCACCACATCGATAATCTTGTACTTTTCTGCAAGCTCAGTTCCTGCTTCCAGTTCAGCAACCGGTCTGAGGATGGTGCGTGTGTGGGACAGAAAAGCTTTATCTCCCGGATGGATAGGTGTTCCGCATTTGCTGCAGAATCGGGAATCATCCAAAATCTCAGCCTGGCATTTGGGACATTTCATGCCGACCTCCCCTCTAGCGGTCGGAAAAAGGATACCAAGGAACAGGTAAGGTGCCAACAAAAATGACACGCTTTGGCATTTTTTCAGTGGGATAAAGATACTCTAAAGTCTGTTTTCTATCAAATCATGCACCAAAAAATCCAACTATAAAAAAATTCTTCTGTTCTCACATCACATCTGCTGTCACATTAATCATAATCAGCTCTGTTTCGGCTCTCCTGCTTTGACTTTTACCATTCAGCTTGTATTCAGTTACGAGCACCGGATAGAACTCATGGATGAATAATTCTGTCTCATCTGGAATTGCACTATTTGAAATTTTCTGCCAGGTTCTAATGTTTCGGCCGGCTATTCCTTCTTCGCAGGGAGCCATATTAAATGCACATCTGGCATCGAAATAACGCTCTGCCTCTTTTCCCATCAAAGTCATTGTTTTTCTCATCTCAATCCTCCTGATCTACTCTCCAAGGAACAAGGTAATGGAAAAAGAACGAAGAGTTGTCAGGGAATTGTCAAGAATTTGTAAAGAGTCTGTTAACAAATTCGCGCTCGGATCGTTTTTGTTTAGCCTTCCATTCTTCACATTAACTGCATCTATGGCAGCTTCCCCATTTTGACAAACTTTTGACAAAATCTTTACAAACTTTTAACAACTTTCTCCCTGTTTTGCGTTATACTCATTCCGGGTAAAAATTCATCTAAAGGACGGAAAGTCCGATGTTTTCAGCATAAAGGAGGACAAGAAATGGAAGGGGAAAAATCGCTTTCTGTAAAAATCGGTTTCGTGTTTACACTTATTGGATCCCTGTTACTCTCTCAATGCGTCCCCCGTTATTACCAGCGCCTCAAACGGGAAATCAGAGATGTATCCCAAATGGGCCAACTTGACCAGAAATCGCCTTTTCTGAAAGCTCACATGCTGGACGGCCGAGTATATGTCCTGTCCGAATGGGATCTAGAGGGTGAGAATGAGTCCATTTCAGGGAAAGGCCGCCTCCTCAATTTAAACCGGGAGGAAATCCAAAGGGGTCAATTCATGATTCTTCTCGACGAAGTGGCGCTTTTTGAAACGAATGTGCTGCAGGCTTCGAAGTCTATACTCGCCATGGCATCTCTCACCGTGCCTTCAGCTCTTCTTTCAGTGTACTGCCTGGCAAATCCAAAGGCCTGCTTTGGCTCCTGCCCGACTTTCTATGCCTGGGATGGAGAACGGATGGTATTACAGGCTGAAGGATTTTCGGCAAGTGTTTGTCCGGCGCTCGAAGCGCAGGATATCGACGCCCTTTTTCAGACAAAGCCTCGGAGTCAGGATTTCGAACTCCGGGTTACAAACGAGGCTCTGGAAACCCACATTATCAGGTATGCAAACATTCTTGCTGTTCCCCGGCCTCCCAGGGGACGAGCTTTTGCCACACCCTCAGGAGAGTTCTGGCAGGCCTTCAAAATCCATGAACCCAAGATATGCTCGGCCCCAGAAGGAAGCTGTCTGGATGTCGTCCGATCCCCGGACGGGATGGAGCGTTTCAGCGGAGCGGACCCTTATGATCTGGCCAAACGAGAAACCATAGACCTCGAATTCGAACCTCCCCCGGGAAAGAAGCTCGGGCTTGTTTTGGGCTTCCGGCAGACACTGCTCACCACGTATCTCTTTTATCAAGGCCTCGCTTATATGGGAAATTCTGCTGGTTACTGGCTTGCTAAGTTGGAACGGGGTGACGAGACTGTGAAAAAATATACCAACAGCCTGGGGGACGTGCTGGGAGGAATCGAGGTCTTTGTCCAGAGTGAACGGGGCACTTGGATCAAACCGGGAGAAATCAGGGAAACGGGACCTATTGCCTCTGATGTCCGAATGGTTCTGCTGCCCGAAACCGAATCAAGCCTTATAAAACTCAGGCTTCGCATGACAAAAGGGCTGTGGCGTATCGATTATCTGGCTCTTGCTGAATTGGGCGAGCGCGTAGATCCCATCAGGCTAGCCCCTTCCACTGTCTTGAATAAAGGCATGCCTATCACTCAGAGCAAAAAGCATTTGACTCATCCAGATAGCGCTCTGGTGACCATGCCAGGGGATGAATACGTTCTGGTCTATCCCCTCCCCGGCGATTTCCAAAACTACGAGCTCTTTCTGGAAAGCCAGGGCTACTATTTGGAGTGGATGCGGCCGGACTGGCTCAAAGAAGAAAATCTCGAGCGGACCATTATGATGTTCACAGATCCAGAGGAGTTTTTAAAGCTCATCGCCCCTGAATTCAAGGAAAACGAGCCTCGAATGGAATACACATTTTGGAGGAGCAAATATGTGCGCAAATAGAATAGTGAAAATCTGCGGCTTATGTCTGATTACGGCAGGGGTGCTGAGCTGCACAGCAGCGCCCGGCCCCAAAGGCTGGCTGCCATCACCAAAGGAGGCGCTTGCGGATGCCTTCGGAGCCTGGATGATCGTAGAATACTCAGCTGAATCCGAAAATAAAACCGCAGAAGGGGAATTCATTGCTGTAGAAAAGAACTCTGTCTATCTGCTCACCGGAATTTCCCTTGAAGAAATTCCCATTCTCAAAGTCCAGCACGTGACCTTCGCGGCATACAAAGAACCACGGATAGTCGGTGCTTGGGCCCTTCTCGGTTTCTTATCAACAGTCTCACACGGATATTTCGCCGCTGCTTCGGCCCCTATTTGGCTGTTTACCGGCATCTACAATGCTTCAGCAGAATCGACCGGAGGAGTCACAGACTCTGATTTTGTCGTTTGGGACGAAATTCGAAAATATGCCCGTTTTCCTCAGGGTATTCCCCGGGGTGTAGACCTTCGGCAGCTGAAGCCCAAACCGTTTAAGTAAACTTGTACAAGATCCACCGATGGAATAACGGTCATCCAGCAAGAATAGGCTGATCGTGAAGTTTTATCCGAATCTGAAAACCCACACATTATCAAGCTCGATTTCTGTTGTTCCACACAAACACCGGGTTCATCAAATGGGCCAGAGCGATGAGCACGACACAGCCGATCACGTTAAACCACAGATAGGGAATTTCTGTGAAAAAATAGCAGGCCAAAACGGTGAGTTCTGCCACGAGGGCCGCGAAAAAGGTGGCGTTTCCGCCTATCCCCTTGAAAAAGAAGGCGATCAAGAAAATTCCCAGAATCGTTCCATAAAAAAGAGAACCCAGAATATTTACAGCTTCTATCAGTGACCCCAGACGATTGGCAAACAGAGCGAAACCGACGGCATATACACCCCAAAAAACTGTGACTAATTTGGATGCGATGAGATAATGCCGATCCGAGGCGCTTTTCTTTAATACCCGTTTGTAAATATCTACGATAGTGACCGAGGCCAGGGCATTCAATTCAGCAGACGAAGAGGACATGGATGCCGAGAGAATAGACGCGAGAATCAGCCCGATGAGCCCCACCGGCAAGAAGTTTATGACAAAACTCAAAAAGATATAGTTGATATCGTTGGTGTCGGCAGCCGGGTCGGTTTTTTTAATGAGTGCTGCGGCTTCATCTCTGATCTCTAGCTCCGATTCCCGCGATTTCTGTACCATCCGGATGGTTTGGTCTACATCCGAATCCGTACGGCCCTCCATGGCGGCCAGCATATCCCGAATGTGTGCCTGTTTCTCTTTATGAACAAGCTCATACCTGGTTTCAAGTTCCTGATAGGTTTGGGAGTAGGCGCTGTTTTTAACGTTTGCGGCTTCGACCGGATTGAAAAATAATGGCGGAGTCACGAACTGGTAAAAAACAAAAATCATAGCTCCGGTGAAAAGAATCATGAACTGCATAGGCACCTTGAAAATCCCGTTGGCGAGCAGTCCGAAACGACTCTGTGCTATGGAACGTCCAGAAAGATAACGCTGCACCTGCGATTGATCTGTTCCGAAGTAAGAAAGGGCCAGGAATGTTCCTCCGATCAGACCGGACCAGATGTTGTACCGGTCCCTCCAGTCAAAAGCGAAGTTTATCACGTTTAATTTCCCCATCTTACCCGCCACATGGGCAGCGTCCAGAAAGGAAATGTCAGGCGGAAGCAAACGGAAAATCATGAAAAACGCTGCTGCCATCCCTACGGTTATGATTCCCATCTGCAGGAGATGGGTTTTATAAACGGCATCTGTACCGCCGGTAGTGGTGTACAGGATGACAAGACCGCCGATCATGAAAATGGTGAGACGGATATCCCACCCGAGAAGCACTGAAATGATCAAGGACGGGGCGAAGATCGTGAACCCGCAAGCCAAGCCCCGCTGTATCAGAAAGAGAATGCTTCCTAACGCGCGGTTTTTCAGATCGAAGCGCTTCTCTAAAAATTCATAGGCTGTGTAGACTTTTAGCCTGTGGAAATAAGGAACAGCCGTTATGGAAAGGATGACCATGGCGATGGGGAGGCCTAAATAGAACTGCACAAAACGCATGCCGTCCACATAGGCCTGTCCCGGCGTGGAAAGAAAGGTAATGGCACTGGCCTGTGTCGCCATGATAGAAAGCGTGATGGTAGGCCAGGAGGTCGATTTGTTCGCCAGAATGTAACCATTGATGTCTTTTTTTCCTCGCGTTTTCCAGACGCCGTAGACAGCGACAAATGCGAGGAAAGAACTCATCACGATCCAGTCAAGGCTGCTCATCGTTTACATTTCTATCGGTCTTTAGCCGGAAATTATTGATGTCTTCTTCTAGGCCTTCAATATTTCCTGATAATAGGCTTCGTATTGAGGGATGATCCGATCTGCACTGAAAGACTGCGCGGCTCGTTCCCTTGCCCGCTGTTTAAATAAATCATGTTTTTCAGGATGATTCAAAAGTTCGATGGATTTTTCCGCCATTTTATCTATGTCACCCACAGGATACAGATATCCTGTCTCACCGTGTGTGATGACTTCCGGTAAACCTCCTGTCTGGGTGGCTATCACCGGAACACCGCAGTTCATGGCTTCGAGCGCCGTCAAACCAAAACTCTCCTGTTCGCTGGGCAGGAGAAAGAGGTCTGCGCACAGGAACAAGGGCTCTAAATGATCCTGTTCCCCGAGAAAATACACATCGGCACTGAGTTTCAATTCTTTGGCTAATTGCTGGATGAACAGCCGCTCAGGCCCGTCACCGATCAATATGAGTTTTGCCGGGATTCTGGCATGAACCCGCTCGAAGATACGGACGACGTCTCCCACCCTTTTTACAGGCCGGAAATTGGAAGCGTGCATAAGGATCTTTTCTCCGTCCGGAGCAAAAGATTTCCGGTCGCACTGGCTGCGTCCTTGAGCCGGCCGGACGGGATCGATGAAATTGTAGATAACCCGTATCTCACGCTGAATATCGAATTCCTGGATGGTCCGCTGTTTCAAATAGTTGGAAACGCTGGTGACACCGTCGGATTTCTCGATAGTGAATTTTATGACCCGGTAAAAGGATTGGTCGGCTCCGACCAGTGTGATATCCGTTCCATGCAGTGTGGTGATGATTTTTATCGCCTTTGAACTCAAAATCTGTTTGGCCAGATAGGCGCTGGCGGCGTGGGGAACAGCATAATGGGCATGGATAAGCTCGAGATCATAGGCCTCCACCAGTTCCACGAGTTTCGTTGCCAGTCCCAGAGCATACGGTGGATATTTAAACAGCGGATAGGTCGCCATCTCCACCTCATGGATAAAGATGTTCTGATGAAAAGAACGCAATCGAAAGGGGGGAGCGTAGCTTACGATATGGATTTCATGCGCTTTTTTGGCAAGGCCTATCGCTAGTTCCGAGGCCACCACACCGCTGCCGCCGTGTGTGGGGTAACACACTATTCCGACTTTCATGGTCAACGTCTATCCCGAAATATGCATGAAGCCGTAGTCCTCATGGAATCGTCTCCAGATATTTCACGTCGAAAAAAGCAACTGGGTCATCGATTTTGATGGCCTCCCGGACCAGAAAAGGCTCGCCGTACCTGACGCCGATGTATGTCCCGTACTGTTTGTCTCGAGTCTCGATCACATCCAAAAATTCAGGCCTGCTGAGCAGAGTCTCATCCTCTCCGAATTCTGCCTTATCCTTATGGTGAAACTGCGATTTGTAGGAGAGAATGGATTTTATCTTTTGCGCATGAAAATCAGAGATGTCGACGATAAAAGAGGGTTTGAACTCGAACCGTGTCGGGTAGTAAATGACTCTATACGGCCTATGAGGTTTCTGATCCGTTTTCAGCTTTTTCAGCCCGGCGAGGTAGGCGGCTTCACGTACCAGATGGGAAGTTTTCTCATGATCCGGATGGCGGGAAATCCAGTAGGGAGCGAATACGATTCTGGGCCGGTACGTGCGGATTTCCCGGATAATTTTGAGCCTGTTCTCCCTTGTGACTTCGATCCATCCGTCCGGGATGTCCAGCATCTTGTGAGAGGCAAGCCCCATGATTTCGGCGGAGTGTGCAAACTCCCGGGCGCGGATCTTGGCACTGCCCCGGGTCGCCGTCTCTCCACGGGTCAGCGTAATGACCCCGGTTTTATATCCCGAGGCTCCTAATTTGATGATCGTACCGCTGCAGGACAGCTCCACATCGTCCGCGTGCGCGCCGAAAGCCAATGCATCGAGCTTCACCTCAATCTCCGGTTCGTGTCTTTACATCTTTCATAATTTCAAAATCTGATGGTCGTGATGTTCTATATCCACGGCTTTATAAAGCCTGTCTATAAATGCAAAGCCATATTTTACAAGAAATGGAGTGACGTTGAACACCCTTTCCTGAAGGTGTCTGTTTGGGTAAAGACTGTTTTCGGCAAGCCGTACACGTTTCATCATGACGGTGTTCCGTTTTTTAAACGCCTTGTGAATCTTCTTTTCCAGAAGGCTTATGCGGCGATGGATTTTCCTCGCGGTCAGGTCGACCGTTTTTTCCAGCGCAGGTTCGAAAGCCAGCGTTTGTTTCCTGATATCCTTCAAATCCTTATCCAGATGAGAGGCTGCGGTGTGGATGGCTTTTTCCAGGGATTCAGGAGTTTTTTCTTTAGCGATTTTATCGATTTTGGCATCCACGCCCCGCCATATACCCTGGACTTTCAGGCCGTAAGTTTTCAAGCCTTTGTCCACGCTTTTTTCGATAAGGGTGAGACTTTTCCTGGGAAAGATAACCGGCATCGGCAGCTTGAATTCCTCATATGCTTCCTTCATCTGTGCAAAGTAGGCGATCTCACCCGGACCTCCCACATACACGACGGTCGGCAGGAGTTCATCCTGATAGAGGGGACGCAGCAGGACATTCGGGCTGAACAGATGAGGCTGCTCTTCCAGAACTCTCAGGAGTTCATCCTTCTGGAATGTTTTCGACGTCCCTTTTATGCTATAACCGGTCTCTCCGAACCGGATGGTTTGCCTTTCCTTCTCTGCCAGAAAGAGATTCAATATTCCCTGATGGAGTTGTATTTGTGTGCCGTAGCTTTTTTGCTCCAATCTGCGCGATGTTTCCAGGACACAGCGCGTTAAGGGTGACTTTTGGGCGATCTCGGTAAAAAAAACACCTTTTCCCAGCTCCTTCAAGTCAGGATGTTCGGCATCGATGAATATAAGGCCATAGGACTTGAACATTCGTGTCATCCACCGGGCAAAGGCTTCCACAAACGACCGGCCGAGCCGGTAGGCTGTGCCCAACTGCGACAGGATTTCCGGTTTGAATTCGGAATCCCGGATAAGATCATCGAGTTGTCGCAGGCAGTTCGAAATTTCCTCTGTGAGCACGATTCTCGAAACCGGCGTTTTCAGACCGAGAGAATGCTCCTGGTATCGAATGTCTTTGATCCGGTTTTCTTTGTCGAGGACAGTGACGTGATTGATTTCTGCGAAGTCGTGATCGTTCGAAGCCAGCCAAAAAATCGGCACGAAGCACCCGGAGCTGTTTCGGTTGAATGATTCGGAGAGTTTGAGCGCAGTGACCGCTTTGAAGACGGTATAGAGAGGGCCCGCGAACAATCCAACCTGCTGCCCGGTTACCACTGCACAGGTCCCATCTCGGGTGAACATGTCGATATTCCCGATAGTCTGCTCCCCGCATCCGTAACTCAGATTTTGCTCTTTCAATAGGGCGGCCAGCCGTTTCCGCGGCAGATCACGTGATCTGACTTTCTCGATTTGACGGCTGAACGCCGTTGGATCGCGAAAATTTCCTGAGAAGAATTCACTCACCTTGTCGTATGCATAAAAATAATCATGGACCAGGGGGGACAGTCCGGGAAGTTTATGTGTCGGTATCACCGAGTCTCTCTCGTTCTCTAATCGAATGCCTTGGTAAACAGATAGAAAAGAAGTATGAGTAAGGCGAGATTCAGCAGGACCACCGTATACAGCCGGTTCCAAGACGATAAAATGGGCGGCTTTTCCTGATCTTTTTCTTTTTTTTCTATTCGTTCATGGTCCATCGGCCTCTCCAGAGGAAATCAAGTTGGCGAATAAGCGGTACGCTCCCGGAACACCTGCCGGGAGCTGCCGGAACCAGGAATATCCCGTATAGATAAAAACGCCTTTCCCGAATCGTGTATACAGCAGGCCACCTTTTTTCCCCGACTCATGGGCGTCGTGGGATGTGAGAATCGGGTCGTATCTTTCGTCCCATTCCGAAGCGAAGTATAAACCCCTTTCTTGAATCCATCCCTCGAAATCCTTTTGGGTGATCAGGTTGGGAAAGTTCAAGAGAGGGTGCCGGGGGTCGAGGAAAGCGACAGGAGCGTCTTCTTCACTCACCCGATCCCGCCCGATAGTCAAAGGATAAGGACCGATATTTCCGGTCTGCAGTCCACGAGATACATTGTATTGGACGATAAAGGTCCCTCCCTCCTCGACGTACTGAAGAAGCCGGGGATACATATATTTAAGACGTTCCCGGGTGTTGTAGGCTCTAATGCCGGCTATAATGGCATCGAACCGGCTCAGATCCGCCCTTTCCAGCATATCATCATCCAGGAGAGTCACATCGTAGCCGAGATCGAGCAAACTGTCCGCGACTTCGTCACCAGAGCCCATGATATAGCCGAGTTTACTTCCTCGGTGCTTCACGTCCATTTTGATGGCTTTTACGCCGCTTTCGGGAAAATACACCTGCCTTTTGATGTGGGGGTGGGATATTTCCACCATATCACGGCCAAACTTTTGCCCGTTGATCTCTGCTTCGGCGGTCAAGATGGCTTCACCTGGCTTCTTGGGAGGAGTGACTTCAAACGATACAAGGATTTCCTCATATTTACGGGACAAGACAAATGGAATGCTTTCGGGGGTAACGCGCCACTCTGCAGTCCCTGTGAGGCGGACAGCGCCCGCAATATCTGGAGCGTGGCCCTTTAATTTTACCCGGATCTCCTTGGGATCATCCTTGGTGAAAATTTTAACCTTGTTTTCAGCATGAACTGTCACCAATGGTCTGATTTCAAAAGGCCTGTAACATTCGCCCTCCACTCTATCCCTCCACCGAAAAAGCAGGGGAACGGAATATTCCAGGAGACTGCCGTCGGCGGCCAATTTGATCTTTATCCGTATCGAGGGAGGATTTTCAGCCGTTCCGATAAGTTTTTGCTCCCGGACCGAAAACCTGGCCTTTTCTGGTGGATCCAGCAGCCAGTAAGGTTGTGAAATCGGAAAATCTCCATGGATCCGGAGGGTATTCTCGAAAGTTTGGGGGTCGTTGTTTTCGAGGAGGATATCCAGCTCTGAGGCAGGAGCGAGTCCGTCAAAATCTATTTCTTGAATCCTGAAGGGGTATTCCGACCGGTTGATGATGGTGGTTTGTATCTCGATCTCATCGCCGGGAGCAGCGGCAAAATCGGGCGAAACCGCCTCCATCCAGAGCCCGGCACAAGACCGGATGACCCGCAGCAGTTCTTCTTTTTTTATCTTTACCCAATACGTCTCATCCAGCTCACTCAACTCAGCATGGACAGCCAGCAGGCTGGGGAGAGATTTCCACGGGTATCGCGGATCGAAAGTCTCGATAATATGAGCCAGCAGAAGCCCGATCTCCTGGCCTCCAGGGACCCGCCGCCAGGTTGTATCGATTCCGTCAAACGGGTCCGTGGCTGCCGGGGTCCCCTCCATGAGCTGAAAGTAGTCGGTGCGGTTTCCGCGTCGAGCGGTCACACCGAATCCCTGACTTTTGTGCATGGACCGGCTTTCTGCGCCGATTTCCGAGTAGGATTTACCGAACAGAGGATTGTACTCACCTGTATTGATCGTTAGAACTCCGTCCGTCTCCGACTGACCGCGCTGCCACCTGTTCCAGAATAACCTTCGAGCCTGCCAAGGCCGCACATCCTGCAGTTGTTCCGGAAATCTGTCAGGTTCTGCGGCCGCCCCAAAGGCTTCCCTGACCAGCTTGCCGGCGGCTGCGTGGTGTCCGTGACCGCCGTAGCTCTCGCCAAGTGAACGGCTGATGATCACATCGGGACGGAAGAGACGAATGACCCAGACGATGTCTGCGAGGATGGCTTCCTTTCCCCATAAAGCCAGCGTTTCCTCGGGTGTTTTGGAGTAGCCGAAATCGATGGCACGTGTAAAAAACTGTTCGGCGCCGTCATTTCTCCGGGCAGCCAGGAGTTCCTGGGTTCGGATGATCCCGATTTCAGCGCCCTTTTCAGGTCCGATCAGGTTTTGCCCCCCATCGCCGCGTGTGAGAGACAGATATGCCGTGCGGTATGTTCGGCCTTTCGAAAAATAGGCCAGGGCCGAAGTGTTTTCATCATCCGGATGGGCTTCGATGTAAAGAACACTTCCGAGCACGTTGAGCTTTTGAACGGCGATCTGCAGTTCTCCAGCATCGAGAAGCTCTATCTTCGGAGCGGGTGCATGGGAATTGAGAAACAGCACACATACAAAGAGGATGGAGAGATGCTTCTTCATCGTTCCACCCCTTTCCGGAAAAAGAAAATCAAGGTATTGGCTTGTTTTTTATTGAATTTCTGCTCCTTCATCGGCAAAAACGAATATGAATGTATCGATTCCTGTGTCATCGCGGGGGGCGTAACGACGTGGTGATCTCTTTTTCCTGACGAGATGGGCACGCGGCTTTTGGTCACTCGCCATGACGATGTCACACCACTTCATGCTTTGATATTTGATACAGTTCTCTTGTAGACACAGGGACTGAAACGACTGTTCGTAAAAATCCTGAGCCCAGGGCTTGATTATTCCTCGGGCAGCTCGATCTTAAACGGCACCTTCAACTCTTCCCAGTGGAGGTAAGCGGTTGCGGATGTCCCTGCCAGATCTTCGAACCCGTACATCAACCACTCCTTGTGTGGCGCCTCTTCAGGAGTTACGGTTATCCGGAGAGCATCTTCCTCCTGGTTGTAGGAGAAGCTTCCCCATGCCGAGTTGTTCTTGCTGAAGATGATGATCCAGTCTTCCTCCGAAGGGATCATGTGTATGCCGTATTTACCAGCCGGCAGTCTGTTCCCTTCGACAAGGACATCCTTGCTGAATTCTATGGTGGTGTTTTCGTTGGCGCCCGCCCGCCAAGGATAAGGCTTATTGTCGGAGTATTTGTTTCCGGGAGCCATGCCGTAGGGTACGAGCCCACCCCATATTTCTCTGCCTTTTACCCCGGGCCTGCTGTATTCGATGGTGATATCTGTGTCGACTCCCAGTCTCTGCATGACGCTGGCTTTCAGGCTCTTCCGGACCTGGTCTCCTTGGGCAAAAGTGGTCGAAGGCAGAATCAGGAGAAAAGACAGGATCAGGAAAAAAGTGATTTGGCTTAGGCGTTTCATAGTTCCCTCCTTTTCAAGGCCAAAGCTTATAGAAACACTCATTCAAAGTAACCCCATTTCTATCATAATTTTCTTACCATGTCTATGCCTAAGGTTTGTTTCATTCTATGTGCATTCTATGTGCTTTATTCATCATAATGTTTGACTTCAGGGAGCACCTTAGCCCATCAACTCCCTTGGGGAAGGTTCATCCGACGCAGAAGGTCCTGGAAGCGTGGATCGCCGCGCAGATCATCGAAAATCGGATCCACACTGATATACGGCATATTGGGATCATGAGCCTCATATGCTTTCTCCAGCCATTCGAGGGCTTCCTCATTCTTCCCGGCACGGGTGTACAGCGTCGCGATCTGCCAGGGTGTAACGAAAGTTGTCCGTGAGCGTTCGATCATCATTTCCGCCACGCTGCTCAAAGCCCCGGAGTATCCCCCCTCCTCATAGCCGCGTGCCAGAGCTTCTTCGGCTTCACGATCGCCCTTGGTAGCGAACCACATCTTCCATATTTCCAGCGCTTCTTCATACATTCCTTTCACATGGTAGGCAGACTTGAGAGCGGAGAGCGTCATTTGGTCAGTGGGTGCTGTTCTGAGCGTTTCCTGGAGATGCTCGACTGCTTCGTCAAACCGGCGCGCGTACATCAAATCCCAAGCATAAATCGATCGGAAAGCGGCATGGAACGGGTCCAATTCCAGGGCGCGTTCGATCTGGGCCATCGCTTCCTCCGGACGCTCCATGTAGAACAAGAAATACGAGTAATAGGCGCGTGGATCCGGATAGTTTGGGTTGAGCTCGATCGCCCGCTGGAATTCCTTTTCCGCACCCTCCCAATCCCAATCCCCCCATGTTTTCTGTGTCGCCAACGCATAATGCACTTCCGGAAGCGTGTCGTCCAGTTCCAGGGCCTTCTGGCGAGCCGCCCTCGATTTCTGCCCCGCCTCGCTGGCGGACACCAATCCCTGCTGCTGGCGTCCGCCCCAGACTTGACCGATACCCACATAAGCCAGAGCGTAATCCGGATCCTTCTCCAAGGCTAACTCGAAGTACTGAAGCGCGAGCTCGAGGTCCTGTGGAGTGAGTTTATAAAAATGAAACATCCCCTTATTATAGGCCTCGTAGGCCTCGGGATTGACCTGGCGGGTACTGGCAAGGTTCGCTTCTTCCTGTGAGGTCAGCTCGACTCGGGTTTTATCGGCAATGGCGCGTGCCATTTCTTTATACATCACCAGCACATCGGTCATCTCCCGGTCGTACGTCTGCGCCCAGAGGTTCCGCTCCTCGGGAAGCGCCTCGATCAACTGCACCCGGATGCGCACGCTGTCTCCGACATGAAGCACCGTCCCTTCCACCACAGCATCCACATTTAATTCCTGTGCAATCTCCGGTATGGGCTTCTTTACACCTTTATACTGCATGACCGATCTGCGAGAAATCACCCGCAAGGCACCGATCTGGGCCAGCTGCCCGATCAGCTCATCGGTCGCTGCATCCACGAAAAACTCCTGCCCTGGATCGCCCGTGAGGTTCTCGAGCGGCAGGACCGCAACCGCTTCCAGGGCTTCAGTACGTCCCGTAAAAAGGCTCAGGATTATGACTGCCGCAATGATGAGCAAACCCGCGATACCTGCATAAAGAATAGCCCTCTTCCTTCTCAGCAGCCTGGCTTTCCTCAGCCTCACCTTGATCTCTTCTGGTACAATTCCCTCTGAGATAGATTTTAGATCATCCAGCAGCTCGTCCATGAGCTGGTATCTCTTTTCCGGATTCTTCTCCAGAGCCTTGCACACAACCTGATCTATAGACAGAGGAATGTCGGAACGTGATTCAGTGACTGACGCAGGCTCTTCATTCAGTATCGAATACACCACGGCCTGATCATGCTCCCCTTTGAAGGGCAGTCGACCGCTGAACAGTTCATACAGAAGCACACCGAATGACCAAATATCTGTCCGGAGATCGACCTTTTCCCCCCGCGCCTGCTCGGGAGACATGTAAGCGATCGTCCCCATGGTCATCCCTTCTTTGGTGACCAGAGTCCCTTCTTCGAGCCTGGCCAATCCGAAATCCATGATCTTGGCCTGACCTTTTTCCGTGACCATGATGTTGGCGCTTTTGATGTCCCGGTGGATCACTCCTCTCTTATGTGCCTCCTGCAAACCCTCTGCGACTTGTGTGGCAATCCCGATGGCTTCATCCAATGCAAGCGGGCCGGATTCGATCTTTTTCTTTAGGCTCTGGCCCTCCACATAGGCCATAGATATGTAGGTTTTCTCCTCGGCCTCATCGAATTCATGGACGGTGCAGATATTGGGATGGTCCAGTGCTGCGGCAGCTTGGGCCTCCTGCATGAATCGCTCTCTGACCTCGGGGATGTAGGTTAACTCCGTAGGCAGAAATTTCAGGGCAACGGTACGCTTGAGCTTGGTATCCTGAGCTTTATACACGACACCCATGCCTCCTCTTCCCAGCTCTTCGATGAGCTGGTACCTCTCTGCAAAGGTCGTTCCTTTGGATAAATCTTTAGCCGGCGTTTGTATGGTCTTTGTGCGAAGGACAGAGATCTCTTCTGGCGACGCGAACTTGGTCCCGCATTTCCCGCAGAAAAGAGTGTCGTCGGGATTCTCGTGCCGGCAATTGGGACAGGTGTTAGCCATCTTTCCTTTTACTTTGATAAAAGATTATCAAGGAATCTCAGGGGTGTCAACCCGCCTGGCGCTTCGTGACAAAAGTGGTGTGATTTCCTCAGCGCATCACCCCCTGAATCACCTCCGAAGGCGATTGACCCTGCCTGAAGCCTGATCCAAAATAGTCTGGTTAAGATGCATTCTCGATGGGAGAATATCATGATGAAGCTATTTATTTTTCTGATTGTCCTTTCTCTGATTCAGGTCACGGTCTCGGCACAGGACACTCGGGTCGATTTCGGCATTTCTGTCGCCGACGGAGAACTTCGGAGTTTTTATCTCGCCGTCAGCAACCACTACCACATTCCTGGAAAAGAAGTGGTGGCCGTTAAAGAGCGGTACCGGTTCAGCACAGAGGAGCTTCCTGTCATTTACTATCTCGCTTCCCGGGCCCGGGTGAAGCCTTCCGCTGTCATCGATCTCCGCATGAACCGGATTTCGTGGCTGGATATCTCTTTCCGGCTCGGCCTCTCCCCGGAGATCTTTTTCGTTCCTCTCACAGTGGAAAAGATCGGGCCTCCTTACGGCAGGGCCTACGGCTACTATAAAAAATACCGTCCCAATAAAGAATGGAAAAAGATCGTTCTGACCGACAGCGAGGTGGTCGATCTGGTCAATCTCAGGTTCATCTCGGAATACCACAAGATCGCTCCGGACAAGGTCACCGAGATGCGGGGCAGGGGAATCAAATTCGTCAACATAAACAAAGAGATCGAGAAAGGAAAAGGAAAATCGAAGGGTAAATCGAAAGGGAAAAAAACGAAGGTCAAGAAGAAAAAGTGACCTTGTTCATACGTTCTCGAGGACAGCGGCCAGCTCCAGGGCTCTGGCCCGGACATCGAAACCGACAGCGCATCGGACGGTGCAGACGGCGCAGTCCCTGCAGGCCAATCCGGCTGAGCTCCAGCCCCTCAGCGCCTCCAGGGCTTTGTGCGGTTTATTGTGGCCGAAGGAATACATATAGGCACGCATAAGTCCGGGGATTTCCAGTCCCTGAAAATATCATTTTTTTATTCATTTCACTTCATCAGGCCCAGGGCATAAAGCACGGCCAGGATAACCGGCTGATGCAATATGTAGATCAGCAGCGAATGACGTCCTGCGGCGTTGACGAACGTTTGCGGCAGGCGCCACGGCAGGAGGCTCCGCCTCGGGGCATAGACCGACCTGCCGAGGGCGGCTCCGATCAAAAAAAC
>JABAOC010001150.1_pt4 | contig 84094 bp, 81 predicted proteins | sample 7062161 | NCBI WGS metagenome assembly JABAOC01 (sample SAMN14538625, study PRJNA623070) | marine sediment metagenome | biome: marine biome [ENVO:00000428]; feature: marine pelagic biome [ENVO:01000023]; material: deep marine sediment [ENVO:00002113] | place: India: Gulf of Khambhat ... | reverse complement strand
ACGAACGAAAAAGGCGGCCTACGACGCCGCCCTGAGATTCTCTTCGCGCCCGCGCGGCTAGTCGAAGCCGAGCTGCTTCTTGGCCTTGTCGCTCATCATGTTCGGATTCCACGGCGGCTCGAAGACGACGTCGACGTTGGCCTCCGCCACCCCCTCGAGCTTCTCGACGGCCTGCTTCGCCATCTGCGCCATAAAGTGGGCCATCGGGCAGCCGGGCGCGGTCACGGTCATCTTTACGTTAACCTTGCCGCCCTCGACGTCGACGCCGTAGACCAGGCCCAGGTCGACGATGCTGAGGCCGGGGATTTCCGGGTCGTTCACCGCACCCAACGCGTTCAAAACGTCTTCTTTGGTTACAACCACCGCGGGACCTCCGAGTCACGCCGGGCGGGAACAACTCCGCCGGCGCCGCTAGCCGCCGCCGACGATTTCGACCAGCTCCAAAAAATCGCCCTCCGCCACCGGCGTCGCGTCGTAACGTTCGCGGGGTAGCACGTCGCGGTTCAGCTCCACGACCACGCGCGACGCGTCGACGCTAAGGCGCTCGAGCAGTTCGCTAACGTTTATGCCGGCGGGAAGCTCGCGCCTCTCGCCGTTAATCGTGACTTCCATGCGGGTCTTCGACCCGGGCCTTCCGCGCCTCGCGCCCCTCCTCGATCAACTCGACCAGGTCGGGGCGGAGGTCGTTCTTGGTGAGGTAGTCGAAAATCGCGGCGTCGAGCGCCTCTTCCCCCAGGACGGAACAGTGCATCTTCTGCTTGGGGAGGCCGCCGAGGGCCTCGGCGACGGTCCTGTTCGTAATCCTCAGCGCCTCCTCGAGCGTCTTCCCCTTAACGAGCTCGGTGACCATACTCGACGTCGCGATCGCCGCGCCGCAGCCGAAGGTCCGGAACTTCACGTCCTCGATAACGTCGCCCTCGACCTTGATGAAGAGCTCCATCATATCGCCGCACACGGGGTTGCCGACTTTGCCGACGCCGTCCGCGTTCTCGATAACGCCCACGTTCCGAGGCCGGTAAAAGTGTTCCATTACTTTCTCGCTGTACATATAGTTTCCTCGGGCGTACCGAGATTAGACGGGAACGCGCTGCAGCCGTTGCGCGTCCGTTAACACCTGGCTTAGATTCGTGTCGTCGAGTACCCTTTCTATCTCCGCGCTCAAATTTTCCCAAACGATCCTGGCGGCACAACGGTCCCGCCTCGGGCATAGCCGTTGCATAGCGCGCCGGCTCCTGCCTCCGTAACAAGACTCGGGCGCGACGCAAGGCGCTACCCCAATCGGCCCTTCGACCGCGCGTACGACGTCGCCGACCGTGATCTTCGCGGCCGGGCGTGAAAGCTTGAACCCGCCCCGGGGCCCTCGCACGCTCTTGACCAGACCCGCGCGCCTGAGTTTGACGAATAGCTGCATCAAGTAATCGGCTGAAACCGCCATCTCCCTGGCAAGTATCGACACTGACATCGGCAGGCCGTCCCCGTTCTCGGCGAGATGTAAAAGAGCCCGTAGGCCAAAACGGCCCCGCGTCGACATACGCATAAAGAACCTCTTGGATTAAAATACGTTAAAACTTATAAAGGGTTTGTATAAAAATCCATTTTCCCTATTGGTAAAGTCTATCATATACCCCTCCGCCCGTCAACGCTTAAAATAATCTAATAATGGCCCGAAACCTTAGCCGCCGAGCCGGGAACGCACCGCCCTTCCTACGCCGTACGCACGAGCCGCCGCGCCCGGGCCAGCACCTCCTCCACCGTTATCGCCTCCATACAATTGAAATGTTGGCAACGTTCGCCCGGGCACCTCGCGCACGCGTAACCCGAGGGCACAACGACCGCGGCCACGTTCCCCCGCGGGCCCCACCGCGTGGGCGAGCCGGAACGAAGCGGCGAGAAAAGCGATAACGTCGGCGTCCCCACCGCGGCGGCCACGTGCATCGGCCCGGTATTGGCGGATACGAAAAGCCGCGCGCCCGCCAACAAACCCAAAAGCGCTCCGAGCGGCGTATCGCCGGCGACGGCCACGCGGCCGGCCCCCTCCCCCGCGACGTAGGAGGCGAGCTCCGCTTCCTCGGCCGCACCCGTGACGACGACGGCCCCGCCCAAACCCTTCCCCAACTCAGCCGCCAAGCTCCGGTAATGCCGCGGGGACCAATTGAGCGACGAGCCGCCGCTCCCCGGGTGCACCACGACGTAACCTTCGCCCCCCACGCCCCGACGCGCGAGCAACGCCCTCGCCGCCGCGCGGTCCTCGCCGGTCACCTCGAGCCTCGGCGCCGGCACCTCGGCCGGAACCGTAAGCCCCAACCCCTCCAAATATTTTAAATTATACTCTATCTCGTGACGCGTCGAGGGCGAGCGATGAAGCAAGACTCGCCGGTTGTAGAGGATCGAGTAAGCGCGGTAGCCGTTGCCGACGCGGACGCCGACGCCCGCGCACCAAACGACCAGCGTATCGACGAAGTCGGGGTGAACGACGACCGCGGCGTCGAAGCCGGCGGCCCGCACGGCCGCCGTCGCCCTGCGGAAGCCGCGCCAGCTCTTCTCGCTCGAGGCGATAAAGGTCTCGACGGCGCGACACCGCTCGAGCAGCGGCGCGACCGCGGGCCTCGCCATCGCCCCGAGCCGCACCTCCGGCCAAGCCGCTCTCAGCTCCTCGAGCAGCGGCAGCGTCAAAACCCAATCGCCGAGGCGGTCGTTGCGCGCGATTAAGACGCTACGTATCTCTCTCGCCGCCTTTCACGTGCCCCGCGAGGAGGGGAGCGGAAAGCCCCCACAAGATGACGAAGACGACCAACATAGCCGGGTCCGATACGACGTCGCCGACGAGGCCGCTGACGAGGACCGCGGCCGTCGCGGCCAAGAGGCCAAGGCCGAGCGCGCGCACCCGCGTATCCCCGCCTTCCGCGCGGAACGCGGCCCACGCCGTCCGCGTCGACGCGACCACGATCCACACGGCCGCGGCCACGGCGAGGAGGCCGCTCTCGATGGCCAGCCGCAAGTAATCGTTATGCCACCCGATCACGCCGGCCACGGGCGAATAAAATCGCGTCTGATACGGAAACACGACCTTTATCGTCTGCGGCCCGAAGCCCGTCAACGGCCTGTCGAAGACCACCGCCAGCCCTCCCTTCCAAAGAATGTCGCGATAGTTCTCGAACGCCGGGTCACCCAACGAAAAGCGGCCCGAGGCGACGCCCGCGGGCAAAAGCCAAACCGCGATAGCGGCCGCGGCCGCGACCAGCAGAAGTACGCCCCATATGCGCCGCTCCCTCAGCGCGCCGATCAAGCCCACGCCGCCGGCCAGCGCGAGCCACTGCCCCCGGCAAAAAGTCAGGATTAGCGCGCCGAACGGCAACAGCGCCGCGGCGCCGAACCAAGCGCGCCGCCGGCCCGACGAAAACGCCGCCGCGGCCAAAATCAGGCACAGCGCCACCGCGAGGATCTCCGCGAAGGTCGTATAGCCCCCGGTCCGCGAGGCCACGCGCTCCACGTCGCCGAGCGCGAAGTCGACGAAACCCACGACCGCGGCGACGACCGTCGCGGCCAGAAAAATATAAATGCCCGCCAGGCGGCGAGCGCGCGAGACCGGCATATGGGCAAGGGGATAGTAGGCCAAAAGGAGCCCCGATTTTTCCAGGCCTTTCCAGCTGAGTACTGGCTCGAGCGAAGTCAACGTCGACAGGATGCGAACGACGAGGAAAGCCGCGATCGGAAGGTCGAGCGGCAGTAAGCGGAGGCGCCGCCAACCGTTCTTCGCGACGTAGACGCAGAACAACGCCGCGACGATCAGGAGGCCGAAATAAGCCATCGACGTCGCGAACAGCGGCGCCGGCGCAAGCGCTATTACGCCGACGAAAAACAAATCCTCGAGGCGCTTATTCGAAGAAGGCTGCCGGTCCGTTTCGACGCCCGACATAATATTATTTAATTACAGCTACTTTGCCGAACCGCTTCGCGCCGTGCCGGTCCTCGCTCACGAAGAGGTAAACGCCGGAGGCCGCGGGGTTCCCGCCGGCCGTAATCAGCGGCCACTCCGCGAGGCCAGACTCGTCAACCACCGTCGCCCATACCTCCGCGCCGCCGAGGTCGTAAAGTACGAGCGAGCTGCCCGGGGCGACGCCGGCGAAGCGGATGTGGCCGTGGCCTTTCGACGGCTTGGCCGGGTTGGGGTAGGCGACAACCTCCGACGGCGGCAGCGGCCCCGCCCGCGTCCCCGCGAGCGAGGCCGCCGCGGCGAGGTTTACGCGCGTCACGTCCGCGCCGAACGCCGGCGTGAGATGTTTCGGTAAATCCTCCGTAGTATGATACCACGGGTAAAACTCCTTGCCGGCGTACTCTATGGACAGGAGCGCCGGGTACCCGTAATCCCAAAACGACTCGTGGTCGCTGCCGCCCCGGCCTCCGGTCATCGGCCGCACGACGCAGGCCGGCACGTACAGTCGCGCCGCCTCGCGATACGACGACAGAAGCTCACGCGAAAATTCATTGTAATGGACCCGAACGTCGTGCACGGGTTCGTCGAGGTAAGATATCATATCCATATTAAATACGCCGCGTATATCCGCGCCGGCTTCGTACTCCTCGCGGGCGTAAGCGCGGGAGCCTATAAGGCCCTCCTCCTCGCCGGAGAAGGCGACGAACTTGAGGGTACGGTCGAAGCGGAAGTCGGCTAGCGCCGTCGCGGCCTCGAGCAGGGCCGCGGTCCCGGAGGCGTTATCTTCGGCGCCCGGCGCACGGTTCCACGGGTCTTGGGAGATGGAGTCGTAGTGGCCGCAAAGCACGTACGTTTCGTCGCCGCGGCCGCCGCCTCTCTTCGTGGCCTCGACGTTATCCCACATTATGGGGTCGCGGTTAATCATCTTTACCGCTTCCCAACTCTCGCCGCCGTCGGTGGTATGGATAATCGCGGCGGGGCCGCCGACGACCCAAGCTTCCTCCCTGCCGACGATCGATATGCCCGTGTAAGTATAGTAATCGCCGAAGGGGGTGCGCTGCCGCGTCCAGTTCGCGCCGCCGTCGTCGGTCCGATAAACCTTGCCGCTCGAGCCCGCGGCCCAACCGCGCTTGTCGTCCGCGAACGCGACCTCGGTGAAAAAAGGCCAGGCCGGGAAATAACCGGACACCCGCCGCCACGTTTCGCCCGCGTCCTCCGAGTAGAGGATGGTCCCCTCGTTGCCGACTATCGCCGCGTGGGTCGCGTCGGCGAACGCCATACGCCGCATGCCGAAGCCCTCGGTCTGCGGCACGTTTTTCACCTTCCACGTAGCGCCGCCGTCGTAGGAGCGCATCACCAAGCCCTCCATACCGAGGGCCCACCACTTAGCGGCCGTCTGCGCGTACACGCCGAGGATTAACTTCTTCGTCGGCGTCGCAACCTTGCGCCACGTCGCGCCGCCGTCCGCGGTCCGGTAAACGGCGCCGCGGTCGCCCGCGGCCACGCCCCGCGCCGTGCCAAAAAAATAGACGTCGCGCAAATAATCGCTCGGGTCTTCCAGCTCGAGCTGTTTCCAAGTCCGGCCGCCGTCGTCCGTGCGCGCGAGAAAACCCAACCCACCCACGACGAAGCCCACGTCGTCGGTCACGAAGCAGCCGTGGTCCAAGCGGCCCTCCGACTTATAGGCCTTCCACGTCCGGCCCCGGTCGTCGCTCCGCCAAACGTAGCCCCAAGTAGACAGCACCCACCCCAACCGGCCGCCGGCGCGAAAGACCGAGTCGGCGAAGTAATCGTTTTCGTTAGGTTGGTAGACGTAGGGGCGCCGGCTGGTCTCGTAGCCCAGATTGCGGAAATGTTCTTCGATATAGGCCGCGGCCTTTTCGATCTCCTCCGCGTAGGAGTAGCGCGTCTTGATCGCCGCGAGCTTCTCTATGTGCTCGAAATAGCGGTCGGCGCGGACGCGCGCGACCATTTGGCCAACGAGCGGGTCGTAGGAGATTCGCGGGTACGTAACGTCGCGCGGCGCCTTCAGCGGCTCTACGCCGACCCGTTTGAGCTCGGCGCCCAACGTCGCGAGCCGCTCGACCGCGGCCGCCTCCCCGCTTACGACGTACGTCCCGCCGAGTTGGGCCAGGACCGCGACGCCCGCTACCTCGGGCAACTTTTCGCCCGGGCGCGGCCAGGCCAGATACACCGGCCCGGGCGGCACGCCCAGGTCCACGTACGCGTAACCGTCGAGCAGGCCGAGGCTGTCGGGGAACGTGAGCACGAGCGCGAAAGAGGGCCTCGCCTCCACTACCGGGACGCCTCGCGCGAGCAGCTCGTAAGCCTGGGCCGGCCTTTCCAACGTCACCGCCGCCAGCGTACGCTCGGCCCCGGCGGCCGAAGCGGCAACGACGGCGAGCGTTATGAGAATCAATACGTCGCGCATATCGCCGCTTCCTATCGCAACTGGACGCGCCCTCGCCCCGTGAAACGCTCGAGGGACCGGATCAACTGGCGCGTCGGCTTACAACTGAACTCGGCGCGGGCGCGGATGACGACCTCGCGGCCGTCGCGGCGCACGTGGAAGTAGACGGGGCACCGGCCCGCGTTGCGCCCTATTATCTTCTCCATATCCGCGAGCAGCTCCGCGTCCGCGTTCTCCGGCAGCATTATGTGGACTTCCCGCGCGAACCGATACTCGGCGTCCTCGAGAGAGGTAACGTCGTCGGCGATAAGCTTATACGTTCCCTCGTCGTACTTGACGCGCCCCTGAACCAGGACCGGCCTGTCTACGAATATGACGAACTCGGCTTTCGCGTAGCAGTCCGCGAACGCCACTACCTCGAGGGCGCCGTCGTCCTCGAGCGTGAAGAACGCCATCTCGCGACCCTTCTTGTCGGCGATGGTTTTAATTCGCCCCACCATTCCGCCGACCCTCGCCGCCGGGGCCGCGCGGCCGGCCAAAATATCGCCCACCGTGACGGCGTCCTGTTTGGCCAATATGTCGCGGTAGCGGTCGAGCGGGTGGCCGGAGATGCTGATGCCGAGGAGCTCCTTCTCGTAACGCAGAAGCTCGAGGTGGTGCCACTCGTACCCGTCGCTTTCGACCTTTTCCGGCTCTTCCCCACCGGCCCACGAGCCGAGAAGGCTCCCTTGCCCCGCCACGCGGTCGCGGCTCAACCTCTTACCCACCTCCAACGCCGCGTCCACCTCCTCGTACAGCGACGCCCGGCCCCTCCCGAAGGAGTCGAACGCGCCCACCTTGATAAGGGACTCGATTACGGCGCGGTTGACGGCTCGGAGGTCGACCCGGCTGCAGAAGTCGGTCAGGCTCGTGAACGGCCCGCCGCGCTGGCGCGCGGCGACGATTTCGTCGATCGCGGCGCGGCCCACGTTCTTTATGGCCCCCATCCCCATCCTGATGCGTCTCTCGTCCTCGACCCAAAAGTTATACCAGGAGACGTTGATTTCGGGCGGCAGGATCTCGATGCCCATTTGCCGCGCGCTCCTGACGTATTGGACTATTTTGTCGGGGTTACCCTGCTCGGAGGTCAAGAGGGCGGCCATAAACTCGGGAGGGTAGTTGGCCTTGAGGTAAGCCGTCTGGTAGGAGAGGACGGCGTAGGCCGTGGCGTGAGCTTTATTGAAGCCGTACTCGGCGAAGGGCGCCACGACGTCGAAGATCGCCTCCGCCTCCTTCCGGGCGTAACCGCGCCCCTCCGCGCCCGCGACGAAAGATTCGCGCTGCGCCTTCATCTCGCGCCGCTTCTTTTTGCCCATGGCGCGGCGGAGGATGTCCGCCTGGCCCAGCGAGTAGCCGGCGACCTCGCTCGCGATCTTCATCACGTGTTCCTGGTAGAGTATGGCGCCGTAGGCGTCGGCGAGGATGGGCTCGAGCGAGGGGTGGATTAGGGGCGCCGCAGCCCGGCCGTGCTTCCGGTTTATGAATTGCTCCGTGGCGCCGGAGCCCATCGGCCCCGGCCTGAAAAGCGCGAGGATGGGGATCAACTCTTTGAAATTTCGGGGCGCGACGCGGCGACACAGGTCGCGCATACCCTCGGACTCGAGCTGGAATACGCCGTCCGTATCGGCCTGGCAAATAAGGTCGTAAGTGGCGTCGTCGTCGTACGGGATGCGCTCGACGTCGAGGTCCGCGCCGCGGCGTCTTCGGACGGCGCAGACGGCGTCCTCTATGACCGTCAGCGTCTTGAGGCCGAGGACGTCGACCTTGAGCAGGCCTATGGCCTCGACCGCGTTCATGTCGAATTGGGTCGTAACTTCGTTCTTACGGCCGCGGTACAGGCCCGCATAGTTCGTAAGTTCGTCCGGCGCGATCACGACGCCCGCGGCGTGCACCGACGGGTGCCGCGTCAGACCCTCGAGCTGAAGGGCCAGGTCGATGCACTCGCGAACGCGGGGATTGTCCTCGTACTCGCGCTTCAGGACCGGGTTCTCGTTCAAGGAATCCGCGAGGGGGGCCATGGGGTTGATCTCTTTTGAAATCATATCGGCTTCCGAGAACGGAATCTGAAGTACCCGGCCGACGTCTTTAACGGCCGCGCGGGCGGCCATAGTCCCGAAAGTTATTATCTGCGCGACGCTCTCCTGGCCGTATTTCTCGGTTATATAGGCCACGACCTCGTCCCGGCGCCGGTCGCCGAAGTCGATGTCGAAATCCGGCATGGAAATGCGCTCCGGGTTGAGGAACCTCTCGAAGACGAGGCCGTGCTCGATGGGGTCGACGCCGGTTATGCCCAACAGATAGGCCACGAGGGAGGACGCCGCGGAGCCCCGGCCCGGGCCGACCGTGATCCCCCGACTTTGAGCGAAACGGACGAGGTCCCACACGATGAGGTAGTAGGCCTCCATCCCCATCTGCGTGATGACGTCGAGCTCGAACTCGAGCCGCTCCCTTACGGCTTCGCCCGCCTCGGGGAAGCGGCGCCCGAGGCCGCCGTAGGCCAATTCGCGGAGGAACGCCGCGGGCGAAACGCCGTCCGGGACGTCGAAGCGCGGCAGGCGAACCTGGCCGAACTCCAGCTCCACGTTGCAGCGCGCGGCTACGTTGGCGGCCTCGCGCAGCGCCGCGGGAATCTCGGCGAAAAGGGCCGCCATCTCCTCGGGCGACTTTAAATACACCTGGTCCGTTTCGAAGCGCATCCGCCCCGGGTCGCTGAGGTTCTTCCCCGTCTGGATGCACAAGAGCACGTCGTGGGCGCGGGCGTCGCGGGCGTTCACGTAGTGGACGTCGTTGGTCGCGACGAGCTTCAAGTTGTGGCGGCCGGCCAGCTCGAAGAGGCCGCGGTTCACGCGGTGCTGCTCGGGCAGGCCGTGGTCCTGCAATTCGAGGAAGAAGTTCTCCCGCCCGAAGATATCCCCGTACTCGCCGACGACGCGGTCCGCCCGGGCCCAATCGCCCGCCAATATCGCCTGGCCCAGGTCGCTTTTAAGGCACGCGGAAAAAGCGATCAGGCCGCGGTGATACGCGCTCAAAAGTTCCCGGTCGACGCGGGGTTTGTAATAAAATCCCTCGAGGTAGCCCTTTGTCGATAGCTTCAGGAGGTTGCGATAACCCTCGTCGTTCTCGGCCAGGACGATGAGATGGCCGCCCGCCTCGCCGCGCGGGCCGGTTTTCTTTACGAACCTTCCCTCCGGCGCGACGTAGAGTTCGGCGCCGATGATCGGCTTCAACCCTTCGTCGCGCGCCGCCTTGTAAAATGGGACCGCGCCGAACAAGCCGCCGTGGTCCGTGAGCGCCACCGCGGACATGCCGAGCTCGCGCGCACGCTTCGCGAGCCCGCGGGGGCGGCACATACCGTCGAGGAAAGAATATTCGCTGTGGACGTGGAGGTGGGTAAATTCGGCCAAAATGAACACCCGAGGGTTATTATAACGAACGCGGGAGCAGGCCGCAAGTCCGGCAACGCGGCGCCGGGACTACGGCCTGGGAAGGACCTTTTCGTCCGAAGTCAGCCGTCGCGTGGCGCCGTCGAGGCCGGCGAGGAAGAGGTCCCCCGTTTGGCCGCGGCCCACGAGGTAGAAGACGGCGCGCGAACCTCGCGCGAAACGGAGAAGGCCGCCGCCTCGCAGCAAGACCTTGTATCGCTTACGCTCGAGGTCCACGGCGTAGATTACAGCCTCGCCCAAGACGCGCGACGTGCATTCCACGGCGAGATAACGGCCGTCGGGGGAGAGGGCCACGCGCGTGGCCGGCTCCTTGCCCCTTATCGACAACGACGGGCGGCTGCCGCCGCGCTCGCCCTCTATTACGTAGACCTCGTTCAGGACGTACTCGTGCGACTTCTCGTCGGCCTTTGGGGCCACGACGACGACTTTGTCGCCGGATGCGGCGGCCGGCGGCAACCACCCGAGCTCGTGAGCCTCCGGGCCCAAGAGGCGCGTCACGGCTCGCGACCGGAACTCGTAACGCGCCGCCGTCAACCCGCTCTCGAGTATCAAGGCCCCTTGGCCCGGGAAGCCGTAGACGGCCCGCGTCGGCAAGAGGTAGCGGGGCACGTCACTTTCGGGGTCTAAAAGGTACGCACCCGCGTCCATCCGAAAATCGGCGCGGGGCCGCGGCTGCCCGGCCGCTTCCGCCGACGCCGCGGCCGCCTCCGGGAGAGGGGTCTCGGTAGGCTCGACCAAGAACGCGAGCTGGCCGTCAGGTCCGAAGGTCAGGTCGCGGAAGCGCGCGCCGCACCGCCAAGCCGACGTCTTCACCCGGCCCGTTTCGTCCGGCCCGGTCTCGCAAGCGACGCCGCCGGTAAAAGCGGCGACGACGCGGTCCTTAGCCGTGGCCAACTCGCGCTCGTACAGGGAATTGTCGCGGCCGTAGTAGAGGAGGCGACCGTCGGGCGAAAGGGTTACCTCGCTCTGAGGGTCGCACCTGAGGCCGAGCTCTTTAACGCCTTCCGAGGCGGAAACGGCGAGAACCTCGGCGCCGGTCCCCACGGCCCGGGCACCGTAGACGGTGTCGGCCAAATCCTCTTGCGTCGCCGCAGGCCACACAACCTCCCCCGGCCTGCACGAGGCGACGAGGAAGGCCGTCGCAACGGAAATTAAGGGCACGAGTCGCGCGGGCCCGAAACGGGATTTAAGCATATTAAAATTTTAACATAAAAGGACAACGGGGCAAGAAAAACGAGGGACGCGCCGGTGCGCTAAGACTAAAAAACCGGGCCGGTCTGAAGACCGGCCCCTACATTCATTCGATTACGACGCGGGCGAATTTACGTTTACCAACCTTAATAACGAAAGAGTCGCTTTCCGCAAACGTTAAAGGGACATCTCCTTCGCCTTCCTCCAGCCTCCGGCCATCTATTTCCACCGCGCCCTGCTTAACTAGCCTTCTCGCCTCGCTCTTAGATTTAACCAAACCCGACTTCGACATTATCTCCACGGGAGTACCTTTAAGACGTTCACGTTTAAAATTAAAATGAAAAACGGGCATATCCGCCGGCGCGAGGCGCTCTTTGTGCACGCGCTCGAAGCGTTCCTCCGCGCCTTGAGCCGCGGCGGCGTCGTGGTACGTCTCGACGACGCGGCGCGCGAGTTCCATCTTCGCCTCTTTGGGGTGGACGCGGCCGCGAGCGATCTCGGCCTTTAGCGTCGCGACCTCCTCGGCCGTCCTGAGGCGAAGGACCTCGAGATAATCCAACATAAGCTCGTCCGAAACGGACATCAATTTGCCGTAGATCTCCTCGGGCGCCTCGGCCACGCCGACGTAGTTGCCGAAGGACTTGGACATCTTCTGGACGCCGTCCGTGCCCACCAACAAGGGCGTTATGACGGCGACCTCCGGCTCCTGGCCGAACTCGCGCTGGATGTCGCGCACGACCATCAGGTTGAACTTCTGGTCGGAGCCGCCCAACTCCACGTCGGCCTCGAGCGCCACCGAGTCGTAGGCCTGCGCGAGCGGGTAAAGTAACTCGTGGAGGCTGATGGGCAACCCCTCGGCGAGGCGTTTGGCGAAGTCGTCGCGTTCTATCATCCGGGCGACGGTATATTTGGCCGCGAGGCGGATGACGTCCGCGAAGGCCATCGGCTCGAGCCAACGGCTGTTGTAATCTACCGTCGTCTTCTTCTCGTCCAATATCTTGAAGGCCTGCTCGCAATAGGTCTCGGCGTTGGCGCGGATCTCCTCGGGCGACAACGGCGGCCTCGTCTTCGACCAGCCCGACGGGTCGCCGATGCGGGAGGTGAAGTCGCCCACGAGGAAGACGACCTCGTGGCCGAGCTTCTGGAAGTCCCGGAGCTTACCCAAGACGACCGTGTGGCCGAGGTGGATGTCGGGCGCGGTGGGGTCCAGGCCGAGCTTTACGCGAAGCGGCCGCGCCTCCGCGAGCGACGCGCGGAGCTTGGCCCGCATGTCGTCCTCGGTAACGACCTCGAGCGCCCCCTCGCGTATGAGCGCCAGCTGGCGTTCGACTTCGCCTTCCATCTTGGCCTCGGCCCGCGTCGTCATCCCTTTTTTACCTATCTCGTTTTGGCGTTCGACGGATATAAAAAAGGCATAGGACCTTCAAACGCCCTATGCCCCACCGCCCGGCGGCGAGGCTCTTACTGGTCGTAATACATAGCCTTTATGCGACCCCACGCGTTGCCCTCGGTAGTGGCGGCGGGGCGTTCGCGCGGGCTGTTGATGTTCTGAGGTTGGGGTTTGGGGCGCTCGCGGAAGTCCGTCGAGTTGTCGCCCGTGTCGTAGGAGTTGCCGTTAACCTCGTTGTGCGTGGGGCCGGACTTACGCTCCAGGCTATGCCCCTGGGCCACCGGCTCGTGAGGCGTGCCCTCGAAGAAACGCCAAGGCGCCAGGCCCCACCCGACCGCGTCCCGTACTGCGCCGTTCGGCCGGAGGAGCATGACGCCGCCTCTGCCCTTCGCGTACTCCATCGAGAGCTGGCAGTAGAAGTCGGGTTTATAAGACGAACTCGACCAGGCTCCGCGGTCTTTCTCCCGCCCGATAAGATAGAAACCGTAACCGGGGATGACGACCTTTTCTTTATCTCTCGATAAGGTAACGGTCTCGGGGCCGTCCTTAGCGGCGATACTTATGCGCCAACCGCTAAGGTCGACGTTGTCCTCGCTGGCGTTATAGAGTTCGATAAAGGGTAACGCGCCGGCGCCCGGGGCGTACAAAACCTCGGCCAGGAAAACTTTGTCCCCGGCGCCTTCCGCGGCCCAACTCGCCCCGGCTAACATCGCGCACAACGCTAAGTATCGAGCCTTTCGCACGCCGGTTTACACCTCTCCTATACCATTATGGCAGAAAGGCTATTTTTTGTCAAGCGAAAACGGACCCTTCCAGGATTCTTATGCGAAAGCGGCGTTACACGGTACTTGCGGCGAATCGTAAAAATAGAAAATTAGACGCCCCATATTATAAGTAACTAAACCTAAGCGTCCGTTTCGAATTTTTTCCGCGGGAGGCCGCTCTCTCGCGTCTTCGCTTCCCCCCGGCGGCTATCCCGACCGGCGCCGTCTCGCGCGTCCCCTTTTGCTATATTTATAGATACGCGTCTCCCGCGTTTCCATAACCGCGCGGCAGACTTCCGGCGGCCCTCCGGCTTCCAACGGCTCAGCTCGACGTAGGTATCGCCCGAGCGTCGAGCTAATGGTACTCGGTCCCCTCGCAATTCGGGCACGGCGGCAGCACGTCGTCCGCGTCGTTGAGGCGGACGAGCTGGTCGCAGGTCCCGCATACGTACAAACCCGGCCCCGGTTGTTCGCCGGTCTTGGGCATTTGGGTCACCCCTTTCCGCAACCTGGACCTAGCTACGTAATATAAAATAGACGAATTATACTAACTCACCTCGTGCCGATTGTCAAAAATATTTTGCCGCTAAGCCGAGCCGCGCCGACGGTAAAAGAGATGGGCCCGCCTCTATTATCCGTTATCCGGCCGGGGGTGAGGCCGAGGGCCGGGAAATCGAAATTTTCTATAAATATACCCGGCCCCCTCCGACGCCGACGACGCTCGTGCCGGACGGCTCCGCGACCAGCCCCGTTAACCGCGAAGGCAAGCAAACGGGCCGCGCCGTAAACCTTGCCCGCGCGTCTTGGTTTATGGTATATTCCCAATTAAAAGGGAGAAAACGATGGCCAAGTTCGACCCCAAAAAAATCGCCGTAACGTTCGACGACATCCTCCTCAAGCCGCGCTACAGCGCCGTCCTCCCCGCCGACGTCGACGTCCGCACGCGGTTCACGCGCCACATCGAACTCAACGTCCCCATAGCTTCCGCGGCGATGGATACGGTGACCGAGGCCGGGCTCGCCATCGCGCTCGCGCAGGAGGGCGGCATCGGCGTCGTCCACCGCAACATGTCGGCCGAGGCGCAGGCCGCGGAGGTCAACAAGGTCAAGCGGTACGTATCCGGCATGATCGTGGACCCCTATACGGTTGCGCCGGAGGCCCCGGTCGCCGACGCGCTCGCCATCATGGCCAACTACAAGGTCTCGGGCGTCCCGGTCGTGGACGAGGAGGGCGTCCTCGTCGGCATCATCACCAACCGCGACCTCCGCTTCGAGAAGCGGCGCGACATCCCCGTCGGCGAGTTAATGACGCGCGAGGCGCTCGTAACCGCGCCGGTGGGGACTTCGCTCGAGCGGGCCAAGGAGTTGCTCCACAAGCACCGCATCGAGAAGCTCCCCATCGTCGACGCGGGCGGCCGGCTCAAAGGTCTGATAACCGTCAAGGACATCGTGAAGGCCCTCGAGTATCCGAACGCCGCCAAGGACGAGACGGGGCGGCTGCGCGTGGCCGCGGCGGTGGGCGTCGGCGAGCGCCGCCTCGAGCGCGTAGAAATGCTCCTGGAAAACGGGTGCGACGTCGTCGTCGTCGATACGGCCCACGGCCACACGACGGGCGTCATCGACACGGTAAAGTTGATCAAACGTAAGTTCAAAAAGGTCGAGGTCGTCGCGGGCAACGTGGCCACCGCGGAGGGGGCGGCGGCGCTAGTCGCGGCGGGCGCGGACGGCGTCAAGGTGGGCATAGGCCCGAGCGCCATCTGCACGACGCGCGTCGTCGCGGGCGCGGGCGTCCCCCAGGCCGGCGCGATAATGGAGGTCGCGCCCGTATGCCACAAAGATAAAGTTCCCCTCGTCGCCGACGGCGGCATAAAATATTCGGGCGACATAACGAAAGCCGTCGCCGCGGGCGCCTCAGCGGTGATGATCGGCTCGCTCTTCGCCGGCACCGAGGAGAGCCCGGGCGAGCTCATTCTCTACGAGGGGCGCTCGTACAAATCCTATCGCGGCATGGGCAGTATGGGCGCGTTGGGCGGCTCGAGCCTGTCCCGCGACCGCTACGGCCAGCCGGAAGAGGCCGAGGCGGCCAAGCTCGTACCCGAGGGGATCGAGGGCCGCGTTCCCTACCGCGGGCCGCTCTCGCAAGTGGTCTACCAGCTCGTCGGCGGCCTGCGCGCCGGCATGGGTTACTGCGGCGCCAAAGACATCAAGACGCTCTGGCGGACCGCGGAGTTCGTCCGCGTAACGGCCGCCGGCCTCGCCGAGAGCCACCCCCACGACATCCAGATAACGAAAGAAGCCCCCAACTACGGCGTACGCACGCCGTGGGATAAGAAATAAGGGCCCGGGAGGTCGGCCGTTTCTCCGACAATCGTGTCCCCCGCCCGCACGCTCGGCACCTCGAACGCCGCCGGGATTAATATATACGTAAACGCGCCCGGCGCCGACAGCGACCGACGTTCGAAATGAAGGATAAAGCTAAAATCTTCGCGATCGTGTGCGGCGCTCTTAGCGCCGCCGTACCGTTCGCGGCATATCTGATATCGCTGCCGCCGACCATCACCTTCGAGGACTCGGGGCAGATAACCACGGCCGCGGCGACGCTCGGCGTCTCGCACCCCTCGGGGTATCCGCTCGAGTCGCACTTAGGCCAACTTTTCACGCTGGTACCTCTCGGCCGTATCGCCTGGCGCGTGAACCTGGCGTCGGCCGGGGCCGCGGCGGCTTGTTGCTTCTTATTGTACTTACTACTGCGCCAACTATTTTTAGAACTCGACGCGAGGGCGCGAACGGCCGCGGCGGCCTCCGCGGCGGCCGCGGCCGCGGCCTTCGGCCTGAGCCGCACCTTCTGGAGCCAGGCGGTCGTCACCGAAGCGTACGCCGTGAACGCGCTCGGGCTGGCGGCGGTGCTGTACGCCGCGTTCAACTTCGCCCGGAGGCGCGACGCGCGGTGGGGCTATCTGGCCGCCTTCGTCGGCGGCTTGGCCCTCGGCGCGCATACCTCCTCCGCCATAGTCTCGATACCCGTCGTGGTGTACCTAATCTGGCGGTTCCGAAAGGTCCCGGCCTTCAGCGGGGCCTTCGCCGCGCTCGCGTTCGCTTTGTTCGGCGCCGCGATTTACCTCTACCTCCCGGTACGCGCGGCGCAAGCGCCGGCGATCAACTGGGGCGACCCGCGTACGCTCGCGCGCGCCTACGCGCACATCACGCGTCGGATATACGGCGGCCCGGAACCGGTACGCCTCATGTTCCTGCCTCATCAATTACTCGAGCTGGGGAAATTCCTGTGGTGGGAGTTCACGCCGCCGGGGGTCGTAGGCGTGGCGGCCGGCATATTCATGGCCTTGAAACGTCGGGCCGCGCCGTGGGGTTTTTTATTTTTCCTCCTATTGCTCACCGGGCCGCTCGCCACCGTTGCGCTGGTACTGCTTCTGCAGGCGCACCAGATCCCGGGGATTCAGGTATGGGTTATTCCTTTCTTTCTGTGCTCGGCGCTATTTTTGGGCCTGGCCCTTTTCGAGTTGGCAAGACGACGTCGCGCGTGGGCCCGCGGCGCGGGATACGCGGCCGTCGCGGCGGCGGTGATTCTGCCGCTGGCGTTAAATTTCTATTGGAACGATTACCACAACTTCTATTTCGCCAAAGATTACGGCGACAACTTTCTGCGCACGATCGCGTACCGCGGCCTTAACATAATGTTCGAACGCGGCTCCCTCGGGACCTTTGAGACCGCGTACCTGAAGAAGGTGGAGGGGTATAGGCCGGACCACGTCTTCGTAGATGCGACGGGGAGCGTGTACCGCGAGTACGAGCGTTTCGCCGCCGGCCGGCTTGACGCGCGGGACCCCGTCGCGGCGGGCGCGTGGGAACGCGCGTTCGAGCAAGGCATCCTAAACTCCCCGGAACGTCGCGAAACCTATTACAGCATCTATCGGGAAGAAGTCGCGGCCTACGGCTTCGCGCTCGAGCCGGCGGGCATGTTATACCGCGTGACGCGGCCGCCGTCGAAGCAGCGCCCGGTATCGCCGGTTTGGCGCCGTTACCGGATGAGGGGGGTTGCGGAAGTCGAGGCCAACCCTACCGCGCGCCGTTACGTGGCCGAAGAGTGGGTCCGCGACGCCGTCTGTAAATACAGGACGATGCTGGCGAGGGAATATTTCCTCGCCGGGGAGGAGGACCGGGCCCTCGCCACGCTGGAAGCCGTGGCCCCCGTGGCGCGCGACATGACGGAATCGCTGCTCGAGCTGGCGAACATATACGTCGCCAACGGCTACTTTGAAAAAGCCTTGTTCTTCTACGACCAAGCGTTGGAAGCTTTTCCGCGCAAAGGCATAGGAGACAACGCCTTCAGGCTCCATTACGCCCAAATTCTCGCGAACAAAGGGGTCGCCCATTTATATTCGGGCGACGTGGACGCCGCGGAGGCCGCGCTGCAGGAATCGTTGGAGGTCTACCCCGAACAACGCGACGTCCGGGAAATGGCTCGCCGCGAAAACCTCGAGCGGGCTGCCGAGCATTTGAGCGGCGGCCGGGAATGATAATTTAATCTCATCGCCGAGCCGCCGGGCCGTCGCCGCGGCCATATTTCGGGCGGCCCCCGCACGGGCAACGCCCTCGGCGGGAAATACGAGCACCGGCAACCCGGGCCGTTACGCGTAAGACGCGAGTGATGACGACGACGACCGAAAATAAAAAGCTCCCGCTGGCCGTGGCGCTGGCCGTGGGGGCGCTCGGGCCCGTCATCTGGCTGGCGACCGTGATCCCGGGGGAGGGGCTAAACCTCCCCTCGGACGACGCGTGGATCCATCAGGTCTTCGCCCGAAACCTGGCCCGGGAGGGACGCTACGAGTACAACCCCGGCGAAAGGTCTACGGGCGTCACGGCGCCTTTGTGGACCATGGTCCTGAGCGAGACGCACTTCCTCGGCCTTCCGCCGCGGGCGGCGGCGGTAACCCTTACCGTCGGCAGCCACGTATTGTGGGTGGGGGCAGTATATTGGCTCGTCCTCGGTATCTGGCCCGGCCGCCCCCGGTGGTGGGCGACCTTGGCCGCTTGTATCTTCGCCCTCTTCGGGCCGGTGACGTGGTTTTCGGTATCCGGGATGGAGACGTCGCTGTTTTTCGCGATGGCGACGCTGGCCGCGGCGGCCTTCGGCCGGGGCCGCCACGCCCTAGCCGGCTTTGCCGCGGCGGCAGCCGTCCCGTTGCGGCCGGAGGGGGCCTTGCTCGTAGCCATGCTGTTCGCGTGGTGGGTTATCACGCTCATACGCGAGAGAAGGCGGGCGAACGCCGGCGAGGTCGTCGGGTACGTCGCGATGCCGCTCTTGTTCAACGCACCGTTCGTCATCCAAAATTGGCTAGTTTCGGGGGTCCCGTTCCCCACAACCTATTTCGGCCGCCACTGGCTTTACCTGGGCACGGTGAGCCCCGATACGCGCATCGTATGGTCCGGCCCGCTGATCTTAGCCTTCTATTGGTACCGCTACATCTACGTATGGATGCTCGGGCAAAACGATTTATCCAACGCCATGAAAATACTTTCGGACCCCACGGTACTCAGTCAAATCGGCCTATGGGCCGCCGTCATCCAACTCGTACGCCGCCGGCTGAACGCGGGGTTCGCCTTCTTCATAATCTGGGTGGTCCTCCACAACGTATTTTACGGCCTCATCCTACCCAACTTCGGTACCGCCGGCCGGTACGAGGGGTGCAACTTCGCGTTGTTCGCGATAGCAATAGTTTTCGGCGCTCACCTCATCCTCACCTGGGTTAAAGAGAGCCCTTTTAAAATAATCCCTTACGTATTCTTAGCCGCGGCTCTCGTCTCCGCGGCCGGTTCGTACGTCCACTGGCGGATGATGTACTCCGACAACGTACACCACATAACGACGGTCCACGAGGCGGCGGGCAAATGGGTCGCGCGAAACCTACCGGCCGACGCGCGCGTCGCCGCCTTCGATATCGGCGTATTCGGTTATTATGCCGGCCGTTACACGATCGACGTCGGCGGCTTGCTCGACCGCGACGCCGACAAATACCTACGCACGAAGACCATGAGCCGGTACCTCAAAAAGAAGGATGCCGATTACGTCGTTATGATGGAGATAAATTCGCCCGACATAATTCCTCTGCCCGAACGGCTGGGCTTTTACCGCGACGAGGGCAAAGTCTTCCAATTGGAATTCTTAAAATCCTGGAACCTTAACCCCGGTCGCAGACGGTGGATCAACGTAACGGCGATAGCCTATCCGAGGTTGAGCATTTACAAAATCCACTTCCTCGGCGGCTAAACTTTTCGGGGCGGCATGGCGTCCAATACAAGCGGCAGGGAAACGACGAAAAAAGTCGTGGACGCGGAAGTAGTCGGGCGGGCCTGCGGCGGCGACGGCGACGCGTTCGCCATTATTGTGGAAACCTACCGCGGCCGCCTCTTCGGCTTAGCCTTGGGGATCGTCAGAAACAGAGCGGCGGCGGAAGACGTAGTGCAAGAGGCTTTTATTAAAGCCTATAAAAACCTGAAGCGATTTCGAGGCGATTCCAGCATATACACCTGGCTGTACCGCATCGCCGTGAATACGGCGCACAATCACTTGCGGCGCGAACGGCGCGGCGGCAAAGTCGACCTGGAGGAGGTGGCGCCGGTCATAGCCGCCAACGATCCCAACCCCGCGGCTCGAGCGGCCAATTCCGAGCTGGGGGAAGCCATCGACGGCGCCATCCAACGGCTGCCGCGCCGTCAACGGGAGGTATTCCTGCTCCATTATTTCGAGCGTATGACCCACCGCGAAATCGCGGACGTCTTGGGCATAACCGAGGGGGCGGTGAAAGCCAATTTCTTCCACGCGATACAAAAACTAAAAGGGGCCTTAAAAGCTTATGTTACATAAGGTGGGCTCAGCATAATGGGAAACGACGAGAAAAAAAGAGCTTGCCGTAAATGGCAAATACTGGTCGGCGAACGGGCGCTGGGGACCATAAGCGAGCGCGACCGCGCGCCCCTCGAGCGCCACCTCGCCGGCTGCCGCCGGTGCCGGCAGGCTCTCGCGGAGACGGAAAGAATGTACCGGCTGATGGAGGGTTTTGAACTCGCGAAGGCCGGGCCGTTCTTCGCCGCGAGGGTGGAGCGGGCCCTAAGGGACGAGGCCGCGGCCGGCAAACGCGAAAGGGCGCCCTTCCCGTTGTGGCGTTGGTTGCGGGCGCCGGCGTTCGCGCCCGTGGCCGCGGCCGTCTCGGCCGCGATCATCGTCGGCGTGTTATATTTCAACGTATGGGCGCCGAGCGCTCCCAAGCCGGCCGAGGCCCCCGCGGCCCGTAAGGTCGCGCCGCCGCCGGAGGAGGAGGAGCTCGCCGCGCGCGAAGAGACGCGGGCGCCCCTACGTGAAGAACGGCGGGCGCGCGAGCCCGCACCGCCGTTGGCCGAGGCCGCGAGGCCGCCCGAGCCGACGCCGCTCCCGGGCGAAGTCCCGGCCGCCGGCCATATAGCAACGACGCCGAAAGTCGCGGAAGAGAGTGGCGTCTTCGCCGCCGACGTGCCGCCTTTGACCGGCGTCACGGGAGAAGTAGAAAAAAAGAAAAAGGCCGGGCGGCGGCCGGAACGCCCGGCCGTACGGCGCGGCGCCCGCGGCAGGACAACGGCCGCCGACAAAACGGCGGCGTTCCAGCGGCCAGCCGCCAGCGAATTGGAAGACGAAAAGGTGGCCGCGCCGCGGCCGGAACGCGCGACCGTCCGCCGCGACGCCCGCGGCAGGACAACGGCCGCCGACAAAATGGCGGCGTTCTACCGGCCGGCCCTCGGCGAATTGGAAGGCAAGAAGTTGACCGCGGCGGATGTGGAGGCTTGGATGGGCCCGCGCTTCGAGGCGGAGGTCGAACGGCTTACGGGCGACGACGCGGCCTTCGTCGATTACGTCACGCCCAACGGCTCGCTGATGGCCTACTTTTACGAGCTTCCCCTCGAAGAACAGAGGACGTTGTTAAGCCGCCTGCGGCGCGAAGCGGAGGCCGCGCCCGCGGCGGATATGTTGTTCTCCCATTAACGCGTCGGCGCGCGGGGGTACCGAGATGATGAAAAATGCTACGCGGTTGCTCACGACAACCTTTCTTATGGCCGCCCTTGGCGCGGGTTCGTCCTACGCCGACCAACCGCCCGGGAACGAACCGTCGGACCGCGACGCCGTACGAGCCGCCATAAACGAGATTAAACAAAAAAAGGTCGTCGACGTTTTGGAGCTCGAAGAGGAAGCGGAGGAAACCTTCCTCGGCGTCTACAATCGCTGGGAGGAAGTGCGTTGGCGTTACCGCGAGCGGCGCGCAGCGCTGATGGAGGAGCTGCACCTCGCGCTGACGGGCCGGGGGACGGGCCGCGCGGTCCCGGAAATACTCGACGACATCGACGACGTCGATGCCGAGAACCGCGGCTCCGAGGAACGCCTGCGGGCCGAGTTCAGGTCGTTGTTGTCCGACGAGCAGTACGCCAAACTCCTCCTCTTCGAACACAACTTCAACCTCAAGTTGCGACGCCTCGTCCAGGAGCGGCAGCGCAAGGCGGGGCCGGGGGGCACGGCACGGGAGCGCTGAACCCGGCCGGCTCGAAATAAAAGGCCCGGCTCCGCCCGGGCCTTTTCCGCACTCGCCTCAAGGGAAGCCCGGCGCCGCCCTAGCTTCGCTCGGCCTCCTCGACTAACATCACGGGGATACCGTCGCGGACGGGGTACTTCAGGCCGCACTTGCAGCAGATAATTTTCTCGTTCGCCTCGTCGTACTCTACTTCGCCCTTGCAATCCGGGCAGGCGAGAATTTCTAAAAGCTCTTTATCGACCATGGGCCATACTCCCACACGTTAATATTTGTGAATAAAACGGAGGCCGAGGCCGTAGCGCTGACTCCCCTCGTCTTCGTGGGTGCTACCTACCACGTAGAGGTCCCGCCTAAGCTCGTAGTCTACCTCGGCGGCGTGCTCGAGCTCGCGTGCGCCCGAAATCTCCTCCCGATACTTCCCAGTATAAGACACGAACAGGTCGTGGGTCAAGTGCTGCCCCACCGTAAACTCGGCGTACGGATTGGTCTCCCCGCGCGCGAAGACGTTGGCGTCGAACCGGAAGACGTCCACGCCCGTCTCCCGCCGGACCGCGCGCGCGACCTCGGCTTCGGCGTAATTGCGGACGTAGTCGCTGGAACCCTTGGAGGCGAGTTCGCTCGAGCTGAGGGCGTTATAGTCCTCCCAGGTAACGTCCAACGCGAGAACCTTCATTATTTCATCCTGGCTCAACCCGACCGGCACCCCCCCCTCCGCGTAGCTGAGCTGCAGTTCAGGCTGCCGGAGCGTCCCCGTAACGTCCACGTAGACGACGGCGTCGGCGTTTCCGGGCGTCACGGCGCGGATGACCCGCTTGGCCCGTAACGTGATAACGGGGTTCAAATCCTCGGTGCCCGTAAACGCGACGTCGGCCTTCTCGACCGTAAAATCGCGCTTGAGGAAATAATAGGTGCCACGGCGCGCGTGCAACTCGCCCGTATATACGGTCGCGGTGCCGGTTTTACGGAAGGTAACGTCCGCCTCGAACTCTATTTCCGCGTCTTTGTTTCTAAGCCACAAGTTTCCGGACGCCACCACGCGGACCTCGTAATCCAACCCCCCCGCCCCGGCGCCGGCGGCGCGCGGCGACTCCCCGCCGAAGTCGACGGTGATAAGGCCGCTCGTGAGTTTCACGTCCGCGGTCGCGCGAAGGCCGTCAACGGGCCCGGCGAGGCGCGCGCGGACGTCGCCCAAAACCTGGACGCCGCTTATCGCGCGGATGACGTAGTCCTCCACGTCAACCGCCACCTCGAGCTCTACCGGGCGGATACCCTCGAAGGCCACGTACCCCCAGACCTGGCCGCGCCCCTCGTCGAGCTTAAACTTGAGCGGCTTTTCCCGTCGTACCGTAACCCTTCCGCCCCCGGCCTCCGCTTCGCCCGAGAGCTGGGAGAAACTGGAGCGGAGCACGCGGGCGACCCCTTCCCCATCCGCTACCCCGACGCTGCCGGACACGAGAGGGTTTTCGTACGTTCCACGGAGCTCGAGCCGCCCCCGGACCTTACCTCCCGTTACCAATACTTCTTCCGTAAAGAAATTCGCCGCGCGGAGGTCCAGGTCGACGAAATCGACGGCGACGTCGATCTCGCCCGCCGCGGCAGACGCCTTCCTCACGCCCAAGTCCAGCGGCAACCTGCCGCTCACCACCACGTTCGGCAACGCGCTCTCGGAAAGTGAAAATTCGCGGACTTCTAAGAAGCGGCCGCGGTACGCGAAGTCGGCGCGGCCCTTGGCGAAATATACGCCGCGCGAGCGCAATTCGCTCAGGAGAAGGTTGCCGCGCACGACCGGCGAGGCCGCGGTTCCGGACGCAGTTATGACGCCGTCAACATATCCGCCTTCGACGAGGCCCGGCTCGAGCAGCGAGGCGAGCGCGTTCAATTTGAATTTTGAGAACCATAAGGTCGCGTCGATGGCCTCCTCCCCCTGGCCGCGGAAAAACGACAACGGCAAGTAAGCCGTAGCGCGGAGCGTCCCTCCCGCCACGCCCCCGACGACGGCGGGAATAATCACGCGGTCCTTCTCGTAAGAGGCTTCGCCGCGTACGTAATCGATAGGATGACCGTTTACGACGAGGTTGGAGGCCGCGAAGTTGGCGTAGAAAGAGGGGTCGCGCGTAGTCCCGGTTACTTCTAAGCGGAGGTGGTCGAGCGTTCCCCCCACGCTCGGCCCGGAGCCCCCGGGCCATATGCCGTCGAGCGGGAAACCGCGCGCCTCGGCGACCAAGTTTAAAACGCCGCCCGCGGGCGTGTAGCTTCCCCGCAAGGAGAAATCGCCGTCGCGGTACTTCAGAACGCCGCCTCCTATGACGTAACGGCCCTCCTCCAACGAAATCGTCATCGGCTCCGAAATGCCGACACGCGCGGCGCCCAATTTTAAATCAAGACGGCTCAACTCGCCGCGCGCGACGCTCTTGTCGTATTCGAGCTCGAAGTCGACGGTGTCGCCGTGCGTGCTCTCCACGTACCCGTCCCGAACCTTGTAAATGCCGTCCTCGACCTCGACGTCGCCGTATACCCGGGCGAGGGATAAAGGCCCGGCGTTTATGTCCCAGGCCATAATGCGAACGTCGCCCCGCTCGTCGGCGCCGTAGTTCTCCCAGCGGCCCTCCACCCGCGCGGCGTCACATTTTATGCGGCCGTAAGTCAAACTCTTGAAGACCAATCCCCCCTCGACGGAGGGATGTTTATATGGCCCGGCGACGCGCCCTTCGAAAGACGCCGACCCGGCCAACGGGCCGAGTTTACTCCCGGCCGCGAAACCCTCGAGGGGCACGTCCCGCGCCCTTACGTCCACGTCCAGGGCGCTACGGCCGGCGCTGCCTTTAACGAACAACTCGCCGCCGCCGAAACGAAGGGACAGGCCGGAAATAGACAGTCGCGATTGCGCGTACGCGACGTCCGCGTTCCCGCCGTCGACGTGAACGGGCCCGAGTCGCCCCGGACCCAGGTAAACAGACACGTTGACGGCACAGTCGTCCGCCGTCAAGCCGGTCCCGGAGAAGCGAAAGCGGGCGTCCAACGCGGTCTCGAGATAACCGCTCCGGACATAATTGGCCAGGTTAACGTGAAGCACGCGCCCCTCGCCCCAATAGGCGGGCCGGCCGCCCGCGAAATCGACGGTCGCTTTCGCGTACGTAGGCGTTTGGTTGAGCCGGCCCTCGAAGCCGTTCAAGCGGAACTGGCGCGCGGCGACGTCGAAGTCGTAATAGGCGAAGGCGTCGCGCACGTCGAACCCGTAGCCGTGCGCACTCTCGACGGCCAAACTGCCGCTCTGTTTAAGTCGGTCCGTCGGGCCCACCAACGTTCCCGCGTAACGGCCTCGCCCGAAGAACTCGGGCGGGTCCGCGAAGACCCCCTGCAGAACCTCCCCTATGTCCAGCGGGTCCGCCTGGAATCGGAGGTTGAGGTAGACACGAGGCTCGAACTTGATGGTGCCGTTGGTTCGGATGCGCGTGCGGTTTGAGGCCACGTCTAGGCTGGAGAAGTGCATCAAGCGGGCGTTGATGGCGAGGGAACCGGAGCCGAAATGAGGGATGCGCTGGCCAAACTCCGGGAGATAACAACTACAGTGGCGCAGATCGATAAAGACGGCGCCGCGCGCCTTAGTAAACTTGCACTCGATATCGGCGTCGGAGAACTCCTTCAGCGGGCTGTCGAGCAGCATTTTAAAATAGGCGTCTTCCAAATCGACGTTTTCGATTTCGAAGAAGACGCCTTTGCCTTCCGGGGGCCCTTTGGCGCCGAAGATGCGGTCCAGATTCGTACCGCCGTCCGGGTCCTCCTTGAGGATCAGGCGCGGCCGGACGCAGCGGACGAGGTCGATGACGACGTCTCGCCGGATAAAATGGAGAGGGTTATAACGGACGTGGATCTCATCTATGACCAGGGCGGCGCCGTCGCGCTCGAGCGACGGGCCGTCGGCCAACGCGAAGTCGTAAATATCCAAACCCGTGAGGAGCGTGCCCTCCACCCGGCCGACGCGGCACTCGGTCAGCGTATAGTCTGCCGTATACTCCTCGATGGCGAAGCGCACGAGCGAATGGAAATAACCCGCGCCGTACAACGCGAAGGCCAGCGCGAACACGGCTAGTAAAAATACCAAAGCCGCGACGCCTAAAACCCTCACGAAGACGAGCGCGACCTTGAGCAGTATCACCAAGGCGTCGCGCAAGACCACGAGGGCTCTCTTCAAAGACTTCAACAAGGTCCCGACCCCGCCTCGCTCAGAAGATGTGGCCGAACGCCAAATAGAAATGCCCGGGAGCATGTCCCGCCGGCTCGAGGACCGGCTGGCCGTAATCGAAGCGGATCGGCCCCACGGGCGTGTTATAACGTAGGCCCAAGCCCGCGCCGTAGAGCAGGCCGACCTTGCGCGTCTCGTCCCAGTCGCTCCAGACGTTACCGCCGTCCAAGAAGAGGCCCGCCCACAAGTTGCCGAGGTTAAGGCCTACGCCGGGCAACCGCCGGCCGGCGGTGAACGGAATTTGGAAGCGGAGCTCCACGTTGGTCGTAAACAAGAGGTTCCCGCCGAGGGAGTAGCCCTCGTCCGTCTGGGGGCCGAGGTCCCGTTCCCGGTAGCCGCGGACGGAAAAGGCGCCGCCGGAAAAAAACTTTTCGACGTAGGGAACGTCCTTGGTCTCGGCGTAGGCGCGGACGTACCCGCCCCTCAGGTGTCCCGCGACGGCGGCGGCTCGGCCGACGCGAATGTAGCGGCGGCCGTCGCCGATGACCCGCCAGAAATCCGAGCCCGCGATGAAGCCGCCCGCCGTTTCTTCCGAGCCGAAAAGGTAAACGCCCGCCAGCGGGTTGAAGACGTCGTCGCGCGTATCGTAGGTCGAAGAGAAAATTATGCTCGCGATGTTTTGCAAACCCGCCAAGGCGATAAATCGCCCGCCCGCGCCCTCCTCCGCGGGCCAGGCCACGAAGGGGGATTCGCCCTCCGTTACGAACGTCGTCTTAGTCCTCTTTAACGTGAAGCCGCCGGTCACCTCCAGGTGGTCCGTAATCTCGCGCGTCACGCGGGGCTCGAGGCCGACCTCCCAAACGCGAAGGTCCTCGCGCCGTTCCCTTTGGTAATACAGCGTCGAAGTACCTTTGTACCGGAAACCGAACAACCAAGGTTCGGTATACGTGACCTCCGCGCCGAACTGCGACTCTTCCGTGAGGAAGCCGTACGCCACCGACGTCTCGGTCGATATTCGTTGGTTGTTTCCGAAGACGTTGTTGTGGCCCCATCCCACGGCGAACGACGCCCGGTCCGGCGACTCGTAGCCGGGCTCGAGCTTGTACCATTTAAATTTGTCTTCCCTCACGATAACGAGGATATCCACCAAATCCGGCGAACGTTGCGAGTCGGCAGGTTCAACCTTGAGGTCGCGGTAAAGGCCGGTGCGGTAAATGTTGGCGCGGCTCTCGTCTATCTTCGACGCGCGCCAAAGCCTATCCGGTTTAATCTTATAATCGATCTCGCGGGTGACGATCTTGGGACGCGTCTTCTCGTTGCCCGCGACCAATATTTCGCCGACGTGGTAGACGCGCCCCTCCTCCACGGTAAACGTGACGACGCCGGTACCGCGGTCTATTTGGAGTTCGACGTTGGCGTAGACGTACCCCCGTTCGCCGTAATAACGCCCTATCTTCATAGCGGCTTCGTTCAAAAGGCTGGCGGAGAGGGGCGAGCCGACCTCGACGCCCAGATTTTCCCGCACCTCAAGATAGCGTTCCCGGCTCACGCCCTCGAGTAAAATGTCGGCGATTTCGGCCCGCGGGCCCTCGTCGACGTGGAGTTGGAGTTTACGTTTGCCGGGTTTGACGTCGCGGAAGGCCCAACGAATTTTTACGGCCGGGAAACCCTCCGCGTAATAGGCTTTCTTGACGGCTGCTATCCCGCGCTCCAACATGTAATCGAAAAGGTATTTGTACTGCTGACCCTTCTCGATCCCCAGGAGGTCCTTGATGCGGTCGTCCTTAAAATACTTATTGCCGGCCACCGAAACCTTCGTAATTGTGAAAACCCCGTCGCCCACGTCGTCTTGGCCAGAGACGGCGCCGGCCGCGACCCACGCGGCACAAAACGCGGTGACGACCTTAAACTTCACAAATATATTTTATCACATAATTTACGACGCGCGCAACGCCTCGCCCACGGCAAGACAAAACGCCGCCCCGGAGGCGGCAAACCGGCGGCGCCGACGCGGCCCGAGCTATAAATCGAAGATTACGCGCGCGCGGTAGGTCCCGTCGCGCTCGCGTTCGACGGCGAAGTCGGCGTACGTCACGTTTTTGATCTCGCCGTGAGGTCGGTGGCGTTCGACGTCGATCTCCTCGCCCCACAACGTCGCGGCGAGCTTGGTATCGCGCCGCCCGAAAGCGAGGCCGAATTTTTTGAATACCAAACCCTCCGCGTCGAGTAGATACAGTAGCTCGGCCAGCCACGCGTGAAAAAGTTCGGGGAAGTTCGAGGCCGCGAGCTCGAGGCGTCGCTCCAGTTCGCCACCGACCGCGTCGTAGTCGAGCACCAGTTGATACAACGCGCGCGCGCCCAGGACGAAAAGCTCTTCGCGCGAGGCCGCGCCGATCTCAACGCCGGCGTCCGCGGTGTGCTCTATGTACCTTATGGTTCCCATCCCGTCGGCGAAAACGCGCCCCCGGCGCGCTTATCCCTCGAGCGGCAAGAGCGACACCGCGGCCCACGCCGCTATCGCCTCCCCCTCGCCGATGTAACCGAAACCCTCGTTCGTCTTGGCCTTCACGCCCACCGCGGCGACGTCGACGCCGAGCAATTCCGCGATGCGGACCCGAATCCGGTCGACGTACTTGCCGAGGCGCGGCCGCTCCAAGACGACGATACAATCGACGTTGCCGACGCGCAAACTTTCGGCCTCGACCATGGCCCTCACTTCCGCCAGCAATTTCGAACTGTCGGCGCCTTTGAAGCGGACGTCGGTATCGGGAAACTGGTGTCCGATGTCCTTCAGCGCCGCGGCTCCCAACATCGCGTCCATGACCGCGTGGAGCAAGACGTCGCCGTCGGAGTAACCGGCGAGGCCGCGCTCGTACGGAACCTCAACGCCGCCGAGGACCAGCGGCCCTTCGCCTTTGAAGCCGTGAACGTCGTAGCCTATACCCACGCGCGTCATAGTTCATTTTTATTATAACAACGCGCCGCCCGCCGGGCAAGTGGCGGCCTTCATAATTTTCGTCCGCCGCGGCGGCCTTCCCGATGCTCGGGTACTACGCAAAGGCCGCCCCCGGGGCGGTTCGTCGTCCGCGGTTAAAGGGAGACCTAACCTTTGCCGAGGATGCGCTTAACCAGCGGCACCACGTCGCGTACGTCGGCCACCTCGTAGTCGGCGTCCGCCTCGGCGGCCCACCGCGCCACTTCCGGGCCCTCCCGGCGAACCCAAACGGTCCTGAGGCCTACGCGGCGACCGGCGATGACGTCCTCCACGGGCGAGTCGCCGACGTACAGAATACGCCCGGGCGGAAGGCCCGCCATTTCGCACATCTTTTCGTAGATGGCGGCGTCGGGCTTGAAGACGCCGAGTTCCTCGGCGACCGCGAGCCACGCGAAGTACTTCTCCCAACCGAGGCGCGCGACCTTAGGGCGTTGGATATCGGCGAAGCCGTTGGTGAGGAGGCCGAGCGGGAGCAGCGGCTCGAGCGCCGCGAGCGTTTCCTCGGCGCCCGGCAGCGGGTACGAATAGCTCAAGTAGACGTCGAGGTACTCTCGCCCCAGGGCCGCGGCGTCGCTCGGGGCGGGCGCGCCGACGCGGGCGAAGAGCTCGGCGAAGCGCTCGGCGCGAAGCGTCTTAACGTCCATTTCGCCCGTGGCGAGCTTGAGCCACATGCGCTGGTTGACGTCGAAAAAGAGCCGCACGAAGTCGTCGACGCCGGCGCCGCTCGAGGCGACGTCGTGGCGACGGTGCAGCTCGGCCAACGCCTCGCGCGCGGCGCGGCGATGGTCGTAGAGCGTATTGTCGAGGTCGAAGAAGACGGCCCGGGGCGCGTCCTCGCCGCCGTCGTTCCTTTTAAACATAACCCGAAAAACGCACCCGCGAAGCGCCGGCGGAAACGCGCGCTAGCGCCAGAGCGCCTTGACGCGGCCGAAGGAGGCCGGCGCGACGGCCTTATAGGTATCGAAGTGGATGCGCGCGTTAAGGCCCATGTCTTGAACGGTGCCGGTCGCGGCCTGGTAGTCGTAAGCGTAGCACAGGTGGGCCGTAAGCTTCCCCCCCAGAACGGTCACCTTCTGGCGGGCGCCGGTCTCCCACGTGATCTCGAGAATTAAACTATCGCGGTTGTTGTAGTCGAAGGTTTCGGACATAGGAATCGGATATACCCCTTCGACCTCCGGAAGTTTGTAAGTCGAGAAGCTCGCGACCATCTTGGGGGTATTGCCGCCGTAGTTGGCTTTGAAATCGGCCGTCAGCGCCGCGAGCGGCGTATGGCACAGGTAGAACTTGACGTTGCCGTACTCGCCCACGTAGACGTGCTTCTCCAACTCGAATTCGGTAATCGTCCCGGCGTAATTTATTTTCTCGCGGTCGAACAGCATTTGACAGCGCATGCCGTCGTTGGGCGAGTACCACGGGTGAGCGGAGCCGGTACTACCGACTAAGACGTACACGTTATGGCCGGTGGCGAAAGCCGTCGCCGCGGCCAAAACGCCCGCGACGCAAATTAAAACTGCCCTGTTCATCGTTTTACCTCCTCGCGTCTCGGCGCGGCCTCGCGGCCTACCGGTATAGCGTCTTGATGCGGCCCAACGACGCCGGCATCACGCCGGGATACTTGTCGAAGACGATAAGGGCGTTGTAGGCGATGATGTCGGGGGTCCCGGTCACGGCCTTGTAATCCCAAGCGAAACAGCGGTGGTTGGCCGCGGACCCGTTCTTCACGCGGCACATTACGTTCGACTTATCCGAGGATTCCCACGTAATCTCGAAAAGGAGGTTATCGACGTTGTTGTACGCGAAGGTCTCGGCCATCGGAATCGGGTACGGGCCCTGGACCGCCGGGACCTTGTAGGTGGCGAAGCTGGCGACCATCTTAGGGGTGTTTCCGCCGTAATTTTGGCTGAAAGTCGGCGTCAGCGACTTAAGGCCGGTATGGCAAAGGTAGAACTTGACGTTGTAGAACGTAGCCGAATTGGCGTCGCTCTTTTCCAATTTGAACTCCGTAACGGTGCCGGCATAGTTTATGTACGAATTGTCGAAAAGCATCTGGCAGCGCACGCTCGGCAGCGTGGGGTGCGGCCACCACGGGATGGCGTTCATACCCTCGCCGTACTTGACGTAAACCTCGTGGCCGGTGGCTAGCGCCGCGGGCGCCAGCGTTAAGGCCAACGCCGACGCCGCGATCATTACAATACGTGCCTTCATAAAGTTCCTCCTTTTAGATATAAAACGTCGCCAATATAACAGCGCGGGCGCCCGATGTCAAACGGCCGAGGCTCGCGCGAAATTCCTAAAACAGGCGCCGCTCCGGGCAGCCCGCCACGCCGCGAGCTTGATAAAAGGGGCTTTATGTGTTATAATTTAAACGCAATAAATGAGCGCGCGCTTTAAACCATAAAAGCTCAAAAAGCGCCTAAGTAATGAAGACGATAACTAAGCGGAGCTCGATTAGGTCTCCGTGACGGAATGGGCCGGCCGCGTACGGCGCCTGACGGTGGTGGAAGACAGCGCAGACGCCGCACAACGCGAGGCCGGCCACCCGGCTTAATCGACTTCCTTGCCGACACGCGGGCCCGTCGCCGGGCCCGTTTCCTTTTTCCGAAATTCGGCCGTCAAGCTAAATATCTCCCGCAGCGTAGTGAAGACGTGCATCGGCGAAACCGTCGAGCGGCCGTGTTCGCGCGGCCGGTGGCGCACGCCCCGCTCGAGCACGGGCACGCCGGCGCGCCTGAGCTTGACCATGAGCTCGGTGTCTATGAAGAATTTATCCGAACGGAGCGCGAGGGACCGGAGCTCCCGCCGCGGCAGGAATTTAAACGAACAATCGACGTCGCGCACCTTAAGGCCGAAGAGGACGCGTACCAGCAGATTATACCCCCACGAGAAGAAGCGCCGAAGCGCCCCCTCGGCCCGGCCCACGCGGTAGCCGACGACGGCGTTTCCGCCGTCGAGCAGGGGTAAAAAACCCGGCACTTGGGCGAGGTCGAACTGGCCGTCGCCGTCCGTATAGAAGACGTAATCGTAGGCCGCGGCGGCGAAGGCGTCGCGCAGGCTCTTGCCGTAACCCTCGTTAGTTTCGTGCGTAATGACCGCGAGCGCGGGGACCTCGCCGCGAAGGGCGTTCAGTATTTGGGGCGTCTCGTCGCTCGAGCCGTCGTCCACGATTATTATCTCGTAATCGACGCCGGCGGCGCGCAGCGTCTCGTCGAGGGCGCGGACAACGCGCGCGACGTTGCCCGCCTCGTTAAAGGCCGGGGCGCAAGCGCTAATGGAAAACGGCGCCACGGCCCCAATATATAACTTCCATGCCGCGAGCGCAATAGAAATTGAGTTCCTCGCGGCGGTAGGGGAAGTTGTTTTTCCGTTGCCCTAATATGACCAATATGATAATATATATCGTAAATCATAATTATAAACGAACTAATACAAACCAAGGAGGCTACGGCTTATGAGGTGCACGCTGACGGCGACAGCCGCTTCGTTGGCCTTCGTTACGGCTACCGCGGCGGTCACGCAGGTCAACATTATTGACTTCGCCTTCTCGCCGCAGACGGTAATAATTCCGAAAGGGGAAGCCGTTCGGTGGACCAACCTCGAGCAGGTTATCCACACCGCGACTTCCGACGCGGGTATTTGGGACTCGGGGGACCTAAAATACCGCAAATCTTATAGCTACAAGTTCAGGAAGACGGGGATATATACGTACTATTGCAAATATTACCTCTTTATGAGAGGGACCATCCACGTTACGGAGACCGCGGTGGCCCCGAGTTCTTTAGGGCGCGTCAAAGCCCTCTTCCGGTAGCGCCGGGATTTTGGCGACGAACAAGCCGCCCGTCGGGGCGGCTTTTCCGCGTCTCGCCGGGGCCGGGGATGACGCGCGCGGCGCGGCCCGCGTCGTCGAAAGCCGTCCCGCTGGCGCGAAGCAAGTACGGCACCATAAAGCGCCTATAAAACAAATAGATGAAAACTACGTTCCCAAACGGGCCCGCCGCTCACGAAGGGGCCGCCGCAAGCGGCCCCGCGGCCTTGACTAAATATGACATTTCGGCTAATATATAAATAAAGGAGGTAATGTTATGAAAAGGTGGGGTTTTCTAATGGCGGCCTCGCTGGCCTGCGCCGTCGGGGCGGTTGCCCTGACGGAAATCAAAATCCAAAACAACGCCTTCGTACCCCAATACGCGGTAGTCCCGAAGGGGGAAATGGTTCAGTGGACCAACCTCGACGCGGTGGTCCACACGTCGACTTCCACCACCGGCATATGGGACTCGGGCGACATCAAGCCGCAAGAGTTTTACAAGCGGAAGTTCAACAAGACCGGTACCTATCCTTATTACTGCAAATATCACGTGTACATGAAAGGGACCGTCCGCGTTACGGAAACGGCGGTAGCCCCGACTTCCTTCGGCCGCGTCAAAGCGTTATTCCGCTAAGTGGCGAAGATGCGCCGACTTTAAAGCCGCCCCCGAGGGCGGCTTTTTCAAGGAGTATAAAAAGCGCCCCATTCCCCGGCGTCTCGCCCTGTACGGCCCAAGAGACCCTCCGGCGCGTACGCGGCCAATTTACCTTGACACGGGGGCCCTCCTCTTTTAAATTTGCCGTAAGTTTTTATGGCCTCGCCGTCCGAAAAACGACCGGCGCGGCGACGCGCCGTTAAAAAGAAGCGCACGGTCCTGGACTTCGCGTCGACGCACGATACCATCCTCGCCGAAAAGCTCGCGACGGGACACGGTTTCGAGGCGGAGGTAATACCCCGGCCGCCGGGCATGACCGGCCGGTGCGGCGTCGCGCTCCAAGTGGCCGCGGCCGACCTGGACGCGTTGACCGAAATGTTCGCTAAGCAAGGGTTGGCCGACTTCAACGTCGCGGAAGGCTAATAGGATTATGGCCATCGAAGACGAAAAAGAAGCAGCGGCATTGGCGGAAAGACTTGCCCGGGAAATGGTCGCCTCGCTCGAGCCAAAAATGTTGAGCGAGGCCAAGGCTACGGGTATGGCGACCTCGGTCTTCGCGCGCGAGCTCGAGGCGTACCGCGCGAAGTTCAACCAGCAGGTCGCGCCCGCGCTCGCGGCGAAGGACCTCTTCGGCGTCGCGGCGTCGCGGTTGCTAATAGAAAAGAAATGACGAAGCGGGTCGCGTGATACCGGGCGGCCGGCGGTTCAAAACCCGCCTGGGGCAACTTCTCTGCCGCCCGAACGCGCGCGAGCCGCGGCGACGACGCCGAATATCACGCAGGCGAACAAGGCCGCGGCCGCGACAACTCCCGCTCCCGCCGCGACGCGCGCCGCGTACGACAACTCCGGCGCCCGCGCGAGCGCCGGGTTCGGCCCCAGCGCGCCGCCGTAAACGGGGACGAACGGCGCGACGCCAGCCGCCAAGACGAGCGCCGCAACCGTCAACCAAAATCCGCCCCGCCACGACCGCGGCCGCCAAGACGGCGCGCGGCCGTCCCCCCGATAGCCGCGGCTCGAGGCGAGGGCGTATCCCCAGGCGGCCAAAACGCCCTCGGCCGCGGTCAACGTCAGGCCGGCCAAAAGCGCCCGCGCCGTCCCGCCGGACGTGGCGAAGCCGCCCGCGAACGCGGCCGCGAGGGAGGCAAGAGCGACCGCCGGCGCCCCCGCGGCGCCGACCGCGAAGGCCAATACGTAACCGGCCGCCTCGGAGGGAAAGACCCTTTTTAAATTAATATAAGCCCACCAGGTCAACCAGGGCGCGGCCGCGGCGTGGGCGAAAAGGTTGACGCCCACCGCCGCCCAATCCAAGTGCGCGGCGACGACGCCCGAGGCGAGGGTCGCCGCGACGAGGGAGCAGACCGCGACGTCGACGCCGAAGACGACGACGGCGAAGCCCGCCGCGACGACGCTCCCGCCGAGGGCGTATCGGTCGTGAAGCGGAAACTCGAGCAACCCGAGCGCGGCTATGAGCGCCGCGCCGCCCACCATTCCCCAGATACTCGTCGGCACGCGGCGCAGGCGGACGACCGCCGCCGCGAGCGAGGCGGCGGCCGCGACCCACGCCAACGCGCCGAGCCAGGCCGGGACCGTTCCGACGGCGACGTACATCTACGAGGACGCTCCCGCCAAAAGTTCCGCCGCCGCGGCCGTTACCGCGGCGGACGTTATCGCCTCCATGCAATAATGCCGGTCCTGGAAGCACCGCGGCGACTTACACCCGAAGCAGGGCGCGTCGCCTACTACCGCGCGGTAGGGGACGCCGAGGGGGGACCACATCGTCGCGTCGCCCGGGCCGTAGAGGGCGACGACCGGCGTCCCCATCGTCGCGGCGATGTGGACCGGCGCGGTGTCGAGCGTAATCACCAGGTCCGCCTCGGCCACGAGCGCAAACGTCTCGAGGAGCGGCAAACCCGCGGCGCAGACGGCCCTCCCCGGACCCATCTCCGCGGCCATCGCCGCCGCGGCCTCGCGTTCGTCCGGCCCCCCCGTAACGAATAACCGCGGTACGCCCCGCTCAGCCAACTCCCGCCCCACCTCGAGCCAACGCTCACGTCGCCAGAGGTACGACGGGTTGGCCGCGCCGGGGTGCAAAATCACGAGCGGCCTCTCGTCCGCCGCGCCCGCGAGACGGATAAACGCGGCGACCCGTTCGCGCGGGCCGGCGCCGGGCTCGAACGCCGGATACCTCTCCGGCCCTGGCGCCTCCGCGTTAACGAGGCGCAGCCATATTTGGGCGGCGTGAACCTCCGGCGACGCGGCCTCGTACAGGAACGCGGGAACGTTGGCCCTCGGCGGCGGCGTCCACCTCTCCGTCAACGCGCCGCCCCGCGCCGCGTAGTCGTAACCGACGACCCTCCCCGCCCGGGCCAAACACGCGAGGTACGGCGACCACCGGTCGGGAACGAAGACGTACGCGGCGGCGGCGCCGAAACGTCGGCATTCCCGGGCGGCCCGGAGGAAACCGCGTACGCCGGGGGCCGCGACGATAACGCGCGCCACCAGACGGTCGGCTTCGCAGAGGGGAGCGAGAGAGGGGCGGCACACTACGGCGATTTCGGCATCGGGATACTTCTCTCGCAAGGCGGCCAGCGCGGGCCTGGTTACCAGCGTGTCGCCGATGCGGAGGATGCGCTCGACGGCCAGGATGCGCCCTTCGCGCGCGGCCCGTTTACGAACCCGCGGCCGCGCCAACGCCAGCAGGGGGCGCAACGTACGCCAAGCCGCGGCCTCGGCGGCTCGCCTTTTCCTAAACCGCCTTTTGAACCGCTCCACGTTGGCGGCCGCCCTCGACGGCGCGGTCATCTAACTTGACCCGGGTTGTGAGTAATTCTTATAATAAAACAACGGAATCGGCGAACGAAAACCATCGGCGCGGCGCGCCGGGGCAATATCGCCCAGGCGGCCGCGCTCGCGCTTTGGAAACACCCGACCCGGGAGGCGCCGGCCTCGCCCTATTCCAAAACGAAACCGGCTCGGCCCAAGGCCGCCTCGAGCTCCTCGAAGCCGGAGTCCAAAAAAGTTCCCGCGCCGTTGTAGTCCTGGACGCCGCCGTTGAAGGTTTTGACGTAGTTGCGTTGGATGCCGGTGCCGCAGCGACCCAACGCCGTCATATAAAGCTCGAACGCGCCCGCGATAAGTTTATGCGCTTCGTCGAAATCGGCGGGCACCGCGAGCGCGTCCATCTCATCCTTGAGCCTGCTCAGGTCGTCGATTATTACTTCGAGCTTCCAGACGATCTTGTCCCGTTCGTCCTGCTCGAGGTCGCTCCCGGGCCAGACGAGGTACGGCTGAGCCTCAATCAATTTGGCGTTGAACCGGGCGGTTATGTCTTGCACCGTATCGGAATAAGCGAGTATGGGGTCCTGGAGTTCCTGGGCCGGGGCGACGCCCGCGGCGAGCGCTAAGGCGAAGAGGGCAGCGAATAATCTCGTGAACATAGCTACCAACCCCTTGCAACAGTCGAGATCGCGACGCCCCGATTTTACTTGATATCGGGCGCGAGGGCAAGGATAATCCGCCGGATAAGTCCTCCGGGCGAGCCGGATTCAGTAACGTGGAAACGACCAGGGAAATTTTATGGGAGATGTACCGGCGGCTGGACGCGGCGTACGGCGACCAGCGTTGGTGGCCCGGCGAGACGCCCTTCGAGGTCGCGGTGGGCGCCATCCTCACGCAGAACACGGCCTGGCCCAACGTCGAGCGGGCGCTCGCGAATCTGAAGGAGGCCGGCCTCCTGGAGCCGGCGAAACTGGCCGCGCTGCCGGCGCCGGCCGTCGCGCCGTTGATAAAGCCGGCCGGCTATTATAACGTCAAAGCCGGGCGCCTGCGGCGGTTCCTCGACTTCCTCTTCGAAGAATACGGCGGCGACGTCGCGGCGATGGCGCAAGAGGCCGCCGCGGCCATCCGGCCGAAACTGCTCGCCGTACGCGGCATAGGTCCCGAAACGGCCGATTCGATTCTGCTCTACGCCTGCGGCTTGCCGACGTTCGTCGTCGACGCGTACACCTACCGCGTACTTCGGCGCCACGGCCTCGCCCCAGAAGCCGCTACCTACGACGAGTTAAAAGAACTCTTCGAGTCCAATCTGGAGGCCGACGTACGATTATACAATCAATACCACGCGCTACTGGTCCGCGTGGGGCGCTTAAGGTGCCGCCGGCGCGAGCCGCTTTGCGAGGGATGTCCGCTCGAAGGATTGAACGTCGACGCCGCGGCTTAAAAATTAAGCGAGGCGGGGGCGTCCGTTCGCCGCGCTACGCGTCCGCGGAATATATGACGTTCTGGCGGCCGGCGTCGTCCTCTATGATCAAAGCGCCGTCGTCCGTCAGGTCCAAGGCGGTGCCGGCGAGGCCCGTACCGGCTATGCGGACGCGGCGGCCCAACGTCACGTTCCGTTCCCGCCAGGCCGCGAGCACCGGCTCCGGGCCCGCGCTCAGCCAACGCTCGAGCCAACGGCCCAACTCGTTGAGGACGGCCGCGGCGAGTGCGTTTCTATCGACGTCGCGCGCGCTGGCCATAACGAGCGACGTCACGGGATAAAGCACCCTGCCGGGCAAGTCGAACGGGCATTGGAAGACGTTGACGCCTACGCCGACCACGACTACCGCGGGGTCGCCGTGCGACTCTATGAGTATACCGCCGAACTTAGCGCCCTGCCAAACGAGGTCGTTGGGCCACTCCAACTTAGGCGTCAAGGCCGCGGCGGAGGCGACGGCGTCGACCAAGGCCACGCCCGTCAACAACGGGAGTAGCGTTATACCGCGGGGGAGATATTGTTTCTCGAGTATGCTCGACAAGTAAAGGCCGAGGCGGCGGGGCGACGACCAGTTGCGGCCGTACCTGCCGCGGCCCGCGGTTTGTTCCTCCGCGAGCACGACGACGCCGTGCGACCCGGCCTCGGCGACGAGTTCCCGCGCCTTCGCCATGGTACTAGTTACGGAATCGTAAACGCGGACGACTTTTCCCAGTCGGCCCTCGACGAGATTCGCGACGGCGTCGGCATCCAGTTGCGGGGGAAGTTCGCGGCTATAGCCGCGGCGTTCGTCGCCGGCGACGCGCGCGCCGAGCGCCCGTAGCTCGTCGACCGCGGCCGCCAACTCGCGGGGCGCGAGCGAGGAAGCCGCGGCGAGCTCCGCGCTCGAGGCGCTGCCGTTGGTCGGCAAAGCCTTGTAGAGGAGGCCGAGTCGTTCCCGCTTGCCGTTCGCCATCGGCGTTATATTAAGCCAAATCGGAAACCCCGTCAAGGCGGTAGATTATGGAAGAGAAGCTGAGGAAACTTTGGGAGGTAGTTGCGCGGCTGCGGGCCGAGTGCCCGTGGGACCGGGAGCAAACGCCCGCCTCGATGCGCCGCTTCCTCATCGAGGAGGCGTACGAAGCGGCGGAAGCGATCTCGGAGGGCGACGACCAAAGCCTCAAGGAAGAGTTGGGCGACATCCTCCTGCACGTATTCTTCCACGCGCGTATGGCCCAAGAGCGAGGCGCGTTCACGATGGCCGACGTCGCCGATTTTATTACGGATAAATTGACGCGCCGCCATCCCCACGTCTTCGGCGCCGTCGAGGTCTCGGGCCCGGCTGAGGTAGTGATTAATTGGGAAACGATAAAGGGACGCGAGGAAACCGGCCGGCGGCTGCTCGACGGCATCCCCAAGAGCCTGCCGGCGATGCTACGCGCTCACCGCATCCAAGACCGCGCGCGCTCGGTGGGTTTCGAGTGGGAGGACCCGCGCGGCGTGTTGGACAAAATCGAAGAAGAGGTCGCCGAACTAAAGGCCGAAGTCGAGGGCCGTGACCGCGGGCGGCTCCGCGCCGAAGTGGGCGACCTGTTCTTCTCTTTGATAAATTTATGCCGTTACGTCGACGTCGACGCGGGCGAAGCGCTCAACCTGACGAACGACGAGTTCGTGCGACGCTTCCACGCCGTGCAAGACGCACTCGCCGCGGAGGGAGTGGAGCTAGCCGACGCGACGCTCGAGCAGATGGAGGAGAAGTGGCAGGCGGCCAAATAAGGAGGACGACCCGCCCGGCCGGGTATTAAAGTACCGAAAAACCCGCCGCAAGGCGGGTTTCCCATAAAAAAGAGAACTAATCCACCGCGGCCTGGTCCTCGGCCCCTTCCCCCACCGTGAGGATGCGGATGCGCCGAATGACGTCGCCCTGCTCGATTCCGTCGACGACGTCCATCCCCGTCACGACGACGCCGAAGACGCAGAAGTCCGGGTCGAGGCGGGGGGCGTCCGATTTCAGGATAAAGAACTGCGTCGGGCTCGTGTCGCCGTAAACCATCTGCCCGGTCTCCTCGTCGACCCGCGCCAAGCGGGCCATCGATACGGCGCCGCGCACGCATTTGCGCTCGTCGGGCTCGAGCGCCAACGCGATGTCGGGGTTCTCGCGGCCCACCCGCGTCGCGTCGCCCGCCTGGACGACGAAGTCCGGGACGACGCGGTGGAAGACGATGCCGTCGTAGAAGCCGTCCTCGACGAGCGCGACGAAGTTGCCCGCGGTCTCGGGCGTCTCGTCGGTCAAGAGTTGAATCTCGACGACGCCGCCGTCGTCGAGCTCGAGCGCCGCGACCTTCGTGCCGGCCGGCAGCCGCCGGGCCTCCGCGGAGAGCTCGAGCGGGACCCCTTCTTCCTCGTACGGGATGGCCTCGAACAACGGCTGCTCCTCGGCCTGCGCGGCGGGGGCGAGGGCCGGGGCGACGACGGCCGCCGCCGTTAGTGCGAACGCGTAAAACCTCATGGATGACCTCCAGCGTTTTCCGGCGATTTTATAGTATTACTATATTTCAAAAAGGGCGATTTGTCCACCGCGGAAATTCGGAAAAGCCCGCCTCGGGGCGGGCTATCCTTTATCGGCACGCGAACGGGTAGGAGCCCTAAGCGGCCGGCTCCTCGACTTCCTCGCCGACGGTGAGGACGCGAATCCGTTTTATGACGTCGCCCTCCTTCACCCGGTCGACGACGTCCATCCCCGTCACGACGACGCCGAAGACGCAGAAGTCCGCGTCGAGGTGCGGCGAGTCGCCCGTGAGGATGAAGAACTGCGTCGGGCTGGTGGGGCCGTATTCCTTCGAGCCGGGGACCGCGGCCCGCGCCATGGATACCGCGCCGCGGGCGCACTTGCGCTTATCCTTCTCGACGTCGAGGGTGATGTCGGGGTTGACGCGGCCCACCATCTCCGCGTCGCCGGCCTGAACGACGAAGCCGGGCACGACGCGATGGAAGGGGAGGCCGTCGTAGAACTTCTCGCCGACGAGTTTGATGAAGTTGCCCGCGGTCTTGGGCGTCTCGTCGGTAAAGAGCTCTATTTCGACGAGGCCGTCCGGCAACTCTATCACGGCGACCTCGGCTCCCGGCGTAAGTTCGCCCCTGGCCGTCTCGGACAACGCGAGGGGCGTCTCGACCTCTTCGGCCGCGGCCGCCGTCTCCGCAGGTTCCTCGCCCGTCGCGGGCGCCTCCGCCTTCCTCCTGCAACCCGCGAAGGAAACCGCAAGGGCAAGAACAACCGCCGCTACGAAAAAGAATTTATACCTCTTCATAATCGCGACCTCCTAAGCACAAACGGGACCTTAGACGTGGATAAAAATATATATCAAACGCACGCACTTGTCCAGCCCGGAAGATAAGTCGATTGTGATTTAACTTGACGGCCGGGAATAATTATAATAAACGTATTCGGCGATTCAGGCCCGCAAAGGGGCCTCAAAATCAGCAATGGCGATCAGGGGACGGTATAAGGCGATAACGTTAGCCCTCGCGATATTGGCCGGGGCGGCGGTGGTCAGTTGGTGGTGGCCGCTGGCGACGCCGCGCCTCCTGGCCGCGGGGCCCGCGGTCGCGTTGATAGTCCTATCTTTTCTGTCCGGCTACGTCGACTCGAGCCTCGGGATGGGTTACGGCCTGACGCTCACGCCGATATTAATACTTTTAGGGTACGAACCGTTGGCCGTCGTCCCGGCGGTCGTGGCGTCGCAGCTCGTACTGGGCTTCGTCGCGGCGCTCGCGCACCACGTCATCGGCAACGTCGACTTCAGGCCCGGGACGAGGGCTTTTTGGATAACGTCGGCGCTGGTGTCGACGTCGGTCGTGGGGACGGTGGGCGCCGCGGCGCTGGCGGTCCGCATCCACGAACGGGTACTCGAAGCCTGGATAGGGATGGTCGTTCTGGGCGTGGGCGTCGCGACGCTCGCGACTTTCGGCCGACACGCGAAATTTTCGTGGCCCAAGGTCGTACTATTGGGCGGTTTCGCCGGCTTCAATAAGGGCACGACGGGGGGCGGCTACGGCCCGGTCGTAACCGGGGGCCAGATCCTATTCGGCATCTCCGCGGCCAACGCGGTGGCGATAACGACGCTAGCGGAGACGATAGCTTGCATGGCGGGCTCGCTAACGTTCCTCTTCGCCAGCGGGGGCGTGAGTTGGAAGTTGACGCCCTTCTTGACGGTGGGCGCGGTGGCCGCGGTACCCTTTTCCGCGCTGACGGTGAGAGTACTCAAACCCCTTCAGTTGAAAATTTCCGTCGGCGTCTTGGCCTCGGCGCTGGGTACGTTACTCCTCCTCAAGCTGTTCGTGTTCTAGCGAGAACCCTCTCCGGGCGGGGTTTTTTTATTGCATTTAACCGAGTAATATGATATAGTAAATAGGATAACTAAAGTACCCTTTAAGAGTGGGGGCGAATACGCGGTTAAAATCGTTTAGGAGACGTCGGCGAGGGTCGTGGACTCGAGCTTTTGCGCGGCGAAGTCGCGTATGTTTCGCAACACGGCGACAAGCTTACCTTCCTTCTCTACCGGCGTTGTCCCGTAGAAATATTCGCTCACGGAATCGGTGGGGGCGAGCGCGCCGTCGAAGAGGCGTATGATCTCCGCCAAGTTTATGGCGTCGGCCGGCTTAGCGAGGCGATAGCCACCGCGTTGCCCCTTGGAACTTTTGACGTACCGCGCGCGCTTCAGCGCGAGCATTATCTGCTCGAGGTATTTGTGGGGAATGATTTGGGCCGCGGCCACCGTTTCGACGGTTACGTAATCTTGGGAGTAGTGCCTGGCGAGATAAAGCAGCGCCAAGAGGGCGTACTCGCTGCGCGTAGTAAGTTTCATAAGACTCTCTCCATTATTCCAGTATCCCTATAGGAATAATAATACAAATCTTCTTCCGTGTCAAGTTCTTAATGTTGCGCCGGCGGCCCTATCGTTGTCCGCGAAGATGGCCCGTTCCCAGTTAACGCGTTAAGGAGAAATTATGAAAAAGGGCACGGCCACTTGGCTTTTGTTCGTCGTCGCTTTCATGGCCGTCGTCGCCGGGCACGCCGCGGCAAGCAAGGGCGAGGTCCCCCAGGGGCGAACTATCGAGCTCGTCTCGTGGCTCGCGTTGGGAGTTTTGCTCATCGCGTTCGGGTGCGAACTCGTCGACTCGACGTTGGGTATGGGGTACGGCACGACGCTCACGCCGGTGTTGTTGCTCTTCGGCTTCACGCCGCTGCAGGTCGTCCCGGCGGTCCTACTCTCGGAACTGGTCACCGGCATATCGGCGGCCTTCGCCCACCACCGCGCGCGCAACGTCGACCTGAGGCCCGGCACGCGGCCCTTCAAGGTGGCGATGGTATTGGCGGCGTGTTCCGTCGTCGGGACGGTCGTCGCCGTCCTGATAGCGATTAACATCCCCAGGATAATACTCAAGACCTGGATCGGCGTGCTGGTCTTGGCCGTGGGCATTTTAATTCTGGTCCAGGTAATGCGCCAGGCGCTGGTGCGGTTTTCGTGGGCAAAGGTAATGGCCGTAGGAACGCTCGCCTCCTTCAACAAAGGAATGAGCGGCGGCGGCTACGGCCCGCTCGTTTGCGGCGGCCAACTCCTCTCGGGCATCGAGAGTAAAAACGCGATCGCGATAACGTCGCTCGCGGAGGGGCTGACCTGCGTCGTGGGCGTCACCGCGTATTTATTGACAAAGGAAATATTCCCGTGGCGGCTGGCGCTGCCGTTGGCCGCGGGCGCGCTCGCCTCGGTGCCGCTCTCGGCGTTGGCGGTGAAAAAAATAAAGGCCAAGCCGTTGACCATCGCCATCGGCGTGTTGACGACGTTCCTCGGCATCTTCACCCTCCTCAAGACGTACGTTCTGTAAACCCTCGGCCGAAATTCATAAGGCCGGGCCCCGAGCCCGGCTTTTTTCGTTGCAACTTTTCAGGCCGCGGAATCGTATTACGTAACGAAACGAGCGAGAAAATCCGGAGGCGACGAAATGTACAAATCCTTCATCATAAACCTTTTGGCGGTATCCGCCGCCCTGGTTTTATCTTTCCTCTTCCTGGCCCGCGCCGTCGCGCCGAACCCGGAGGAAACCGCGGCAGTCGGCGCGGCCGACGCCTCGGCGCCGCGGCCTACCTCATCCCAAGCCGCGGACCCCATCGTCATCAAGGCGCTCCCCCCGGACGCGGCCGTGATCGAAGCCCTACCGCCGGACTAAGGAAATCAACCCCTCTCTTCGCGCGAGGCCCGCCTTTGGGCGGGCTTTTTCTCGTGACGAAGCCGCTCGAGCCGCCTTAAGCCGAGCGTCGCTTCCGCGGAAGATTTGACGGCGCTGCGAGGCACGCAAAGTCAAAGGGAAGGTCCCCTCCGGGGGGCCTCAGTTGTTTGAGATTCGTTTAGTTTGACACACATAATCTTTTAGCTTATAATTTATTTTTAAAAGCCCGGCGCCCGGGCCTTTAATTATGCGCCTCTTCGACGCGAAAAAGCGCAAAGTCGTGGTCATCGGCCTGGACGGCGTCCCGCACTCGCTGCTCGGGAAACTCGTCGCCGACGGCGTGACGCCGCGCCTCGCGGAAATAGGCCGCGTCGCCCCCTTCGCCCGCATGACCGTTACGCTGCCCGAAATTTCCGCGGTGTCGTGGCCCTCCTTCGCCACCGGCCTGAATCCCGGCGGCCACGGCGTCTTCGGCTTTACGGACCTCAAGCCGGGCACGTACGACGTCCGCTTCACGAGCTCGGCGGACGTCAAGGCGCCGACCATCTGGGACCGCCTCGGCCGCGTACGTAAGCGCGCCGTCGTCGTCAATCAACCCTCGACCTACCCCGCGAGTTCCATCAACGGCGCGCTCGTCGCCGGCTTCGTCGCCGTAGACTTCGACCGCGCGATAATGCCGCCGGCCCTCCGGCCCAAACTGCGCGCGCTCGGCTACGAGATAGACATAGATACGGTCAAATGCCGCGAGGACCACGATTTGCTGCAAAAACAGCTCACCGCGACGCTCGACGGGCGCCGGCGGGCCGCGGCCCTACTTTGGGAAAATGAAAACTGGGACTACTTCGAGCTCGTCGTCACGGGTACGGACCGCCTCCAGCATTACCTCTGGGACGCGCTCGCCGACGAGGGGCACCCCCGCCACGACTTCTGCCTAAGCTACTACCGCGAGGTCGACCGCCTCGTCGGCGACACGTTCGCGCGCGCGCGGGAGGCGGGCGCGGCGTTCTACCTCCTCTCGGACCACGGCTTCTGCGCCGCACAGCAAGAGGTCTACCTTAACACCTGGCTCGTTCAGGAGGGCTTCCTGTCCTTCGAGTCGGACAAAAACGACTCCCTCGCGGCGCTCGCGGCCGGGACGCGGGCCTTCGCCCTCGACCCCAACCGCGTCTACGTGAACGTCGCCGGCAAATACCCCCGCGGCGCGGTTCGGCCCGGCGACGTCGGCGCGGTTAAAGCGGAGATAAGGAACCGCCTCATGGCGCTGAGTTACGACGGCCGTCCCGTCATCAAAAAGGTTTTCGACCGCGACGAGCTCTACGATGGGCCGCACGTGGAAAAAGGTCCGGACCTGGTCGCCGTAGCTCATCACGGCTTCGACGTCAAAGCCCACCTCGGCAAAAGCGAGGTCTTCGCCAAGACGAATCTCAGCGGCATGCATACGTACGACGACGCCGTCTTCTGGTCGGCCCAACCGCCCCCGGGCGACGTCGTGATAACGGACCTCGCGGCCCTCATCCTGGCGAATTATTAATCCCCGCGGATGTACTCTCGAGCGAAACTCGCAACGGCCTTGGGGGGCGCGCTGGCGCTCGCGCCCGCGGCGTTCGCCTACGTCGGCCCGGGCGCCGGCTTCGCCGTCGTCACGTCGTTCTTCGCCGTCTTCGCGAGCTTGGCGTTGGCGGCCTTCGCGTTTTTAACGCTGCCCTTCCGTCGGCTCGTACGGGCCGTAAGGCGGCGCCGGGCGTTCGCGAAGGCACGCGTAGGCCGCGTAATCGTCCTGGGCTTGGACGGCCTTTCGCCCGATATTGTACGCAAGATGATGGCCGAAGGCAAACTCCCGAACCTCGCCCGCCTCGCCCGGGAGGGCACGTTCGCAGCCCTCGCGACGACGGTCCCGGCGGTATCGCCGGTGGCGTGGTCCTCCTTCCAAACCGGCACCTCGCCCGCGCGGCACAACATCTTCGACTTCCTGAGCCGCGACCGGGCGACGTACCTGCCGGACCTGTCCTCGGCGCGCGTCGGGCCGCCCCGCCGCCATCTCAACCTGGGGAAGTTCCGCGTCCCCCTCGGAAAACCGTCCGTCCGGCTTCTCCGTAAGAGTAAACCTTTCTGGAAAATCCTGGGGGACCACGGCGTCTTCTCGAACGTCATCCGCGTCCCCATCACCTTCCCCCCCGAGAAGTTCCACGGCGTTTCGCTCTCGGCGATGTGCGTACCGGACCTCCTCGGGACGCAGGGGACGTTTTCTTATTATTCGGAAGAGGACGACGCGCGCGTGAGCGAGGGGGGCCAGTGCGTAAGGGTTAGCCGGAACGGCCGCGAGGTGTGGTCGTACCTGCTCGGGCCGGACAACCCCATAAAACGCAAACGCGAGCAGCTGCGGCTGCCCTTTAAAGTCAAGGCCGACGGCGACGGCCGGGCGACGTTGTCGCTCGACGGCTCCCGCATAAAACTAAAGGTGGGCGAGTACTCCGAATGGACGCCCGTGGCGTTCCGCGCCGGCCTGGGCGTCCGCGTGCGGGGCATCGCGCGCTTCCTCGTTATGTCCCTCGAGCCCTTCGCGATGTACGTCACGCCCGTCAACGTCGACCCGGACCGGCCGGCGCTGCCTATATCCCACCCTTACGTCTACGCGGTTTACCTTTCGAAACTTATAGGCCGCTACGCGACCCTCGGCTTAGCCGAAGACACCTGGGCCCTGAACGAGGGCGTAATAGACGAGGGCGAGTTCCTCGAGCAAGTCTGGCGCCACCACGGCGAACGCGAGCGCATGTTCTTCGACGCGCTCGCGAAAACGCGCCAGGGCGCCGTCGTGTGCGTCTTCGACACGCCGGACCGGGTCCAGCACATGTTCTTCCGCTACCTGACGCCGGACCACCCGGCGAACGCCGGCAGAGATACGGAAAAATACGCGGGTGCGATAGAGGAGATGTACGCAAAAATGGACGAGCTCGTCGGCGCGACGGTCGCCGAACTCGGCCCGGGCGACCTCCTCCTCGTGATGTCGGACCACGGCTTCGTGCCCTTCGCGCGCGGCGTAAACGTCAACGCGTGGCTCAAGCGCGAAGGCTACCTCGTAATGAAGGACGGCGCCGAAGGGGGCAAATGGCTCGCGGGCGTCGATTGGGGCCGCACGAAAGCGTACGCGCTCGGCCTCGGCGGCATATACGTCAACGTCAAGGGCCGCGAGGCCCGGGGAACGGTCCCGCGCGAAGACGTGCCGGCCCTCAAAAAAGAAATCGCGGAAAAACTAGCCGGCCTCCGCGACGAGGGGCGGGGCGACGTGGCGGTGCGCGAGGTCTACGACCTGGGCGCGATGTACGACGGCCCGTACCTGGACGGCGGGCCGGAGCTCGTCGTCGGCTACAACGCCGGCTACCGGGCGAGCTGGGATTCGGCCACGGGGGGCGCCGGCGGCGACGTCGTCGAAGACAACGTCAAGGTCTGGTCCGGCGACCACTGCGTCGCGAGCGAACTCGTGCCCGGCGTCCTCTTCTCGAGCGCCCGCGTCACGACGGCGCGGCCGCGAATCGTAGATATCGCGCCGACGATGTTGGACCTCTTCGGCGTCGCGGTACCTCCCTATATGGAAGGGCGGCCGCTCGAGCTGGAACTTACGCCGCCCCCGGCCCGCGAGGCGCCGGTCGAAAATGAAAAGGCGTGATTTTTTAAAAGTAACCGGGACCGGCGCCGCGGTGGCCGCGGCGGGGGGCGTCGCGCCGCTATTGGAGGCCTGCGCGGGCAAAGCCAGGCCGCTCGGGCGCAAAGTCGTCGTCCTCGCCATCGACGGGATGGACCCGGAGCTCGTCCGGCGCTTCGTCGCCCGGGGCGGCATGCCCACGTTCAAGAAGTTTATCGAGGGTAACGCGTTCATGCCGCTGGGCACGAGCCTGCCGCCGCAGAGCCCGGTGGCCTGGTCCGACTTCATCGCCGGCGCGGGGCCGGGGGTCCACGGCATCTTCGACTTCATCCACCGCGACCCGGAAACCATGCTCCCCTACCTCTCGATATCGCGCTCGACTCCCCCCTCCAAAACCGTGAAGCTCGGCCGCCTCGTCATCCCCCTCACCGGCGGCAAGGTCGAAAACCTGCGCCGCGGGCCGTGCTTCTGGGAGGTCCTCGCGCGAAACGACGTCCCGGCCGTGGTATTCAAATGCCCGTCGAACTTCCCGCCGGTGAAGGTCCGCGCGAAGACAGTCTCCGGCCTGGGTACGCCGGACATCCGCGGCACCTACGGCACGTTCTCGTACTACACCGACGACCCGCCCGCCGACGCCGACGAGTTCACGGGCGGAGAGTGCATCCCGATAAGGCTGTGGGAGGAGGCCTTTACCGCGGACCTGACCGGCCCGGCCAACACGTTCCGCGAGAACTCGCCGCCGGCGAAACTTCGCCTTACGGTTTACCGGGACCCGACGCGCGACGTGGCCAAGATAACCTGGGGCGGCGACGAGGTCATCCTTAAAAAAGGCGAGTGGAGCGGCTGGCACCGCGTCCGCTTCAAGCTGGCGGGCCCTCTCGCGGACGCGGTGGGTATGGTTCGATTTTACTTAAAAGAGGTGCGGCCCCATTTCCGGCTCTACGTCTCCCCCGTCAACATCGATCCCCTCGAGCCGGCCCTGCCCATAAGCACACCCTCCAAATACGCGGCGCAGGTCGCCCGGCGCGCGGGCCGGTACTACACGCAGGGATTCCCGGAAGATACGAAGGCCCTTTCGCACGACGTCTTCGGCGAGGAGGAGTACCTCGCGCAGGCCGAAATCGTGCTGCGCGAACGCCTCGCCTGTCTCGACGAAACGCTCGCCGACTTCGACGACGGCTTCTACTACTTCTACTTCTCCAGCATTGACCAGAACACCCACATGATGTGGCGGACGATGGACCCCAAGCATCCGCTGTACCGACCCGACGCGCCGCCCGAGGTAAAGGGGGCCGTCGAGCACTTCTACCGCGCGATGGACGGCGCCCTCGCCCGCACCCTCGCCAAGGTGGACGACAGGACGACCTTCTTCATCATCTCGGACCACGGCTTCGCACCCTTCTACCGCGAGTTTAACGTCAACACCTGGCTCCTCGATAACGGATATATCGCGCTCGCGGACCCTTTCCGCCGGGCCGAGACCGAGTTCCTGGACAACATCGACTGGGGGCGCACCTTGGCCTACGGCCTGGGCCTGAACAGCGTTTACCTCAACCTCCGCGGCCGCGAGCCGCGCGGCATTGTCGAACCCGAAGAGGCGGCCGCGCTCGCCGCGAAACTCGCCGCCGAGCTCGAGGCGTACCGCGACCCGGAGACGGGGAAACGAGTCTTGGTCAAGGTTTACAAAAGCCGCGACTGTTACCGGGGTCCCGCCGCGGCCGAGGCGCCCGAGCTCGTGTTGGGGTTCGCCCGCGGGTACCGCCTCGCCGACGACTCCGCCGCGGTCGAGTTCCCGAAACGAATATGCAAGGTGCGCGAGGACAAGTGGGCCGCGGACCACTGCATCGACCCGCCCCACGTACGCGGCGTGCTGTTCTGCAACAAACCGGTAGCCGCGAAGGCGCCCGCCCTCAAGGACCTCGCGCCCACCATCCTCAAAGAGTTCGGCCTCGAGCCGCCGCGCGAGATGACGGGCAGGCCTATACTCGCTTAGGAGGTTTCATGGCCAAAATAAAAATCGACGGCGAACTGTGGGAGAGGGTCAAGAAGGTGGCGGAGGCCGCGGGCTACGCGTCGCCCGAGGAGTTCGTGACCCACGTCCTCGAGAAAGAAACGGCGGCGCTCGAAGGGGCCGGCGCCGACGAGGAAGAGATCAAGAAGCGGCTCCAGGGCCTCGGCTACATCTCGTAATCTATGTGGTATTTCAACCTGGCGTTCACGCGGCTCTTCGACGCGCTGGTCTGGCCGTTCCGGGTTTGGCCCGCCGGCGGCCTGTTGTTCGTCTCCGTCGTCGCCGGCGTCGCGATGCTACTTATTTTCAAAGTGACGTCGAACCAACGCGCCATCCGCCGCACGCGGGACCTCATCCGCGCGCACATGCTCGCGATGCGGCTTTTCCGCGACGACGCGGCCGTCGTCGTCGAGAGCCAGAAGAAAGTTTTGCGCACCAACCTGACGTACCTGCGCTACGCCGTCGTACCGATCGTCTTCATCCTGCCGGTCGTCGTGTTGATTATGGTCCAGCTCAACCTCCGCTACGGCCCGGCGCCCGCGCGCCCGGGCGAGGCGGTCGTCGTAAAGGCCGTATTCGAAGGGGCCCTGGACGAGGGCGCAACGCTCGCGGCGTCGCCCGAGGTGGCCGTCGAGACGCCGGCGCTCCGCATCCCGTACGAGCGCGAGGCCGACTGGCGCGTAAGGCCGCTCGAGGCGGGCACGTTCGAGTTGGTATTGAAGTCGAGGGGAAAAGATTGGGGCAAGAAGTTGGTCGTGGGCCCGCCGGCGGTAGGCCGGGTCAGCTCGAGGCGCGTCTCGGGCGTCTGGGCGCAGTTGATGAACCCGGGCGAGCGGCCGTTGTCGAGTAACCTGAAGGCGATCGAAGTTAAATATCCCAGTCGCGAAAATAAAATACTTGGCCTACGCGTCCACTGGATAATAACGTTCTTCGTCGTCTCGCTCGTGGCCGCTTTCGCGCTGAAGGGCGTTTTTCGCACCGAGGTATGACGTCGAATAGGCCTTTGGCCGCGGGAAGAGATTACGTTGCGTGAATTGCAATTTTGGGACGGGCTAACAGCCTGGAAAGGAGCGGAGAAATGAAAAAGTTAATAATGGTAAGCTGCGCTCTTCTATTCCTTATCGGTTGTGCGGAGGAGACGCCCACCGAGCCCGAAGAGGGAAAACACCCCGTTTTCTTGGGGAAGTGGTTTTGCGACGACCATCCGGTGGGCGTTGCGGTCGCCCCGAACGGCTACGTTTACGTTATATACTGGTACCTCGCGCGCGGGGGCGGCGTAGCGTTTTTCACCCCTACGGGTAACCGCCTCGGCGAATGGTCCATAACGGGCGATTACCGCGTTTACGACATAGATATAGCTCAGAACGGTAACGTATACGCCATAGTAGGGAATGAAATAAGGTATTATACGCCCATTGGCAGCCTCTTAGGTAAATGGGGCTCCCCCGGTTCCGGCGAGGGCGAGTTTTACGACCCCGACGGCGTGGCTATTGCCCCCAACGGAAACGTATACGTCTTAGATTCGGGAAACGGCCGCGTCCAGTATTTTACCGCGGCCGGCAGCTACCTCGGCAAATGGGGCGGCGTAGCGCAGTGCAGCGCCCTTGCGGTCGCCCCCGACGGCAACGTGTACGTTTCCCACACGGGCGGAGAATGCATTAAATATTTTACGCCTACCGGGAGCCTGCTCGGCAGATGGGGCTCCGAGGGTAGCGGCGAAGGCCAGTTCAAATGGGTTCGGGAAATCGCCGTAAATAAAAGCGGGTGGGTCTTCGTCGCCGATAGACGAAATTTCAGGATACAGTTCTTCACGGCCACGGGCGATTTCTTGGGGAAGTGGGGTACGAGGGGCACGGGCGACGGCCAATTCGAAAACCCCTACAGTATAGCTATCGCCCCCGATGAAGTCATTTACGTCGCGGACGAAGGGACTAATAGGGTACAATACTTCCGATAATGAGCAAACCTCCGCGTTGGCGGCCGGCTACCGACGGTATTGTTACTCCCGGCGCGCGAGTTGAAGCAAGGCGGACAAGTAGTCACCGCCGGTATGGACGCCGCAACGCAAGCTCAAGGATTCGCGGGGCGCATTCTAAGCGAATAACGAAAAGGCTGGCTCGAGCCAGCCTTTTCGTCACCTAATCGCCGACCGCCGCGCTCGCGCGCCGAGGCGCGCCTTCATGCGGGCGACGAGCTCGTAGGGGATTTTGAGGTCGCCCCGGCCTATGCCGACCTCGACGCCGGGCTTCGCCGCGCCGTGAAAGTCGGTGCCGCCGCCCGCGAGCAGGTCGTACTCGTCGACGAGGCGTTTCAAGAACGCGGTATCGGTGGGGAGGTGGTCGGAATAGTATACCTCGACGCCGTCGAGGCCTACGCGCGCGAGCTTGAAGACGACGTTTTCCAGGATGCGGGGCGGGAGGGCGTAGACGCCGGGGTGGGCGAGGAAGGCGAGGCCGCCGGCGCCGTGGATGAGGTCGACGCCCTCCTCCGCGGAGATGCGCCGCCGGGGGACGTAAGCCGGCTTGTTGTGCGCCAGGTATTTCTCGAATGCCTCCTGGAAGTCGGCGACGTAAGCCTTATCCACCATGACCTCGGCGATATGGGGCCGGCCAATGGTTTTACCCTTGGCCTTGGCCGCTACTTCCTCGAGGTCGATGGCCATTCCGAGCTCGGCCAGCTTGGCAAGGATTTTGGGGTTGCGGCGTTTACGGTATTCGCGCACGTCGGCCAACGCCTCGGCCAGGCCCTCGTTGGTGGGGTCTATGAACAGGCCGACGACGTGGACGTTCGCGGGGGTGAAGTCGCAACTTATCTCGACGCCCGTTATAACCTCGAGGCCGTTTTGCGCGCCCTCGGCGAAAGCCTCGGCGTTGCCGTCCACGCCGTCGTGGTCCGTTATCGCGATGGCGGCGAGGCCCAGGTCGACGGCTCGCCAGACGACTTCCGCGGGCGTTAACGAACCGTCGGAAAACGTCGTGTGGATGTGGAGGTCGACGTACTCGGCCATTACATATAACCAAGCGCCTCGAGGCGCTTGCGCACTTTCTCCTCCTCTTCTTCGGAGTATACGCCCTCGGTTCCGGGCGGCGCGAGGTAACCCATCCCCTCCAACTTCGCGATGACTTTTCCCGCGCTCTCCTCGGGCGTCTCGCGGTCGGTACAACAAATAACCTCCGGCGACGCCGGCTCCTCGTACGGGTCCGAGACGCCGGTGAAGTTTTTTATCTCGCCCGCGAGCGCCTTCTTGTACAAACCCTTTGCGTCCCGCTCCATTAAAACGTCGAGCGGGCACTTACAGAAGACCTCGACGAAGTCGCCGATGAGCTTGCGGTTCTCGTCGCGGATCTCCCGGTAGGGCGATATCGCCGCGCCGATGGCGACGACGCCGTTGCGGCTCAGGAGGTGGCAAACGAAGCCGATGCGACGGATGTTGATGTCGCGGTCTTCCTTGGAGAAGCCGAGGCCTTTGGATAGATTGGTCCGGATGACGTCGCCGTCGAGCACTTCCACCTTGCGGCCGCGACGCCGAAGCTCCGCCGCCACGAGTTGCGATGCGGTCGTTTTACCCGAGCCGGACAAGCCCGTGAACCAGACCGTGAATCCTTTCTCTTCCATCCGATACTCCTACTTTAGATATATTACCCTACGGGAAACCCGCCGCGCTCGAGCGAACGGCCTCGCCCGCAAAGCGATTACTTCTTCTTGATTTGCAAAATATCGCGGCTAATTACTACCTTCTGGATTTCGCTCGTCCCCTCGCCTATCTCGTCGAGCTTGACGTCGCGGTAGATGCGCTCGAGGGGATAAGATTTATCGTAACCCAGGGCGCCGTGGATCTGTACCGCGTCGTAGGCCACCTCGCGGCCAACCTGCGAGGCGTAATACTTCGCCATCGCGGCCTCTTTGGTATAGGGGTGGCCCGCGTCCTTGAGCGCGCCGGCGGAGTAAACCAGGAAGCGGGCCGCCCGGACCTTGGTCGCCATCTCGGCGATTTTCCACTGAATCGCCTGCTTGGTGCCGATGGGCTTGCCGAACTGGACGCGCGTCTCGGCGTGTTTTATCGCCAGCTCGAGCGCGGCCTGGCCCAGCCCTACCGCCATGGCGCCGATGCTGATGCGGCCCGCGTCGAGCGCCACCATGAAGATCTTGAAACCTCCGTTGACCTCACCCAGCAAATTCCCCTTGGGAACGCGGCAGTCCTCGAAGAATATTTCGCTCGTGTCGGAGCCGCGCAGGCCCATCTTGTTCTCCTTGCGGCCGTAGTTGAAGCCGGGGGCGTCGGCGGGAACGATGATGGAGCTGACGCCGCGGGCGCCCTTGGACTTGTCGGGGTCGGTCCTGACGGTGACGACGCATACGACGGGCCAGTCCCGCTTCGTATTCGTTATGAAACATTTCTGGCCGTTTATGACCCACTCGTCGCCGTCGAGGGCCGCGGCGGTCTTGGTGTTGCCGGCGTCGGAGCCGGCGGACGGCTCAGTTAAGCCGAAGGAGCCCACCAATTCTCCCGACGCGAGCTTGGGGAGGTAAGTTTTTATTTGCGCGTCGTTGCCGTACTCCAAAAGCGGAAAGATGATAAGCGAGCCCTGGACCGCGAGCATCACGCCCACGGACCCGGACGCGCGCGAGACCTCTTCCACCATAATCACATACCGCACCGTGTCCCAACCGAGGCCGCCGTATTCGGCGGGCGCCGTGGCGCCGAACCACCCCGCCTTCGCCACTTCCTTCATAACCTCGTCGGGAATATGGTCGTCGGCGTCTATGGCCGCGGCGTAAGGCGCGACGACCTCGCCGGCCTTCGCCCTAACCTCGGCCCGAAAATCCTCGTACTCGATATAATCCAACATTATTTATCCTTTCAAAAGGTTGCCGGCGATCACGAGCTTCTGGATCTCCGACGTTCCCTCGTATATTTCGGTTACGCGGGCGTCGCGGAAGAACCGCTCGACGACGTAGTCCTTCATGTAGCCGTAGCCGCCGTGTATTTGGACGCCGAGGTTGGCGGCGAAGTTGGCGGCCTCGGAGGCGTAGAGCTTCGCCATCGCGGCTTCGGCCGAGAACCGCCCGCCGGCGTCCGCCAGCGCCGCGGCGCGCATCGTCAGCAACCGCGCGGCTTCCATCCGCGTCGCCATTTCGACGAAGTAGAACTGAATGCCCTGGAAACTAATAATCGGGCGGCCGAACTGTTCGCGTTCGCCGGCGTACCTCTTCGCCTCGTTGAAAACCTGCTGTGCGATGCCGACCGCCTGCGCCGCGACCCCTATGCGGCTGCCGTCCAGGCTCGCGAGCGCGATCTTAAGGCCTTCGCCCTCGGCGCCCAAGAGCGCGTCGGCGGGCACCTCGCAACCTTCGAGCTCGAGGCGGCGGACGTCCAACGCGCGCATCCCCATGCCGTCGAAGCGCTTGCCCACCGTGAAGCCGGGCGTATCGCGTTCGATTAGAAAGCAGGACAAACCTTTGCCGCCCGCCTCCGGGTCCGTCCGCGCGACGACGAGGAAGAGGCCGGCGAAGCCGCCGTTGGTGACGTAGAGCTTATGGCCGTCGAGGACGTAACCGCCGTCCTTCTTGGCCGCCCTCAGCTGGACGTTGCCCGCGTCCGAGCCGGCCTCCTCCTCCGTGAGGGCGAATGCGCCGACAAGCTCGCCGGCGGCCACCTTGGCTAAATATTTTTTCTTCTGCCCATCGGTCCCGTACGTCAGGATGGGTTTGCCGACGAGCGCGTTCTGCACCGATACCACGAGCGCCACCGCGGGCGAGCCCCGCGAGAACTCCTCGATCATCAGCGCGTACGTGACGAAGTCGAGCTCGGCGCCGCCGTATTGCTCGGGGAGGAACAGGCCGAAGTAGCCCTGCTCGGCGAGGAACTTCAGCAGGTCGGCGGGGATCTCGCATTTCTCCTCCATCTCCTCGGCCTTGGGCGCGAGTTGCTCGTCCGCTATTTCCGCGGCCACTTGCCGCATCATCTTCTGTTCGTCGCTTAACGTAAAGTCCATATCTTCCCTCTCTTAAAGAACGTTTTCAGGAGCGAGAACCTACTAGCCGTTCGCTTCGATTTCGACCTCGGCCAACGGCTGGTCGGCGTCGACGTTTTGCCCTTCTTCGCAATAAATTCTTTTCACGACGCCTGGCCCCGCGGCCGAAAGCGGATGCTCCATCTTCATCGCCTCGACGACGACTACCGTCCGTCCCTTATCGACGGCGTCGCCCTCCGCGGCCGCGATTTTAACGACCTTGCCGGGCATGGGCGCCCGTATCGTCTGGACGCCCGCGACTACTTCCTCTAGAGCCGCCGCGCCAACTCGCCCTTCGCCGCCGCCTTCGTCGAGGATTACGGAATACCCGCCTACGACGACGTAGCGCCTCGAGCCGTCGCGCACGACGACGACGTCCGCCGCCTCACCGTCCGCTACTAAAGAATAACAACCCGGCTCGACGGCGACGAGGTCGACCTCCATTGCGCGGCCGTCGACGGTGACGCGGAAGCCGTTGCCGCGCCTTTCGGCGGTAACCGCGTGTTTAACTTCGCCTTCCTGGAACTCGTACTCCATCGCCGAGCAACTACGCGCCGCGGCCTACCTCCCAAGGGCCGACGGTCCGCCAGGGGGTGGGCGCCGCGGCCCTTTCCCCGTCCGCGTAGAACTTCGCCGGGGCCGCGGCCAACTCGGCCGCCGCAGCCGCGGCGAGCGCTTTCTCCACGAAAACCTCCGGCACCTCTTCCCGCCAGCCGTCGAAGTGGTCGGTTACGAAGGCGGTGTTGGTTTCGCCGGCGACGAAGGCCGGGTGTTCGACGAGGTCGCGCAAGAACGGTATCGTCGTCTTGATACCTATTATAATATACTCCCGTATTGCTTCCGCCATTCGCCGCCGCGCTTCCTCCCGCGACTCTCCCCAGGTAACGAGCTTCGCGAGTATGGGGTCGTAATGGACCGGCACGTCGTAGCCGCCGTAGATGCCGCTGTCCAGGCGGACGCCCGGGCCCCGCGGCCCGCGCAGGAACAGGATCTTGCCGGCGGACGGCAAAAAGTTCGCCGCGGCATCCTCGGCGTAAATGCGGCACTCGAGCGCGTGGCCGCGCCGGCTCACGTCTTTCTGCGCGAAGGGCAGCTTTTCGCCGGCGGCGATGGCGAGTTGGGCTTTCACGACGTCGACGCCCGTCACCATCTCCGTCACCGGGTGCTCGACCTGGACGCGCGCGTTGACCTCGAGGAAGTAGAAATTCTTATCCTCGTCCAGCATAAACTCCATCGTGCCGGCGTTGGTGTAGCCGACGGCCCGGGTTACAGCCACGGCCGCCTCGCCCATCTTCTTGCGCAACTTCGCGTCCAACGCGGGCGACGGCGACTCCTCGACGATCTTCTGGTGGCGCCGTTGGATGGAGCACTCGCGCTCGAACAGGTGAACTACGTTGCCGTGATTGTCGGCCAGGATTTGGAACTCGACGTGGCGCGGCCGCTCGAGGTATTTTTCCAGATAAACGGTATCGTCGCCGAAGGCGCCCAACGCCTCGCGGCGCGCGGCCTCGAGGCACTCGGCGAGCTCGCCCTCGCCGCAGACGATGCGCATCCCCTTGCCGCCGCCGCCCCCCGCGGCCTTGACGATGACCGGATACCCCAACTTCTCCGCTTCGGCCAGGACCTCAGCGATTTCACCCGCGGCCGCGGACATCCCGGGTATTATGGGGATGCCGGCGGCGGCCACGGTCCGGCGCGCGCCGAGCTTGTCGCCACTTAGGCGGAGCGTATCGCCGCTCGGGCCGATAAATGCCAAGCTGGCGGCGGCGCAGGCGTCGGCGAAGGCCGCGTTCTCAGCGAGGAAGCCGTAGCCCGGGTGGATGGCCTCGGCTCGAGCCGCTTTGGCCGTCTCGATTATTTTCTCTATATTTAAATAGGACTCGAGCGGAGGCGGCGGGCCGATGCAGTACGCCTCGTCGGCTCGAGCAACGTGCAGAGCCGCGCGGTCGGCCTCCGAATATACCGCGGCCGCGGTCACGCCCAGCTCCCGGCACGCGCGTATTACGCGGCAGGCTATCTCGCCGCGGTTGGCGACGAGGATTTTAGAAAACATTCACTCCGCCCAGCCGGGCTTGCGCTTCTCGAGGAAGGCCGCCACGCCCTCCTGGCCCTCGCCTGTTATCGCTTTGCCTTTCGTTCGTCTTTAGACTTTGCAGGTTTACTTTCCTTCATAAACTTCTCGACCGCGGCGACGAATTTGGCCGCGGCGGCGTATTCGGCGCGCGCGTTGTCGGCGGAAACCTCCGCAAGTTCGTCATAATCGGCCAGCTCCCGGAGGTTCTTAGCCCTTCCCGCGAATACGGCGAAGTCTTTTGGAAAGAGACCGGTCTTTACGTAATGTTCGTGGAAAAGGTAGAGCACACCTTTATGAGTTTTACTATCAACCCTTTTTAATGCGAGCAGCGCCCGCATCGCGGCGAACGACGCGTAATAGGACCTGGTCACTGCGCCTTTAAAAAAACCGCCGCGCAGCAGGGATTGGGTTTCCTTGAGCCGCTCCCGCGCTATTGCCAAACGTCCTTCGGCTAACGTCCTACCGGTATAGTTCACAGCGGAATACCTTCTTCTTCGACGGTTTCAATAAAGGGCGAACCGAGTTTTCTGCTACGTTGATATTGGCGTAAGTAATAAACTATAGGCGAAAGGATGGTATCCGTCGCGAGCTCCACGTCTACCAAGATCTCGAATATCTTATCTTGCTTTTTTAAGTTTTTGATTCGCATGACGATTAAAATATCCACGTCCGAATCTCGATGGTGATCGCCCCTCGCTTTGGAACCGAACAGCTTAATAGCAACGAGGTCATCGCCCAACTCCTTCTTAACGTCGTCCACGAACGCGAGAACGGCCTTTTTCTCGCGCGGCGTTAAATAACCTAATTTAGATTTCCTCTTTCTCGCCGCCATCTCACTCCGCCCAGCCGGGTTTGCGTTTCTCCAGGAAGGCCGCCATGCCCTCCTGGCCCTCGTCGGACGTACGCATCTTCGCGATCATCTCCGCGGTGTACGGCCCCGCCTCGTCGAGGTCCATCCGCGGCACGTTCCGGATTAGCTCTTTGCACTTCGTTATCGCAACCGGCCCGGAGGTAATGAGTTGGTTAACCCATTTGGCGATGACGACGTCGAGCTCGCCCTCCTTCGTGACCTCGTTGACCAATCCTATCTCGCGGGCCTTCTCGGCCGAGATGCGCTCGCCGGTGAGGAAGAGCTCGCGGGCGTTGCCCTCGCCTATCTTGCGGATAACGTACGGCGAGATGCAGCTCGGGATGAGGCCCAGCTTCACCTCGCTCAAGCTGAAGCGCGCCTTCTCCGAGGCTACGGCCAAATCGCAGCAGGCCACCAACCCGGCGCCGCCGCCGATGGCCGGGCCGTTCACGCGCGCGATGGTCGGCAGCGGGCAGTCGTAGATGCGCCGCATCACCGCGGCCACCTGGTTCGACTCCTCCAGGTTCTGCTCGTACGTGAAGTCGCGTACGGCACGCATCCAGTTGAGGTCCGCGCCGGCGCAGAAGGCCGAGCCGACGCCGGTCAGCACGACGACGCGGCCGCCGGGGACCTCGGGCGCCGCGGCGAACGCGTCGAGCAGGTCCGCGAGCATCTGGCCGTTGAACGCGTTGCGGACGTCGTCGCGGCTTAGCGTCACCCAAACCGCCGGCCCCTGCGCGTCGAACGTTATCGTCTCGTAGTCGGCCACGTTAACCCTTCTTTAAATAATCCTCCGCCGCGGCGAGGAACTCCGCAGCCCAACCGTAAAGTTCTGTGGCTTTATCTTCAGGTATTTCAAATCCGTACTTGTAATCCGCGCCCATACGGAAGCCGAACGCCTTCGTAAGCCGGCGGTGGAATTCCTTTGGGAATTCACCCGTTTTCACGAACGCTTCGGCGAAGGCGGCGGCGGTCGCCCGGTGCGACGAATAAGATTTACCGACGGAAAGTAGGAGCGCCTGGGCCGTGTGGAACATCACGTAATACGCCTTGGATGCAGCGTCGACGTAGAAGCCTCCGTTTAATAAATATTGGCACGCCCGGAGCGACGCGGCCGCTTTCGCGAGCCCTTCCCGCGCCTCTTTTTCGTTCGTCAAATCTCCGCACCCTCGCGGCGCACGCTAAGAAGCAACGGCGTATTCTTTGTGGCGTACTCCTCTTCCGACGCCAGTACCAGGCCGATCAACGTATCGTGATCGAAGGAGACATCCGCGGCGTCCTCGCTCGCCGCAAATAATTCGTCGGCCGCGTTCTCCAAGCCCGCCAATACCGCCAACACGTCGACGTCCGAATCCTCCGTCGCCTCGCCCCGGGCGTGCGAGCCGAAGAGTATGAGCTTTACGAGCCGGTCGCCGTAACGTTCGCGGAGGCGCGCCTTGAGGTCGGGGAGGATTTTTTTCAAGTCGTCCATTTACATCCTAAACACGCCGTAGCGCGTCTCGGGGATGGGCGCGTTTAAGGACATCGCGACGGCGAGGCCCAGCGCCGTTCGCGTCTCGGTGGGCTCGAGGATGCCGTCATCCCAAAGGCGCGCCGTCGAGTAGTACGGCGTACTCTGGCGCTCGTACTCCTCCATCACCGGCCGGCGGAACTCCTCCTTCTGCTCCTCGGTCCACTCGACGCCCTTCTTGGCAAGCTGGCGGAGCTTGACGGTGAGGAGGACGTTGGAGGCCTGGTCGCCGCCCATGACGCAGATGCGGGCGTTGGGCCACATCCACAGGAGGCGCGGCTCGTACGCGCGGCCGCACATGGCGTAATTGCCGGCGCCGAAGGAGCCGCCGACGATGACGGTGAACTTGGGCACGTCGGCGCAGGCCACGGCGTGGACGAGCTTCGCGCCGTCGCGGGCGATGCCGCCGTGCTCGTACTGCTTGCCGACGATGAAGCCGGTTATGTTCTGCAAGAATACTATCGGGATGCGCCGCATCGTGCACAGCTCGATGAAGTGGGACGCCTTCAGCGACGACTCCGAGAAGAGGACGCCGTTGTTGCCGAGGATGCCGACCGGATACCCCATAAGGCGCGCGAAGCCGCAAACGATCGTCGGCGCGTACAGCTCCTTGAACTCGTGGAAGCGCGAGCCGTCGACGAGGCGCGCGATGACCTCGCGGATGTCGTAGGGCTTGTTGACGTTGGTGGGGATGACGCCGTAGAGCTCGTCGGGGTCGTAGTTGGGTTCCTCGGGTTCGTCTCGGCCGAGGTCGTAGCGCCGAGGCCTCTCGAGGTTTTGCACGACGTTGCGGCACATCTCGAGCGCGTGCTCGTCGTTGAGGGCGTAGTGGTCGGCGACGCCGGAGATGCGGCAGTGGACGTCGGCGCCGCCCAGCTCCTCGTCGGTGACTTCCTCGCCGGTCGCGGCCTTGACGAGCGGAGGGCCGCCGATGAAGATGGTCCCCTCCTTGCGGACGATTATGGCCTCGTCCGACATCGCCGGCTGGTACGCGCCGCCCGCGGTGCACGAGCCCATCACCGCGGCGATCTGCGGGATGTTCAACGCGGAGAGGCGCGCCTGGTTGTAGAAGATGCGGCCGAAGTGGTCGCGGTCCGGGAAGGTCCCCTCCTGCAGCGGCAGGAAGATGCCTCCCGAGTCGACGAGGTAGACGCACGGGAGGCGATTCTGCAGCGCGATCTCTTGCGCGCGAACGTGCTTCTTTATGGTAATGGGGAAATAGGTGCCGCCCTTGACGGTGGCGTCGTTGGCGACGACGAGGACTTCGCGGCCGTGGACGACGCCGACGCCGGTGACGAGGCCAGCGCAGGGCGCCTCGTTGTCGTACATGTCCCAGGCGGCGAGGGGGCTGAACTCCAGGAAGGGCGTGTTGCGGTCGAAGAGGCCTTTCAGGCGGTCGCGCACGAGCATTTTGCCGCGCTTGACGTGCCGCTCGCGCTGGTTCTCGGGGCCCATCTCGCGGACCTGAGCGAGCCGCTCGCGGTACTCGGCGATTAGCCCGAGGTTCACGTCGCGGTTCTTCTTGAACTCGTCCGAATTCGTGTCAACCTTGGACTCGAGGCGGAACATGTCTTTTTGTAGGGGCCGACCTTCAGGTCGGCCCGAGCACGTTACCGAATCACGTCTACCGTCGCGGTCACGCTTCCCGCTACGCGGGCCGGATTATAATCGTCGTCGGCCCACCGCGCCGGGTTTTCTTGAATATAAAACCGGGCCCGGTTCAACTCGTCGTCGTTCCTTAATACGCGTTCGTAGTAATTACGCTGCCAGACCGGCGCGCCGGGCGTCTTCCGCAAAGCGTTAATTCGTCGCGTAACGGCCCCCTTATAACCCACGACAAACGACGCCAACGAACGACGCGCCGGCCCCCGCGGGGGATAATCGGATTGTTGTGAGGGCGACCGGCCAGTCGCCCCTACATTATTGCCGTAAATATCGTGCTTGATGGCGACGATACCGTGGACGTGATTGGGCATTACGACAAATGCGTCCAAATCTAATTCCTCACGTAACGAAGTGGACAGTCGCCATCCTTCAAAAGCTATTTTACCAATTGAATTTAGGACTACTTCGCCGCCGGGCGATACCTTACCGAACGTACACTCGCGCCCGTGGGTGCATATGGTCACAAAGTACGCGCCCGGAGCGGCGTAATCGTAACCTGTAAGCCTGATCGAGCGGCGACGTTTTTCCGGGTTATATACCATATATTCTGATACGTGCGCTGACGGCTAGTCGCCTCTACGACGCCGGAACGGCCTTATGGCCGTAACATATTATGCCCGCCTCGCCCTCCTGGTATATCTTGCGGAACTCGAGGCGGACCGGCATACCTGTTTTTATTTCGTCGTGGAGCACGTCGACGATTTGCGCCATTAAGCGCGTGCCGCCCTCGAGCTCTACGATGCCCAACGCGTACGGGACCTCCTCGGTGAAATCGGCCGGCGCGACGCGGATAATCGTGTACGTTACGACCTTCCCCGCATCGGGCAGCGTAAGGTTTTCAAACTCGCGGCCGCCGCACGCGCACACCAGCCGCGGCGGATAATAAATCTTGCCGCAGCTCGAGCACTTGGCCGCCTCGAGGCGGTAGCGCTGGGGTATTTCTCTCGTATATCTGGCCGAGGGCATCTACGCCACCTCCAATACGTGCACGACGGCCGAGCCGCCCGAGCCGCCCATGTTTTGCGTCAGGCCGCGCTTGGCGCCCTCGACCTGGCGCTCGCCCGCCTCGCCGCGGAGCTGCTTCACCACTTCCATCACCTGCGCCACGCCGGTCGCGCCGACGGGGTGGCCCTTGGCCTTCAGGCCGCCGGAGGTATTGACCGGAATGTCGCCGTCGCGCGCCGTCCGGCCCTCTAATGTTGCCTCGCCGCCCTCGCCTTTGCCTACTAAGCCGAGCGATTCTATCACGACGATTTCGGCGATGGTGAAGCAGTCGTGGACCTCGAAGAGGTCTATATCCTGAGCCGTAACGCCCGCCATCCCGAACGCCCGTTCCGCGGCCTTGGCGGTCGACTCGAGCCAGGTTATGTCCTCGCGTTGTGCCAGTTGTATCGTATCGGTGGCGTGGCCCACGCCGGCTACTTTGACCGGCTGCTTCTTCGTGAGCTTTTTCGCCATCTCGAGGGGGCACAGGACCGCCGCCGCGGCGCCGTCCGTTATGGGCGAGCAGTCGAGGATGTGCAGCGGGTCCGCGACCATAATCGACTTCAACACCTGCTCGACGGTTAACTTGAACGGATACTGCGCCATAGGGTTGAGGGCGCCGTTATCGTGGTTCTTGACGGCCACCTGCGCCAGCATTTCGGAGGTCGTGCCGTAGCGGTCCATATGGGCGCGGGCAATCATGGCGTAGAGCCCCGGGAACGTCGCGCCGTGGTAGCACTCGTACTCGGCGTCCGCCGCCGTCCCCAGCGCGTACGTCGCGTCCGCGCCGCCCACGTCCGTCATCTTCTCGACGCCGCCCGCTAGGACTAGGTCCGCGTGGCCGCTCGCGACCTCCAGGAAGGCGGCCTTGACCGCCGCGCCGCCCGAGGCGCAGGCCGTCTCGACGCGCGTCGCCGGCAGGTGCCGTTGGCCCAAGTAATCCGCCAAGAGCGAGCCGATGTGTTCCTGCCCCACGAAGAGGCCGGAGGACATACAACCCACGTACATCCCGTCGAGGCGGTCGACGCCGGCGTCGTCCACGGCCGCGAGCGCCGCCTCCACGAAAATATCGCGCAGCGACTGCCCCCACAGCTCGCCCCACTTCGGGTTGGCGCCCACGCCGATTATGGCGACGTCCCTCATCTATTACGCTCCTTTGACGTTCATAATAATCTTGCCGCGGAACTTCGCGTACTCGCCGTACTGCAGGTAGAAGCGCTCCCCCTCCAAAAGCTCCCACGTCTGCGGCGCAGCCTTCTGGACCTCGGCGACGCGGTCCGTGCAACGGAAGACGAAGCCGTCCGAGCCGGCACCCGAGCCGTACGAGACGTGGAGGATGCGGTCGCCCGGCTTCGCGACGTCGAGGATGGCGGTCAGGCCCATCGGCGACGAGCCGGAATAAGTATTGCCGAGAAGCGGACATAACAAGCCCTGCTCCCATTGCTCCTTTTTGAAGCCGAGCTTCTTCGCGACCGTCGCCGGGAACTTGCCGTTGGGCTGGTGGAAGACGCAGTACGCGAAGTCGGCGGCCTTTAGGCCCGCCTTCTCCAAGATGCCGTTGGCGCAACCGAGGATATGTTTGAAGTACGCGGGCTCGCCGGTGAAGCGGCCGGCGTGCTGCGGGTAATACTGATACTCGCGGCGCCAGAAGTCCGCGGTGTCCGTCATATAAGAAAAGGTGTGCTCGCACTCGGCGACGACGTCGTCCGCGCCCATAACGAAGGCCGCGGCCCCCGCGGAGGCCGTGTACTCGAGCGCGTCGCCGGGGGCGCCCTGCGACGTGTCGGCGCCGATGCCGAGGCCGTACGCCACCTCGCCCGCGTCCACGAGGCGGAGCGCGACGGCCATCGCCTCGGTGCCGGCCTTGCACGCGAACTCGAAGTCGGCGCACCGACACGCGGGCGTCGCGCCCAGCACCTCCGCCACCGTCGTCCCCGACGGCTTGACGGCGTAGGGGTGCGACTCGGAGCCGACGTAGCAAGCGCCGATGGCGGCCGGGTCGACGCCGGCTCGAGCGACCGCGCGCCGCGCGGCCGTAACCGAGAGCGTTATCGTATCCGTATCCGGCGCCGGGACCGACTTCTCCTGGACGTTGAGGCCCCTCTTATATGCCTGGGCGTCGGCGCCCCATACCTTAGCGATTTCCTCAACTTTAATGCGGTAGCGCGGCATGTGGCAGCCCCAACCTACGATTCCCGCCATACGCCGTAACCTCCTACGAGAGGACAAACATACCCGCCCTCGTAACGTCCGGGCGGGTTAAAAATCTACACGCGACGGCGTCGGGCACGCGTAAAAAAGAACGGGATAGACGTTGCGGATACAAACCGTTTAGCCCTTGCAGTCGCGACTTATTCCGTTTACTTCGCGAACGAATTCACGAGGACGTAAAATATATAATATCCCGGCCGCCGTGTCAAGGAGAATTTAATTTGAGGTTATGTCGAACGCCGCAACCCGCCGATTTTAAACGCTAACCTCATCGCGCCCGCCGTTCCTCGCTGAGCGTGGCGCCGTGCACGTCCTGCAAGCTCCGGACCGTCGCGAGCGCCGACTTAGGAGCGTACCTTCAGGTGCGCCCACCATAAGTTAATAAAATAAGAACGGCGGCCTGACCCGAAGGGCTTGCCCTACGCCAACGGCTTCTCCGGCAACCCCGGTTCAACGCGCCGCGACGGCGTTTCCATTAAATCCCTAACCTCGCCCGTGATAAGGCGCGCGCCTCGCTCGTAGCGGACGTAGGTCCACGCCCATCCGCTCAGTACGAGGAAGCGGTTCCGGAAGCCTATAAGCCAAAGGATATGGACGAGGAGCCAGAGGAGCCACGCGAACGGGCCCGAGAACCTCACGCTACCCCGTTCGGCTACGGCCGCGGCGCGGCCGATGGTGGCGAGCAAGCCGCAATCGCGGTAGCGGAAAGGCGCGGGGGGCTCGCCGCGTAGCGAGCGCAAAATACTCGCCGCCGCGTGGCGGCCTTCCTGGATCGCGGCCGGCGCGACTCCCGGAACGGGCTTGCCGTCCTGCTCAAAAGCCGCGAGGTCGCCGATTACGTATACCTCAAACGCACCGGGAACGGTAAGGTCGGGCCGCACCAGTACGCGCCCTGCGCGGTCGAGCGGTACGTTTAAAGACTGCGCAAGGGGCGAGGCTTCGACCCCGGCGGCCCATAATACGGTCTTGGTTCCTGTCCGCCGCGCGCCGATGGAGACGCCCCCGTCGTCGATGTCGGTAACCGGGTTACCGGTCAAGACTTCGACGCCAAGCCGACCCAGCGTACGTTCCGCTGTAGCCGAGAGCTCGGGCGAGAAGGCGGGTAAAATGCGCGGCCCGGCCTCGACAAGGATTACGCGGGCGTTGCGCGGGTCGATATTCCGGAAGTCGCGCGTGAGGACGTGCCGCGCGATCTCAGCCAACGCGCCGGCGAGCTCCACGCCCGTCGAACCCCCGCCTATGACGACGAAGGTCAGCCAATCGCGCCGGCGTTCCGGGTCTTGTTCCCGCTCGGCCGCCTCGTAAGCGAGTAGGATGCGGCGGCGCATCTCGAGGGCGTCCTCGACGGTTTTCAGGCCGGGCGCATACCGAGCCCAGTCGTCGTGCCCAAAATACGTGGACACAACGCCCGTGGCTACGATGAGGTAGTCGTAGCTCACCGCCCCGTCCGATAGTATCACCCGCTTGGCGGCGGTATCGACGGCTTCCGCCTCGGCCAGAATAACATTTACGTTGGCCTGGCGTCGGACGATGCGGCGGATGGGTATGGCGATGTCGCTCGGGTTTAGGGCCGCCGTCGCCACCTGGTAGAGCAAAGGCTGGAAGAGGTGGTAGTTACTTCGGTCGATGAGCGTGACCCGCACGCGCGCCCGCTTTAAAGCCCGCGCAGCATATAAGCCTCCGAACCCGCCGCCGAGGATTACGACGTGCGGCGGCAGGCCGAGCGCCCCCGAGGAAACCGGCGCCGGCGTCGTATTCACGTTTTACTCCTTTTTAAGTAAACTCCATAGCCTCGCGCGCGGCGGGTGGCGCCGCGTAAACTAAGCCCCCCCGCGCCCCGAAAAGCAATCGACGATAACGCGAAAGCGCGGCTGGCGGTGGCTCCGGCCACCGATCGCCGCGGTAATTCGTAACGCGTAAAAGAGCACAAATACGCCCGCCCCGCGAAACCTGGGCGGGTGAAATCGGTACGCGACGGCACCGGTACGGACAACGACGAAACGAGTGTGAGTTCGGACCACAAACCCCCGTTACCCTTGCAATCTCGACCTACTTCGTCGACTTCGGAAACGAATTCGCGAGGAACGAACATTTATAATATCCGGGCCGCGGTGTCAAGGAGAATCTAATTCGCCTTACATCAAGGCCACGTTATCCCGGGCCTCTTTATCCTTACATAATCTTGGCTTGGTTTATTTCGCCAGTCTAGCGCCGTGCACGTCCTGCAAGCTCTGGACCGTCGCGACGTTCTGGCGCAGGACGCGCGCGGCCTCCACCGTCGCCCGCGCCGCGGACAGCGTCGTCACGACGAGAATGCCCCGCGCCCGCGCCGCCCGCCGCACCGTCACGTCGTCGTAAAACGACTCCCGCCCCATCGGCGTATTTATTATTAAATCTATTTCGCCGCTCACCACTCTATCCGCGACGTTGGGCCGGCCCTCGTTCACCTTGAAGACGGGCTCTACGTTAAGGCCCTCCCGCCGGAGGCGGGCCGCGGTTCCGCGGGACGCGACGAGCTTGAAGCCGAGCGCCGCCAGGTCCCGCGCTATCGGCACGACGTTGTCCTTGTCGTTATCGTTCACGGAGACGAAGGCCGTCCCGCGCAGCGGCACGTGGTAGCCGGAGGCGAGCTGGGCCTTGCCGAAGGCCAGGCCGAAGGTCGAGGCCCCCGACATCACCTCGCCCGTCGACTTCATCTCCGGCCCCAGGACCGTGTCCACCCCCGGGAAGCGGTCGAAGGGGAAGACGCATTCCTTGACGAAGTGCCCCGGCGCCCGGCCCTCGCCCGCGAGGCCTTGCTCGGCCAGCGTCCTCCCGGCGATAATTCGCGCCGCCACCTTCGCGAGCGGCACGCCCGTCGCCTTCGAGACGAAGGGAACGGTCCGCGACGCCCGCGGGTTGACCTCCAACACGTAGACGACGTCTTCCTTAACCGCGAACTGGATGTTGATAAGGCCCCGCACGCCGAGCGCTAGCGCCAGCCGCCGCGTGTAGTCGCGGATGGTCTCGAGGTGGACCTGCTTGATGAGGAACGGCGGGATGACCGCGGCCGAGTCGCCGGAGTGAATGCCGGCTTCCTCGATGTGCTGCATGATAGCGCCGATATACACGTCGTCGCCGTCGGCGACGGCGTCCACGTCGGCCTCGAACGCGTCCTCCAGGAAGCGGTCCACCAACATCGGCTTGGCGGGCGAGACCTCCGCGGCTTCGGCCGCGTAGTGCGCCAACGCCCGCTCGTCGTAACAGATGGCCATCGCCCGGCCGCCCAGGACGTAAGACGGCCGCACCAGCACCGGGAAGCCGACGCGCGCCGCGGCCTCGCGCGCCTCCGCCAGAGAGAACGCCGTCCCGTACTCGGGCCGCGGTATGCCCAGCTCACCCAACAGCCGGCCGAAGCGCTCGCGGTCCTCCGCCAGGTCGATGGCGTCGGGCGACGTTCCAAGTATTACCACGCCGGCGGCCTGCAGCGGCCCGGCGAGCTTGAGCGGCGTTTGGCCGCCGAATTGGACGACGACCCCCTCGGGGCGCTCGCTCGATACAACCGCCAGGACCTCCTCCAGGTTCAGCGGCTCGAAGTACAGCCGCGTCGACGTGTCGTAATCGGTGGAGACCGTCTCCGGGTTATTGTTAACCATGACGACGTCGTGGCCGAGCTCGCGGAAGGCGACCGCGGCGTGGACGCAGCAGTAGTCGAACTCGATGCCCTGGCCTATGCGGTTCGGCCCGCCGCCCAGGATGACGACGGCCCGGCCTTCACCCCGCGGCGCCTCGTTCTCCTCCTCGTAGGTGGAATAATAATAAGGAGTATAGGCCTCGAACTCGGCGGCGCAGGTGTCCACCGCCTTGAAGACGGGCACGACGGCCGCACCCTCGCGGCGGCGGCGCACGTCCTCCTCGGCGGCGCCCCACAGCCGCGCGAGCTGGCCGTCGCCGAAGCCGGCGCGCTTGGCCTTCCGGAGCAACTCGTCGGGGGCGGACGTCAAGTCGAACGCGCCGAGTTCGCCCTCCAACTCGACGAGTTTATTTATTTGACGGACGAACCACGGGTCGATGCCGGTCGTCCGCGCCACGTCGGCCTCGCTCCATCCCCGCTGTAGCGCCAACTTAATATAGAAAATTCTATCGGGGTTGGGCACGCGGAGGCGCTCGCGGAGGTCGTCGCCGTCGAGGCGGTTCAAGCCATCGGCAGCCAGGCCCTCGTGCCCGGCCTCCAGCGAGCGCAGCGCCTTTTGCAACGCTTCGCCGAAAGTCCGACCCAACGCCATCGTCTCCCCCACCGACTTCATGGACGTCGTAAGGTAATCTTCGGCGCCGGGGAATTTCTCGAAATTCCAACGCGGCACTTTCACGACGACGTAATCCACCGTGGGCTCGAAGCAGGCCGGCGTCTCGCGCGTGATGTCGTTGGGAATTTCGTCCAGCGTCAAGCCCACGGCGAGCTGGGCCGCTATCTTGGCGATGGGAAAGCCGGTGGCCTTGGAGGCGAGCGCCGACGAGCGGCTAACGCGCGGATTTATTTCGATGACGACGACGCGGCCGTCCTCCGGGCTGACGGCGAACTGGACGTTGGAGCCGCCGGTCTCGACGCCCACGCGCCGGATGACGGCCTGGGCCATATCGCGCAGCCGCTGGTATTCGACGTCGCTTAGCGTCTGCGCCGGCGCGACCGTTATGGAATCGCCGGTGTGTACGCCCATCGGGTCCACGTTTTCAATAGAACAGATGACGACGACGTTGTCCGCCAGGTCGCGCATTACCTCGAGCTCGAACTCCTTCCAGCCGAGGACGGATTCCTCGACGAGGACTTCGCATATAGGGGACACGTCAAGGCCGCGGGCTACGGCGCACTCGAACTCCGGCACGTTGAAGGCCACGGCGCCGCCCTCGCCGCCCAGCGTGAACGACGGCCGGATGACAAGGGGGAGGCCGAGCTCGGCGGCTACTTCGCCGGCCGCCTCCAGCGTCCCCACCGCGGTCGCGCGCGGCACCGGTAGGCCCTCGGCCACCATCGCCGCGCGGAAGAGGCGCCGGTCCTCCGCGGCGCGGATAGCTTGGAGGTTCGCGCCGATAAGGCGGACGCCGTTCTCGCGCAGGATGCCGGCCTCGGCTAACTGAACGGCGAGGTTGAGCGCCGTCTGGCCGCCCACCGTCGGCAGGAGTGCGTCCGGTTTCTCGCGCTCGATGACCTTGGCGACGGCGCTGAGCGTCAGCGGCTCGACGTAGGTCGCCGCGGCGTACTCCGGGTCCGTCATAATCGTCGCCGGGTTGGAGTTGATGAGGACGACGCGGAAGCCCTCCGCGGCGAGCGCCTTGCAGGCCTGCGTCCCGGCGTAGTCGAACTCGCACGCCTGGCCGATGACGATGGGGCCGGCGCCTATCACGAGTATGGTCTCTATGTCGTCGCGTCGGGGCATCGCTAAAAGCCGAACGTCTTCTGCGTGCGCCGCTCGAGCAACTCCAAAAAGACGTCGACGTTGTAGGAGGCGTCGTGGGGCCCGGGCGCGGCCTCCGGGTGGTACTGCAGGCTCATCGCCGCGCAGTCGTCGGCGCGTAAACCCTCGACGGTGTCGTCGTTGAGGTTGACGTGGGTGACGCGGATGCCGGCGGGCAAAGACGCCGCGTCGACGGCGAAGCCGTGGTTCTGCGACGTTATCTCGACGCGGCCGGTGGCGAGGTTCTTGACCGGGTGGTTGGCGCCGTGGTGGCCGAACTTGAGCTTGTACGTCCGGCCGCCGAGCGCGAGCCCCAGGATTTGGTGGCCCAGGCATATCCCGAAAACCGGCAGCCGTCCCAAAAAATTTTTGACCAGGTCGACGACGTACGGCAGCGCCGCCGGGTCGCCCGGGCCGTTCGATATAAAAAAGCCGTCGGGTTCCGAGGAGGAGATTTCGCCAGCCGAGGCCGTCGCCGGAAAAACGGTGACCTCGACGCCGCGGCGCGTCAGCTCGCGTAGGATGTTGTTTTTGATGCCGCAATCGAGCGCGGCGACCCGCCACCGCACGTCACCCTCCGCGGGCGAGAAGACCTCGACGCGTTCGCGCGTCACGTCGCGGACGAGGTCGCGGCCCGCCATAGGCGGAGACGCGAGGACCTGCTCGAGGACGTCGCCCTCGTCGTAGCGGCCGGCCGCCACCGCGCCGCGCATCGCCCCCGCCTCGCGGATGTGCCGCGTGAGCGTGCGCGTGTCCACGCCCGAAAGGCCCACGACGCCGTGCCGCTCCAGGTACTCGCCCAGCGACGCCGTCGCTCGCCAGTTGCTATAGAAATCCTCGTAGGAGCGGACGACCAGCGCCGCCAGAAAGATGCCGCGCGATTCGACGTCGTCCTCGTTGACGCCGTAGTTCCCTATGTGAGGATAGGTCAGCGCGACGATCTGGCCGGCGTACGAGGGGTCCGTCAAAATTTCCTGGTAGCCCGTTATGGCCGTGTTGAAGACCACCTCGCCCAGCGCGAGGCCCGTCGAGCCGAAGCCGTCGCCGCGAAAGGTCCGGCCGTCTTCGAGGATCAAAAAAGCTCGAGCGGGCATATTAAAAATAACGCCGGCTCCCGGAGGGCCGGCGGAATCTCGGTCATGCTGATATTAACGTTAGAACCATTTTACGGGGGCGACCACTTTTGGTTTATTTTAACAAAACAACCGGAGCGGCGCAACGTTTTTCGGCGAAGGGAAGCGTCAACTCCCGCGGAGGGCGTCCAAGGCCTCCTTCGCCGCCGGGGACATTTCGAAGTGGGCCGCCAAGATCCCGCAGCCGTAGTCGGCGCACGGCGCGCAATTATCCAAGCCCCGCTCAACGACGCAGGCGCGGACCTTGCACGCCGGGACGTAACCGCACTTTCGCTCGCCGGCCGTCATGCAGCCGTCGCACCAGACGTGCTCCGGCTTAACCTCGGCATCGTACTGCTTTGACCACTGCGCGGCTATCTTCGCGATCTCGTCGGCGTCGCCGGCCTGCGTCGCCACGTACGCCTCGCACGAGGCGCAATACAGGCCGCACGCGCTTATCAACTTTTCCATAGCTATCCTCCCTTTTTTGGGTTGAAGGCCAACACAAGTTCGGGATTAAGATACAATTCCTCGCGACGGCTTTAAATAAAATCGGTTTACCACCCGCGTTTCAAAAACGGCCCGGGCGGCCGGCGCGCCCGCGGAGAACGCCCTCACAAATTGGCCCGGATATTTTCCAACGCGGCTTTCGCCTCCGGCGCCATTTCGAAGTGCCCCGCCAAGACCTCGCAGCCGTAGTCGTCGCAGTGGGCGCAATTGGGAAGGCCGCGCTCGAGGGCGCAGGCGCGGACGTCGCACTCGCGCGCACGGCCGCACTTCCGCTCGGCCTCCGTCAGACATCCCTCGCACCACACGTACTCCGGCTTGATATGATGACCGTACTCCTCGGACCAACGGGCGGCGATGGCCGCGATCATCTCCGCGTCGTTTTCGCGCGTCGCGACGTACGCCGGGCAAGCGTCGCACGCCAGGCCGCACGCCCCTAGCAGCCTCTCCATCCGGCTCCTCCAAAAGGACGGTTACCTTGGATAAGTAAAGGACTTATTTATTAACGCACATACGACACCGCGTTGTCAAACAAATTCCGCCGCCGTGGGCGGTCCGGCCGTCGGCGTTGGAAGTTCCCAATTGGCGATGCCGTGAGCAAATCCCGGAGTTGACGGGGGCGCCATTTAAACTTAAAATACTAGCCGTATGGAAGTTACGTCGGCGAGTAGCAGGCCGAAAAATATTCGAAGAATAATTTGCGGGGCGCTCGGCGCCGGAATCGCGAGCGCGGCCTTCGCCCTCGCGCCCGACGCGGTAACGTCGGGCGGCGCACCTCCGGGAAGGGCTCCCGCGGGCGGCCTCGGCTCCGTCATCAGCTCGTTTAAGATGTCGGGTCTGACCAAGCCGTACGCGCTCGGCATCTATCGCGACCGCGGGTACGTCTACGGCGTGATGTACTCGCGGGGTACGAACTACCTCTACCGCTTCACGGCCGCCGGTACACGCGTCAGCTCGTACGTAATAAACGGGACGTCGACGCCGCGCGGCGCGGACCACGCCCACCTCGGCCTCGGCTACCTCGCCCTCGTGGACGCCGTAAACCGCAAAGTCTACGTCTTCCGGACCACGGGCGGCCGGGCCGTAACGTCGTTCTCGGTCGCCGGCACGCCCTACCCCTTCAACTGCTTCTGGGACGGCACTTACTACTACGCGAACGGCCCGTCCAACCGGGGCGCGTTTTATCGTCACGGCCCCTCGGGCGCGAGCGCCGGCACGTGGACCTGCTCCGGGTGGCCGGACGCCATGACCTACTGCGGCGGCGCGGCCTTCGCCCGACGCGGAAACGAAGGCGCGGGCCCGTACTTCGTCGGGGCTTCGTGGTCGGCGGGCGAGCCGATGTGCATGACCACTTTTCCGGGGGGGCTGTTGGTCGCGACGTGGACGCCGCCGGCCCACAACGCCAACGGCCTCGTCTACGGCGACTCCTCGAACAAGGCCGCGTACGGGGCCGCGGTTTGGGCCGGCTGGTACGCCGCGGACGGCGTTTACGCGATGGAGTTCGACGTCGGCGCGCGCGGCGCCGCGGCCGCCATACCCGCCAGCCTGGGCAGGGTTAAGGCGCTGTACCGATAAAGCTCGGAACGGTAAAACCATCGGGGGTGCCGCGGGCGTCGTCGCCCCCTTTACGGTTTTCGGCCCGCGTCGAACATCGCCGATTAGCACCGCGAGGCGGCCGGAAGAACGCGCGCGGGGCCGGGCAAAAAAAAAGGTTGACTTCTCGCGCGAACTATCGTAGGTTGTAGGCATATATAAGGAGGTGGTCTGATGAAGACCTTTTTAGTTACGTTCGCCATATTGGCGATAGTCGGAACAGCGTTTGGGGCCGCCGGCAGTACTATCCGTTCGTTCACGCTGCCGGGCCAACCGGCCCAAGGCCCGCGTGGCGTCGCTTACGACTGGAGCGACGACAACATCTGGGTCGCGGGGCCCCAACGAACGAACTCCATCATATTCGGCAAGTTTAACCCGACCACGGGCTCGATGGTCGTGAACTGGAGGAGCGCCACGGGCGCTTACTGGGTCTTCGACATCGGCTACGGCTACCAGGTAGGCGGTACGCGCTACCTCTTGTTCGTGGACCAGAATGCGCCCCGCCTCCGCCTTTTTACGACGGCCGGCTCCCAATACGGCAGCATTCAAAATCCGTTCTCCGGTGGCTACAACGAAGGGGTCGCCTGCGATTGGGGTGGAAAGCTCGTCTACGGCACCAACTACAGTTACGGGGACATCTACAAGTGGTCCGGAACCGCCTGGAGCAAGTTCGCAACGTGCCCGGGCCGGCCGCCCATGGGCTGCGCCACCGGTTGGGATAAGGTATTCGTCGTCACGACCTCGGCCGACTACAAAATCTACCAGTTCAGTACTACCGGGTCGCTCGAGAAGTCGATTCCCCTACTCAACTGGGGTAGGCGGTACATGGTTGGAATGAGCATAGGCCGCAAGGACGTCGTCGGGAACGAGGACTCGGTCTTCCTGTGCATCTTTTACCCCTCGAAGATGATCTACGAGGTCTCCGTAGGCGACATCGTTGGCACGGGCATCGTGCCGACGAGCCTCGGCAAGATCAAGTCCCTTTATAAGTAATACCTATTTAAACCGTACGCAATAAAAAGCGGGTGCCAGCGGCGCCCGCTTTTTTCGGTTGCCGCCGCGGGCCGCGACGGCGTCGCGAGGGTTACGGTCGCCGCCTTTCCGCCTCGCGAAGAAAGGTCGCGTTATTGCCACGGCCGACGGCGGCGAAAGACGTATTAAAAGAAAAGGCGGCCCGAAGGCCGGCCGTCGGTTTAATTACGGCGCGTCCGAGGCCGTAGAAGGGTTATTTATACCGCGCTTTGACCTTGCGGAACGACGTGCCCGTTACGCCGACGCTACGGCGGGTATCGTTCCGCATTGCTACTTTAAGTAACTTCGGCTCGGCCGTTGCCCCTCAGCGTTTAGGCTTTAGAGCGGCGTTTATGGCTCGAAGATATTCGGCGGGGCGCGGGTCGCCGGGTGTAGCGAGGGCGGCGCGCTCGAGCGGTACCTTCGCCTCCTCGTACAGGCCGAGGGCTATTTCGCATTCGGCCAGACGGATATTGGCGTCCTCGTAGTCGGGGTGGAGGCGAAGGGCGCTGGTAAACGCGGCCGCGGCCGTTTCGAAGGCCCCGTTCGCCTGGTACGCGCATCCCAAATTATAAAGGTCGCCGGCGCGGCGTAAATCGCGGTAAAAGGTTTCCAATTCTTCCTCGCTGGGAATCGTCGATATTTGGTTGGGGTCGTAAAGGGGATGGTAGGCCGGCGAGGCGAAGCCGTCGTAAGGCCGCCCCACCTCGAAGACGCGGACGCTGTAAGTCTCGAAAACGAGGCGAAAGCGGCGGAGCTTTTCGGGGGCGAATTGCATAAGGAAGGCGGCGGAATCCGGCCTCGGCTCCACGCCCGCGGTGCCGAAGAACGTACCCGGCCTGTGGGAGAGAACTTGGGGGGCGAATTGCACTACGTATTTAATACGCCATCGTCGACACAGGCGGTAGAACGTATCCTCGTCCGCGACGACCGCCTCGGCGTAAGCCAGGACTTTGCGCCGGATTTCGGGTAACTCGAACATGGGGTTTAAGGCTATCGGCCGCCCGGCCCGGTAGAGGTACGACGGGCTCAACGCGAAGTCGGCTAGTACGGGCCCGGCCTCCGCGTCCAGGCCCATCCAAAAAAGCAACTTGCCGCGTTCGGAGCCGTAGTACCAGGGTATCTCCCTTTCGTAACCGGCGGCCGCGTTCAACGCGCTACGCAGCCACCGCGGCTGGCGACTACTAGTATTAAGGTAAACGTGGAAGGTCCCCAAGAGGACCAGCCCGACGCCGAAACCTACGCGGCCTTTTACGCTCTTGATACCGGTCGCCGGGTAAATACCGAGTACCGCTATCCACGGCGCGAAGAATATGGTCAACCTCGAAATCAGGAGCCACAGAAGGCCGAAGAACGGGGCCGCGACCGCTACGAATTCGCCGCCCCGCAACCGCCCGCGGACGAGGTGGCACCACCACAGTGCCAGGCCGAAGCCGCCGAAGAGGACCATCGGGCCGTACCCGTAAACGAGGTCCATTCTATCCGGCGATTGGTACGGCCCAACCCAGAAGAGCCGCGCCCCGGGCGATAGCGCGGCCGGCCCGGGGTATTTGCCGAGGTGGATAATTTTTGCCCAGATCAACTCGTAAACGTGGCCGTAACCCGCCGACCGACCGAAGGCCAAAGACAAAGCCACCAAGAAGGCCGCGGCCCCGGCGACGAACCACGCCGCTTTGGCCGGCCTCTTCAACGCCCGGGACAGCGCCCAACCCGCGGCCGGCGCGACCGCGACGGCAACGCCGACGCCCCATAGCGTACCGTTGACCCATAGCGGTTTATTTAGGATGGCCGCCGCGGCGAGGCCGAGCGCGAGGCCACCTCCGGCCAGCGCCGCGCGGCGGCCCCGCCCGGCAATCCCGTACCCGACCGCGAATAAGGCGAGCAGTGCGACGTAAAATTGGCTCATATGCCAGCAGGAGGCCGCCCACAACGTAGCCGCCCCGGCCCCCCCGGCCGCCAACCACCGCCGCTTGCCGCGGTCCGAAGTAAGTATATACAACGTCGCCCCGGTGGCGACGAGCAGGCCCGGCAACGCGAAGTCTTCGCGTAAATAATTGGTCCAGCTTCGGCCGTAAGCGGCGTAGGTCACGGCGTAGATGGCGGTGGCGCCCGCTGCGGGCCAGGGCCTTCGAAAGGCCGCCAGCGCCAGCAACGAGAAGGCGACAACGGCCGCCGCCGAGAGTACGTTTATTGACGCCCGCGCGGCGAGGAACGTGTCGCCCCCGCGCAATTTGTAAAAGGCCGCGGCGACGCGGTCGGGCAAAGCGAGGATCATGCGGCCCACCGGGAAGCCCTCCGGCCATTGCGCAGGCAAGTCCAATTTCGGGGGGTCCCAGCCGAGCATCCTCATCTCGGCGTACCGGAACCGGAAACAAGATTCGGTAGAATACGAGAACTGGCGCGGCGATAAAAAGTCCATTACGCCGTAGCGGAACGCCGCTCCCGCGACGGCGGCTAGAATAAGCGCGCCCCAGGGCGTATAACGGTGGCCGAAGAATCTCCGTAATAAACTCATTTTTAGAAGCGACCCTCGTGCCGTTTAGACGTCTCGACCATACTATCAGAGCGAGCCTTGGGGGTCAACGACGTTGGAAAAGCGCGCTCGACTTACATCCGCGGCGCAGCTACCTTGCCGCGATAAATAACTAAGAGGTGAATTGGGGCGGAAGAAGTTCCCCCCAGACGGAATCGAAAATCGGCGTCGTCGCGCGCCGTCGTTCACCTCCTATGCCGCTCCGGGCCGCCGTACGCACTAAAGGGAAAGGCGGCCCGAAGGCCGCCTTTATTAGTACGCTGGTAACGCGCCGGTATGACTCTATTTGAATAGAGCCCTAACTTTGCCGAGAGAGGTTGGCGCCACGCCGGAGAGCGTACCTTCGAGTTTGTAAGAGCCTTCCATTACGCCGAACCCTTTGGACTGCGAGGTGCCCCACGAGCCATTAAGGTACCACCAGATCATCTCGCCCTGGAGTTGCGTACGGACGGCCCAGAAAACGTTGTCCGAGGATGTCATTTGGTAGGCTATCCAATACCTCGTAGTGGCTGTTAACGTCTGCGGCGCGATAGGGACCTCGCCTAAGAACACCATACGGCCCCATTTCGACCAGCCGGTATTGGTCTCTTTCCAGGTACCCGTATCTACCGTCCAAGTGGCGACAATCGAACCGGCACCGGGGTTGGTCCCGCTATATAGACGCATAGGTATGGGGCCCTTGCTGGAGCTACTCCGGTTGTATACATGATGGAACCAAACCTTTTCGAGCCTGATACCGCTCGACGGCGTGTAATCGATGGCTAACCAGCGGCTTGTGGAGGTCGTCGCGGAAAAACCGTTTGCTATATCGCCGACGGACTTAACGAGGTGGTCTACGAGAACGTCGTCGGTGTTGCCGTGACCGCCTCCTCCCCGGGGGACGTCCCCCAGCGCCGTAGGGGCCGCAAGACTCGTAGCGGGCTCACCTGCGAACGCCCCAACCGCTAATAACGAAATACACGCGGCGATTAAAAACCTCCTGCGCATTTCCGTCTCCTCCTCAGGAAAACGTTGCGTTCCCGCCTATGTTTAATAAACAACCGTTTACCTAATTAAAGCGCATAAAAGGGGTAAAGTCAAGTCTTTTTTTAAGGTATCGTCAAGGCCGCGGCCCGGGCGCGCCGAGCTCGTTCGGCGAAACTGCCTGGATGTGCCAGTACAATTCCTACGGTGTATATAAGGCCGCCTTGCAAGTCGACATCGGAGGGACGGTGGCGGTAACCCCCACCAGCATCGGCAAAGTCAAAGCAATTTACCGTTAAACGTCGGTCCAAAAACCGGGAAGGGCAGAAAGCCCCGCCTTGGCGGGGCTTTCTTATTGTCCTCATACGAAAACCGGTTATTAATCGTGTTCCGGCGCGCCGCGGCGCAAATCGGCGGCGACCTGCGCGAGCGCCGCCCCATTTATTTCGACGTCGTGCCGCGCGCGCAGCGACGCGAGCCACTCGTCCGCGGCCGCGGAGACCTCGGGGGACCGTACTATTTTCTCGAAGACGGCCTTGCGGCAAAAATAAGCTACCTCCGGGTCGTCGAGGCCGGGTTGCCGGGCGGGTTGGTGGTAGATGGCCTCGTAAAAGGCCCACCGACCGTCGCGCAATTGAAACGTCTCACTATGTACGTGCAGCTTCGCGAAGGGGAAGACGCGGCCCCTCAGCTCCGCGGCGAAGGGGGGGTCCGGGGGCGCGTTGGGCAACGTCGGGTCCGCGGCGACGGCGACGACGCCGAGCCACTCTTGCTTTTCCGGGGGCAGCGGCGGCGGGAGTTCGTACAACTCCTGTTGGGCCGCGGCCCGCGCGCGGTTCCGGGCCTCGCCGTCGACGACGGTATCCCCCCCGGCCTTGACCTCCGCGTAAAACCGCTCCAAATCCGCGCGGTCCGGCATCGCGACCAAGTAGACCTCCACGCGCTCGGGAACCAGGAAGTCGTCCATGTGAGCTTCGTAATAAGCCTTGATATCGTCGTCGGTAGGTGCCGGAATCTCGGGCATGAATTCGTTTCGGTATAACATGTCCATCAAGATATCGGTCCGCCGCGCCGCCATTTCGCGCCGGAAGGCGGGTAATAAGTCCACGCCCTCTCGCAACGCTTCGTACTCTAAAAGGGCTTGGTCCTCGGAATCCAGGAGGAAATGATTCCAAATCCGTTCGTAGCGTTCGGGCTTCGCCTCCCGCATCCGGTCTATCTCTTCCGGCGGCAAATATATAAACTTAGCCACCGTAATATACACCGAATCGAAATCAACCGGTACGCCGCCCACGTCCGAAAGGATTAAGTCCTTTCCGCCATAGTCGGTCCCGAGTTCGGCGAACGGCGTATTCAAGATGGCCCGCCATAATTTGTCGTTGCGCTCCACCCGGGCCGTCTTGCGCCACGCCCGGGTGAGCTCGCGACACCGCTCCGCGCTCTTTCGCGACTTTAGGAGCGCGCGGACGCGCGGCCGCGCCTCGTCGTAGCTTTCGTCGAAACCGTGGACTACTTTGTCCACACGGTAAATAAACCACGAAAGGCCGTCGGCGCCGTCCACGACGGCCGTATATTCGCCCACCTCCAAGTCGAAAAGCGCATCACTTGCCTCGCCCGCGTCGTACTCCATCGGCACGTCCCATTTGCCGTCGCCGCCGACGTAGCCCTCGAAGGTGGAGTATTCCGCCACCACCTCGTCCCACGGCCGGCCGGCCTCGAGGGCCAAGTACGCATCCTTCGCGCGTGCCGGTTCCTCCACTTCAATAAAGGAGTACATCCGCCGCTTCCGGCTTCTTTTAAAAAAATCCAGGACTTCGGCCTCGGTTACGGCCACGCTCTCGTCGACGCTCCGGCGCATATAATCCCTCAGCAAGCGGCCCGGAATCGCGGCGAGTTCTTCCTTCACGTACGGGTCCTCGTCGTAGCCCCGCCCTTCGGCCTCGAGCTCGAGTATCTTTCCGACTACCGCGGCGTCGAGGAGCTCCCGCGCGACGTCGCCGACGTCCTCGCCCGCGGGCCAACCGCCCGCGCCGGCGGCGCGCTGCACGTAGTACTCCAAGTCGGCCGCGGTGACCTCGTATTTGCCGTCGACGGCGGCCACGACCTTATCTTGTCCGAGGCGACACCCGGCCAAAAAAGGCGCCGCGCACGCGGCGGATACCGTAACCGCTAAGGCAAACGCTGTCCTCGGCTTCATACGACTACTCCCCGGCGCACAAAGCGTTTCTGTATACCGTGAGAAAAACGCCGTGCAAGTTTAGCATACCGGCGAAACGATGCCAACACCCGAGCGCACGGGCCCGGCGCCAATTCGTCGGGGTACGGGGTGCCGCGGCGCGGGGGCTTACTTGACGGCCTGTCCTTTATATGATATCTTTGACGATAATTTCAACCGTTCTTTTCCCGCCTCAATTAAGAGAGGTTCCGATGAGCATCGCCCCCCACGGCGGCAAGTTGATAAACCGCGTCGCGCCGCACGGGCAAGCCGACGAGCTGATGGCGCGCGCCGCGACCTTTAAAAAAGTCGCCATCGACGACCGCACCACCTCCGACCTGGAGATGATAGGTAACGGCGGCCTGAGCCCTCTCGAGGGGTTTATGAGCGCGGCCGATTACCGCGCCGTCGTCCGCGACATGCACCTCGCCAACGGCCTCCCCTGGACCATACCCATTACGCTCGGCGTCGAGCCGGACGTCGCCGACGGCCTCAACCTCGGCGAAGACGTGGCGCTGACGAACGGCGCGGGCGACGTTTTGGCGGTAATGACCGTCGAGGAGAAGTACACGTACGACAAGCGCGAACGCTGCGTCGCCGTCTTCCGGACCGACGACGAGGCGCACCCGGGCGTCGCGGCCACGCTCAACATGTGCGACGTGTTGTTGGGCGGGCCGGTGACGCTGCCGCGGCCGATACCCCACCGTCGCTTCCTGCAGTACCGCCTTTCGCCGGCGGAGACGCGCGCGCTGTTCGCGGAGAAGGGCTGGGACACCGTCGTCGGCTTCCAGACGCGCAACCCCATTCACCGCGCGCACGAATACCTGCAAAAATGCGCCATGGAGGTAGTCGACGGCCTGATGATCCACCCCATCGTCGGCGAGACCAAGAGCGACGACATCCCCGCGGAAGTACGGATGCAATGCTATAAGGTTCTGATAGATAATTATTACCCTGAAGGCCGCGTCTGCGTCGTCGTCAACCCGGCGGCGATGCGCTACGCCGGGCCGCGGGAGGCCATCTTCCACGCCATCGTGCGCAAGAACTACGGCTGCACGCACTTCATCGTAGGGCGCGACCACGCCGGCGTCGGCGACTACTACGGCACGTACGACGCGCATCACATATTCAAGGAGTTCGACCCGGCCGCGCTCGGGATAACGCCGCTTTTCTTCGACCACGCGTTCTGGTGCGCGAAGTGCGGCAACATGGCGACGACGAAAACCTGCCCCCACGGCGCCGAGGACCACGTCTTCTTCTCCGGGACGAAGGTCCGCGAGATGCTGCGGGCGGGCGAGCTGCCGCCGCCCGAGTTCACGCGGTCCGAGATCGCGAAGATACTGCTCGAGGCGGCGAAGCGCGCGGTTTAACGCGCGCGGCCAGCTAGGTACGATTATGATAGAATTGCCCAAAGAGGAAATCGCAACCTTCTGCCGAAAGCATCGCATAGCGAAGCTTTCGGTATTCGGCTCCGCGCTGAGCGACGACTTCGGCCCGGGCAGCGACGTCGACTTCCTGGTGGAGTTCGAGGCGGGGCACGTGCCGGGCCTTATAAGGCTCGCAGCGATGGAGCGGGAACTTTCCGAAATAATAGGCCGCAAGGCGGACCTGCGGACGGCCGGGGACTTAAGCCGCTACTTCCGCGACGAGGTCGTAGCCGCAGCCGTAGTCCAATATGCGCGATGACGACCGCATACGGCTACGCGACATGATCGGAGCGGCCGAGGCCGTTGTCAAGTTCGCGGCCGGGAAAACGCGAGAGGACTTCGGGGACGACCAGATGCTCGCGTTCGCCGTTATACGCGCGTTGGAGGTAATAGGCGAAGCGGCGACTAAGGTTTCGGGAGATTTACGGGAAGAGTTACCGGGCGTTCCGTGGGCTAATATCGTAGGTATGCGCAATTGGTTAATCCACGCTTATCACGACGTTAACCTAGATATCGTTTGGCGTACGGTGCAAGAAGAACTCCCGCCGCTCGTTAAGGCGCTAAGGGCAGCGATAGATAAAGGGTGAGGCCCGCCCGAGTTGGCGCGGCCCGAGATCGCGAAGATACTGCTCGAGGCGGCGAAGCAAACGCCACAACCGGGCCGCCGGTAAGAACAAGGAAACCGCCACAGGGATATGCGAAAACCGTCGCGCAAGGCCGAGGTCTTAGCGAAAGCCACGCACCCCGGGCGCTGGGGCGAGGGGCGGCTCTTCTGGCTGCTGCTCGTCCTGATCGCGCTGATGGTGGCGTACCCCTTTTTCGTACATACGCCCGCCATCGTCAGCGTCTTCAACCTGCTGCAGACCGCGGTCCTCTTCGTCGCCATCTTCGCGACTTGCCGGAGGAAGGCGGAGTTGATCCCGGTCGCCGCAGCCTTCTCGCTATTCGCGGCGCTATCGTGGTTGGATATTCTATACCTGAGAAAGCCGGCCCTGACCGCGGTGATAGTCCCCGGCTGGGCGGTCTTCTACGGCTTCGCCATCGTCGCGGTCCTGTCGCGCGTGGGTCGCTACCGGCGGGTCACGCTGGACGAAATTTCGGGCGCCGTGAGCGCGTACATCCTCATCGGCCTTTTCTTCAGCCTCATATATCTATGGCTCGAGCTGCTACGACCCGGTTCCTTCCACATCAGCACGCGTGCCGACCCCAACATCGCCGTCGACTACTCCGACTTCGTCCTCTTCAGCTTCGAGATGCTCACGACGTTAGGTTCGGCCGACATAACGCCGTTGACGCACTTAGCGCGCGTTGTGGCGATACTGGAGTCGGTAACGGGCGTGCTCTACGTCGCGGTCCTAGTCGGCAGCCTGGTGGGAATGATGATTTGGGAGCAATTGGATAAAAGGCGGCGCGAAAGGGAGGCCGCGGCCGCGGACGGGTCCGACGGAACGAGAAATGACCGCGGCCGCTAAGGCGGGCGCCCTAAGCCATGGTTACCGCGGTGAATGAAAGACGCAAGGCGGCGCTGGAGGCGGAGCTCGCGCGGGTCCTCCCGCTCCTTATCGGCGAGTACGGCGCGGAGAAGGTAATTCTCTTCGGCTCGCTCGCGACGGGGGAGGTCGGCGAGTGGTCCGATTTGGATTTGGTGGTCATTAAAAAAACGGAAAAGAAATTCATGGACCGGATCGACGACGTGACGAGACTAACCAGGCCGCGGCTTGCCACGGACGTTGTCGTTTACTCGCCCGCCGAGTTCGAACGAATGTGCGAGGGGCGCCGGTTTTTTAGGGAAGAGATAGTCGCGAAAGGGCGGGTGGTGTATGACGCCGGAATGGCAGCTGTGGTTTAAGTTTGCGGAACGGGACCTCGCGGCTTGCGAAAAGCTGCTCGAAGGCAAGTTATACGCGAACGCGTGCTTCCACGCGCAACAGGCCGTCGAAAAAGCGCTCAAGGGGCTTCTCCTGCACCGCGGCCGAACCGCGCCGAAAACCCACGGCCTTCCCGAGCTCTACGTACTATTAAACGAGGCCGCGCTCTCGCCGTACCGCGACGCGATAGACGTATTGAATAAATACTACATCCCCACGCGGTACCCCGACCTAATCGAAGGCGACGAGCCGTCGTGGTTTTCGGACGAGAACGAGGCGCGAAACGCACTCGTCCAAGCCCGCGAGGTTGCCGAGGCCGTATTCGCGGTCGTTAAACCTTAAAAGGAACGGACCGTATGCCCGACGCCAAACTCGCCATCCTCGGCCTCGACTGCGCGGACCCGGTCCTCGTCTTCGAGCGCTGGCTCGACGAGCTGCCCAACATAAAATCGATAGTGGAGCGGGGCGTCTGGGGGCCGCTCGAGTCCACGGTCCCGGCCATCACGGTCCCGGCCTGGATGTGCATGATGACGTCGCAGGACCCGGGCCAGCTCGGCTTCTACGGCTTCCGCAACCGCCGCGACCACTCCTACGACGGCCTGTTCTTCGCCAACTCGCAGGCGGTCCGCGTCGACGC
>JABAOC010002290.1_pt3 | contig 84804 bp, 70 predicted proteins | sample 7062161 | NCBI WGS metagenome assembly JABAOC01 (sample SAMN14538625, study PRJNA623070) | marine sediment metagenome | biome: marine biome [ENVO:00000428]; feature: marine pelagic biome [ENVO:01000023]; material: deep marine sediment [ENVO:00002113] | place: India: Gulf of Khambhat ... | reverse complement strand
GACTACGGATCAGAAGGTTGGGAGTTCGAGTCTTCCCGGGCGCGTTTTCTTTTCTGTTGCCCTGCCTAGCGTTTCAGAGAACAGATCGACTGTGACTCGTAACCTGAGGGGTAGCTTTTGGGGCTAGCCTCAGCCACCAGCGTGCCCAGCGATATCACACAGTACGGAACGCTGTGGGATATGCCTGGGCCGCCGCCCTGGCCGATCTGAGGTCGAGTCTCAGCCGGTTAGTGCGTGCACTCCGGGTCGGTAAAGCGGATTGCCAAACCCTCGTATACAAACCACGTCTCATGCCCATCGCTTTCATACCTTCTGGTCACCCTAACAGCTGCGTCTCCGCCCACATGCCAGACGGCACGTTTCAATCTCGCCAATCGGGGCCAGGTGTAGCTTCGGGGGGTACTCACCCAGCGCAAGGTCACGTACTCACAGTGTGGCCACTGGGCATACCTCCTGGGGCGGCCGTAGCGATCCAGGACGGCACCCCAGTACAGGCGGATCTCTTCCCAGCTACTGATGTTTTGCTCTCCAGCCGGGGACGCCTCGCTATCGGGCGGTCCCTTCGCGCACGACGTTACGCCTACACCGAGTGCTGCTATCAGCATCAATCCAAGCACGGTTGCTGAAGTCCGCACGGCACACCTCAACTGCTTCTACAACTTCACCCTCAGGCCGACCGAGAGTCCACGTCGCTGCGGCAGTAAGGTGATGCGCAACTGGTCCAACGGCACCTCTTCCCAACGGTCGACTCTTATTCGTGAGCCGACAAGAGCGCCAATTCCAGCCCCGGCGAGGCCGAATCCGAGCGCGCCCAGGACCGTGGCCGCCGGCTTTTTGATGCAGGGGATTTCCATCCATCCGCAACTCTCCTGACCCCAATACGAGCCCAGCAGACCGCCGATCACCGCGCCCGTCACGAAGCCTACGCCAGCGCCCAGGCCCGCCTTCGACTTCCGACCGCGCTGGACTTCGAGCTTTGTCACAGAGGTGCGGGGCAACGCCAACGGCAACCAGAGATCGTCCACCTTCAGCACGCACGTATCGGCGCGCAACGACACGAGAGTGCCCACGAGCATGTCGGGGTCGATAGTGGGCGCGGTTACGCGGACGCGATCACCTGCCTGTACGGGTGGTTCTTGCTGAGCTATCAGCGTGGTCGGCGCTGCGAGGGTGAGAATGGTGAGGAGTAGGGCCATCCGTTGAGCGATCATACTGCTACCTCCTACTGCTCCAGACGGCACTACAAATACCAGCAGCAAGTCAAGCCCGGGTCAAGCCCGACGCCGCGAACCGCGAAGGACTATTGCTATCCGCGCCTTCACGCAGATCGATTTGCCCGGTGCTTTATGGGTGGGGTGGCTAGGAGGTTAGGGCATATGTCCACCGAGCCCAGGCGCGGTGGCAGTCGCGCGGCCATTATTACGAACCGGTCCGTCCCTTTGAAGAATGCCCCGGAAAGTGGGAATCCCTCCTAATAAGAGCGCTGGCGGCTTGGGGGAACCTACTCAACCACCTTCACAACACCCTTACAGAAGCCCGTAGGGGGGGTGAGGCCTATGTGGAATTTTGCGCACGCGCACTCGCGTAGTGCGGTGGGTGAAAGAGAAGAGGGCAGCTTCGCACCAAGTGAAATCAATAGCACAGCCGGGCCTCAGTCCATCTCCCACGTGTCCATCATGCGGATCGGGCTGCTTGGGAAACTTGTCCCTAGTCCACTCTTACAGGACTGCCAATGAGATCCCAAGCTGCAGCAGCACGAAGTTTGTCTCACTCTGGATCGGTGTGAATGAGATCGAGCCGTCCAACTCTTCCGTGATGCTGCCCTCTCTGAGGTAGCTGACTTGGCCATTCCACACATAGCGGGCAGCGAACTCAAAGCTAATGTCCCGCAATACGGCGACACAGATACCGCCGCCTCCTGCCCATGCGAAGGTGGTGTCCCAGAAATGGCGAGTACTCGCGAAGTCCTCGTCGAGTAAGCTCGTTCCACTGACGGAGGACCTGGTCTCGAAGTAGGAGAAACCGAGTCCAGCGTTCAGGTAAGGTGATACGCTTCCTGAGCGAAGGGTGAGTTGTGGCCCGGCGAGGACCGAGTAGATGTAGTTCCGTGTAGTAACGTCGACCAGGATGCGGGGGATCAGGGTTCGGCGCTCCGTCTCGCTACCGTACTGGACCCACGATAAGTCGAATCGGAGACCGAACGCGCCGCGTTGATCAAAGGAGTAAAGGAAATAACCACCGAGCCCAAGACCCGTCTCAACGTACTCCTTAAACGCGCCCGTCGGTAACGCACCGGCGAGATTGATACCCGCGAACGCGCGTCTCAGCGAATCTTCTTCTGCCTCTTGGGCGCGGGCGTCCGCTGTCGTGAGTGTCAGCAGGAGGCCGAGCGCGATCAGCAACGAGATCCTGGAAGACATAAGCCCTCTCACTGTTTCGACGGCCGGACCCTTTCACGGGCGTCAAAGGCGTTCCCTGCGTAAGAATCGCTTCGTGACGGAGAAAGGCGCAGAAGTGGGAAACCGCCGCGCGACGACTAGTTCGCCGAGCCCCCCTCAGGAAGCGGTAGGTCCGAGTTCCAGATCCCGACGGCCAGGAGCCAGCTACCATTCTGCTTCTTCCATACGCCCAACGCTTTGCCTTGATCCGTTACGGGAGCGCCATCCACCATAACGGTGGCGGTGTAGTTACTCCGACTGAAAGCTAAGTCGCCGCGACCATCGACCTGTACGATCGATTGGACGTAGTCGGTCGCATGGAATCCAGCGAACCACTCCCGGAGAGCTGCTCGCCCTTCTGTGACAGGCGCGTTAGGCGGCATCTGAACGGCGTCTTCGGTATACGTCAGCACGATGGCGTCAATGTCACCCGCCAACGCGAGTTCCACGTGGTTTTGCATCGCGTCTCTGATCGCTGCCACGTCCTCCTCGGACAATCCGGCGGCTTCCTGGGCGGGCGGCTGGCAGGCGGCGCCCGCGACGACGAACGCCAGCGCCGTGAGCAGTACAGATCGCGTACTCATAGTAACCTCCCGGTACTCGGTTTAATGGGCACCTAACCGCCGCGCGATATCTAGGTCCCCGAGCCCTCCTCGGGAAGCGGCAGGTCCGAGTTGCTGATCCAAATGGCCCAGAGCCACGAGCCGTCGGGTTGCTTTCGCAGTATGTACAGGAACTTGTTTTCCTCTTTGACAGCGCCCTCGTAATCCAGCAGCAACGACAATGTACCACGAGCGAATGCAAGATCACCTTGGCCGTCGATTTGGACTATTGAGTGCTCCACTTCAATTGCGCGTACCCAGTTCACACCCTTGATGGCTTCAAGCCCTTCGACAGCCGGGCGGTTAGGCCACATAATAACGGCATCCTCCGTGAAGTGAGACAAGAAGGACTCCCAATCACCCGCTAGTCCGGCTTGCTCGTTCGCCTCGAAGACCGGTACTGGGGTTGAATGGTTCGACTGCCCGCCTAGAGGGATGCGTTTCTTCTGCGCAAGCCAAATCTATGACTGCATCTCCTTTCCGCTCTAAGGCAATGGAATGGTCTACTACTTGTGGTGGCTCCACCCAGAAGCATCAGCTGGCGCCGGGGCCCGCCGACTCCTCCTCCAACTCCTTGACCAAGCCGGCGTAGCGGCGCTCGATCTTGAAGCCGTATGCGTAGAAGTACTCCGGCCGGAAGAACCCGGTGGTCACCGTCTGGGCGCCGGCGTCGCGCAGGCGGTTGAAGAACTGCCGCATCAAGCCGTCCGCCACACCTCTCCCACGATAGCGCTCTGCCACGACGATCTTCTCCAGGTGTGCGCTGGCCGCTCCTTCCTCGACGGTGTAGTAGATGCCGCCGATGATCTGCTCCCGGTCGTTTATCGCCACCAGGTAGCGGTGCTCGGGTCCGAACCGCACATCAAGCTTGGCGGCGAGGAACAGGCGGTGCAGCCGCTCAACCTCCTTGGGCAACAGGGCATGACGAACCCGAAAGGCGTTGCCGTCGGCGTCGTCCAAGCTGACCACTATCTCGCTCTGATACTCGCCGCCCAGGTCACTGCTGACGAAGTCGACGGTGTCCTCAGGCTGGAGGTAGGCGAAGGCCATCCGCGCCAGGAAATAGTCGTCGTCGTGCTGCACTTTGAGCCGCCCTCGCAGGTCGGCCACCGCGCCGGCGAGCTCGCCGTTTCGCATCTTTCCCGAGCGCACTCTGCGGATCAGGTCGTCCAGGCCGCCGGTAAGCTCGGGCGAGCTGTCACGAAAAACCGTCTCGCGGAAGAAACGAAGCCTAACCTCGGGGTACGACCTGGCCAACCGGTCGAGCCCGTACGTATCGTAGAATTCGCCCAACGTCCTGGCCCGGGCCTGCGGAGTCGCGCCTTCGTTCAGTAGCTCCCAGCGGCGATAGCGCTTCGCCGCAAAGTAGAGTCGCATCGGCAAGAACCCGCGGCTGCTTACCGTAGACGCGTACTCACGCAGCGCGGTCCGCAGCTCGTCGGGCGCATCAGCTTCAAGCTCGAGCGCCCGCTCGTAGACAGCCAGGCCGTCGTTTTCGCCAAGTACCTCCAGAACCGACGAGAAGATCACGTCCCAACCGACCAGCCCCTCGAGGTCGCTATACTCACCTTCGGTGGCTTCGACGAACCGTTCCCTAAACGACTGGAGCATGGCGAGCAGGCCCCGGTGGTCGCAGCGGACCGACAACGATACGATGCGCGACCCTCTGTGATAGTCGTGCGTCGGCACGACAATGTCACTGGGGCTGAGCTCGGCGATCTCACAGCGCCTGCCCGTCCGATCCCAGAAGTCGACGAACGCGCTCATCGCGCTCCACGCCAGGAACGGCCACAGCAGGCCGAGCTGTTCTCCTTCATCCGCTCGGCGCGCCAGCCGCCGCAGCTCGCGGTCCAGCGTCGCGCCCGGTATGAACTCCTCCGCCCACACGTCCTGCTCGGGAACGTACCCACCGAAATCCTCGACGACCGGTTCCCTGTCGCCCGACTCGCCGCAGAGGATGAGCCAGTCGATCTCCTGTTGTACCGCTTCCGCGCTGAGCGACTTGTTCAGGTTGGCGGCCAGTTCGTACGAATCCTGGCTGCGGGTCTGGACCGTTATTCGGTATACGGCCTTGCTGTGGCGCTCGCCCATCAGGCGAATCCAGACACCACCGGGTGGTACGTCGGTCAGTCGGATCACCCTGCCACCGTAGAGGAGAAATATCGAGCCGCTCAGCAACGGTGTGTTCTTGATCGCCGATAGCAGGCGTCTACGATCGTCCTCGTCCATCCCCTCCTCGAAGACGATCACGTCGTCCCAGCGATACTCCTGACCGGTCTCGGTATCGACGGCTATCATCATCGTCGGCCCGAGCCAGTGGAAAAGACCGTCTCGGAGGGTGCTACGAGCTTCTCCCGCCCGCGCGCGCAGACTTCGAGTACCTGCAAAGAGGTTCGCACGCACGAGGAACACGCGGATCTTGCGGAAGAGTGTGGGATGCGCCGCACCGTACTCGGCCAGGAAGTCTATCAGCGTCGCTGCGAGACCCTCGACGTCCTCGTCCTGCGCCGACTCCGTACAGGCATCCCAAGCGAGGTCGGCAAACGCCTCGACCATCGACTCGGACAGGCTCCGCTCGCAGAGCACCGCGCGCGTCTCGGAATCGAGCAGCTGCGGATCCCTGGCAAAGAACCGCCCAATCGTGGTGCGGAACCGTGTCACTCTCTCCACCGGTACCAGCACCTGGAAGGCGCGCCGTCTGACCTCTACAGAACCGACCTCGCTGGCGCGGGCGAGTAGATATCGGGCGGGCTCGGCCAGAGGGCCCTCCTCGCCGCTGGCAATGACACGCTCGAACAGACGGACGGCGTTCAGCGCGCTCGCCTCGTCGGTGGAGATCAGCATCCGCGCTGCCTGATCGAGGTCGAGCAAGCTCCACTCGGCATGGCGGCTGGATTCCTCCAACTTCTCGCGGTCCGCCGCACTGGGCTGGAAGGGCTCGGCGCGTCCCACCCAGGCGATCGCTTCGGCCGAGCGTCCCGGGCGCTGCCTGTCGTCTAGGTCGAGGGGCGCGAAGGCGAACAACTCGTCGTTCCCCAGCCAGAGGCGTGGAGTGGCCAGCAGAGACCCGAGATCGAGCGCCCTGCCCCCATAACTGTAAAGGCACGATCCAACCCGCACTCTGTTCTCATCCAACCGTTGCACGGTCAGGCTCGTGCCGATCGATGGGAACGCTAGCCTGCTCGCCTCGACGTTCGCGTCCTGCGCGGTCAGACCGAGGGTTTGGAACAACCAATTGGGAAGGGTTAGGTTGACCTCACCGACTTCGAGAAATGCTCGCCGGTAAAGGGTCTCGATGACGTCGGCGAAGTTGTCGACGACGACCTTCCGGCGCGGCGTGCCTTTGGGGGTCAGCTCACCCAGTTCGGCATCGAGGTCGCGATCGATGATCGCGAAGTCGACTATCCGTTCGAACGGCGCGACGAACTTGTTGACCGAGACCACCAGCGAGCGGAAGTGCTCCCGCATTTCCTCTGCGGACATCGAGGAAAAGTCCAGCTCCTCGTACTCCGGGTTGGGATAGATAAGGAGGGTGTTGTACTCCCTATGTTCTCCGACCAGAAAGGCTCGGCCCACCGATGCGAACTCGCGGAACAGGTTCTCGATCCGCTGCGGCGCGATCGTCTGACCCTTGATGTTCTTGTAGATCTCTTTCTTGCGATCGACGATATGGATGTGCCCGTCGTCATCCATCCTCATCAGGTCGCCGGTGTGCAGCCAACCGTGCTCATCGAACGACGGCTGGCCGTCCGGCGGCTCTAGGTACCCCATCATCACGTACGGCCCACGGATCAACAACTCGCCGTCTTCGCCGAGCTTCAGCTCGATGCCGGGGAGCGCCACGCCCAGCGAGTTGTCCTTGTACTGGGACGGCGGCGTCATGGTGATGCCGCCCGTCGCTTCGCTCATTCCGAAGCCACTTAACAGCTGGATCCCCCGTTTGTGGAAGAACCGGAAGATGTCGGTATCCAGATGGCCTGCGGCCGAGAGCCCCCACCTCAGCCGGCCACCCGTCACGTCGAGCGTGACATCCTGGAGCTCGTCATCCGGCCCATGCAGCGGATCGACCCGCTTGCCGATCGCCTCGTAGAGCTGGATCCACTTCCTGGGAACGCTGATGAAGACTGTGGGCCGGTAGCAGGCCATGCCGTCGACCAGGGCCTCGACCGATGGATCCATCAGGAAACAGTACTTGGCGCCCCAGAACACGCAGCCCAGCATCTCCAGGAATCGGCCGAACGTGTGGAACAGTGGCAGGTAACAGAGGAAGACATCTCGGTCGCCGATCTCGGGCAGCGCTAGCGCCCGGGCGAACCGCTTGAACACTAGATTGCGGTGCGAATATTGGATTCCCTTCGGCATGCCGGTCGTGCCCGATGTGTACATGATGGTGGCACGATCGCCGATTCGCACCGCTGCGGATCTCTCCTCGATCAGCGAAGCCGGAATCTCGCCCGCCCGATCCTCGACGTCGCGCAGCGTCGTCACTGCACCGGCGACGCCGTCCAGCGGCTCGATCGTGACTACGTGCTTCAGGTCCGGCAGCGATCCCCTGTTCTTCTCGACCTTGTCCAGCTGTTCACGTCCCGAGACCACGACCGTACCCACCTTCGCGTGCCCCAGGATGTAGCCGATATCGGCGTCTGTCGCGTTCGCCGGTATCATCACGTTCTCGAGGCCCGACGTCAGGCAGGCGAGATCGAGCAACGCCATCTCGATCCGATTCTCTGAGAGAATCGCCACCCGAGCCGGCGGCTCGGGATGGTAGAGTGCGGTAAGGCCGCGCGCCAAGGTCTCTACACGGGCGGCGACATCGCTCCACGACAGGCTTTCGCCGCCGCCCCGCGTCGGGATCTCGAACAGGACTCTTGTCGCGTAGCTCGCAGCTCGCTGCCTGAACAGCTCACCGACCGTGAAGTGCGAAGCTTCCACGGCCGACAGGATCCGTTGGGCCCACAGCTCGGTCCCCCCCGTAGCGGCGACCCGTCGCAAGAACGTCGGACGCCGGAGCAGGTCGAGGGCATGCCACGTTAGTTCTCGCGCACCGGGATCGAGCGGTTCCCCACCCTCTGCCAGCCGCTCGACGCACCGCTCCAGCAACCCGGCCAGGCTCTCCAGGTCGAGCACCTCGAGAACCGAATCGCGCTCGCGAGCCTCTCGGATCAGTCGGACCACCTCGCGATCCAAGTCGAGTGAACCCGGATCCGCGGCGCCCCTGCCTTTGGCCTCCTCCAGCGAGGCCTGCGCTCGGGCCGACAGATCGCGACCCGCAAAGTCTTTCCTAGCCATCTTGAGCCAATCCTACTGTCACTCCCCTCAGGTCACAATAAGCGAGCGGTCGATCGTAGGACGAAACGGGCCCGGCGCCTAGGCGCCGGGCCCTCGCTGTGGGAGCGGCCGCGTGGACGGCCTCGGTGGTAGGGCTAGAAGACGGGGCTGTCAGCCTCGATGAGGTTGAGCACGAAGAACATCCACATCGTCACGACTGCCAATGATAGGAGCAGGCTTGTTGCCGTTCTGCTGGTCTTGCTCTCCACCTGCATCGTGGGCCTCCCGGTATGAGTCACCACCCACGAAAACCTGCGGTTAGATTACCTGGGCCCTATCATGTCCCTCTCTCACCGGCTATCAGGCCAGCTCTGTGTGGATCAGCCCGCGATCATCCGGCTATCATGCGGACCGGGGCCTGATCAGGCTGGAATCATGCGGCAGACGCCGGACACTACCAGACTCCGGGGATCAGGCGGTACCGCACCCGCTCCGCGTATTCCTGGTACCCGGCAAGCTCCTTTCTCAGCGTCCTGTCCTCGAGCGCGGTACGCACCAACATCAGCGCCAGCAGGACAGCCGCCGGGATGAAACCCCAGAGCGAGCCGAGTGCCACCGCCAGTCCGATCATCAGGATGTACCAACCCACGTACCCGGGGTGCCTCACGTAGCGGTACGGGCCGCCGGTGACGACGTAGTGACCCCGTTCACTCTGGATGCGGACCATGCTGGCGAAGAACTTGTTCTCCGCCATCGCCCACAGGAAGATGAGGTCGCCCAGCACCAGCATTCCCAGCGCGCCCACCTGGATCCACGGCGCGAACGGCGGTGACCACCCGAAACGCTGGTCGAGCCCGCCCAGCAACACCACGGCCAACGCAAAGGGAACCATAGAGCCTGCCACCAACCTGTCCCACTTCCGGGTTCCCTTTCCCCCACGCATGCGCTCGCGGATAACCTCGGGGTTCTTCACCAACAGGACCGCCATATTGATGCAGACCAGTACTAGCATCACGGCGATCAGCGCCCACCCCATCGTCCAGTCCCAGCGGCCAGCCGGGAGGAAAAGCATCAGCGCCAACAGGGGAAAGGACAGGGTGATCCGGAGGACCGCCTCAATGGTAAGGGCTTTCCTGCCCGGATGATCGTCGTTCATCGGCTGAGCCCAGTCGGAGAGAATCCTCTTCCCATAAGCCGCCGCCTTACCCCACGCCATTCCCAGGGGCCGGCAGCGGGGCTGCGAGTGCAGTTTAGTGCCTGAGGTAGCTTAGTGGGAGGGTCGGGCAGTTGCTGTAGGGAAGGCCTCGCTCATCAAGTTGAGCGTACGGCTTCACGCATCCTCGAACAGTTCTTCGATTAAAGGGTGAACGTCTACGAACTTCACGCCGTCACCCTTTAGACGCCTCAGCATTCCGATGGCCTGGGGACCGACGAAGCAGACGTCGGTGAAATCGAGGACGATCGCTCGCCCCTCTGCGCGATATCTCGCACACTCATCCTCGAGAACGGAAGCCCAGGCACCGATGATCTGGCCATCGACTTTCAACCTAACGAGCGTCGCATCCTCAAAGATTTTCGTAATCCAGATCCCCAAAGTTCCTCTCGCGCGCCGCTCCGGCGCCGCTGACGGTCAGCGGCCGGAACTATCCTCCGACTCCGGGCGACCGTCATCCTCGACGATGATCACACCGCGCATGAACGCGTGAAGTGTGCAGTAGTAGGAATATTCGCCAGGGTCCGTCAGCCGCATGGTGTATGTCTCGCCGGGACCGATGAGCGGCGAACTCCACTCGCCGTCGTCACCAGCGGTTGTATGCGCCACATGATCGCGGTTCACCCAGCGCACCGACGAACCGGCCGCTACGCGGATCGTGTCGCGAGCGAAGCGCATCTCACGCATTTCCACTTCGACCACGCGGGCCGGTGCGGCCTCCTGCTCGGCGGCTCGCTCCTGTCTGCCGCCTCGCTCGAAGATCCGGCCCCAGCGAGCGAATCCGCTGAACGGGACCGTGAACTCGAAGCCCCACACCAGGCCGCCACCGCCGAGTTCGGTGCCTTCGAACGACGCCTCTTGTAGGGTAGTCGCCGTGGAATTGCTCACCTGCAGCGAGAAAGTGTGCGGCGTGAAGGGTATGCCGATATGGATGCCGGCGCTCCAGGCCGCGGTGGTGTCAGGACCCACAAGGAAGCCGCCGAAATCACCACCCAACGCCAGGTAGTCGGTGAGCCTCAGCAAGACGCCGCCCGACAGCGCTACACCTTCCTGCCCCGTATGCAGCGCGTCGCTGAAACCTCGAACCGCGCCCAGCAGCTCGATCCGGCCCACAGATGCCTGGCCCGCCAGCTCGCCGTCGAAACTCTCAGCCTGGGTGTTATAGCCGCCCAGTACAGAAAGCGACCACATGTCGCGACGCAGCGGCGCCACCTTAACGTACGGGAACCACTCGTTCTGACGCGTCCCGTTGATGATCGCCGGCGACGTCACGTACTGGACCCCGACCATCGCCGGCGACCATAGTCCTAGGCTCAACGTGAAAGTCGGCGAGTTGTCGAGCACCCCGTCGTCGAAGAGATCGATGACGTCCGCATCGTCACCAAACACCCGGAACCGGTGATTGAATTGAAAATGGAGGTTCCACGGTGACGTCACCCATGTCCCCTCCATGTTCGGAGTCCGGTGGGTCAGCGGCTGCGATAACGCTGCTGAAGGACCCAGAAGCAAATAGCCCAATGACAGCAGCACCGCCCCCGATAACTTCATCCCGCTCATCGCTAAGCTCCGACCGCGACCTGTAGCTCCTCCCTAGGCTGTATGTATCCCATCTCGACGGCGTAGTCGTGTAGCTGACGCTGCATTATCTGACGAGCCCGGAAGAGCCGCGACTTGACAGTGCCCAGCGGCAGATCCAAGACTTTCGCAACTTCCTCGTAGCTCAAGCCCTCCACATCACTCAGCAGCAACGTCGCACGGTACACATCCGGCAGGTTCGCGATGCAGTCCAGCACTTCGTCGTCGATCAAGCCATGCAGCAGACGTGACTCCGGGTCTTTGCCTTCCATAGGCTCGACAAACGTGATCTCCTCCACCTCGCTCAGATCGACCGCCTGATCTTTCCGCCGGTTACGACGGTAGTCGCTGATAAACACGTTGCGCAGGATCGTGAACAGCCAGGCCCGCGCGTTCGTCCCGCTACGGAATCTATGCCATGAGCGGAATGCTCTCAGCATCGTCTCCTGTACCAGGTCCTCGGCATGGACCGGGTCACCAGAAAGCATCGTCGCGAACCTGAACACCGCGTCCAGGTGAGGCAGCGCCTCGATCTCGAACGTGCTCGCTCTCGCGTCGGCAATCGCTGTCGGCGTCGCGTACATAGGGGCCACCCTTCAGGGCGATATCGGTTCGTCGCGAACCGGGTGATTGATCTCTCCCTCGAGTCCGAGGCACAGACCGGGATACCACCGGCGCCGCGCCTCACTTCTCAAACCCTAAGGAAGTTCCGGGCCAGGCGAGCGACTCGCCGGCCCAGCGCTATAAGATGTTGCTATGATGGGAATTACCAGAATCGCCGGTCCCCAGCCTCGGCGGGCCGGCGGCGGCCTGGCTCCAATATATTGGAGGGGCTACGCTATTTTGGAGTCAGCTTCACCGCTGGCGCTCGATCCCCAGCTTCTTCATCCGAGCTTCCAGCGTGGTGGGCTTGAGGCCGAGGAAGGCGGCGGCGCCGGCGTCGCCTCTGACGCGCCAGCCGGTGGCCTCGAGTACCCGGTTGATGTGGTCGCGCTCCACCTCTTCCAGGGTGCGGATTCGCGAGGGTCCGGCGGTAGCCGAGCCGCTGAGCCAGTCGCCGAGCTCGAGCTCGGTGCCGGTGGTGAGGATCACGGCGCGCTCGATCACGTTCTCGAGTTCCCTGACATTGCCGGGCCAGTCGTAGGCCATGAGAGCGTTCATAGCCGCCTGGGGGATCGACTCGATGTTCTTACCAAGCTTGACGCTGTACTTCATGACGAGGTGCTTGACCAGCAACGGGATGTCCTTCTTGCGCTCGCGGAGAGCCGGCACACCGATAGGGAAGACGTTGAGGCGGTAGAAGAGATCGGAGCGGAAGAGTCCCTCGTCGATGGCATCTGACAGCTCGCGGTTGGTGGCGGCGATCACCCGGACGTCGACCTTTCTGGTTTGCGAGTCGCCGAGCCTCTCGAACTCACCTTCCTGGAGTACCCTAAGCAACTTGTTCTGCAGATCGAGCGGTATATCGCCTATTTCATCGAGGAAGATTGTACCACCGTGCGCCAACTCGAAGCGACCGATCTTTCGGCTCGTCGCTCCCGTGAACGCTCCTTTCTCGTGGCCGAACAGCTCGCTCTCGATCAGCCCAGCCGGCAGGGCGGCACAGTTGACCCTGACCAGGACCTTGTCTTTGCGCGGGCTGGCGGCGTGGATGGCCCGCGCGACGAGTTCTTTCCCCGTGCCGGTTTCGCCGGTGATTAGAACCGTCGAATCTGTGGCTGCCACCTTCTCGATCGCTTCGTAGACCGACTTCATCGGCGGGGCGGTGCCGACGATCTCACCATAGCCATGGGTCGTCTCCAACTCCTGCTGCAGGTACACCATCTCCTCATGTAGCCGCTGCAGCTCGGCTTCCGAGCGCATACGGTCATTGATGTCGCGCAGGATGATGGCATAGAGTCGCTGCTCGCCAACCTCCACCAGCGACACGGTCGCCTCCACCGGGACGCGCTCGCCGTCCGCCCGCACCGCGCTCAGCCCCTCGGGCGCCCACAGGTAGCAGTAGCGGCTCTCCGCCCGCTGGACCGACCTCACACACTGATCGAGTGCGGCCCTCGAGTCGGCGCACAAGAATTCACGAAACGACCTGCCGAGAATCTCTGCGGCCGTACATTTGAAAACCCGCTCCGCAGCCTGGTTCAACATGCTGATGCGAAGCTCGGAATCGACGATGACGATGGCATCCATCGCCGACCTGAAGATGGCCGCGAACCGTTCCTCGCTGGCGCGCAGCGCTTCTTCCACTTGCTTACGCTCCGTGATATCGCGAGCGACCGCGATCCACGCTCTTTGACCACCCTCGTCAAGAACGCCGATCCGTACCTCCACCGGGAAGCTCGAGCCATCCTTGCGTACATGACGGCCTTCAGTTGCTAGCTCTTCGTCCGGGCCGATCTGCTCGAGCAATTCGCCCACCTGATCGGGCGTGCGGTCTGCGAACTCGGCCACACCCATGCCAATCAGCTCAGCTCGCGTATAGCCCAGACTGTCACAGGCCCGCTGATTGACATCCAGCACACGCCATTCAGGATCGATCACGAAAAATGCGTCGGCCGCGTGCTCGACCAGCGTCCGAAAACGAGCCTCGCTCCTCTTCAGCTCTTCCAGCTTGCGGTATTCGCCTTCCACCCCGTTTGGCGCTGTGGTCACTTCTCCTCGCCGTTCTGGCCTCTGCTCTCGGGCCATCATAGTCTGCCTCTAGGATTCCCCCCGCAGGACCCAGCCGGACCCACTACGATCCAGGATCGCCGGGCTGAAGCCCGACGGGTCCGCTCCCACACCATGTGTGAAGCTCATCAATAACATATAGTCGTGGCTCTCCGGTCCCTCACTATAGAACGGCTCCCAGCCCGGCTTCCAGCGCCGGCGCCGCTCTTCCAGGTCATCGACCAGACGAGCCGAGCCGATCAGGGTCACGTAGCCCATTCCTGACACATCGTAGTGGGCGAGCGTCGCCCGCCCGTCCTCACGTAGTTGGCTCACCTTCCGCGACCCCGAGTTCGTCCCCATCCACAGCGCGCCGCTGCCATCGTCTCTCTGGCAGCCTCCAGAACACGCTCCTCCGACAGCTCGACTCCCTGCGCCCAGCACGGCAGCCCCGGCAACCGCAATCCGCATCGCCCTCGCCTCCTCTAGTGGTCGACCCCAGAAGATATCCCGGCGGCCAGGCGTGTGGAACGGGGCCGATCTGAGCGGTCCGGGTCAACGGCGCATCGAACTGTAAGTAAACTTACGCCCTAGCCGCCCCCGCGGCCTCCGAACCCGCAAGTCCTTGTAATTCAGGCATCAAGACCTAACTTACTACGACCCCCCTTTGCCGTGCCCTAACGTGGACAGTCGAGGAGGCCAATGGGAGATCAGGGCCACGGTAGTTGGCGCCGCGCTTTCAACAAGTACATAGGCCTGGTCACCGCCATCATCGGCATGGCCATCGTGCTGAGCAGCTTCCTGTTCTTGCAGAACCTGTTCGCCTGGTATGCGACGATCATGATCGGGCTGCTGATCGTCCTGGCGGGTTTCCTCTACGGAGCGCACCCGTTCCTGACCAGTGAGCGCCGTTATTTCGCACTGCGCGGGGAGGTCGATCGCTTCATCGACCTCGTCCGCCGACTCAACGCGGCAGCGGTTGAGGAGAGCGCTGGCGCCGATTTCGAGCTGGTAAAAGCCGAGATGCTGAAATCGGTCGAACGGATGGCCGAACTGGCCGGCCAAGAAGGCGAAGGCGCACAGGCCGGCATGTAGGCCACGGCGCTCCTCGGAAAGCCAGACCAAGCGACACCTTCCTCAGCTGCGACGGCCCCATTAGCCCGCCGCCACGTTGGCTAACGCGGAGAGTCAAATATGGAGGCCCCTGAGCAGATCCGCCGACAGCGTTTCACTTCACTCTTCGTACTAGCACAACAAGCCCGGCAGACGTTCGAGCGCTTTCCGCTCGCCATTCTGTCGGCGATTATTGCCGCTCTGGCGGTTCATTTCATCATCGAGGAATTCGAAGCCGACGGGGTGACGCAATCCATCTGGCCGGTCATCATGACGGCGATCCTCGGCATCCCCTTCTTCTACGCCCTGCGTGTTCTGGCGGAGGCTCGCGGATGGCCCCGGAGGCTTCATCTGGGTATCACGCTCGCCGGGTTGATCCTGCTGGTGGTCTATTATCTGGCCCTGCCTACCCCGGTCAAAGGCGCCGACGTCGTATCCTACCTCCTGCTGCTCGCCGCCGTACTGCTGTCGACATCGTTTTTGCCGTTCCTTGGCGTAGCCGGGGAAGAGAACGGCTTTTGGCAGTACAACAGAGTGATGTTTCTCAGGCTCGCCACCGCGGTGCTCTATGCCGGGGTCCTTTATGTCGGCCTGGCACTCGCGCTGGCCGCCTGCGATGCGTTGCTCGGCTTCGACATAGCGGGCAGAAGGTACGCGCAGCTCTGGTGGTGGATAGTCCTGGTCTACAGCACCTGGTTCTTCATGGCGGGCATCCCGCGGGATATCCGGGGTCTTGAGCGAGTCAGCGACTACCCGACCGCGCTCCGTATCTTCACCCAGTACGTGCTCATCCCGCTGGTCGTTGTGTACATGGTGATCCTATACGCGTACATGGCGAAGATCATCGTCCAGTGGGATCTGCCCAAAGGCTGGGTGGGCTATCCGGTGATCGGCGTCTCGCTGGCCGGGATGCTCGCACTGCTGCTCGTGCATCCGATCCGCAACAAGCCGGAAAGCAAGTGGGTCGTCCCGTACGCGAAGTTCTTCTACTGGGCGTTTTACCCTCTGATCGTATTGATCTCCGTCGCCATAGCCACCCGCATCTCCGACTACGGCGTAACCGAAAACCGCTACTTGGTAGTATTGGCGACGGCCTGGCTGCTGGGTATCGCTATCTACTTCAGTTTCCGACGCAAGACGGACATCAGAATTATACCGATCTCGCTATGCATCGTGTCGGCGCTCGCCGCATTCGGGCCCTGGGGGGCGACCGCCTTTGCGCGGCGAAGCCAGTTGGATCGTTTGCGCGAGATGTTGATCGCCGATGAGGTGATGATCGACGGCGGTCTCGAGCGGACGGTCAAACCTCTACCCTTCGAGCGCGAGAAGGAGATCAGCAACGTAGTCGAGTACATTATCGACTTCCACGGCGCGGACCGTATCCGCGACTGGTACGCCGAACCGAGTCGACTCCCCGATGGGCTGACGCCACAGGTCGCCACTCGAGAGATGGGGGTCGAATACGTCAGCCGTTGGCAACGGGAGCCCGAGGGCTACTCGGTCGGCGCCCCGGCGCCCAACCCGGTCGCGGTCACCGACTTCGACTACGTATATCAGCTCGAACGCCACGCTTCCGATACAACCCGCATTTCCGCGATGCTCGACAGTATAACAGAGCTATCGTTAGAGGGGGCGAGCCTGCAGCTGGCCGGCGCCGGAGATCCCGCGACCGCCTTGAGCATCGATCTCACCTCGATGCTTATCGAACTGCGCACCAAAGAGGAGCAGGGAGCGTCGTACGGCCGGGAGGAGACAAGGCTCGAGACCGAGAACGAGTACTATCGTCTCGTCACGTACCTCACCTACGCCGCGGGAGGCGGCGAAGCTGACTCGATAACTGTTGAGCGCCTGTCAGCGACGATCCTGGTCAGGGTGAAGTAGCGGCGGCGGCCGCCGGCCCTGCGGCCAGGTCGCCTCGCGCCTGCCCCCGGGCAAGCACTTCCTGCTGGCGTCCCAGCCAGTACCCGACGGCGAGCCAGACCCCACAGATCGGCACGGCGAGGAATGCCAGGGCCGACATGCCGACGCCCAGCCACAGCATCCCGCCGTAGAACCAGGCGCCCACCTGATCGCCGCCCCGGTAGACGAAGGTGTCGATGATGTTCTTCGCTTTGTATTTCTCCTCCCGGGTCACCACCGTGTAGAGGACCTCACGCGTCGGCCGCGCCACCGCGTAGTTGCCGGCGCGCCGCAACGTCTGGAACACGACCAGCACGCCGAGGAACGGCCACAGTCCTAGGCCGGTGAACCCCAGCACACATATCGCGGGCAGAATCGCAAGCGTCAGCGCGACGCCAAGCCACTTGATGAATCGCCCCGTGAGGAAGGCCTGCGTGAAGAGCGCCAGAACGTTCACCGCCAGGTCGATCTTAGCGAAGAACGCCGTGCGCACGGCTCGATCGGTTATCGTGTCCTCTACGATCGCCGTCTGCTGGAAGTAGAGGAACGTCGCGATGATCGTGTAGAGCAGCATGTAGCCGCAGATGCCCAGCAGGTACGGCGACCGGACGACCTGGACGAAACCCGCCAACACTCCGCCCCCAATCGGCTCTTCGGCCGCCTTGGTCGAGTAACCGCGTCCCGGCTCGGCCTCGGGCAGACCGCCTACCCGGATCCCCGACTCCTCCGGCGATGAACGACCGTCGGCCGCCGATCGCCTCGAGAGTGCGTGAACACAGCGAACCGCAATCTCGAGGAAGGACACCGAGATGAGGATCAGGTAGACCGGCCCGATAAGCTCGACCAGGGAAGCTGTCGTAGCGGCGCCGACGACCGCCCCCAGCGTCCCACCCATCGCCATGAACCCGAACATCCGCTTACCCTGCTCGTTGCGAAACACGTCGGCCATGAACGCCCAGAAGACCGAGACCACGAACAGGTTGAATACGCTGACCCACCAGTAGAAGCTGCGACCTATCCAGATGTTCGCGCTCTCGGGCGCCCACTTTAGCAGCGCGAAGAAGATCAGGAGGTTCGCCGCGAAGAAGCGGTAGGTGATCGAAACGAACCGCTTGCGAGGGAGCCTCGACACCAGCGCGGCGAACGGCGGGTGCGCCAACAGCATCAGGATCAGCGTACCGGTGAACAGGAACGGTAGAGTCCGCACCCCACTGAAGACCGCCACCTCGTCACGGATCGGCCGCAAGATGTAGTAGCTGGCGAGAACGAAGAAGTAGTAGGCGCACGACAGAAGCAGAGCGCCTACCTCCTCGGGCTTTACATCCACCGCCCGTTGTAGCAGCCGGGTCAGCGCGTTAGGCCGATTGTCTCTCAATCCAGTGCGCCCACTAGTAGGTGACCTCCGTTTCACGGTGGTCAGTGGTCGGTGATCGGTTTTTAGCAACGGCGCAGGCGCAATTCAGAACGACCGACCACCGACTACTGACCACCGACTACCGACTACCGGCTTCCCGCGCGTGCCACGCGGCGAGAACCTCGACCTCACGCTCGGGTGCAAGCCCCGCCCGCGGCTGCGCCCTTCGCTCCTCCGGCAAGGTCTTCCACCAATCGATGGTGTCCTTAGCCGTCACCGCCAGCGGACGGTACTTGAGACCCGCGGCTACGGCGCGCGAGTTGTCGAAGGCGCTGAACCCCTCCATGCCGTCACGCGGCGGGATCCACGCCGTCATATGTCCCCACGGCATCACTTCGTGCTCGGCAAGAAAATCGGCGTTCACCCAGGTGAAGGAGATATCGTTGCTGACGACGGCCCGTATGCCGTAGAGCAACTCGGCCATGCTGAGCGGCGACAGTGGACCGACGGCGCTATAGGTGCCGAGAGCGCGCTGCTCCAGCAGATGGATCTCGAACTCGGCCAGGTCGCGGGCATCTATGTACTGGGTCGGATCCGCGGGCTCACCCGGCGCCATGACCTCGCCGCCGCGATCGATCCGTACCGGCCAGTAGGTCCAGCGGTCGGAGTAGTCGCCGGGACCGACGATGAGGTGCGGCCGAACGACGATGGCGCCGTCGGGGAACGCGTCGCGCGTCTCCTGCTCGCATAACGCCTTGAGCGCCCCGTACGTCTCGCCGGTGACCTCCTCGATCGTCGGATCGTCGATCGTCGCCACCGGATCGTCCTCGGTGATCCCGATCTTGCTGTTGTCGGCATGCACGGAAAGCGACGATACGAACAGATAGACATCTGCCGAGTCTTTGAGCAGCTCCGTCGTTTGCCTGACCCAGCGGGGGATCGAGGCCGAGTTGTCGATCACCACATCCCACTCGCGACCCTTCAGCGCCTCGATATCGTTGTCCCGGTCGCCGATCAGTCGCTCGGTCTGCGCGATGAGCTCCTGGTGCACCGTCGGCTCAGTCCGCCCACGGTTGAAGATCGTCACCTCGTGTCCGCGAGCCCGTGCGTAATGGATCAGATGCGGCCCGCTAATGCCCGTACCGCCGAGGATGAGGATGCGCAGCGACTTCTCCGCCTGCGGCACCTGCGGCTCCTGCGCCTGCGCCTCAGCCAGCATCCCGAGGCCGACGGCGCCGCCGGCGGCCGCCGTCACCTGCAGGAACTCCCTTCTCGTCGTACTCATTCGGGCCCCCCTGTTCGGACAGTCCTTCACTCTCCGTCTCCCTCGCCATCGCCATCCCCATCGCCATCGACCCCCTCCTAGGATGACGATGACGATGGCGATGGCGCTGGCGATGGCGAAAAGTCCAGGCAAACTAGCGCGCAGCACGAGCCGTGGCCAGGCGGCCAACGGTGGTTTAGGCATTGCGGCTCGGCCACTTGCAGCTAACCTTGTCACGTCCAAACAGATGCCAGAAACAGGAGGATCCCGTGCAGCGACTTGCCGTTCTTTACCTTCCGCTCGTATTAGCGCTTCCAGGACTCGCCGCCGCCCAGGACCCGAGGGTGGACGCGGCGGTCGAGCGCCACGCCGCCGAGATCATCGAGCTTCGCCATCATTTCCACCAGTACCCGGAACTCGGCAACCGGGAGTTCGAGACGGCGCGCATCGTGGCCGCGCACCTCGAGAAGCTCGGCTTCGATGAGATCCGAACCGGCGTCGCACACACCGGCGTCGTGGGGATCCTAAAGGGCGGACAGCCGGGGCCGGTCGTCGCCGTGCGCGCCGACATGGACGCCCTACCGGTGACCGAGGATACGCCCTACCCCTTCAAGTCGACCGTGCGCACTACTTATCTGGGGAAAGAGGTCGGAGTGAGCCACGCCTGCGGCCACGATGTCCACACCGCCGTGCAGCTGGGCGTTGCCTCGGTCCTAGCCTCGTTACGCGATGAACTGCCGGGCAACGTCATGTTCATCTTCCAACCAGCCGAAGAAGGGCCACCACCCGGCGAGCAGGGCGGCGCCCCTCTCATGGTTGCGGAGGGAGTGCTCGAAAACCCCCGGCCCTCGGCGATCTTCGCCCTGCACACCAACCCCGGCCTCGAGGTCGGCCAGGTTGGCTACACCTCCGGCCCGATCTACGCCTCATCGGACCACTTCGCCATCACGATCCGCGGCCAGCAGTCGCACGGGGCGGCGCCCCACCTCAGCGTCGACCCCATCGTCATGGCCTCGCAGGCGGTGATCGCTTTCCAGACGATCCGCTCCCGCAACCTCTCGCCGCTCGAACCCAGCGTCCTTTCGGTCGGCATCTTCAGGAGCGGTGAGCGCTTCAACATCATACCCGCCGAGGTATACATGGAGGGCACCGTCCGCGCTTACAACCCCGAGGTGCGAGACGCTATCGAGCGCCGCATGGACGAGATACTCGCCGGTATCACCCAGGCCGGCGGCGGCTCCTACCTGTTCTCCTACTCGCGCGGCGCGCCACCGACCATCAACGACGCCGAGCTGGCCGAAAGCGCAGCCAGCACCATGGCGAGCGTCCTCGGGCGCGAGAACGTTCACCTACTCGAACCCTTCATGGCCGCCGAGGACTTCGCCTACTTCGCCAACATAGTCCCAGGCTTCTACCTCACGCTCGGGACCACCAAACCGGGAACCACCTCCGGCTGGAACCACACCCCCAACTTCATGGCTGACGACGCGTCGGTGCCCGTCGGCATGCGGGTCATGTCCAACCTGCTGCTCGACTATCTCGAAGCCCACAGCGCCGCTCCCCAGCGCTAGCCGCACCTGGAGCCCCCACCTCCGAGCCGGCACAAGCGTGCCCAATTCCGAGATAGCTGCACGTCCAAGCGCTGTCCTCGCGCTCGCCCCGCCTCCCTTCATATTCCTGCGACAGGCTTGAAGTAGCGGTGTAGCGGTTATGGGATGGACTCTCGTTGCACGGTGAGCAGCGAAGCCTCCCCCAGATCGGCGGCCTCCGATTCCAACTCCACGAAATCCGACTCGGGCATGTGGAGCGTCCACCAGTCCTTGGCTCGCTTGGCTCCCCACTTCGAATCGAGGCCACAGGCCAACAGTTGCTCGTCGAGCTCGGCGGCGCTCTGCGGTCGGGCCGCCGGATCCTTCTCCAGACAGGAGAGGACGAGTTGCTCCAACGGCTCGGGTATCTCCAGCTCGGTACGCTGCGAGGGTGGGACCGGCTGCTCCTGAACGTGCGCGAGGACGGTCGCCAACGAACCGTCGGCCTCGAAAACGCGCTGACCGGTGAGCAGCCAGTACGCCACGCAACCGACGCCGTAGATGTCCGCTCGGCCATCTATCTCGCGTTTACCCGTCGCCATCTCCGGCGCCATGAACGCCGGTGTGCCGGTGGCGATCCCCTCGGCGGTAAGCTCCGTCGCGCCCGGCTCGTCGACGTTGAATGACTTCACCAGTCCAAAGTCGAGCACCTTCACGACATCGCAGTCGGGACCAACGCGGCAAACGTAGATGTTCGCCGGCTTCACGTCGCGGTGGACCATCCCGCTCTCGTGCGCTTCGCCCAACGAGCGGCACACCTGGCGCAGCAAGTGGACCGCACGTTCCGGTATGACGGGACCGAACTTCCTGACAAAACCGTCCAGGTTCATCCCGTTGAGCAATTCCATCACATAGTAGAAGGAGCCATCTTCGGTGATCCCGAAGTCGTACAGCTGAATGGTATTGAACGACCCGAGCGCCGCCGTAGCGCGAGCCTCGCGCTCGAAGCGGCGTAGCACGGTGAGCCTCGTAGCATCATCGTTGCCCAGTGCCTCCGGCCGGATCAGCTTAATAGCTGCCGGCCGCGCGAGCATGCGGTGCTGAGCCAGCCAGACTTCGCCCATCCCTCCTTGGCCCAACGGCTTCACCAGGTGGTAGCTGCCGATCTCGCGCGCCTTCCTCAAGCGATGCCCGAACCGATACACGATCCCCGCGATGATAATCGCGATGCCGGCGCAGATGTAGGTCGTGAACCCGAAGTAGAAGACGAAGAAGGCCATCGGCGCGTCGGGGCTCGTGGCGCCCATGGCCTTGGAAAGCAGAACCGTCAGCAGCCCGGTCGAGGCGGCGGCGAAAGCGGCGAGTGCCGTCTTGCCCATCGTGTTGGGCGCCAGCAACGGAAAGCAGATGATCCAGACGCACTCCCAAGGAATGCCAAAGTAATCCTGAAGCGCTACGCCGGCGTCCCACTCGGAGTAGACGCCCCAGAATTGAGACATCGAGATCCCAAAGGCCCCCACGACCTCGAAGACGAGCCCCAGATCGAGCAGCAGATCCGGCCTGATCTTCCCGTACCGCGACAGTAGGAAGACCGCGAGTCCCAGAGCGATCGAGATCGCCGATACCGACAACTGGAAACCGCGATCCCACAGCTCGTGCTCCGGCATGAACGCCGTCTCGACTCGCACAAGGTGCGGGGCGATGGATGCCAGGAAGAATGTGCCGGCGTAGATCAGCGCCGCCCAGCCCAGCCGCTTCGACGCCTCCTGCAGCAGATCGGGTGGCAGCCCGCTCAGCGAGGCGCTGGCTATGCTCGGCGTCGGTGTCTCCGCCGCCTTCTCGAGGAACCTCGATCTCATCTCGTTCCGCCCGGTATCCTTTCCCTTGCTCGACCGCCCCAATCTCTCGAAATCCGGCGAGGATGTAAACGCTGCGAACCGCCCCACCGCCGGCCTTGCGAGGGCACCGCCCGCCGCTCCATGCTTAGGGCCTCAAGCCCGAACTCCCAGTACACTGTGACCTCTACAGACGAGGCGGCCATGGAACGCAGAGACTTCTTGCGGAGTGGATTAGCACTAGGAGCAGGGATCGGAGCGGCCAGCATCGGCGGAGTCGGAGTGCTCCCGGAGCCGGCCCTGGCGTTCCCCGCCCCTTCTGACGGGCCACTCGAGCTGAACTCGAACGAGAACCCGCTGGGCCTGGCGCCCGACGCGCGGCGCGCCGTGATCGACGGGATAGCCAGGGCGAACCGCTATCCCGGCGAGCGGGCGGAGCTGGCAGGAGAGCTGGCGGCGATCAACGGCGTGAAGGAGGAGAACATCGTCCTGGGCTGCGGCTCCACCGAGGTCCTACAGATGGCGGTGCAAGCGCTCTCTACACCGGACGCCCGCCTGATCCTAGCCGAGCCGACCTACGAAGACGTGCCCTGGTACTGCCGGCCGTTCACCTACACGCTGGAGAAGGTGCCGCTGGACGCGCGCTTCGCCCACGACCTCGAGCGAATGAAGGAACGCGCCGCAGCCGCGCCCGGTCGCGTCGTGGTCTACGTCTGCAATCCGAACAACCCGACGGGCACGCTCACGCCCAGCGCCGAGGTCGACGCCTGGATCGAGACGGCCTCTGAGAACACCCACTTCCTGGTCGACGAGGCGTACTACGAGTACTGCGAGGATCCGGGCTACTGGACCAGCATCAAGTGGATCGCCGAGCGCCGCAACGTCATCGTTACGCGCAGCTTCTCGAAGATCTACGCGATGGCCGGTATGCGCCTGGGCTACGGGATTGCCCACCCCGAGACCGCCGACCTGCTGCGCAGCTACATCGGCAGGAACAACGCCAACCACCTCGCCCTCGTGGCAGCGCTCGCCTCGCTACGCGATTCCCAGCTGATCGAGCGGAGCCGCCGCGCCAACGCCGAGGGCAAGCGCATCCTCCACGAATGCCTCGACGAGCTCGGCCTCGAATATCTGCCCAGCCACACGAACTTCGTCTTGCACCGGATCAGCGGAGATCTGCGGACCTACCGCGAGCGGATGCGCGAGCGCGATGTCCTCGTGGGTCGGCCGTTCCCGCCGATGCTCGAGTACAACCGACTGTCGATCGGGTCGGTGGAAGAGATGCAGCGCTTCACAGAAGTGCTCAAAGATTTTCGCGCAAACGGGTGGGTGTGATAGGGGAACTGCTTCGACATTGAACAGCCGGCATTCGACGACCGATTCTCGAGTGGCGGAAGCAACCGGCGACTCCCCACGCCCGACGTTCAACGTTCGACGTTACCCCATCGCCCGATGTTGGATGCTGGACGTGGAATATTGGATCTCGATCTTTGAAGAACAGCCGGAAAATCGGCTGTTGGCTGTCGGCTGTTGAATGTCCAAGTTCACAGATCAATGGTTGATGACTGCCACGACCGGAAAATGGTCCGACGGATAACGCCCATCTACTGACGTCCGCACGATCGCCGCCGACTCCACCTTCCACATTCCCGAGACCAGGACCGCATCAATCTTCGGCCCCGTCGTCCGGCCTTCAAATCCATTGAAGGTTCCGACCGAGACCGCCTCGGGGTAAACCACACGGAAGCTGTCGCGTAACCTCGTGTCCGACTCCGCTTTCCCCGCGCCCAGCAGGAAGAGCAGCGCCGGATTCTCCTCGCCGGCGTTGAAGTCGCCGGTCACGATCACCGGATCGCCGTGTAAGCGCGCGCCGATGCGGGCGACCAACAGGGCGGCGCTGCGCTCCCGTGATTCCTGTGACTGGTGATCGAAGTGCACGTTGAAGACGTAAAAGGCGCGGCCCGAGCCTTTCTCCACCAGCCGCGCCCAGCTGCAGATCCGTGGCAGGTTCGCGCCCCAGCCGATAGAGCCCGCAGTTCTTGGCTCGTCCGAGAACCAGAAGGTGCCGCTCTCCGATACCTCGAAGCGGTCCGTCTTATATAGGATCGCCGCGTACTCGCCGGCTTCCCGGCCGTCGTCGCGGCCGACGCCCAATTCGCCGTAGCCCCGCACCGCCGCTCCGATCTCGTCGAGCTGAAACCGCAACGCCTCCTGCACCCCCAATACATGCGGATCGTGCTCGCGGATCACATCGAACACGAGCTCGCGCCGCTGCGGCCAACTATTCTCCCCGTCGTTCGCCGTACCATAACGGACGTTGAAGCTCATGACGGTGAGCCGCTGAACTTTGTGATGCGGTCCGTAGGTAATGACGAAAGCGACCAGAATAACGGCGACCGCGCGCCACCACATCCGCCTCTCCATCGCCATCGCCATCGCCGTCGCTATCCCCATCGCTATCGTTATCGTTGTCGCAATCGTGACCGCCACCGCTACCGTCAGCGCTCACACTCCACGATCACCGTTCCTATCTCATACGGCCTCACCGACACCCGCACCAACCTCCCGTCGACTACGAGCGAATCCCCGCGATCCTCCAGCAGGTTCGCCCGCCACGCCCCACCGACCTCGCAGGCGACCACTACGCGAGCCTCGGCCGGCTGCCCATGCCATTCCACCAACCTAAGCACCCAGGCATCGGAATCCTCCGCCCGCTTCAGCCAGACGAGCTCGACGTTCTCAGGCTCGGCGGCGGCGAAAGAAACTTCGCTTCCCAGTTCGCCCCGATGCTCCGGCTCGGGACCGGCGACGAGCCGCACGTTGTACTCGGCGGCGCGACGAACAGTGCCGGCGGAGCGCCAATCGCCGGCGTGCGGATAGACGGCGAAACGGAAACGGTGCATCCCCCGGTCGGCCAGCGAGTCGGGCCAGACCGGCGAGCGGAGTAGCGACAGTCGAAGGACGTTGCCCTTGTAGTCCCAACCGTACTTGCTGTCGTTCAGGATGCTAACGCCGTAGCCGGCGGCGGAGACATCCGCCCAACGATGGCCGGGCACCTCGAACTTGGCACGCTCCGCTTTGGTCCGCGGGTTTCCCGTCCGGCCGATGGTCCCGTACGGTATCTCGTACGTCGCCGAGTCCGCATCGACAGCAAGCTCGAACGCCACCTTCAATAGCTTGCGATGCTCGTACCAGTCCACCTCGTTGTGGACGTCCAGGTACCGCGAGCCGCGCGCCAGCACCAGCGTTTGCCGGAAGGTCGACTCGCCCCAACGACGCTCGATCTCGATGCGTGCTTCGCGCTCGTCGGCAGCGACCTCGACACGCCGCACGTCCTGAACGTCCCAGCGGTCGCCCCAGATGACTATGTTCCAGGCGTCCCACTGGCCCGGCCGGTCGTCGAAGACCTGCAGCACGTTTGCTCGCCCGCCCGGCGCCAGCGCCTCATGCTCGTTCGCCTTGTCGTACAGTCGCACGACCTCGCCCGTGAGCGTGTCGACCTCGACCCGCAGGTAGGCGTTCTCGATCCAATTCGCGCCGGCCTTCGGCTCTGCCAGCCTTCGGTCCTCCCGCGACATTGCTTCGCGTGGCAGGTGCACGACCAGCGCGCCGAACGCCGGCACACCGCTCACCGTGATGACCGTGCTATCACCGGCCTCCTCGCGGAGCGTGACCGAGCCGCTGCGTTCCCAGCCCAGCGGATTGAAGACGACGACCGCCTGGCCGCGCCCGCGCGTGTCCATCCGCGCCCGCAGGTCGTCGAAGCCGGCCGACGTCAGCGGCTCGATAATCGACCAAGCGCTATCGTAGAAGAGCTCGGCGTCGTCGTAGACCTCACGGATGCTCGAGCCCGGCAGTATGTCGTGGAACTGGTTGAACAGCACCAGGCGCCACGCCTCCTCCAGTCGCTCGCGCGGGTACGACGTCGTCGCGACTGTCGCTAGTGCTTCTGCCGTCTGCAGCATGGCTTCGCTACGGCGGTTGCGTAACTTGGCGAGCCCCTGTGTAGTGTACGTCCCGCGATGGTACTCGAGATACAACTCATCATCCCAAACGGGGAAGCCGGCACCGCTCTCGGCCCCACGAACCGTCTCCAGCGCCGCCAACGGCCGGTCGTAGACCATCGCCGGGAAGGTCGGCACGCGCCGCAGGTCCTCGGCCCGCTCCAGCATCTCGATCGTCGGACCGCCCCCATGATCACCGACCCCGTACAACACCAGCTGATGGTTGATCCCGGTACGCTCCCGGTCCTCAACCCGCTGTGCCGCCAGCCGTCCCGCGTCGAGGTTGTGGGTGTAGCCGTACGGGTTGTAGGTGAGGACCCGCGTACCATCGAGGCCTTCCCAGTGGAAGGCGTTGTAGGCGAACTCGGTGGAATCGTTCCAGCGGATCTTCTGTGTGACGAAGTACTCGAGACCCGCGCCCTGCAGAATCTGCGGGATCGTCCACGGGTAGCCGAAGCAATCGGGCGTCCAAGCTACCTTCGAGCGACGGCCGAAGCGCTGCTCGAAGTAGCGCTGACCGTAAAGTCCCTCACGTACCAACGACTCGCCCGACGGCACGTTGAGATCCGACTCGACCCACCAGCCGCCCACCGGCACCCAGCGGCCGCGCTCCACCGCCGCGCTCAGCGAGTCGGACAGACCCGGCTCCAGCCGGTCCAGCATGTCGTAGTACGCCGCTCCACTCCCGCTGAAGATGTAACCGGGAAAGATCTCGGCCAGCTTGAGCGAGGTACGCCAGGTCTCCCGGATCACGTCGCGCGTCTCGCTCCACGGCCACAGCCACGCCGCATCGATGTGCGAGTTGCCGATGAGATGCAGCGTGTCGCGTCGGATCTCCGCCGCCAGTGGCGCATACGCCTCGCGATAGCGCCGCAGTAGATCCCGGTAGGCCGCGGCGCTCGGCGCGCCACGGGCGCGAAGCCATTCGACGGGATCGGGCCGCTCGATCTCGGGCGCGCGACCGATCAGCGTCTTCGCGTACTCGTAGCCGTCGGCGAACTCGACATAACCGATCTCGCGCACTCGCACGACCGGCATCATCCAGAGCGGCCGTCCGGGCTCCGGCACGATCTCAATGCGCAGCGCTTCACCGGCACTGCACGGCGCGCACAGCTCCACGTCCCCGCCGCGCCACTCCGCATGGTGCTCGTTCACCCGGTACTCCGCGCTCGAGCCGAGCCCGCGCGTCGCCAGGTCGAGGCTCAGGCCGTCGAACGCGGCCGGGATGACCAACTCGGCCGTGAGACGCACTGGGCCCCCGCCCGCCGAATCGATGACCAACCCGTCGATGGCGATGCGGCCGCCCACCAGACGCAGCAGCTGGTCCGCGTTCACGAACACTTCGGCACGGTCCGAGCCGCCGCTCCAACGGGTCGCCGCAACGAACGGCGCCTCGCCGATGCCGGCCCTTCGCAGCGCCTCGAGCCCCAAGGACAGCTCGATCTCCGCCGGCTCGCCCGGAGCGACCTCGGCGAAGCCGCCGCGCTCCAGCGTCCGACCGCCCTGCTCCAACTCGAGACTCACATCGGCGAAGGGCTCCGCCCCCCAGGCAGCGATGGGCAGACGGACCGTCGCAACCAGCTCGCCGCCGCGCCAGCTCAGACCGCCCCGCAGGAAGATCGGCCCCACGGTGACCGTCGCCCTTGGGTGGTTGTGGGCAACCAGGCCCGGCGGCTTCACCGTGGAGAGCTCGAGTCCGGCACCCGGAGACAGGCGCGCCAGCAGGCCGAAGCCGCCACCTCGATTCAGCGGCTTTAGCAAGAGGCTGTTCCAGCCTTCTGCCAGTCGCACGGTCAGCGAGTCGCTGCCCGTGCCCAGCCCCCTTGCCATCTCGTTCACCCAGACGCGCTGTCCGTTCACGTGGATCACCAGATCGTCGTCGCTGTCCGCCACCAGCAGCAGCGTGCGATCTTCCGGCGCGAACACGTAGACGTGACCGTAGGCCGCGCTCCACTCGGTCGCCTGACCGGCGAAGACCTCGTTCAGGTTCAGCCGGCCGAACGGGTCGGTCTCGGCCTCGACCCAACCCTCGTCCCCCAGGGTCGGCATAGACGACCGTTCGCCGCCCAGCTGATCCGTCAGCACACGCTCTTCGCCTCGGCCCGACGGGATCGGGCCGTGCACCAACCACTTGGTTATGACGAGATCCTGAGACCGCAGCGGACTGGCAAACGCGAGAAGCAGGCCCAGCAGAACCGAGGAGCTACGCATCGCCCCACCTTTTCTTTGCAGGATGCATCGAAGAGATAACTGCTCACCCCCGAGGAGAGGTCACGCCGCGCAATCTACCGCCCCCACCCTCCGCGACAATCCCCGCGCTGGGCAACGGGCCACACAGTTGACCCGGGAGCCTAGCAGACTATATAATCATACCTGGTAATACTACGTATGAGGATATCTGATGGCCCTCTCACGGATCTCAATCACCATCCCCCGAGACCTGGTGGCCGAGGCCGACCTGCTGGCCCGCGAGCTCGATCGCTCCCGCAGCTGGGTCGTCGCCGAGGCGGTGCGCCGGTACCTGGAGCGCGGGCCGGACCACAGGAAGACCGAGCCAACCGTTCGCGAGGTGGCGCCCCAGCCGGGTTACGGACTAGGACCTGACGAATACCGCCGCGCCCAGCTGGAGGCGGATCTCCGCCTGACAGCCGAGGAAAGGGTCAGAGAGGCCGAAAGTACGGCGGCCCTGAGCGAGCTCGGCCGGCGCGAGTCGGCCCGGCAACGCCTACTCGTCTTCGAAACCTATGAGGACTACCTAGCCTGGCAGCGCTGGGCCGACATCGCGCCGCCATGACGGGACCCGAGACCCGCCTCGCCAGAGTCTGCGCGGCGCTCAACCGCCAGGGCGCCGCCTACGTGGTCTTCGGCGCCTCGGCCCTCCAGCTCTGGGGCAGCGCCCGGGCGACCCGCGACATCGACATTCTGATAAAGTCCACTTTCGAGAACGCACGGCGCGTCCTGGCGGCGCTAGCCGAACTGGGCTTGGGGTTGGCCGGCGAGTGGCTGGCGGAGGAGGTCGCGTCGAAGCCCGTGACGGTGCTGGGGGACACGCCGCGAGTCGACATCCTCACCGTGGCGTGGACCGTTCGCTACGACGAGGCCGCGCCCGCCGCCGCCCTCTTCGAGATAGAGGGCGTGGAGATCCCAGCCGCTTCCATCGATCACCTGATCGCGTCGAAGCGGACCGGCCGACTCCAGGACGCGGCCGACATCGAGATACTGGAACAGATCAAGAGACTGCGACGGGCGTGATCCTGGCTGCCCTACCCTCACAAGCTACAAGGCGTAGCGCTCGATCAGCTTCTTCTCTTCCCCGACGACCTGAGCCTCGAGCTCTACGTACGGCTCGAGTCCGCTCCCCGACAGTTTCTTGCGGAAGAGCTCATCGAGCTGGAAAACGCCGGCCGAGTTCGACATCTCGATGATCACTCGGACCGCCTTCTTCTCACCCGGCTCCAGTCGGACCGCTTCGATCGCCGCGGCGGACACAGAATGTATGCTCATCCCGCCCGCCTCGAACGGAATGCGCGAGCGCCCCTTCGCTATGTCTAGCGCATCGGCGATGCGCACGATCCCGGCCTCCAGCGTCAGCGGCTTGCCGCCGGAACGGTGCGCGATGATCGCGTGGAGCACCTCCGAACGCACGATCGTCGCTTCCGCCACGGGGTAGAGAGCCTCGAGCAGCGCCTTGAGCTTCGACTGGGCGACGAACAGCGAGAAGCTCTCGTGGTCGGCCCGCTGGATCGACATGCCCACGTCGTGGAACAGCGCCGCCAGCGCCACGACCACCTCGGCATCTTCCTTGGACATGCCGTAGTCCTTTACCACCGAGGGCTCCACTCCGTGGTCCATCAGCAGGCGCAGCATACGGACCGCCAGGTTCGTCACGATCTTCACATGCACCGGCCCGTGATCCGTCATATTCAGCCGGTCGATGGCCGTGACGTTCTCGGCGACCCACAGCGCGTACAGCTCGTCGTCCGCATTTACCTGTTCGACCAGCCGCCCCAGCTTCTCGTTCTTCCGGGCCGGTAACACCATCTCGATCCGGTTGGCGAATCGTTCCTCCACGGTCCGGCCGGGTCCACCCGATCCGTGCCCACCTTCTTCTGCACCCTTCATACGGCTCTCTCCAGCTCGCGGTCGCTGCTCTCGCTCCGTCGCTCCATGCTGGACTTCTCAGATCGCTGGCGCAACCCTGGTGCCCGGCACCGCACCCGCCTAACGTGCAGGGCAGCGCCACACCCATCATGAGGCGAAGCGGCAGGATTCGGATGCCCGACCAGAGCGGACGAGTCGCCGGGATATACAGGGAGCGGAGCGAGCGCTTCGCCCGGGCTCGAGACGTCTACGCCCAGCGCTCGCGCAGGGTGGCGCACGCCCGCTTGGTCGCCTTTTTCGGCATCGCCCTGCCACTCGCCCTGGTTCCGTTCGGTCGAGACACACCGCCGGTTCTTATCGGCATCGCCCTGCTCTTCCTTGTCGGGTTCGTTGTACTGGTCATCTACGACAACGGACTGAAGCGCCGGGTTAGCCGGTTCGATGAACTCGTCAAAATCAACGACGAGGGACGCAGCCGGCTGGCGCGCGACTGGGAAGCGCTGCCGAGTTCTGACGAGCTTCCACCCGATCCCGAACATCCGTTCGCCGAAGATCTGGACCTCTTCGGCCACGCATCGCTGTTCAGCCTGCTGGAAACCGTGGCCACGCCGCTGGGACGGAATGTCCTGCGGCGCCGGCTCCTCGAGCCGGCCGGCCGCGGGACGATACTCGAGCGTCAAGCGGCGGTAGCACAGCTGGCGCCGCTCATCGACATCAGGCAGGAGATCACAGCTACCGGCCGGACGATCCCGAGCGCCGACGCCGCCGCACTGGAGGGCTTTCTTACCTGGGCGGAAGGCGACCCGTGGCTTCGGCCCAGGCCTCATCTCGCCTGGACCGCCCGCCTGCTCTCGCTGGCGCCGTCGCTGCTCATCATCCTCAACGTAGCCGGGATCGTCTCTTGGCAGGCTTGGGTCACGGCGCTGATCGTGAACGTCGCCTTCACGTTCACGGCCGGCACGGGCGTTCACCGCACCTTCGCCCGTGCCTTCGCCCGTGAGAACGAGTTCCAGGGTTACGCCCGGCTGCTAGCTGCCGTCGCGCAGTCACGTTTCAGCTGCGCGGCGCTCACATACATCCAGGCAGAGCTCTCCCAGGGACCTGGCACGGCGCAACGTCAGATGAAGCGGCTCCATCGCCTGCTCGCACTGGCCGAAGTGCGCTACTCGATGACTTACATGTTCATTCAGGCGCTCACCCTATGGGACTTCCATGTTCTCTGGCGTCTGGAGCGTTGGCAATTGACCGCGGGCCGCCACGCACGCCGCTGGCTCGAGGCGCTGGCTGAATTCGATGCGCTGGCCGCGTTGGGCGGTCTGTGCTACGAGAACCCCGACTGGGCGTTCCCGGAGATAGCAGAGGCCCAGACTCCGACGCTGGAGGCGACCGGGCTGGGCCACCCGCTGCTCCCCGACGCCGTGCGGGTCGTCAACGATGTGAAGGTCGGACCGCCCGGCACCTTCCTGTTCGTCACAGGTTCCAACATGTCGGGTAAAAGCACGCTTTTGCGAGCGATCGGAACGAACACCGTGCTGGCGCGAGCCGGTGCCCCGGTCTGCGCCTCAGCGATGCGCCTTCCGCCGCTCATCCTCGAGACCAGCATGCGGGTACACGACTCGCTGCAGCAAGGGCTCTCGCATTTCATGGCGGAACTCACACGACTGAAGGGGGTCGTCGAAGCGGCGCGCCGTGTGCGCCGTGATGGGGACGGGACGCTGCTCTACCTGCTCGACGACGTCCTGCAGGGCACCAACACGGCGGAACGGCGCATCGCGGCCCGCAAGATCATCAACCACCTGCTAGCCGAGGGCGCGATCGGCGGCGTTACATCCCATGATCTGGCCCTGGCCGATACCGAGGAACTCTCGGCTGCCTGTGATCCCGTTCACTTCACCGAGCAGGTCCAGGAAGGCCCCGATGGACCTAGAATCTCGTTCGACTACAGGCTGCGCCCGGGGGTCGCGACTTCGAAGAACGCACTCAAACTCCTACAGATCGTCGGCCTCGACGAGCCACTTGCCAAAGACGAGTCGGCCGAAGAATCTGTTTAGCTCACTACCCGGTTTCTTGCATCCTCGGAGGCACACGATGCTCGCTTTGATCGACCCCTTACTGATACCGATTGTCGCCATCACCTGCGCAGTTGGCATCCCCGCAGTCGCACTGGCGGCGCATCTGGTCCTCCGGCCGATGGTCCGCGACATTACCAAGGCGATCAGCGCCGGCAAGACACAGGCGAACGAAGACGTCGAGCGACGTCTCGCCAGGCTCGAGGACGCCTACGAGCACCTCGATCAGAACGTCATGCGACTGGTAGAAGCGGAGGAGTTTCGGCGTCAGCTGGAGAGAGGGAAGGAGGAAGGCTACGACCGTCGACCCTAACCACGGTTTGTCCTGCACCAGCCGACTGCGTTCATCCGACCGGGGTGCCGTCTAATTAGCCAAAAATTGAATCAACCGGCGAGCTGTCTCGCGCCCGTCGTAGACGCAGTCGGGGATGCCGATGCCGCGGAAACCGGCACCGGTGACCTCTAGGCCCGGGTGCTCCGCCAGGGCGGCGTCGACCTCGCCGATCAAGCTCGCGTGGCCCACATCGTACTGCGGGCCCGAGTCCTTCCAGCGATAGACACGAGTGAAGAGAGGCTGCGCGGTGATCCCGGCGATGTCGCGGAGCTCTTCCCGGCAGATCCGAACCAGCCCGTCGTCGTCCGCCCGCATCTCCTCGCCGGTCCGGTCGCCTCCGATGAAGCAGCGCGCCAGAAACCCGTCACCCGGAGAGCGGTGCGCGAACTTGTTGGTGATCCAGGTGGCGCCGTTGATACGTCGCCCCTCGCACGCCGGCACCAGGAAGCCGAAGCCCCGCGGGCGCCCGCCCAGATCGCTCGCTCGGTAGGCGAAGAAGACGGTCGCCGAGCTGACGTAGCGGATCGCCTTCAGCTTGTCGGCCGGGCCCGGCGCCAGATCGCCCAGCAGCCGCGCCGTGGTCCAGGCGGGCGTTGCCAGGATGAGACCCGCGTAGCCGTTGTGCCGCCCGGCGTGCGTCTCCAGCGAGTAGCCCGAGTCGGTCTTCACTACCGCGGTCGCGGGAGTGCTCAAATGGATCTGCGTGCCGCCCAAGCGCTCGACGATCGCCTCGACCATCCGTCCCAGCCCACCGCGCAGCGAGCAGAAGATCGGCAGCGTCCGCGTCCCCGAACGGGCGCTCTGCGGGGCCCGCAAAAGCGACAGCAGGATGCTGCGCCGCTTCGCCACCATCTGGGGAAAGCGTGGGAAGGTGCTGTAGATACTCAGCTTGTCCGGATCGCCCGAGTAGATACCCGCGATCAACGGATCGACGATGCGCTCGACGGCCTCGCGGCCCAAGCGACGCCCGAAGAAATCGGCCATCGACTCATCGTATTTCTGCACGCCGCGCGGCAACACGAGATCGGCGGCCATGCGCAGCTTCGCCGGCCACGAGACCACACCGCTCGCCATGTACGCTCTGATCTTCCGTACGGCGCTAGAGCCCGTGCCGTAGGGCAGTGAGCGCAGCCTGCCGCGCGAGTAGAGCGCGACACCGCGATGCTCGTCCTGGGTCGGGATGATCTCGTCCTCCAGACCGATCTCCCGACACAACTCCAGACCCCACGGCTTGAGCGTCAGCACAGCGTCGGGTCCGGCATCGAGCACGTAGTCATCAACGCGCTCGGTGAGGATCGCTCCGCCCAGCCGACCCGACGACTCGAAGAGATCGAGGGAGAGATTGAAGCCTCGCTCGCGGGCCTGCACCGCCAGCTCGTAACCCGCGGCGAGGCCGGCGATGCCGCCGCCGACGACGGCGACCCGTTTTACCTCGCCCTGCCTCTGCGCCATCCCGTCCCTTCCCGCTGCGTCAGCTGTAGGTCGGATAGGTGGGGGCCTGAAGCTCGCCTTCCGGAAGCGCGACGACGTCGGGATGCGAGCCATCCTCCGCTTTCCGGACGACTTCGGCCAGCGCCGCTATGTACTTCTCGCTCGTCCCCAGCGCCGCCGCCCGATAGAACGCCAGCCCACGAGCCCCCGCGTCCGCCCTGCCCTCGACGTCGAAATCGTAGAGCGTCTCCAGGTGCTCAGACACGAAGCCCACGGTACAGGCCATCACCGCCTTGTGCCCCTCCGCCGCCACCTCGTCCAACGACTCGGCCAGCGTCGGACCCAGCCACCTGTCCTTCGTTTCACCCTGGCTGGTGAAGGCGAACCGCCAACTCAGATCATCGAAGTGCTCCGCGACCAGCCGGCTCGTCTCCAGTAACTGCTCCCGGTAGGGATCGTTCTCCTTGAGGATCTTCTCCGGCAGGCTGTGAGCTGTGAAGACGACCGGCAGGCCCGCCCTGTGCTCTTCGGGCACACAGTCCATCGCCTCGCGCAGCTTCTCTTCCAGCGCATCGATGAACAGCGGCTCGTCGTGGTACGACTTGATGCAGAGAACATCGAGCGGCTGCTCCAGCCCTTCCAGCCCCTCGCTCACGTAGTTCAGGTACTGGGCGATGCTCATCGTCGAGTAGTGCGGCGCCAGCGTGATGGCTACGGCGCGTTCGATCCCGTCTTCCGCCATCTGCTTGACCGCTTCCGGGATGTACGGGTGCCAGTGCTTCATGCCCAGATAGCCGCGATAGCCGCCGTCCGACCAGTTTAGCCTCCGCTCCAGCGCTTTCATCTGGTCTACGGTCGTCTGGTAGAGCGGCGACGGCCCACCGATCAACCCGTAGCGCTCCTTCAGGTCTTCCACCGCTTCGTCGGACGGTTCGTGCCCACGCCGGATATGCGTGAGATAGGGACGCACGTCGTCCATCGTTTCCGGCGTCCCGTACGCCATGACCAACAGCCCTTTCAGTACTCTACTCGCCATCTCCTACCGGTTCCGATTTCGAATGTTCTACTGTTCAAATGATCTTCTTGATCAGCTTCCCGAATTCAACTTCCCACCGGCCTGACCGCCTAAACGCCATACCCGTGTACTACCTCAATCACCGCATCAACACTCTCCATCGGCGTCGGCGGCAGAATCCCGTGACCCAGGTTGAAGATGTATCCGTTCTTCGCGTCGGCGCGCTCGAGGATGCTCTGCACCCGCGCCACCAGCAGCTCCCGCGGCGCCATCAGCGTCACCGGATCGAGGTTACCCTGCACCGCGAAATCGGGGCCGATGATCTCGCGCGCCCGCTCGATCGGCAGCCGCCAATCGACGCCGATCACCTCGCCGCCCGCCTCCTTCATCGTCTCCAGCAGCGTAGCGGTGTTGGTGCCGAAGTGGATCCGCGGCACGCCGTACTCGGCCAGCCCTTCCAGCACCCAGGCCGAGTGCGGCAGTACGAACCTGCGGTAGTCCTCGGGCGACAGACTACCGACCCAAGAGTCGAACAACTGGACCGCCTGGGCGCCCGCCTCGATCTGCGCCGCTAGGTAGTCGCGCGTCACCTCAGAGATCGCCCGCATCAGCCCATCCCACGCCCGCGGGTGCTGATACATGAACGATTTCATGTGCAGGTAGTTCTTCGACGAGCCGCCCTCGATCATGTAGCTGGCCAGCGTGAACGGCGCGCCGGCGAACCCGATGAGCGGCACCCGCCCCTCCAGCTGATCGCGCACCAGCTTGATCGCCTCCAGGACGTAGCCCAGCTCGACCGCTGGGTCGAACGCGCTCACCGCCGCGGCGTCCTCGGGGGTGCGGATCGGCCTCTCCACCACCGGTCCCTCGCTGGGGCTGAACTCGAAGCCCAAGCCCAGCCCCTCCAGCGGCAGCAGGATGTCGGCGAAGATGATCGCCGCGTCGAGGTCGTAGCGGTTGATTGGCTGCAGCGTGACCTCCGCCGCCAGCTCCGGCGTGCGGCACAGCTCCAGCATCGAGTGCTTCTTCCGCAACGCCCTGTATTCCGGCATGTAGCGGCCCGCCTGGCGCATCAGCCACAACGGGACCCGCTCCACCGGCTGCCGCCGGCAGGCCCTCAGGAATGGGTAATCTTCGGTCATTCGTTTTCTACTCGGGGCGCCCCCTGGGAGGCCGGGCGCTGCTTTCCCCTATTTCGGGCAACACAGGTGCCAGAAACGAAACGAGCACGCCAACGGTGTCAAGGGAGCTGCCGTTGCGATCGAGGGGTCCCTGTTGAGCTTCCTGCCAGCTCGCTCGCGCTGCGCCCCGGAATTATCTTGGGGTTTGCGGGGGGAGACAACATGAATCGGCACAAATCCCTGGCTTTGACGTTCGTCGTCGCAACGCTGTCTGCGGGTTGCGGCGACAGCACCGGGCCCTCACAGGAGCTCCTCGTGAGCGGCACGATTCAGGACAATACTCAGGCACCGATTCCAGGGGACGCTCGCGTGCTCGTGGTCTGGGTGGTATCCTCCGGACCAGCCGACTATACGTACGTGTTTGGTGAGGGATCGCTGGACCGGGACGCGGGCACGTTTCAGGTTCGTCTCGACCTACCACCACCTGCCGAGGCGCGCAATGCCGGTGTGCTTGGAGTGGGCGTCATTGTGGTGACGACCAACCAGTCCGTGGGGGAGGGCGACGACATCGCTACCCTACCGGAGACCGAGCTCATCGGAGCGGCTGGGCAGTACGGGGTTATCTATGTCACGACCCCCGAGCAGGCTGCTCAGAACCGCTATTGGGCCGCCGAGTTCCAAGCCGGTTACGGGGTGGGAGTAGGCGTAGAGGTGCCAGGCGATTTTGACAAGTTCGTCCCGGCGAGCCCCTCGAGTGTCGTGCTGACCATAGATGACTGGCAGAACATCGAATTCGTGAATTGGACCTAGGCCACCTTACCGACGCGCATCATCCAGCGAGGCCTTCCTCGTTGATCCCCGCCAACCGCAGCCCCATCTTGCAGTGGCGAGCTGGTAATCGCTCGCTATAGCCTATAGCCGAATCCCCGTCGTCATAGGCGTCATGTCGCAGCTAGCCCGAGCGTTCCGGGAACTCAAGCGGCGCCGCGTTTTCCGCGTGGCCACTGTATACGCCGCCGTCGCCTTCGTCATCTGGCAGGCGGCGGAGTTCGCTTTCCCCGCCTTGAGACTCCCCGATTGGGCCCCAACCCTGGTCGTCGTGCTGACCCTGCTCGGCTTCCCCATCGCGGTGGTGCTGGCCTGGGCGTTCGAGATCACGCCGGAGGGTGTGAAGCGGACCGAGCCCCTGGGCGAAGAGGCGACTGCCCCACAGGCACGGAGTTCAGCCATCGCCGTGACCGCTGGATCCGCGCTGCTGGTGGCTGTCGTCGCCGCCGCCTGGATACTCCTGTCCGAGGGAGCGCCCGAAGATGCCGGGTCGGCCGGCCGCGAGGGCAAGCTCATGGTCCTGCCCTTTGTGAACCTCGGGCCCCCGGAGGACGAGCACTTCGCCAGCGGCGTCACCGAAGCGATTACCACCCGACTGACCGGTTTGGACGGCATGGGGATCATCTCGCGCCAGACCGCTTACACGTACAAGCACAGCGACAAGACCATCCAGGAAATCGGAGCGGAGCTGGCGGAGGCGGGCGTAGCTCATGTCCTCGAGGGCACGTTCCAGCGCGAACATCCGAGCGACCCCAGCAGTCCGGTACGGGTGACCGTGCAGCTCGTCCGGGTCGCCGACGACCGACACCTGTGGGCAGACATCTACGACGAGGAGTGGGTCGAGGTTTTCCGCGTGCAGTCGGAGATCGCGGAGCGCGTCGCTCGGGAGCTCGACGTCACATTGCTCGAACCCGAACGGCGATCCTCGAGAGCCATACCGACCGACAATCTCGAAGCATACGAGTTTTACCTGCGCGGTAAGGAGGCGTGGGGCGAGTCCTTCTGGCCTAAGCGTCTTCTTTCGAGCGCGGAGTTGTTCGGCAGAGCGGTCGAGTTGGACCCCGAGTTCGCGCTGGCGCAGGCGGCCCTCTCGCAAGCACTGGTCCGCATCTACTTCCGGGGCCTGAGCGATGACCTCACACGGGCGGCGGCGGCCCTCGACGCGGCGGTGCGCCTGGAGCCGGGTCTGGTCGAGACCTGGATGGCGCAGGGCTTCTACGAGTACTACGGGACAGGGAACGCCGAGAAAGCCCTCGAGCAGTTCGATGCCGTGCTCAGGAGCCAGCCGAACAACTCCGACGCGCTGGGGATCAGCGGCGGGATCCTCAGGCGCCTGAGGGATTGGGACGAGGCGATCGCCAGGACGGAGAGGGCCGCGGAGCTCGACCCGCGCAACCAGGTCCGCGTCGGATCGCTCGCAACTGTCTACACACTAGTGCGCCGCTACCGCGAGGCGGGCCAGGTCTGGGATCGGATGATCGCCATAAACCCGTACAACCCGACCTTCTACATGATGAAGGCGAGGAACTACCTCGTTTGGGAGGGGGACCGCGAGCAGGCCCGTCGCGTGCTGGAGCAGGCATCCAACACGGTCGGCATCGACCCGGCGTGGATCATGTCGTTCTCCAGGCAGCTCATCAGGGTACTAGGGGAAGAGTACGCCGAGGCGCTGGACCGCCTAACCCTCAAGGAGCAGAGCGATACGATCTACTACTATTTAGCCAAGGCCGAACTAAGTGGCCGCACGGGTCGACCCCAGCTGGCCGCGGCCTACTACGACTCTGCACGAGCGGATCTGGAGGTAGCCGTCCGCAGAGGCGCTACGGCATTCGGCCGCCTCGGCGACGATCTCGCCCTGGCCTATGCCGGGCTGGGCCGCAAGGACGAGGCGGTTCGGACCATCGAGTCGGCGTTAGACATGGTGCCGATCTTTCTGGATACCGAAAGAGGTGTGGGTTTGGCTGACGATTTGGCGGAGATCTATGTCAGGGTAGGAGAGTACGACGCGGCGATCGACCAGCTGGAGTACCTGCTCTCCGTCCCTTCATGGATAACGATCCCGCTGCTGCGCGTCGATCCGCTCTACGATCCACTGCGCGATCATCCACGCTTCCAGGCGCTGCTGGAGAGCGAACGCTAGAGCGCTTCTCACTCTTACTGTTCCGGCCGCCCCGACCTGAGCGCTTCCGAGGCCGGGACCCCCTGATCGAGTAACTCGTAGTCGACCTCGGTGCCCCGGGCGCTATGTGGGATGAGGTAGACCACGAACATCACCAGCGCGGCGAGCGCCACAGCGGCGCGCGAGACCCACTCGTCCTTCCGCGCGCCCAGCCAGATCACGCCGCAGGCGGCGATCCAGACCAGCCACATGATCAGCACCTTGTTGTCGGTCAGGTCGTAGTCGAACGGCCAGCCGGTCCAGAAGGCGCCGAACGCATACTTCTGGGCGATGGGGCCGAGGATCATGCCGCCAATCGTCATGATGATGAGCGTCGTCCAGGCCAGCCGCCGCATCGGGAACGGCGAGATGGACGCCGCCAGCCCAGCACGCATCCCAACCAACAGCGCCAGGAACATCATCGCGATGTGCGGCGCCAGCGAGTACCAGGGCACCGGATCCTTGAAGCGGATGACCACGCTGCCCTCGGCCTCGCCCGGCACTCGGATCACACCGTCCGACGTCCGCACCGTCAGCAAGTACTCGAGCTTGCCGGCGGGCGGCTGGACCGGTAGCAGGCCCGCCAGCTCACCCTCATCGACCTGCAACGCTACCGACGTGAAGTCATCGTCGGTCCGGTAGCGCTTGTAGTGCAGGGCGCCGGGCACCCCAGGATCGGGGATCGCGACCCTGGCGTCGTCCGTCGTCAGCGTGTTCCGGATCAGGCGGTACTCGTAGCTCCCCCCCGCGACCTCGAACGTGCCGCGCGCCGGGTAGCTGGGGCCGGTGAACCGCTGGTAGCCAGCCGCGCTCACGGTGAGCACGAAGGCCAAGCCCCAGAGGAGTACCTCACGGGCTCGGCCGCTTCCCGTCTCGTTATGGCTGTTCATGATCGCCCCAAATCGGGCACGCTTGACGGCGGATCGCCGCCCCCCATCTTCCTCGACGAGCCATCATGGACACCGAGTTTAGCAGCACCCCACGGCGGCTTCGCCGGACTCTCCCGGCCACGCTCACGGCGTGTGCCTGTCTACTATTTCATATCTCCTGCTCGACTGGCAACGATGGTGCCAGCGGGACGGGCTATCGCGGCTGGCTGATGCCCCGGCCCCAGGAGAAGGTCGACTTCACGCTGACCGACACCGAGGGCCAGCCGTACGATTTCCGGTCAGAGACGGAGGGCTACGTCACGCTACTCTTCTTCGGCTACACCTACTGTCCCGATGTCTGCCCGATCCACATGGCGAATATCGGGGCCGTGCTCGACGACTTTCCCTTCGAGGTGAGGAGTCAGATCAAGGTCGTCTTCGTCACCACCGATCCCGAGCGCGATACGCCGGAACGGCTGCGCCTCTGGCTCGACAACTTCGATACCTCCTTTATAGGCCTCCGCGGGGACCGCGATGAGGTCAACGAGATCCAGGTCGCCCTGGGGCTACCGGCTTCGGTGATCGAGGAAACCGAGGGCGGCGGCTACCTGGTCGGCCACTCGGCCCGCGTCCTCGCCTTCACCAAAGACAACCTCGCGCACGTCGCCTACCCCTTCGGGACGCGCCAGGCCGATTGGGCGCACGACCTCCCGAAGCTGGTGGACGAGCGCTGGGAGTGACGATGACGAACTCGAAACACAAGCTGAACAAGCAGGCGATCCTCGCCCTCGCCGTCACCACCGCCCTCGCCTGCACAGCGCGAGAGACCCCGGAGACCATCGACCTCGAGGTATCACAGGTCTTCGTCACCGAGCCCGTGACCGGTGAGCGGGCGGCGATGTACTTCTCGGTGACCAACAACGGCGACGTGGACGACGAGCTGTTGGCCGTCTCGACCACGGCCGCCGCGGTCGCCGAGATCCATCGTACCGAACACGAGGGCGGCACGATGAAGATGGTGCCGGTCGATGCGCTGACAGTGCCGGCCGGCGGCAGTGTAGATCTCGCACCCGGCGGCTACCACGTGATGCTCCTCCAACTCACCCAGAATCTGTTCCCCGACGATCGCTTCGATGTGACACTCCATTTCCGCCACGCAGGCGAAGTGGTGGCCCGCGCCCGCGTCATCCGCTACGAAGACGTGGAGGAACTAGTCGGGGGCGCGGCGCAGCGGGACCCGCATAACAGCGGGTAATACATGAGGCTCTGGTGCACCTCGTCCCAGGGGGTCGCCTGGGACTGGACCTGGCAGCCCTACGTCGGCGTCTGGTTCTTCATCCTTCTGATCGCCGTCGCCTACTGGCTGCACCTCCGTTGCCTCGAGCCATCAGCCTGGGAGAACTGCACGCAGCGACGGAGACGCATCGTCCTTTTCACCCTGGGACTCTTCTCGCTGTGGCTGGCCCTCGACTGGCCCATCGCACCGCTGGGCATGGGTTACCTGGCCAGCGTGCACATGGTGCAGTACATGCTGATCGCGCTCATCGCTCCGCCGCTGCTCCTCTTGGGTTTCCCCAGCGCCAGCTACGAGAAGTTAGGCGACAGCCCAAGCGCCCTGGCGTTCCTGCGCAACACGACGCAACCGCTCGTCGCGTTCTTCATCTTCAACGTCCTGATCACGGTGACCCACTGGCCGGCGCTGGTCGATCCTTTCATGAGCTCGCAGCTAGGTGCCTTCGCCCTGGACATGGCCTGGCTGGTCGCCGGGCTCGTCTTCTGGTGGCCACTCATCGCCACGGTGCCCGCCTGGTCGCGTTTCGTCCCGCTCTTCCAGCTCGCCTATCTCGGGCTCAACGGGATCATCATCCGGCCGCCTTTCTTCATCCTCCTGTTCAGCAAGTACCCGGCATACGCGACCTACGAGCTGGCGCCGCCGATCCCTGGCACATCGGCGCTCAGCGACCAGCAGCTCGCCGCGGGCATCATGAAGCTGGGCACGGCGCTGGTGATGGTGGTCGCGATGGCCTTCGTGTTCGGCGAGTGGGCGCGGTCGAGCAAGAGGTCGGCCGCTTGACACGGACCACCTGCAAGACGTAGAGTGTCACAGACAACTAGGAGCACAACGGCGGGCGGAACAACTCGGAAGCCGGTGAGAATCCGGCACGGCCCCGCCACTGTGTGAGGCCCGGCTGCAAGCCGGAAGAAGCCAGCCCACCATGCCACTGGGACTCGCGGGAGTCCTGGGAAGGCGGGCTCGGCTGCCTCGAGTCAGGAGACCTGTTCCGCCTCGCGCGCCACGGCACTCTTCCAGGGCAAGACGTGCGGGCTTTGTTTTTGCCAACGGTTCTTCACTCCGGCCGGCGACGGTCGAGGGTCCACTGCGCCACGCTCATCGCGCTCGCCACGGTCCTCACGCCATCGTTCGCATCCGCACAGTACCCCGGCGAGCTGAGTGGCCGGGTCACCGACGCCATCACCGGCGCACCGGTGGATAACGCGCTCGTCGAGGTGGTCGGAACCAGCCTCACCGCGCTCAGCGACGGACGCGGCCAGTTCCAGCTGCGCGGGCTAGAGCCGGGCAGGCATCCCGTCCGCTTCACGCGTATGGGCTACGAATCGCAGGTGCGCGAGATCGAGGTCCGCAACGGCGAAACGACCTGGCTCGTCGTACGTCTTGGCGCTCGTCCCATAGAGCTAGAGGAGGTGCGCGCGGCACCGAGCGCGGCGCAAGCTGCAGAAACCGCGCCCGGCGTCATCGCCATCGACCGCGCCGAGATCGAGGGCAGCGGCGAGCACACGGCCGCCGGCCTGCTCGAAGGGCGAGCCGGTCTCGTGGTCCAGCGCCGTGGACCCGTGGGACGGCAGACGGTGAGTATCCGGGGCAGCTCCGCCGACCAGGTGCTGGTGCTACTCGACGGCGCGCCGTTCGGCGACGCGCTGACCGGCGCCGCCGACCTCTCCACCGTCCCCACGTCACAGATCGAGTCGATCACCGTACTCAAGGGAAGTCAGTCGGCGCGCTTCGGCCCCGGTGCTGAGGCGGGTGTAGTCCTCATCGAAACACGACGCGACGCCGCGCCCCTCGCCGCCCGACTCGAGACGGGCTCGCTGGGAAGCTGGTCGGCCTCGGCTGAGACGAGCGGCGGCGACCCTCGCTTCGCCTGGTCGGCGGGCGGCTACGCGCGCACCCTAGACGGCGAGTTCGAGTACCAACGACCCGACGGTCTGGGCGGCGGTAGCGACACGCGTGACAACAACGACCTGTCGGAAGCGAACCTGTTCGCCGCTGCAACCGGGCACGCCGCCGGTGGCGACCTGCGGATCCGCGCCGGCTTCACCCGGCTGAACCGCGGGCTCCCCGGCCCCAGCTACCAGCCGACGCGCGACGCGCGCGAGGAGCTGACGCGCTGGAACGGCCAGGCCGGTTGGGAGCGTCTGATCGGGGGGTCCCGACTATCGGCCAGCCTCCACGGCGTCTTCCAGAGGGCACACTTCTCTGACCCGGAGCCACCGCTCGGCACACCGTACGACAGCCGGACCGACGCTCTCTCCCTCGGAGGGCGCTTCGTCGTAGAGACATCGCCCAGCGACCGTGTACGCTCGGCCTCCGTTGGACTCGAGCTTCGCGGGGGACGCTACAAGAGCGATGCGTTCGATGAGTCGACACCCGGCGGCCGGGTCGACCTGGGGCTGTTCGCCGGCGCCGCGTTCGCCGCTACACCAGACGGTAGCCCACAGCTCCGCGCCGCGCTGCGGCTCGACCGCGACGGGCTCGAGGACCTCTGGCGCCTGACTCACGAGCTCACGCTCACGGCGAGTGCCGGGTTCGCGACGTTCCACCTGCGGCACGCCAGCAGCTATAGCCCGCCGACCTTCGGCGACCAGTTCTTCCGGGAAGGCGTTTTGGTGAAGCCGAACCCGGAGCTGCGCGCCGAGCGGGTGCCAAGCGAACTCAGCCTCAGCGCAGCACTCGAGGGTCTCATCGGCAGCACCCGCGGTCGACTCGCCGTCGACGCTTACATCGCGGATGTGAAGGACATGATCATCTGGGCCCCCGACTTCCGCTTCGTCTGGAGCCCGCGAAACTTCGACGTGAAGCGGCGCGGCCTCGACGTGGAAGGGAGCATCGAGCTCGCGCCGCAGGGCCTGACCGTACGGGCCGCCTACAACTACGCCCGCGTCACCTACGACCGGCCCGAAGACGACACGGTACAGGTGATGTACCGACCCCGGTACAGCGGCAGCATCGGCGCCCGCTGGCTTACGGCGCGCTGGGAGATCGGCGCCGACGCGCGCTACATCGGTGAACGTTACCCGGTGCCCGCGCCGCTCAACGCGCTCGATCCATACTGGACCGTCGACCTGCGGCTACGTCGCAGCTTCGACGCCGGCAGCTGGCAGATAACACCCACACTGGCCGTCGACCGCCTGTTCGACAACGATGACTCGCTGATCTTCGGCTACCCCGAGCCCGGCCGCGTCGTCCGCTTCGAGCTCGCGGCCCGACCGCGCACCCCTACCAGAAAGGAATGACCCTCGTGCGACACACGCTCGCCATCGCCATCGCCATCCCCATCGCCATCGCCGGCTGCGACGATACGACAGGACTTGAACCGCTCACCGGCGTCGAGACCGCCGTCGTCCTCAACAGCATCGACCTCTCGATCACCGTCTTCCCCGTCGACGACCCCGACGCCGCCAGCGCCATCGGGCTAGCCGCGGCCGGCTCCCCGGTCAGCCTTGCAGCGCGCGGCAACAAGGTCGTCGTGCCGCTCGGGTTCTTTCCCGCCGCTGCCGTCGTCGACCTGACGACGGGCGACGTGAACATGATCCCGCTCCCCGACAATTCCGGCGCCACGGGCGTGGCGTTCCTGAACGATTCCATCGCGTACGTCGCCAACCCGAACCTGGGCACGGTAAGCGTGCTCAACGTCTCGGCGAGTACGGCGGGCGCCGAGATCGAGGTCGGCGTCTTTCCACAGGCGGTGGCGGTTTGGGGCGACACTGCCCTGGTGCTCAACGCCGAGCTCGGCCTCGACTTCCGCCCGGCCCGCCAGGGCGTCGTGTCGGCCATCGACGCGTCGTCCAACACGGTGGTCGGATCGATATTCCTCACAGGCTTCAATCCGGCGGCTGCCGCGTACGGGCCCGATGGGCTGCTCTATATCGTGAACTCCGGCGCCTTCGGCGACGGCAACGGTAGCCTCTCGGTGGTGAACCCGGCGACCCTAGACGAGGTCGAACATCATGCCGGCTTCGGCGAGTTTCCCGGCGACATCGCCTTCGACGACGCGGGTCACGCGTATGTCAGCTCGTTCGCTTACGGAATCGCCGTCTGGGACGCCGTCGGCGACAGCTTCATTAATCCGCCGGACGATCCGCTCGTCGCCGACGGTCACACCATCTCGAGCGGCGTCGGGATCGACTCGGACGGACGCCTCTACACGCTGATACCCGGCGACTGCATCGCNNTCGACGCCACCCTCGCCTTCGACCGCGAGATTGACGTCGGCGTCTGCCCCATCGCCGTCACCTTCACTCAAGTGGAAGAACAGTGAGATTACGAAGTCGCATTCTCCTGACGGTTCTACTGGTCGGCGCGACGGCCTGCAACGGCGAACGGGACACACAACCCTCGGCTTTGGCCGGCCGCGAGCTAGAGCAACCCGCGCAGCGGATCGTTTCCCTCATACCATCGGTCACCGAGATGATCCTGGCACTCGGTGCCGCCGATCGACTGGTCGCCCGCAGCGACTTCGATACCGATCCGGCGCTGGCGCACTTGCCGACGGTAGGCCAGGGGCTCACTCCCAGTCTCGAGCAGCTCACTATGCTACAGCCCGAGCTGGTGATCGCCTGGCCCGACAACGAGTCGCGCTCCGTTATCACTCGGCTAACCGACCTCGGCGTCACCGTCTACACACCACAGATCCAGACGCTCGCCGATATCGAGCGGACGACCCGCGAGTTGGGCGACATGCTGGGGCTCGAGATCGCCGCAGCGTCGCTCATCGCCATGATCGACGTGGAACTCGATGCGATCCGCCAGGCCGTCGCCGACCGCGGGCGGCCGACCGTGTTCTACGTCGTCTGGTACGCGCCGCCGACCACAACGGGAGCAGGCACCTACGTCCACGAGCTCATCGAGATCGCCGGCGGCCACAACATCTTCGACGACGCGCCCGGCCTCTGGCCCATGGTGAGCATCGAGGAGGTACTGAACCGTCAGCCGGACATCGTGCTCCTCTCACAAACGGAGGAGATCCACGTCGACATCGAGCAGCTACGCGCCGCGCCCGGCTGGCGTGAACTCCAGGCCGTCCGCGACGGGCGCGTGCTACAGATCGATGCCGACCTTTACAACCGGCCGGGACCGCGCGTCATCGATGCGGCTCGACAGCTCGCTCATCTACTGCACCCTGACGCTTTCCCCGACGGCCCCGACCAGTGACCGCGCGTAACTCGCTGCGCCTGCTTTCTCTGGCGACCCTCACCGCCGCGCTGCTGGTCGCGAGCATCGCCTTCGGCGCCGCCGACCTGCCGTTGCGGGCCGCGCTCGACGCGCTGGGCGGAGGCGGCGAGGATCCGGCGCGCACGATCGTTCTCAACCTGCGACTGCCACGCGCCGCGCTGGCCGTGCTCGTCGGCGGCTCGCTGGGGCTGGCCGGCGCTGTCTTCCAGGCACTGCTCCGTAACCCGCTGGCCGAGCCCTATGTCCTCGGCGTCTCCGGTGGCGCGGCGGTGGGCGCGGTCACCGCAGTCGTGCTCGGCTGGAACCTGTACGCGCCCTGGGCACTGCCCATCGCCGCACTCGTGGGCGCGCTGTTCGCCATCACGCTGGTCCTTCGCATTGCCGCCCGCGCCGCCCGCGGTTTCGACACGCGCGTACTGCTGCTCGCCGGCGTCGTGGTCGGCGCCTTCTTCCACGCCGTGATCCTGTTGCTCCTCACCTTCGCGTCGGCGGAAGCCTACCGTTCCACAGGGCTCTGGATGATGGGCAGCCTCGCCGCGGCCGATTGGTCCGCGGTCCTGCTGCTCGCGGCGTACCTCGCACCGGCGATAGCTGTGCTCCTCTTGATGGCCCGGCCGCTCAACCTGCTCGCCATGGGAGAAGAGACGGCGCTGTACCTAGGGACAAACGTCGAGCGAGTGAAGCTCGCGTCCTATCTTATAGCATCGCTACTCGTCGCCGCCGGTGTGGCGGTGAGCGGTGTCATCGGATTCGTCGGCCTCATCGTGCCCCACGCGATTCGGCTAATGTGGGGCAGCGACCATCAGCTGTTGCTGCCTGCCTCGGTCCTGCTGGGTGGCGGCTTCATGCTCGCCGCCGACACGGTGGCACGAACCGCGGCGGCACCGGCCGAGCTACCGGTCGGCGTGATCACCGCTTTGGTCGGTGTGCCGCTCTTCGTCGTGCTACTGACGCGGAGGGTCGTGTGAACGGGCCGCCGGTCTTCGATGTGCGCGGCCTGCGCTTCAGCTACGAGGGCGCAGCGCGACCGGCGCTCGATGAAGTCGATCTGCAGGTAGGCGCCGGCTCGCTCTACGCCATCATCGGACCCAACGGTTCCGGCAAATCGACCCTTCTGAAACTGCTGCTCGGTGCGCTGCAGCCGCAGGACGGGGCGGTCAGCTACGCCGGCCGACACGTCGCCGACTGGACCCGCCGGGCGCTCGCCCAACAGATCGGTGCGGTGCCGCAGGGCGAGGAGATGGCGTTCCCCATCACCGTCCGCGAGATGGTGGCGATGGGGCGCTACCCGTACCTCGGCGTTCTGGGCCGCCCCGGCCCCGAGGACCGCGAGGCGATCGACCAGGCCATGGAGCGCTGCGACGTGATCGAGCTAGCCGAGCGTCCGATCTCGAGGCTCTCGGGCGGCGAGCGCCAGCGCGCACTCATCGCCCGGGCGCTGGCCCAGCGGCCGGCCACACTGGTGCTCGACGAGCCCACCGTCTCGCTCGACATCCGTCACGAGATGACCATCTTCGAGTTGCTCGCCGAACTCACGCACCGCGACGGCGTCACCGTCGTCCTGGTGACCCACAACCTGAACCTCGCGGCCCGCTACGCCGATCGCCTACTGCTGCTCGACGCAGGGCAGCCCGCCGCGGAGGGCACGCCGGCGGATGTGCTGTCGCAGGAGATTATCGAGAAGGTCTACCAGTGGTCGGTCGTCGTCGCGCCGCACCCGGGGCCCGGCCGCGATGCGGGTGCGCCCCAGATCACACCGCTCACCCGGGAGAACTAGAGTAGGCTGCTGGAAAAAGACCGCTGTTGTCTGCTGGGAAGGTGCCGGGGTCGCCCGGAGCGTAACTCGCGAGCGAGCAAGCGAGGCGCCACGGCCTCCCTCGGTGCGCGCGAGCGGTGGAGCGAGGGGGACCCTGGCGCCGACCACGCTCCGAGAATCCCGTCTCTCAGCAGCCAGCTCTAGCTGTAGAACTCCCGGATCGTGGCGACGACGTAGCGCTGCTGCTCCTCGGTCAGCTCGGGATAGATGGGCAGCGCCAGCGACTCTTGCGATGCCACCTCGGCCTCGGGGAAGTCGCCTTCAGTGTAGCCCAGGTGAGACATGCTCCCCTGGAGATGTAGCGGGATCGGGTAGTAGACCTCGGTCCCGATCTTGCGCTCCGTCAGGAAGTCACGCAGCCAATCGCGCTTCGGCACGCGGATTACGAACTGATTATAGACGTGGCCGTCGACGTCGTCCGGGAGCCGAACGTGATCGAGCAGATCCAGCTCCTCGAACAGAGCCCGATACCTATCCGCGTTGGCGCGGCGGCCGGCAGACCATTCATCGAGGTACTTCAGCTTCACCCGCAGTACCGCAGCCTGTAGCGCGTCCAGTCGGAAGTTGCCTCCCACCACCCTGTGCTCGTACTTGGGCTTGCCGCCCTGCATCCGCAACACCCGCAGCAGCTCCGCCGTCTCCTCGTCGTCGGTGGTCACCATCCCGCCGTCGCCGAACCCGCCCAGGTTCTTGCTGGGGAAGAAGGAGAAACACCCCATGTGGCCCAGGGCTCCTGCCTTGCGGCCCACTTGGTCCGAGGCACTCAGCGCCTGCGCCGCATCCTCGATCACCGTCAGCTCGTGAGCGTCTGCCGCCGCGTTTATCGGTGCCATGTCGGCGCAACGCCCGTACAGGTGGACCGGCATGATCGCTTTAGTACGCGGTGTGATCTTCGCCGCCGCGGCCACGGGATCGAGGTTGAAGGTAACCGGATCGATATCGACGAAGACCGGACGCGCCCCCAGCCGCACGATCACCGCCGCCGACGCGAAGAACGAGTACGTCGACGTGATGACCTCGTCGCCGGGACCGACGCGCATCGCCATCAGCGCCGCCAACAGCGCATCGGTGCCCGACGACACGCCCACCGCGCAGCGCGTCCCACAGTACTCCGCTACTTCCGCCTCGAACTTGGCGACCTCCGGTCCCAGGATGAAGTGTTGAGCCTCACAAACCCGGTCGATCACTTCCCGAATCTCTTCTTTTATCGCTACGTACTGCGGCCTCAGATCGAGCAGTCGGACTTCCATCTCGCCTACCTCGTGTCCCCGGGTGAGAACGGCGACGGCTTACGCACGCCGTCGTACCAGAAGGCCCCGGGGAAGTCGGCCTCCTTTTCGCTTTTCTTCCCGCTCCAGCTCTCGATGTCGACCCTGAACACCGAGGTACGATTCAGCTCTTCCTGGTTCGCCGGCCGATAGTCCCGCTCCGGCAGCAGGTGCGGCGCATACTTGTCCATCAGGAGCTGCAGGCCGTGGGCCTTCTCTTCATCATCCTCAACGACCGAACACCGCCCAAAGACCGTTACCCCGGCGTACTCGACGCTAAACTCCGCCGCAATCTCGTTCGGCAACAGCCGCCCCATCTCCGACACGCTGAAGCAGACCCGGCCGTCGCGCTCCAGGTTCGACCGTGTCCGCCCCTCCCGCGCCGTGTGCAGGTAGATGGCGTGCGCACCCTCGTCGTAGACGTAGAGGTTCGTGTGGATGAACGGCTGCCCCTCGGCCACGGTCGCCAGCGCGCCCCAGGCACCCGAGTGCAGAAACGCCTCGATCCAGCCCTCGTCGGTCACCGCCTTGTCACGCCGCCGCACCTCGTTTATCGGCCGATCCTGTCCTGCGGCCATGCATAGCCCCTCCGGTAAGCGTCAGCGACTCCTATAAATAGGGCGGTTGCGCCCCCCCACAAGGGACCCGCCCCCAGCGGCGTTGTAAGGCAGCCCCCAGGCCACTAGCTTGATGGCAGCCCCGACCCTCTGCTCGAACCCGGAACACAACCCTGTTGGACCATACGGGGGTTGGACCGGTGAAGCCCTTCCTCGCCGAGCTGAAGCGGCGCAAGGTCGTTCGCGTGGCCATCGTCTATGTCGTCGTGGGCCTGGTGGTGGTCGAGGCGGCGAACAACCTGCTTCCCGCGCTCAATCTCCCCGACTGGACAGTCACCCTGGTCGTTGCCCTCACCATCCTCGGGTTTCCAGTCGCCGTCGCTCTCGCCTGGGCGTTCGACATCACGCCGGAGGGCGTGGTACGCACCCCGGCGCTGGAGGCGGACCAAGAAGAAGCGCCCTCGGCGGCCGTCGCCGTCAGACCGGCCCCAGAGCGCTCTGAAGATCTGAAATCCATCGCCGTCCTCCCCTTCGCCGACATGAGCCCCGATCACGATCAGGAATACTTCGGCGACGGCGTGGCGGAAGAGGTGCTCAACGTCATGACACGCATCCCGGACCTGCAGGTCGCAGCCAGGACCTCTTCGTTCTCCTTCAAAGACAAAGGCTGCACGGTCCAGGAGATCGCCCGGGAGCTCGGCGTGGCGACGGTGCTGGAAGGGAGCGTGCGCAAAGCAGGCGACCGCCTGCGGATCACCGCACAGCTCACCGAGGCCCCCAGCGGCTTCCACCTCTGGTCCGAGACATACGAACGAGAGCTCGAGGATATCTTCGCCATCCAGGACGAGATTGCCCGGGCCATCACGGACACCCTGCGGGTCACCTTACTGGGTGAGCAGGACGAGCCGCTGGTCAAAGTCGCGACCAAGGACCCCGGGGCCTACGACCTCTACCTGAAGGGCCGCCATTGCTGGGTCCGTCGCTACAAGGTTGGCCTTCAAACAGCTCTGCAGTACTTCCAGAAAGCAATCGAGAGGGACCCCGAGTACGCTCTTCCCTATACCGGTATCGCCGACGTCCACACGATCTTCGCGATCTACGGGCTTCTCGACCCCGCCGAAGCCCAAGGCGTAGCTGAGAAGGCGGCCGAGCGGGCGATGGCCCTCGATCCCGATCTGCCCGAAGCCCATTTCTCCAAGGCCCTGATCCGAAACAGCTTCCACTATGACTGGGAGAAGGGCGACGGATCACTCAAGCGAGCCGTCGAGCTCAATCCCGACTTCGCCGCGGCACACGCTTGGAGGGGCATAGCGCTTGTCGTTGTCGGTGTGCGAGTGGACGAGGGCTTCGAGTACGCTCGCCAAGCCTGCGCCCTCGACCCGCACTCGTCCTACATCTGGGGGCTCGCTGGCTTGGCCAACCTCTTGGGCGGGCGGTACGAAGAGGCGCTCGAGCACCTCGAACAGGCGCTCGAGCTGGAGCCGGAAGACATCCTTGCCCTGTGGGTCGCTGGAACCTGCTACAGCGCGGTAGGAAGGCACGCGGAGGCCATCGCCACCATGGAGAAGGCGGTCGCTCTCTCGCACAGGATGGCACATCTCGTCGGGCTACTCGGCGCCGCGTACGGGCGAGCGGGGATGATGACCGAGGCTCAGGCCATGCTCGAGGAACTGCGGGATCGCGCGGGCCGAGAGTACATCAGTCCAGCGGCCATGGCCTGGGCCTGCGCCAACATCGGACTACCGGAAGACGCGCTCCGCTATCTAGAGCAGGCTCTGGCCGATAGCAAACCCTCGCTCTGCTACACGATCCGCTTCCCCCTCTGGGACGCGATACTCTCCGACCCCAGGTACACCGCAGTTGTAACCGGCATCGGTTTCGAGCCATGGGATCTTTCCTCGCCGAGCTGAAACGCCGTCGCGTCTACCGCGTCGCGATCGTCTACGCGGCCGTCGCCTTCGTGATCTGGCAGGCGGCCGAGATCGCCTTCCCAGCGCTACGACTACCGGACTGGACGCTCACCCTCGTCGTCGTACTGACGATATTGGGCTTCCCCATCGCCCTGATCCTCGCCTGGGCGTTCGACATCACGCCGGAAGGGGTGAAGCGGACGGAACCCCTCGAGCCCGGCGAGGCCAAGGTCAGGCAACGCTGGCCCATGGTCGCGACGCTCGTGATAATCGCGCTCTTGATCGCCGGCGGCATCTTCTGGTGGATTCGTCCTCGCGTCCTGGGCCCCGTGAACCCCGACGCCCAGGTGACCGCCGTGCTCCCCTTCAACACGTCGGGGCCCGGCGTCGACCTGCTCGGCGAGGGGATGGTCGATCTCTTCTCGGCCAACCTCAACGACGTGGGCGGTATCCGGACCGTTGACCCCCGAACGGTGATGCACCGCTGGCACCAGCAGGCCGCCGACGGGAGGCTCGATCTGGAGGGAGCGCTTGCCCTGGGCCGCGACGTGAACGCGGGCTCCGTACTGCTGGGGAGCGTGGTCTCCACCGGCCCCGAGGTCCGCATGACCGCCGAGCTATACTCGGTCCGCGGCGACGAGCTGGCCCGTGCTCAGGTGGACGGCCCCGCCGACAGCGTCCTGGCGCTGGTGGACGGCCTGGGGATCGACTTGCTGAGAGAGATCTGGCTGGCGCGCGAGCCGATCCCGAACCTGCGGGTGAGCGCCATCACCACTACCTCTGTCGACGCGATCCGCGCCTACCTCGAGGGCATGCAACACTACCGCCGCTCCCGGTGGGATTCGGCGATCGCCGCCTTGCAGATTGCGGTCGAGGAGGACTCCACCTTCGCACTCGCCCACCACAAGCTCGCCAGTTCCTACGGCTGGAGCACGCGGCACGGTATGTATTCCCCGGGCACCTACCGCCACAGCGAGGCGGCCCTCCGCCACACCGACCGCCTGCCGACCCGGGAGCGGACGTTGATGGTCGGCACCTACCTGCACGAGCGGGGGCAACCGGCAGCGCTCGATACGTTTGAGGCTTATGTCGCGAGCTACCCCGACGACCCGGAAGGCCTGTTCCAACTGGCCGACGTGCGATTTCATGCGCAGCAGATCCACGGGTTCGATCTCGAGACGCTGTACTCGGGTTTCGAGCGCGTGCTGGAGCTTGATCCGTCGCTGACCCCCGCCACGTTCCACCTGTTGCAGTTGAGCCTGACTCACAACGACAGCTCCCGCTACTACCGGTACCTGGACGACTACAAGACCGGTATGGGCGACGAATCGCTCGTCGAGCTCTTGGCGCTCGCGACCGCAATTTGGACTCGACCCGATTCTCTACCGCCGGACTTCTCGACCATATGGGAAAGCAGCCACGCGGGGAGCCTGCCCTTCTGGATCGCCCAGGCGACCTACACGTCGGACGAGCTCGCGCCTGGCGATCTACTCGACTTCCTCGACTCCACCGCTCAGCCCCTGGCGATTCCAAGCGAGCTTGCCGAGTACGCGTTCGGGTGGAGATTCATGTGCCTTGCCGGTCTTGGACGGCTCGACGACGCTCGACCGTGGAGCGACAGTCTGGCAGCGATCGCGCCGAGCGGCTGGACGATCAACCTGATGCCCGTCTTTGCGGGGCTCGCTGACTCCTCCTACGCAGCCGAAGCGCTACGCCTGACCCTGAACCCTCGCCAGTTGCCCGGGATGAGGTCGATCTCTGCCTACTTCCGAATGCTCTATGCGCTGAGCCAGGGCGACGCGCTGACGGCCAGAGGGTGGGCGGATGAGGCGCTGGTCCCGGATACAGCGATCGCTGCGCATGAAATGCGTGGCCTCGTGTCGGCAGGGTTGGGCTGGGCCGACCTGATCGACGGCGATACGCTCTCCGGTTTGCAGAAACTCGATGAAGGGATCGAGAACGCCGGCTACGGCCGGCTCGCCATGCTCTCTGGGGCACCACTGCGCTTCGTCCGAGCCGCCACCCTCGCCGCCCGCCCGGAGACTCGCGACCGCGGGATCCGCCTGCTGCGCTACGGGCTGTTTGCCTGGGATGCGATCTACCTTCCCCTCAGCTACCTGGTGATCGGCCAGGCACTGGAACAGTCGGGCGACAGCGCCGGCGCCGTCCGCGCCTACTCCCGGTTCGTCCGCCTCTGGGAGAACGCCGACCCCGAGCTGCAGCCGCGGGTCGAGACGGCGCGGCGCGCCCTCGAGCGTTTGACAGCCGAAGGGGCCTCACCATGAGTGACGACCCTTCCGCTCTGCAGCGCTTCCTTTCCGAGCTCAGACGCCGCCGCGTCTACCGTGTCGCCGTCGTATACGCCATCGTCGCCTTCGTCATCTGGCAGGCGGCGGAGATCTCTTTCCCGGCTTTCGGTTTCCCAAACTGGACTCTCGCCTTCGTTATCGTCCTCACCTTCCTCGGCTTTCCTCTGGCTCTCGTGCTCGCCTGGGCGTTCGAGATCACTCCCGAGGGCGTGAAACGAACCGAGCCGCTGGCCGAAGGCGAGATTGGCCCCGAACCGGGCAACCGGGCGATAACGACAACCGCCATCATCGTTGTGGCGGTTCTGGCGGTTGCCGCCGCCTGGCTCGCCATTCGAGATGGTGGACCGACTTCATCCACCGACAGGAGGTCGATAGCGGTCCTGCCGTTCGTGAATCTCAGCGCGGATCCAGAGGACGAGTTGTTCAGCGACGGTGTCGCGGTCGAGATCATCAGTCGTCTATCGAAGATCGCTGACCTCGAGGTCAAATCGCGCACCTCGTCTTTCCAATACAAGAACAGCAACATGAGCCTCCGAGAAATCGGGGAGGCCCTGGGTGCGTCGGCTATTGTAGAGGGCGACCTTCGGCGCGTCGAAGGTCAGTGGCGCATTAGCGCACGGCTCATCGATGTCGAAACCGACGACCGCCTGTGGGCGGACCAGTACGAGGGCGAGTGGACGGACTACTTTGCCATTCAGAGCGACGTTGCGCAGCAGGTCGCAACGGCTCTGAGAGCGACGCTGACGGAGAATGAGCGAGAGCAGATCGAAGCCGCGCCGACCGAGAGCCAAGCGGCGTACGATCTCTACCTGCGTGGACGCTACTTCTGGAACCGCAGGAGCAAGGACGGCTTCTACAGAGCGATCGAGCACTTCGAGGGGGCGATCGCAGAAGATCCGGGCTATGCACAGGCCTACGCCGGTCTCGCCGACAGCTACGATCTGCTCGCCGTCTACTGGATGCTGCCGCCCAATGAGGCGGTGCCACTGGCGAGGGCGGCGGCGGAGAGGGCTCTCGAGCTCGACCCCAACCTGGCTGAAGCCCACACCTGCCTCGCCCACATCCACACGTGGTACGATTGGGACTGGCCCGCGGCCAAGACCCGGTTCGAGCGGGCGCTGAGCCTCGACCCCTCCTACGCGACGGCCCGACAATGGTACGGCATGTACCTGATGGCGCAGGGTCGACCGGACGAAGGCCTGGCTGAAGCGCGCCGGGCCGTCGAGCTGGACCCGCTCTCGGTCTTTCTGCGAAATCACTTGGCCCGCTTTCTGTTCATCCAGCGCCGGTACACCGAGGCCATCGACGCGCTGAAAGCGGCGGCCGAGATGGATCCCAACATCGGCAACCCGCACGGCTGGCTCGTCAGGGTCTACACGCTGTTGGGACGGCACGATGAGGCGATCGAAGCACTCAAGCTCTCGCGGAGGGGATCCGGGGCGAGCCCTGCGGAGCTCGACTCTATCGATCGGGTTTATGCCCGCTCCGGCTGGCAGGGCGTGTTCGAGCTGGAGATCGAGCGCCTAACAGAGGAATACAGAGCCGAGCTCGAGACCGGCGAGATTTTGGGTACCGAGGAGTTGGGCGCGGATGAGGGCAAGCCTATCCTCATCGCTCGTCTTTACGCGATGCTCGGCCGAACCGATCAGGCCTTCGAATGGCTCGATATCGCTCTTCAGGAGCGCAGGATCGGAGTAATGTCGCTGCCCGTCCATCCGATCTGGGACGACCTCCGGTCCGACCCGAGGTATTCAGCGGCGCTCAGGAGAATGGGCCTCAACTATTAGATGAGAGGTGCCCCTATGATACGAGGGACGTTTTTCTTTTTGCTCGCGCTCTTCGCCGTCGGCGTGACGTCCTCCACTCAGGTCTCAAGGGCCCAGGAGGGTTCGGAAGACGAGCAGACGTTATGGAGCCTGGAGAACGCCTACTTCGCGTATATGGCGCAAGAAGATTTCGAGGCGCTCGAGAGCCTCTACCACGCGGACTTCATCGGCTGGCCGTCCCATTCGCCCGAACCTGTCGACCGTAACGCTGGAAGGCAGTCCCTGGAAGAACTCCTGGCGAACACCGAGGTGCTCTCCATCCAAGTGCGCCCTCAAGCGGTCGTCATCTGCGGCGACGTCGCCGTCACGCACTCTTTCGTCGACCTGCAACAACATGACTCGGAGACAGAAGCCTCGTGGAACACATACCGAATCACCCACACCTGGCTGAGAGAGGTTGGGACGTGGAAGATCCTTGGCGGCATGAGCGCACAGTAGACACGTCCGGATCCGCACCATGAAGGCATTCCTAGCCGAACTGAAGCGTCGCAGGGTCTACCGCGTGGCGATCGTCTACGCCGCCGTCGCCTTCATTATCTGGCAGGCGGCCGAGATCGCCGTACCCGCCCTGCGGCTGCCGGAGTGGGCACTCACGCTCGTCGTCCTGCTGACGGTCGCCGGCTTCCCCATCGCCCTGGTTCTAGCCTGGGCGTTCGACATCACGCCGGAAGGCGTGAAGGCCGCGGAGCCCGGCAACAGGGCCATGCAGATGACCGCTGGTGTCGTACTCCTGGCCCTGGTGATGGGCGCCGCATGGCTCGCGCTCCGCCACAACGCCTCGACACCCTCACCCGATGCCAAGTCGATAGCGGTCCTGCCCTTCACAAACATGAGCGCCGATCCCGACAACGAATACTTCAGCGACGGGATCACCGACGACATCATCCTCCATCTCTCTAAGATCACCGAGCTCGAAGTCATCTCGCGTACGTCAGTCATGCGTTACAAGGACACCGATCTGAACCTGCGTCAGATCGGCGAGCAGCTCGGCGTCGCTACCATCCTCGAAGGAGGCGTCCAGCGTGCCGGCGACCGCGTGCGGATCAACGCCCAGCTCATCGATGCAGCGACCGACGCGCATCTCTGGGCGGAGAGCTACGATCGAGAACTTACCGATATCTTCGCCATCCAGAGCGATGTGGCACAGCGAATAGCTGCCGCTCTCCAGGCCACGCTCACAGCCGATGAGAGAGAGCGGATCAAGGCAGCGCCGACTGGTAACCTGGAAGCCTACGACCTGTATCTGAGGGGCCGCTTCTTCTGGAGTCAGCGCGGAGAGGGAATCGAGCGAGGTCTGGCGTACTTTCAGCAAGCGCTCGAGCTGGACCCGGATTACGCCCGCGCCCACGCTGGCGTCGCCGACTGCTACAATCTGCTCGGCTTCTACGCCTATCTCCGACCCGAGGAGGCCTTCCCCGCGGCCAAAGCGGCTGCGCTTCGAGCACTGGAAATCGATGAGAGGCTCGACGAAGCTCACGCCTCTCTGGGGTTCGTCAAGTTGTTCTACGAGTGGGATGCGCATGGCGCGGCGGCGGAGCACCGGCGCGCCCTCGAACTCAACCCCAACTCTCCTCAGGCACACCACTGGTACGCATCGACTCTGGCGACCCTGGGTCGGTTCGACGATGCCATCGACCATGCCCAGCGTGCAGTGGAAATCGATCCCCTGTCGGTCTACGAGAGCGTAGCCCTCGGGTGGCAGTTGATTGGCGCGCGCCGTTATGCCGAGGCGCGAGAGCGACTACCGAGGGCGATCGAACTGAACCCTGACTTCGCGCTCGCACATTGGCTTTTGGGCGAAGCCTACGCGTACGATTCTCGGGTCCCCGAGAGCCTGAGCCATTTCCAGAGAGCCGTCGAGTTATCCGGTAGAAACCCATGGGCCGTCTCGGGTCTCGGCTGGGCCTACGCGCGGCACGGTGACGAGACCAGAGCGCGAGAGATACTCGCCGAGCTGCTCGAGCGATCGAACCGAGAATACGTATCCCCGTACATGCTGGCGGAAGTCCACTTGGGTTTGGGTGAGAATGACCAAGCCCTAGACTTCCTCGAGCAAGCGTTCCAGGAACGCAACCCGAACTTGATGAGCCTCCACTACTACCCCTTCTGGGATGACCTTCGCTCGGAGCCGCGGTTTGTAGCGCTGATTGAAACGGTCGGGCTCGCCGCTCAGTCACAGGACGGACAGGGATCGGAGCAATGAAGGAGTTCCTAGCCGAACTGAAGCGTCGAAGGGTCTACCGCGTCGCCATCGTCTACGCCGCCGTCGCCTTCGTCATCTGGCAGGTGGCCGAGATCGCGGTTCCCGGCCTCAACCTCCCGGACTGGACCCTCACTTTCGTCATCCTCGTGACGTTCCTCGGTTTCCCCATCGCCCTGGTCCTCGCCTGGGCGTTGGAGATCACACCCGAGGGCGTGAAGTGGACCCAGCCGACGACCGAGGGCGCGGGCGGTCCCGAGGCCGGGAGCCGTGCGGCTGCGGTTACGGTCGGCATTTTCGCACTCGCCCTGGCCCTCGCTGCTGCCTGGCTCGTGCAGCACGAGCCAGGCCCCGCGCCTTCGCCTGCCGTGAAGTGGGTAGCGGTCCTGCCCTTCACCAACATGAGCGCCGATCCCGAGAACGAGTACTTCAGCGACGGCATCACCGACGACATCATCACCCACTTGTCGAAGATCGCCGACCTCACCGTCATCTCACGCACTACCGTGATGCGTTACAAGGGCAGCGAGATGAGCGTAAGCGAGATAGGCGGCGAGCTCGGCGTCACGAACATCCTCGAGGGAGGGGTTCGCCGGGTCGGCGACCGCGTGAGGATCAGCGCCCAGCTCATCGATGCAGCGACCGACGCGAATCTCTGGGCAGAGACCTACGACAGAGAACTCACCGATATTTTCACAATCCAGACCGACGTGGCGGAACGGATAGCCACCGCCCTCGAAGCGACTTTGACAACGGACGAACGGGACCGAATCGAGAGGCCCCCGACAGAAGATCTAGAAGCCTACGACCTGTATCTCAGGGGCCGCTACTTCTGGAACCAGCGGGGGGAGGGGATCCGGCGAGGTCTAGAGTATTTTCGGCAGGCGCTGGAGCGGGACCCGGACTATGCCCGCGCCCACGCCGGCGTCGCCGATTGCTACAGCCTGCTCGGCTTCTACGCCTACCTCCGGCCGAGCGAAGCATTCCCCGCGGCAAGAGCGGCGGCGCACACGGCGCTGGAGATCGACGAGGGACTAGACGAAGCACACATATCGCTTGGGTTCGTCAAGTTGTTCTACGAATGGGATGCGCCGGGAGCAGCCGCGGAGTACCAGCGAGCCCTCGAGCTCAACCCCAATTCCGCTCAGGCGCATTACTGGTATAGCAGCGCTTTTCTGAACACTGGCCGATACGACGAATCCATCGCGGAAGCGGAGCGTGCCATAGAGCTCGACCCCCTCTCGCTTCACGCAAACACGGTTCTGGGCTGGCAGCTGATTGGCGTGCGCCGCTACGCGGAGGCGCGAGAGCAGATACACAGGACGATCGAACTGGATCCCAACTACGCGATCGCACATTGGCTGCTGGGACAGACCTACGCATTCGATGCCCGGGTCGCCGAAAGCTTGGTTCATTATCAGAGGGCAGTCGAACTATCGGACGGCAACTCGTGGTTCGTGTCGTTTCTCGGCAGGACCTACGCGCAACTCGGCGATGAGAATAGGGCACGCCAGATGCTCGCCACGCTGGAAGAGCGATCGCAGCGAGAGTATGTACGCCCGTTCTACTTCGCACTGATCCACATGGCTCTGGACCAGAAGGATCAGGCCCTCGACTTTCTCGAGATGGCCTTCGAGGAACGCGGGCCCGACATGGTCACCCTCCACTACCACCCCGCCTGGGACGACCTCCGCTCGGAGCCGCGGTTCATCGCGCTGGTTGAAAGGGTCGGGATGGTCGATCAGTCGCTGGGGGAGTAGCGGTCCACGACCCCAGCGCCTATCTGTTTGGCGAGCTCAGTGAAGCGTGGGTGAGATCTGAAGGGATCATACTGCGGGTCCAGATGGATCGAGAACAGATAGGGACTCTGCTCGGCCACCGCCTCAGCCAGCCACTCAAAGAACTTCTCTTCATCGCCCAGACCGAGATAGCCCCAGGTCAGCACTAGCGGCGAGACATACTCCGAGGCCATCCGTTCGGAGAGATCGTCGATGAGCTCCAGAGCCTTATCCCGCAGACCCGCTCGCCCGTACCACAATGCCAGCCCGCCCTTCCAGAAGTTGGCTTCGTTGGAGAGCGCCAGGGCTCGCTCACCGGTCCGCACCGCTTCGTCGTGTCTGGAACCACAGGTGTAACCCCAGCCCAACAACCAGACTGCCATCAGATATTGTGGATCCCTCTCTACTACCTCCTCCAGTGTGCGGATTCCACCTTCGGTATCTCCGGCGTAGATCTTCAGCACACCCAACATCGAGGTGATGTAGGAGGAGAGCGGATCCAGTTGCAGCGCGATCGCCAGGTGCTCGAACGCTTCCGCGTACCGTCCCTGCGCCCCGCACAGGACGCCGTACCAGGTGTGGGCCTCCGCGTTGCTGGGGCTCAGCTCGATGGCACGCTGGTACTCCTTCTCGCTGAGCTCCCACTCGAATCCGTAGAAGAAATGGGACCAGCCCAGCGAAGCGTGCGCCTCGCTGAGCTCCTCATTTAGCTCCAGCGCCCGGAACACGGCGGCCTTACCCTTCGAGCGCCCCTCATCCGGCGGAAGGAAACCGTAGATACCCAGGACCGTGTAGCAATCGCCGATGCCTCTGTAGGCCAGCGCGAAGCCGGGATCGATCTCGACGGCCTTCTGGAAGTATTTCAGCGCCGCTTCCAGTCCGACCTTGTATCGCTGGTCCCAGTAGTGTCTCCCCCGCAGGTAGTGGTCGTAAGCCTCCATGCTCTTAGTGGACGCGCTGACCAACCTTGCCTCCGGCTCGCCGAGCAGGGTCGGGCGAAGCGCGTCGACGATCGCACGCGAGATCTCGTCCTGGATCGCGAACACGTCTTCGAGCTGGCGATCGTACGTCTCGGACCATAGGTGGTAGCCGTCCTCCGCGGTCACCAGCTGGGCCGTGACCCGCAACCGGTCACCGGCACGCCGCACGCTCCCCTCCAACACGGAACCGACACGCAACATCTTCGCGATCTCGCACACATCCTCCGACTTCCCCTTGAACTGGAATGACGAGGTCCGGGCCGCGACCCGTAGCTCCTTCACCTTCGTCAGCGCGTTGATCAGCTCCTCCGCCATCCCGTCGCAGAAGTACTCCTGATCCCCCTCCGGGCTCATGTCGGTGAACGGGAGCACCGCGATGGAGGTAGGCTGCGGCTCCACCGGTGTGGCGGCGGGCTCAGCGGCGTCCTCGCCGTCCCCGCCGACGGCGGGCTCGAGCGCCGGCGTTCGGTGGATTCCTTCAGGGGTGATCTCCAGCGCCCAGGCCAGGACCAGCGCGATGGGGAAGCCGAGGACAGTGAGTAGGATGACCAGCGTGAGCACCCAATCGGGGAGGTTCAGGCCCGGGACGGCGATCTCAGCCGCCTGCCAGATGACGAAGGCGACGACGGCGTAGACGACCGCGACGCGGAAGACGCGCCGACGCTTGAGCTCAGCCAAGAATGTGCGCAGGTCCCAGCGTGATTCAGCCATGCTCTATCGGTGGCGCTCCACGAACGCCTGGAAGCGCGGACGGTCCCGCACGGGGTCTATAGCCGGGTCAAGCAGAATGTAATCGACGGACCCATCCGCGGGCACCGACAGGTAGAGCTCGAACTGCTCGACGGCAGCATCGACCTCGCCGAACCAGGCGTACGTGACGGCGAGGCTATACACGTAGTCTGGGCCGGCTATAGCGTCCTCCGAGATCGGCAGCAACGCCACCGCTCGCTGCGCTGCCCGGATGGCTTCTTCTCTCTGACCGAGAACGGCGTGCGCCTGGCTCAGAGAAACGTGTCGCCGGGGCTCGTCAGGCCGCTCGCGAAGCCGCGCCTCCAGGTCTTGACGCGCCGAGTCGGCCGCAGCCCGAGCCCGGTCGGTCTCCCCCATCGCGGCGTAGCACAGCCCCATCATGAGCGTCCTCGGGACAGAGACGCCCTGCCCAGAGCCCCCTGGCCCCGGGAACTCGAAGTACTCGAGCTCGCTATGCGACAGGACTTCGAGCGCCGCCTCATAGTCCCGGTCGAGGTAGTCCGCGTATGCGCGCAGCGCTGTGACCACCCCCCGGGGGTCGAAGCCCGGCGGGATGCCCTCCACGAACGATCGAAACGGTCCTGTGTCTCCCCTGCCGTAAACCGAAACCGCGGCCCTGACCAGCGCCGCCTCGACGAAGTCGGGCTGCAGCGCAAGAGCCCTGTCAAGATACGACTCGGCTTCCTCGTAGCGGCGGAGTGAGATGTACGTCACCCCAAGCTGGAACAGAAGGCCGGGCTCCCTCGGGCTCAGCGCCAGCGCCCGCTCCTGGCTGGCCAACGCCTCGTCCCACCTCCCCTGCCGCTTCAGAATCAAGCCCCGCCTCGACAGCACATAACCCGATCCCGGTAGACCGCGCTCCGCGATCTCTAGCTCCTCCAGCGCCAAGTCCAGATCGCGAACCGCGTGGTAGTACGTACCCAGGGCAAGGTGTCCCGTGGGCAGGTCGGGGTCGATCTCGAGCGCCCGGTCTGCCGCTTCCCGGGCCTGCCTGAGGCGCTCCTCAGATCGATCAACCCCATACTCGTAAGCCTGCGCGTGAAGGTACGACAGCCGCACATGAGCCAGGGCGAAGCGCGGATCGAGTTCCACCGCCCGCTCGAACATTTGCTGTGCGTAACGCCAATCTTCCAGGGCGAGCCCCGCCCGCCCTATGTACTCCGTCCCACGGAGGTAGTAGTCGTACGCCTCCAGATTCTCGGTCGGCACCTCCTCGATTTGCCCTCTCTCGGCAGGGGTCAGCTCCGCCCCCACGGCAGCCGCGACTTGCTGTGCAACATCACTCTGAACGGCAAAGACATCGCTGAGATCGCGATCGTAGGTCTCCGCCCATAGATGCTTGTCGGCCAGGGCATCGATTAGCTGCGTCGTGATGCGTACTCGGCCGTCTGCCAGACGTACTGTACCTTCCAAGATGTTCGTGACTCCAAGCGAGTCGGCGATGGCACGCAGGTTCCCCGACCTACCTTTGTACTCCATGACCGACGTACGCGAGATCACGTGGAGGTCGGCAACCTTGAAAAGTTGGAGGATGATCTCCTCGTGCATCCCGTCGGCGAAGTACTCGTTCTCGGGGTCTGGACTCACGTTTTCGAAGGGAAGTACCGCGACGGACTTGAGAATCTCCTCCGCGGCTCCCATCCCCTCCGGCTCAGCTCTGTCCGCGATAAGGAGCCAACCCGTCGCCACGACGCCCCACACCCCTAACGCGATGACAAAGGCCAGCCCGGCGTTGCGCCAGGTGAAGGACCTGCGCTGTGCACCGCGAGCGTCATCTACGGCCGGTTCGGCCGCCGTTTCCGGCGGCGTTTCCTCCGCGTCCCGCTGGCCACCCACAGCCTCCTGCACAAAGGCCGTCGCCAGAACGACGGGCAGGAGCACTATGAGCAGCCCGAGGGCGAGGCCGGGGAACCAGTCGGGGAGGCCGAGCCCCTCAGTCAGGGTCTGGGCCACTTGGAAGGCGATCCACCCACCGACCACGTAGATGCCCAGCACCTGCCAGAGCGAGCGGCGGTGGATCTCCCTGATAAGCTGCTTTAGACGGTTCATGGCTAGGTGTCAGGTGATAGCGTCTCGATCGCCCGGCGCGCCGCCTCGACCCGCGGCTGGAGTTCGGGATCGGCGTCCTTCCAAAGCTCCACGAACTTGGCGTAGTAGTGGATCGCCTCCGCCGTGTCGCCCCGCTGCTCGTACAGCGCACCCAATCGCTCGTAAACTGAGGGCCGGTAACGCGCGGCGGCGTGGAGCTCATCGATCCCTAAGACGGCCTCCTCGACGAATCGCTCGTAAACGGCAACGGCGGAGTCTGGCTCGCCCGCCAGGTCGTAGGCATCGGCCAGTGCCGGAAGCGCGCACCATCGACAGTTGTGCAATGTGTGATCGTCGGAGAGACGGAACTCGGCGATCGCCTCCGCGTGGCGGCCCTCGGCCAGGGCGATGTAGCCCTCTGCACGATGACGCCACCATTCGTTGGGCCGGCGAAGAACCGAGTCGGCCGCCGCATCGTACTCGGCGAGCGTAGCCCTGGCCCTGTCGAGTCTCCCGGCAACCGCATAGAACTCAGCCAGTTGCACGTACGGTCGGTCGAGAGCGGGGATCGTCGCCAGCGGGTGCCGCTCCAGCGCCTCTTCCACTGTCTGTAGCCCGCGCTCCACGCCACCGCCCAGCTGCAAGCGCATCAAAGCCATTCTGACCGCATGACGGAGGTATCCAGCCTCCCGACCCAGGCCTTCCCAGCCGGCCATTGCGTCGCCGTACTCTCGCTCGGCCCGGGCGAGTTGGCCGCGGAGTCGGGCCAGGCCGGCCAGGTGGGAACTCGAGATAGCATACCCACTCTGAGATTCCTTGGTCGTTCGGAGGACTTCCACTGCGCCCTCGTAGTCCTCGCGTGCGATTGCAAGCCAAGCGGCCGCGGGCAGGCTATAGGGGTTGCGGTTCTCGATCATCCGGTCCAGGGTCGCCTGAGCTTCCTGGAACTCGCCTTGCGCGACCTGTACGTTCAGCAAAACCCAATAGGCCAGCGCGTAGGACGGGGCAACCTCTATCGCCCGGCGCACGACCTCCTCTGCTAGCTCAAACTGCTTATTCGCGACGTAAAGGGCCCACAGGAGATACATGCCAATAATGTCATCCGGGTACACATCCAGTAGCGTCCGACAGACGGTGATCGCCCTCTCATGCTCCCCTGTGACCGCAAGGTGGTAGCCGCATAGTGTTAGGTAGCGCTCCCGGTCGGTGAGCCGATCGCGGTGTCTATAGGCCTTCGTGACAGCCTCGACGCCGTGACTCCACTCGTCCCTGACTACATAGACCCACCCGGCCTGCAGGTACGCCATGGCGAACGCGGTGTCGATGTCCACCGCCTCTCTGAGAAGCCCAACACCTTTGTCCCAATCCCCCTCAACGTGGATGGCGCGAGCACCTAGCGAATACTTCTGCAGCGCTTCCAGTGAGCTCGTAGTCACCTGTTCGAGCGGCCTGTTGCTGCGGATCGTCCTCAGCGACTCGCCGATCCGCTCGCGCAGCCTTCTCGACAGCCGGTCGATCGACTCCACTATCGCCGTCGAGTCACGAGCCGCCTCGCTGTCCGTCCACAACTCCTCGCCGGTCTCTGCCGCCACCAACCGGGCCGACACCACAAAGCCTCCGCCGACCTCTATGACCTCGCCGGCGGTGACCGCCTTGAGCCCCTCGCGGATCGCGACTTCGCGCGCCAGCTCGTAGTCGAGTGGGGCGTTCGGCTCCCTTCCCATCCGCCGGAGCACGTTGGCGACATACTCCTGGCCGGCCACTTGGACCGCTGTCGACTGAGACAGAGCGGAGCGGAACCACTGCGTCGCTACAACGGCGATCCGCGGATCGCCCGCCTGGTTCTCGAAGTCAGCCAGGACGACGCGGTCGCGCTCCTCCAGCACGCCCCTGTTCAGCAGCGTCCCGAACGGGCCGACGCCCGCGGCCCGCAGCCCCATATAGGTGGGAACCGAGAGGACCAGCAGCGCCAGCGTCGCAAGTCCTGCGAGGATCGCGGCCCGCCAGGTGAACACACGGCGCACACCACGGCGCACTTCGGGTCCCGGCGTCTCGCGTGTGGGCTCCTCCTCAGCAGTTACGGCCTCAGGCGCAGCCGCCGCCCCCGACCGGGCTGCGCCCCCGCCCACGCCCTCCTGAACGAACGCCGTCGCCACCACGAACGGCAGACCCAGCAGAAAGAGGACGACCGCGAGCCCGGGTAGCCAGGTGGGCAGGCCAAGTCTGTTGGTGACAGCATCGATCAGCTCGAAGCAGGCCCAGGCGGCGCCCACGTAGATCAGCAGCACCTGCCAGAGGGACCGGCGGTGGATCTCGACGATCAGCCGCTTGAGACGGGACATAGCTGCCACCTGCGGCCTGAGGTATGTGGTATTGCAGGTTCCCGGTTGCGATTAAGATGCGGCCTGAGTAGCGGCATATCAACGAGCGGCGTCAGTCCCGCTGCTCGTACTCCCCCAGCAGCATCCGGAATGGCGGGTGCGGGCGGAGTGCTCCAGTCATTCCTCCAGTCCCATCCGCTTGAACAGCGCATCGAACCGCGGGTCGTCGTGCAAAAAATCGAGAGGCCTGTAGTGCTTGAGAACGGCGAGTATCGGGTCACGCCCATCGTAGGCTCGGTCGAGCCACTCGAACGCCTCGTCTGTTCTCCCCAGTACCGCACTCAACCACACGAACACGAACGGCTGCACATACTCGCGGCGTGACCGCGCCAGCAGCTCGTCGTAGATGGCCTCGGCCTTCGCCATCTTGCCTGAAGCCGAGTAAATAGCTCCAAGGAGGGTGAGGTTCCACGGGTGCGGTCCGGCCAGAGCGATCGCGGTTTGCATCGTTGCGAGCGACTCCGGGTACACGCTGTCCATTAGATAGGCTTCTGCTAGGCTCCAGTGTGCCCACCAGTTCGACGGGTCGATCTCGACCGCCTTGCGCAGCTGGGGAATCGCCTCTTCGTCGCGACCCACCCGACAGAGGATCTGGCCCAGCCGGGTGTTTGTGGTCACGGATAGCGGCTCGAGCTCCACCGCGCGGCGGGCTTTGGCAACGGCCTCGTCAAAGCGTCCTCGGACACAGACCAAGTAAAAGCCATACCGCCAATGCGCTTCGGCAGATGAGGGATCGAGCTCGATCGCGCGGCGGAAGTGCTTCTCCGCACCCCCCCAGTCGTAGTCGTAGTGCCAGACTATCCACGCCAACACACAATGCGCTTCGGCCAACGTGTCGTCGAGTTCGAGTGCTCGCATCGCCGCCTCACGCGCCTTCGGCAGCGCCTGCTTGGGATGGAGGGTGCCCAGAGCGCCCAGGTGGCTATATGCGTCGGCGATGCCGGCGTGGGCGAGGGCGTAGCCCGAATCGAGGGTCAGGGCTCGCTCGAAATACTTGATGCCTTTACGCGGATCCTCCCCTTTCGCATCAACGTACTGACTGACGAAGAAGCGTCCCTTGAGGTAGAGGTCGTAGGCTTCGACGTTCTCCGTCGGCGGCTTGACCAGCTGCTCGCCGGCCCCGCCGGCCAGCGTGACCTGCAACCTGTCCGCAATCGCCCGTGCGATGTCGTCCTGGATGGCGAAGACGTCCTCCATCTCCCGGTCGTAGCGCTCCGACCACAGGTGATAGCCATCGGCGACGTTCACCAACTGCGCCGTGATCCGCAGACGGCTGCCGGCCTTTCTGACACTCCCCTCCAGGACCGTAGCCACGTTCAGTTTGGCCCCGAACTCACGTACGTCCGGCGACTTGCCCTTGAAGGCAAAGGATGAGGTCCGCGCCGCGACATGCAGACCCTCGAGATGGGTCAACGCGTTGATGATCTCTTCTGTCATCCCGTCGCTGAAGTACTCGGCCTCGGGATCGTCGCTCATGTTGGCGAACGGCAGCACGGCGATCGACTTCCGCTCGACACCATCCGCGACGACAGGCTCGGCCCTGGCCCGCGTCGTGCGCCGCACACCCTCGGGTGTGACTTCGAGAGCCCAGGCAAGAACGAGGGCGATGGGGAAGCCGAGGATCGTGAGCAAGACGACGAGCCGAAAGACCCAGGGCGGTAGTGCCAGCCCCGGGACCAGCTGCTCGGCAGCCCCCCAGATCACGAAGGCGACAACGGCGTAGACGATCGCCACTCGGAAGACCCGGCGGCGCCTCAGTTCACTCAGAAAGGCGCGCAGACTGGATGCAGGATCGATCATACTCTATTGGTAGTCCTCCGACCTTGCGGCTAGCTAGCAGCCACGCCTTCAACGATACTCCACGGCGAGTCGGTAGGTACGACCTTTGTGAGCCGCAGCTCCGCCGCTTCATACAGCGCTTCATACTCCTGTTTCGTGCGCTCCCGACCCCCGTCAGTCATGACGAATATCTCAATGTCGGCGAGCTTGCTGAGGTGGGCCTCGTTGGGGCCTGGGATCACACATTCTACCACCAAGACTCGGCCGTCCTCCTTCATCGCCCGGCGGCAATTGCGTAGCACCCTTACCCCACAGTCGTCGTCGAAATTCTGCATGACGTTCGCCATGATATAGGCGTCAACATCGTCGGGTACTCCCTCTAGCATGTCTATTGCAACACAGCTGCAGCGATCGGACAGACCCGCGGCGTCTATGTTCTTCCTCGCGCCTTCCACGACATGAGGCAAGTCAGCCACTACACCGGTCATATGGGGATTGGAGGTCAGGATCGAAGTCATCAGGCCGCCGTTCCCCCCACCCAGATCGACGATGGTGTCGACGCCCGAGAAATCGTAGGCCTCGGCTACCGCCTTGAACTTCTGCGCCGAGATGGAGCGCATAGCATCATCGAAGATTGCCGACGCTTCCGGATGCTCGGCGAAGTACTCCCATCCATCCTTGCCATACACGTGCACAAAAGCAGACTCGCCCGTCTTGACCGCATGCAGAATCTGGCCCCACGGTTGCCACGTGAAGTCCTCACCCCGCATGATCGTCCAGCCTCGCGCCGACAAGGGCGCATCGCTGCGCAGAGGCTCGGCCATGGGGTTGAGCGCGAACCGCCGCTCCTCGTCTTCCGTGAAGATGCCGAACCCCGCCAGCGCCCTGAGGATCCGATAGAGCGAGCGGGCATGGACCTGTGTGGCGGCGGCCAGCTCGTCGGAACTGCTGGGCCCGTCCTTCAGCAGATCGGCGATCCCCAGCTTGGCGGCTACATATAAGCACTGCGCGAGCATCGGGGAGTTGATGATCTGTAGCAACGCTTCTCGGGGATCCGTTTCAGCGGAGCGATGCGATGCTGTGGCTTCAGACATGGTGGTTATCCTCCTTATTGCAGCCCCATCTTCTCCACCAAAACATCGAAGCGCGGGTCATCGCGCAGGGGATCACTGCCTCTGAAGTACTTGAGACAGACGAGGAGCGGGTCACGCTCATTGTAGGCTCGGTCGAACCACTCGAACGCCTCGTCTTTTCTGCCCAGCGCCGCGCTGATTAGCCCCAACCAGCTCGGCTGCACGTACTCGCGGCGCGATCGCGCCAGCAGTTCGTCGTAGATGGCCTCGGCTTCCGCCGTCTTGCCTGAAGCCGCATAGGCCAGCGCCAGGTCGCCGAGGTTCCAGGTGTGGGGGCCGGCCAGGTCGATCGCGGTTTGCACAGCTGCGATCGCTTCTGGGTACATGGACTTCAGTCGATAGGTTTCCGCTAGCATGTGGTATGCATGCCAGTGGGACGGATCAAGTTCGACCGCCTTGTGCAGCTGGGCGATCGCCTCGTCGTAGCGACCCACCCTGCAAAGGTGTCGGCCCAGCCAGGTGTGTGCGACTACGGAAGTTGGCTCGAGCTTCACGCCTCGGCGGGCTTCGGCAACGGCCTCGTCGAAACGCCCTTGCACCCAGAGCAGGTAATCGGAATAGCGGAGGTGCGCGTCAACAGACGACGGAGCGAGCTCGATCGCGCGGCGGAGGTGTCTCTCCGCGCCGGCCCAGTCGTAGTCGGAGAACATCAGTATCCAGCCTAACGCACAGTGCGTCTCGGCCAGCGTCTCATCGAGCTCGAGCGCCCGCAGCGCCGCTTCTTTCGCCTTCGTCAGCGCCTGCTTAGGAGGGAGGATGCCCGTATTGCCAAGGAAGTTGTAAGCGTCGGCGATGCCGGCGTGGGCGAGGGCGTAGCCAGGATCGAGGGCCAGGGCTTGCTCGAAATAGTCGATTCCCTTGCGGGGCCCCTCTCCATCCACCTCAAGGACTCTATTAACGAAGAAGCGCCCTTTGAGGTACAGATCGTAGGCTTCGAGGCTCTTCGTCGGTGGCTCGACCAGCCGTTCGCCGGCTTCTCCGGTGAGCGTCACCTGCAGTCTGCCCGCAATCGCCCGTGCGATGTCGTCCTGAATGGCGAAGACGTCCTCCATCTCCCGGTCATAGCGCTCCGACCACAGATGGTAGCCATCGGCGACGTTCACGAGCTGGGCGGTGATCCGGAGTCTGTTTCCCGCCCTCCGCACGCTCCCCTCGAGAACCGTCGCCACCTTGAGCTTGGCTCCGATCTCACCGACGTCCAGCGCTTTCCCTTTGAACGCGAAGCACGAAGTACGCGCGGCGACGCGCAGATCCTCGAGCTGGGTCAGCGCGTTGATGATCTCCTCCGTCATCCCGTCGCTGAAGTACTCGGTCTCGGGATCGTCGCTCATGTTGGCGAACGGCAGTACGGCAATCGATTTACTCTGAACATCTTGCGCGACGGCAGGCGGTGGGCTCGTTGACGCCTCAGCCGTTTCGGCTCGGGCCAGCTCCGTGCGCCGCACACCCTCGGGCGTGATCTCGAACGCCCAGGCCAGGACGAGCGCTATCGGGAAGCCAATCAGCGCCATCACGACTACGAACGTCAGCGTCCAGTCCGGGAGATGTAAAGAGGGGAAGGCGATTTCTGCGGCTTGCCAGATCACGAAGGCGACGACGGCATAGACCACCGCGACGCGATAGACCTTCCGTCGCTTCAGTTCGGCGAGAAAGCTGCCCAGCTTCGAGGCTGGCCCGCTCACGGGGGTGCTCCTCGCTGTCTCCAGCAGGATTAGGCTAAACAGTGCTCGAAGAACCCCGCCCCGCCACAAAGATGCCCCTCCGGCTGCTAGGGCGGCAAGGCGACGTTGTCGGGCCGGGTCCTGCCGGGTAGGTTTGGCGTTCTATGAGCAGCGGCCAGATCTACGCAGGCACGTCCGGCTACTCCTATCCCGAGTGGAAGGGCTCGTTCTACCCGGAGAAGCTGCCCCAGAAGGGGTTCCTCGAGTTCTACGCCGGGAAGTTCTCCACCGTCGAGATCAACAACACGTTCTACCGCTTCCCGAAGGCGAGCCTGCTGGAAGGGTGGCGCGACGGGACGCCCGAGGGTTTCACCTTCGCGGTCAAGGCGAACCAGGGGATCACCCACAAGGGCCGGCTGCAGGACGTCGAGGAGCTGACCCGCGACTTCGTCGAGCGCTGCCGGCTGTTACAAGACAAGCTCGGCCCCATCCTCTTCCAGCTACCGCCCAATTTCAAGCGAGACGACGAGCGGCTGGTCAACTTCCTCGACCACCTCGACCCGCGGCTGAGCTACGCCTTTGAGTTCCGGCACGAGAGCTGGTTCGACGACGCGGTGTTCAAGCTGCTCGCCGACTCGGGGGTGGCGCTCTGCGTCTCCGAGGGCGATAGGCTCGACACGCCGCGGATCGCCACCGGCCGCTTCGTCTACGCCCGCCTGCGCAAGGACGACTACAGCGACGAGGAGCTGGCGGACTGGCACGGCTGGATGGCCGAGCAGGCCGGGACGGGCCGCGACGTCTTCGCCTACCTCAAGCACGACGAACAGGGGGTCTCGCCGGAATACGCCCTGCGATTGCTCGCCGGGACCTAGCCGCTCTCTGAAAACCGCTCCGTGACTCCTAGAGCGAGGGGGTGCTGGCGCCCGGGTCAGGAGGCGCCGGGGGGCCTACGAGCGTAACTCGCGAGCGGGCATGATGGTGCCTCAGCGATACCTGGGTGCCCGCGAGCGGTGGAGCGAGAGGGCCCCCAAGCCGACCCGCGAGCCCGGAGCTAGAGGTCCGCCGCCTCCGTGCCACCGGCCAGCGGGAGCGAGCCTTCCCCGCTTGCCGGAGGGCCCGACGCGTCCCATGTTTAGGCGCCTTTCACAGCGGGGACCCAGCCGGAACAGGATGACGGGAGCATGCGGCCAGTGGCTGCGCGGCCGCCCGACATCAGGGAGGGAAAAGGACATGGCCGGCATCTATCGTTCGCTCTACTACGCCGACGTCACGGTGGGCAGCGGTGGCAGGCTGACCATCCCCCAGGAGATCCGCGAGGACCTGGGGCTCGAGGACGGCAACACGTTGACCCTCCGGGTCGAGGAGAGCCCGGACGGCCAGCGTCAGATGGTCATCTGGAAGTCCGCCCAGCAGACCGAAGAGTAGGTCCCCCGCAGCGCCCCTGACCGGGCCGGCCCCGCGGACCCGCCGTGGTCCGTCTCGCGCGGCGGCCCGAACCGCATCAGCTCACCGGTGTCGAGCTCGCCACCCCGTGGATGTAGTCCTTCAACATCCGATTCTCGAACTTCGCCTTCCGCAGGCTGGCCCTCACCACGTCACCGATCGAGATTATCCCCACCAGCCCACTCTCATCCATAACCGGCAGGTGACGGATCCGGTTCTTCGTCATGACACCCATCACGTAGGCGAGATCATCCTCTGGGACGCCGATGATCACGTCTCGCGTCATCACATCGGCCACCAGCCTGTCTTTTACCTCCTCGCAGCGCTCCACTACCTCCCGTAGAATGTCGCGTTCCGTGATGATCCCTACGACAACACCGTTCTCCGCAGTTACCACCAAACCGCCGATGTTGTGCTTGTTCAGCCGCATGATCGCGTCATGGAGCGTCGCCGAGCCGCCGACCGTCACGACGTCGGTTCCCTTATCGCGCAGGATGTCCTTGATTCGCATGGTTGGGGCTCCTTTCCGGCAGGTGCCGCCAGGGCAGCAGACACCACGCACGAGGATATTCAGGCCCTGGCCGGCGATCTCGCGAGGTGCACTGGCCTGCAGAACGATTCTTATTATCGCAACCAGCCGGCTCGGGCGCCAGGGTTTCTTGAAAACGTTACGTAGCTTACTGGAGATGGCGGGAGCGTCGGAACTCGCTGGGACCGACGGCGCTTCTTGAGAACATAGACTCCACGACTAATTGACCAATTGAATAACAGAGCCTTCGAATTGAGAAGCGTAAGTACCCAGCGCACTCTTCATTCGAAGGCTCAGTTAGTCTAGTAGTCAATTAGTCATGGATTCCCGATTCCCACCTACAACGCCTTCACGTAGATATTCCTGAAGTACACGGGGCTCCGATCGTCATGATTCTGCAGCCCGATGTAGCCCTTGGCGGCGAAGTCCTCGACCTTTCCGCGCGGTTCGGCATCCCAGTCGACGATCTTCACGCCGTTGAGCTCGACCTCTATGTGCGAGCCGACGAAGCTGATCTTGAAGTGGTTCCACTCGCCGGGTGGGTTGGAGGCGAGGGCGCTGGGCGCTTCGGCGTCGTAGACGGCGCCGGTGTGGTGGATGCCTTCGCCAGCGTCGTTGATCTGGATCTCGAAGCTGTGGTAGATGTAGTCGTCGCTCGTCGGGACACCCGGCACCCGCACGAAGACGCCCGAGTTCGTTGTCACATCGGAGCACTTGAAGTCGAGCTCGAGGACGAAGTCGCCGTACTCTTGGACTGCGTACCAAAAGAGCCCCATGCCGCCGTGCGACATCAATACTCCGGTCTCAGGATCGAGCTCGAAGTAGCCGGGCCCATAGTGGTTCCAGCCGTGCTTCGTGTACCTGCCATTGTGCTCCTTGAGGATCTGCTCGTAGCCCGGCCCCATGCTGCTCTCCTGCTCACTCGTGAAGCTCTCATATCCCGCGTAAAGCGCCAGCGGCGCCAACACGATCATCAGAACTACCAGCGCGCGCCTCATATTGTCTCCCATTCAACGTACGATGTTCAACGTTCACTTGGAACGAGCCGGATTCCATTCTCCTTTCGCCACCGCCGGCACGAAGTCCTCCAGCCCCGGCGGCGGGAAGGGGATCGTCTTCTCCTGCTCGGCGCTCATGTACGCCGTCATCAGAAGCTCCGCCACGTTGACCCCGTCGCTGAAGTTTTCGGCGGGCCGCTGGCCGCTGAGGAACGACCGCACCATGTGCCGGTTCTCGCCGGTGTAGCCGTACTCGCTCTCCTCGTCGCTCACCACCGGCATGAGCCCCATCTCGGCGTTCTGCTTCTCCACCAGGTCCTCGCCGACCTCGCCCTGTACCATGCGGGAGAAGAAGATCTTCGGGCCAGCGTCGAGCGAGTTGACCGACAGCGAGTACTCGGGGCCGAGCAGCTCCATGGTCAAGCGCAGCCCCGCCCCCACGAAGCACCATGAGGTGGTGACCTCGACGATCCGCTCGTTCCCGTCCTCTCCCCGGTACTCCACCAGGGCCCGGGCGAAGTCCTCGGCGGGCCGCGTCAGGTAGTCGGTGGCGCCGTCGCTGTTCTCCGACAGAATCTTCGCGTAGCCCGGCTGCTGCCATTTCAGGCAGGACGTGTGGGCCGAGACCTTGACCGGCGCCAGCACGTCGCGCGGGGCACCCGGCGGCGTGAGCAGGAAGCGGGCGACCTCCACCGAGTGGCACATCATGTCGTTCAGCACGCCGCCACCCTGCAGCGAACCGTCCCAAAACCAGGGCATATGCGGGCCGCTGTGCTCTTCCGCGGCCCGGGCCAGATAGGGCGGTCCGGTCAGCGCCGCGCCGCGGGTCCAGAGGATCTCTTTGCCCCTGACCACGGCCGGTGAGAAGAGCTGGTTCTCCAGGTAGCCGTCCAGCAGTCCAACTTTCTGGACCAGTTCGAGCATCCTGCGGGCCTCGGCGGCGTTCCTGCCGAGCGGCTTCTCGCAGGCCACGCCCACCAGCTCGCCTTTTCCCGATTCGACGGCGTCGACGATCTCTTCCATGATCTCGACGCGCGTGAAGTTGGGCGCGCAGATCCAGAGGGCGTCGATTCCCGGGTCGGCGACCATCTCGGTCACCGACTTGAACACCTTCGCATCGCCGACGCCGAGTCTCTTTGCCAGCGCCGCCGCTTCCTCGGGCGTCCCGTCGGGGCGGCCGGTCACGCCGAGGATATCGGAATCGCGCACGCCGACCCATGAGCGGATGTGGAACTTGCCGACGAACCCGCCACCGATCAGTCCGACACCGAGTCTCTTACCAGCCATTCTACTCTCGCTCTTTCGTTCTGTTTTCGTGCCGCCTGTAGCTACGCCTGCGCCGTCGCTTCGGCCGGCGCCCCGCCGCCTTCCTCGCGGAAGAAGAGGAGGAAGGCCACGGCACACAGGATCGTCAACACGCAGGGCACCAGGAACACGTTCGTCCAATTGGTGCCGGCCTCGGTAGTGAAGACGTCCTTTATCCAGCCCGCGAACAGGCTGCCGAGGAAGCGCCCGAACCCGAGCGCCACGATGGCGATAAGGCTCTGCGCCGAGGCTCGGATATCGGGCGGCGCCACCTTATCCACGTAGATGAAGGCCGCGACGAAGAAGAACACGTAACAGAAGCCGTGCAGCGCCAGCGATGCGATCACCAGCCACGCCGGCGTGCCGATGGCGAAGATGATGTAGCGGATCGGCCAGGCGATCACGCCGATCGCCAACGTTCTCCGCATCCCGTATTTCTTGAGGAAGTACGAGAGCAGGAAGGCCATGACGAAGATCTCGGCGACCTGAGCGATCGTCATCACCAGCGGCGTGTTGGCCGACGCCACACCGATCTGGTCCGACTCGAGGAACGGGGCCGTCAGGATGTAATAGAACTCGAGCTCGGTGGCCACGACGAAGGTGATCCCGACGAAGACCGCAAAATCCTTGGCTTTCAACATCTTCATCGACTCGAGGAACGCCCACGGCTTCACGCCTTCCTTCTGGGGTGGCGTGTGTGGCAACGTCAGCGACTGCAGCGCCATGATGATCGAGAACAGTCCGGCTAGGAACAGCATGTCGCCCTGCAGGGTGGGAATCGCATCACCGCCGGCCACTTGGCGCCAGCCGGTGAGCAGCCAGCCCGCCGCTATCCAGCCCAGTGTCCCTCCGACGCGTATCGGCCCGAACTCCTCCTCCGAGTCCTTCAGGTTGATCATCGCGATCGAGTTCGTCAGGGCGAGCGTCGGCGCGTAGATCAGGCAGTAGACGAGCATCAGGACCGTCATCACCGTGTAGTCGGTCGTGCGCGACACGACCAGCAGCAGGAGGCCGCCTGTAAACGCCAGGAACGCGATCACCTTCTCGGATGAGAAGTATCGATCGGCGACCTGGCCACCGATGAACGGCGAGACGATCGTCGCCAGTGGTAGGAGTGCGTAGATGACGCCTGCCTGGAAACCGCTGAACCCGAGATCGTTGATCAAGTACACCGAGAGCACCGGGGCCCAGGCACCCCAGATAGCGTACTGGAGGAACATCATTATGCCCAAGCGAAGTTTGGCGCTCACCGTTGGCTCCTTTGTGCCGTGACAGATCGCTGCTTATGCGCGCGGTGGTCGGTAATCAGTGATCTGTGATCAGCAGTAGAAACCGGTAGCCAGTAGCCAGCAATCAGCAACTAACGAACGACGAGTCTCGAGCTTCGACCGGACGCTAGCACTAATCACTGACTACTGACTACCGGCCACCGACTACCGGCCACCGATCAGACAATCCTCCTGCGGACCGGATCCCACTCCACCTTGCGGCCCAGCTGGTAGGCGCGGGTCGCCATATGACAGGTCATCGCTTCCTCGAACCCGCGCTCGATGTTGCAGCTGGTGTCGCCGCCGTTGCGGATGACATCCAGCCATTCTTTGATGTGCAGGTGATAGGCGCTCACGCGCTTGCCGCCGCGGTACGTGTAGAGCAGCCCCCGGCTGGCGAAGTACTCCTCGGTCGCCGACGTCACCGCATCGATACCCTTGAAGCCCGGCCGGTAGGTAAACAGCGGCAGCGAAGGGTCGATGACCTTGTCTTCGATCTTCTGCTCGAAGCGCGTCGACTCGCGCTCGGCCCTCACCGTCAACCCGCTGCCCACCTCCATTGTGGCGTCGTGGCCCATGAACATTTTGCCGCGCCTCTTACCGTTCGCCAGCGTGGCGCTGTACATGAAGGTCAGATCGCGGTCCGGATACTCGAACACGGCCTGGAAGATGTCCGGTACGTCGCGGCCGTCCTTATAGAAGTAGACACCGCCCGACGCCACCGCGGAGGCCGGGATCCCCACATCGAGAATCTGGTTCACCGCGTCGTACTCGTGGGACAGCAGGTCGCCCGACAGCCCGGTCCCGTAATCGAACCAGCAGCGCCAGCGGAAGAAGCGCTCCAGGCTGAACGGCACCTTGTTGGGTGCCGGCCCCTCGAACTGCTGCCAATCGATGTTCTCCGGGCTTCCCTCCTCGTGGATTTCGTACTGCCAGGCGCCGATCGGGCTGTTGCGATTGGTCGTCGTCTCGATAAGGCAGATGGGCCCCAGGATATCCTGCGCGATGATCTCCCGGGCCTTCATGTGGCTCTCGACCTGGCGGTTCTGGTGGCCCAACTGGAAGACGATCTCCGAATTCCTCACCGCATCGTACATGGCGTGGGTCTCATCCTCGGTCCGCGTCATGCACTTCTCGCAGTAGACATGCTTGCCCGCAGCGGCGGCATCGATCGTCATCTGTGAGTGCCAGTGGTCCGGCGTAGCGATGATCACTGCATCGACGTCGGGACTCTCGAGCATGTCGGTGTAGCGAAGGAACCGTGTCGCCTCCGGCATCACACGGCCATCGCCGGGACGCAGGTCGACCTTCGACGCCGCCAGCCCGCGTTCGGCCCGCACGTCGAAGACATCGCAAACCCCGGTGATCGAGATGTTCAGGTCTTCCTGGTCGATGTAGCTCTGGTACCAATCGTTACGCGGGTCTTCCTTCATCTCCTCCTGTCGATCGGCGATCCATTCGGGATGGGCGAAACCGGCGTTCCGAACCAGCGATTCACCTTCACCACCGAACCCGATGATCCCCACGCGCACGTGCTCGCTCGGGCTTCTCGAGATCGCCTCCGGGATATAGGCCGGCGCCCCTTCGCTCACCCCCAGCTCGGCGAGAATCTCCGATCTTCTGAAGTCATCGCCGGCCTTCTTCTTGAAGAAACTGTAGAAGAAGACACCGAAGATCGGGATCGACGCCAGCGCCTTGATGACGTCCCGACGTCCGATCCCCTTCCCCGTCGTCTCCGTCGCCTCGGGCTCCTGCCCCGCTTGACCGGCGACGTCGTTCACGTCTCCGTCGCTCATCATACTCCCTCCGCAGCAGTCAGCACCTCGCGGGACTCGCCCCCGGCGATGCGCTTCCAGAAGATCAGTCTATCCAACCCAAAGATCGCACTGGTCGGGAACACCAGCAGCACGAACATCGCCGCCAGCTCGATCAGCACCTTGTTGACGATCAGGTACGCCCCCTCGGCGGGCATCGCATAGACGTACCCGACGAACGGGGGAGCCGCGATATAGTAGAGGAAGAGCAGAACCATCCCGGCGATCGTCGCAGCCCGGGCCAAGCACCCGAGCATTAAACCCGCCCCAATCGCAACGAGTCCCCAACTATTCAGAAAGTCAACGACGCTCAGCGTACCGGGACTGGCCGCCAGCGAGACGAAAAGATCTGAGAACCACCACTTCGATTCCGACAGATAACCGGCCGACGTCCAGTACGGGTTGAGCAACTTGGCGAGGCCTTCGTAGAAGAAGTGCCAGCCGATGAGCATCCTCAGGGCTACCAGGGCGGTCAATTGGACGTTGCTGTAACCCGGTGCGCGAGCGGCCTCGGCCGCGGATCCGCCTTGCGTCATGACCATGCCTCGTCTCCGCTTAGATGACGTGCGCTCCTCCAGCCGCTTGACCGGCGCTGGCACCCATCCTTGTCGATGATCAGGCACTCGCAGCGCGGCAGGGACTCCACGAACCCCACCGCCTCGTGCGGTTCCATCACGAAGACGCTGGTCGCCAGCGCGTCGGCCGCCATGGTCGTCGGCGCGATGATCGACACGCTCGTATTCAGGTCGGGTGACCGCCCCGTTCTCGAGCTGACCAGGTGGTGGAAGAGTCGCTCTCGATCGAAGTAGATCTCGTAGCTACCCGATGTCGCCACGCACGCATCGCGCAGGTGGACGACGTCGGGAAAGTCTCCGCTCTTCGCCGGATCCTGGACCGCCACCGTCCACGGCTGCCTCTTCTCCTTCCTGCCAGCCGCCCGGATGTCACCGCCTGCATTGATCAGATAATCCGTCACGCGATGCTTCGAGAGCACAGCTGCCATCCGGTCGACGATGTAGCCCTTGGCGATGCCGTCCAGGGTGATTCCCATCCCCGCCTTCTTGAAACCGATCGTCCGGCCCGTCATCTCGATATCCCGTGAGCCGACCAGTTCCAGCGCTGCGGCCAGCTCGCGCCGGCCCGGCTCGCCGGCCGTCGCCCCACTCGGGTCTTTCTGGAAGAGATCGAGCAGCGGTTTCACCGAGATGTCGAAGGCACCGGCGCAGATCTCGTGGTAGTGCAGCGAGCGCTCGATGACCGTCGAGACCTCGGGCGCTGCGTCCCGCAGCCGGCCCTGCTGGTTGAGGTAGGTAACAGCGGAGGCTCCGTCGAAGCGGTTGAGAAGCTTGACCAGCCGGTCCATCTCCTGGAAGGCGCTCCCGATCGCCTGCTCCGCCCGCTCGCGGGAGCGTGCCAGGGCCGAGATGGAAACATATGTACCCATGGCCGGCCGGCCCCCCGTGACCTTGTGGGTCCGGCGGTCGACGCGGACCGCGTCGCTGGCTACGCCGTAATCCTCGACGCGCTCCAGGCCCAACTCGGCAAGGGCAGACAGCTTCCGGGCGATGCGGGCGGTCTCATCCATGGAGCTTGGATTTCGGGCTTTTTCGATGACGAGTGGGAAATATAGGGCACGTTGAGTGGGGTTGGCTAGCGGGGGGTAGGGCCCGGGTTCCGAGGGGCGGAGAGGTCCGGTGTGCGGTGTGCGGTGCGTCGGTATCGGGTATCGGCTACGCGTCTACCGACGTACCAGGGTACCGACGTACCTGTCCCGGTTTACTGAAAGTCGCCTGCAAGAACGTCGCGTACCCTCTCGAGTAGCGCTTTCGTCGCGCGGACACCCTCGGGCTCACTCAGCGAGCTGCCCTCGTACTCGATGCCGACGTAGCCCCGGTACCCGGAGTCGAGCACGATCCGCATCATCCGCAGGAAGTCGGTGTGAATCTCGTTCCCCTGGTCGTCGAAGTCGTGGGACTTGGCGCTCACCGCCTTGGCGAACGGCATAAGTTCGGCAACGCCCTGGTAGCGATCGTACCAAGTGCCCTCCTCGATGCGGAAGTTGCCGAAATCGGGCAACGTACCACACCAGGGATGGTCGACCGCTCGCATGACACTCGAAAGCCATGCACCGTCTGACGAAATTCCGCCGTGGTTTTCGACGATCACGTTAATCTCACGCTGTGCTGCGAACTCGGTCAGTCGCCGCAGGCCGTCCACAGCGAGCTCGCGCTGCACGTCGGGTGTGCCCTCCGACCTCGCGTTAACGCGAATCGAGTGACAGCCGAGGTAATTCGCCGCTTCGACCCACCTATAGTGATTCTCGACCGCAGTCGTCCGCGCCGCGTCATCTGGATCACCCAGGTCACCTTCGCCGTCGCACATTATGAGCAGGCTCGTGACCCCGTGATCGCCGCACCGCGTCTTCAGCTCACTCAGGTAGGCCGAATCCTCCGCCTTGTCCTTGAAGAACGAGTTGACGTACTCGACGGCGTCGAGCCCGTAGTCCTCCCGAGTCACCACGGGGAAATCGAGGTTGTCGAGCTCGCCGTCGTAGAGGGCGCGATGGAGCGACCACTCCGCCAGAGAGATCTTGAAGAGCGGGTCTTCCGCCCGCGGATTCGAAGAGCAGCCGAGCAGCGAAAACGGGCTCGTGAGCAGGACGGCGGGTACAGATACCCCAACGCCTGCGCAGAACCTGCGGCGATCCATCATCTCGGCGTCCGGTAGTACGGGTCCCTTCCCATGGTGTGATCGGTCACGTCGATCACCTCGGCTACCTCGGGAATCAGCTCCTTTATCAATCGCTCGATTCCCTGCTTCAGCGTGACCGTGGCCATACCGCAGCCCTGGCAGCCACCGGCGAGCTGTACGAAGACCACGTTGTCGCGTACGTCGACCAGGGTAACACGCCCACCGTGTGATGCTACCGCCGGGTTGATCTGGGCGTCGATCACCTGCGCCACGCGCTGGGCCAGCTCTCCCGTCGGCGGCTCGGACCCGATCGGCTTGACGTTCGGGTTCTCGACGTTGAAGCCGCCGCCGTGCATGCCTTCCACCCAATCCACCGTCGCGCCCTCGATGCTATCGGCACTCCCCTCGTCGATGAAGACCTTGAAGCCGCCTGCGTCGACGACCGTGTCGCCGGCCTGCTCGTCCCATTCGTCGACCAGCGCCAGCTCGTAGTTGGGCGCCAGCGGGCTGTCCGCATGTACGGTGACCCGCAAGGCGACCGGGTTCTCCTCCTGCTCGATGAAGGCGAGAATTCGCTCTCGTGCCTTGTCCGTAAAGGTGATCATTGCTGCTCCTCGGGTTCTTCCCCGGGGCCAGCCACGGGGCCTGGCCTGATCAGCGGGGCGGTCAGTAATATCAACCCTAATATAGCAGGCTCCTCGGACGACGCAGCCGGCCGGGGACGCCGGGATAGCAGCACAGCGGAGGGTCAAGGATGGCCTCTCAAACGATGATCCGGGTAGAGAAGGGCGACATCACCGAGTTTCAAGGCGATGCCATCGTCAACGCGGCGAACAACCACCTGATCCTGGGCGCAGGTGTCGCCGGTGCCATCGCCCGCAAGGGCGGCCCCAGCATCCAGCAGGAGTGCGACGAGCACGGCCCGATCCGCGTCGGCGAGGCGGCGATCACCGGCGCCGGTGACCTGGCGGCCCGCTACGTGATCCATGCGGCGGCGATGGGCGACGAACCGGCCAGCCGCACATCGATCGAAGGCTCCACCCGCCACTCCTTGCAGCTGGCGGCCCAAGCGGGCATAAAGACCATCGCCTTCCCGATCCTCGCCTCCGGAGTCGCCGGGTTTCCCCTGGACGAGGCTGCAAAGATCATGATCGCCGCTATCCGGGGCTATCTAGCCGAAGCTGAGACCGAGATCGAAGAGGTGGTCCTCTACGGTTACTCGGAAGCGGACGCCGGTACGGTGCGCTATGCGCTCGAGCGGGGGTAGGGCTCCCTTGCCAGCACCGCACTCGAGACGCTATCCGTAGTATCCCGCCCTACCCGAGGGAGGACGCGATGCCGCCGACTGTCTGGACTCCGGAGCGCTTCGAGCAGGTCGCCGACTACTGGGCCGACCGGCTGGTCCTGGAATCGGCGGCGCTCGACATCTACGGTCAGCTAGCCGACGGGCCGCTCGGCGCCCTCGAGGTCGCCGACCGACTGCGACTGGAACCCGGAGCCACGCAGCTCTTCCTGGACGCCCTCGTCGCCCTCGAGCTTCTAGCCAAGGACGGCCGCAAGTATTCCAACAGCGAGGCGGCGGACCGCTACCTGGTACGCGGCTCGCCCGACTACATAGGTCACCGCCTGGTCACCGCCCAGTTCAACTGGGAGCTGTGGGGCCGGTTGCCCACGGCGTTGCGAACGGGAAAGCGCCAGCGCGACAAGCTCATCCTTCTCGAAGAGCCCGAAGCGGCGCGCCACCTGCTCATGGCACTCCACGGGAGCGCCCGGTCACGGGCGACCGACGTGCTGCAGCGCGGACTCGTCGATTTGACGGACCGTCGGCTGATGCTCGACCTGGGCGGCGGCGCTGCCACGTACTCCGTCGCCTTCTGCCGCGCCAACAAGGACCTGCGCGTCACCCTGGTCGACACACCGATCGCCGCAGCGATCGCCCGGGACGTCGTCGCCTCTGCCGGCATGGAGGACCGCATCAGGGTCCTCGAATACGACGCCGACGAGCGCGAACTGCAAAGCGATTACGACTTTATCTGGATGTCCGACGTCATACACCGCCGCAGCTACAACGCGAACCGGGCGCTCTTCGAACGGCTGTTCAATAGGCTACAGCGGGGTGGCGAGATAGCGATCCAGGACATGATCATGGACGAGACGCGTACCGTCCCGGCGCGCGGCGCCGTCCACTCGCTGCACATGCTGTTGAGCAGCGGCGTCGGTCGCTGCTACACCTTCCAGGAAATCCACACCTGGCTGGCCGGCGCCGGGTTCAGTGACGTACAGTGGATCCGCCAGGAAGGAGAAGACGAAGACCTGACAATCGTTACGGCGGCCAAATGAGCAAGAGCACGGAGACTGACCGACTGCTCGAACTCCACCAGGCGCACGTCGCCGCATGGAACGAGTTCGACCTCGGAGCCCTCGGCAAGATCTACGATCGCGACTGCTACATCTTCGATTCGATTCCGCCCCCGGCCTTCCGAAATCTCAGAGAATTCCTCGAGCAGATGACCCCAGCCCTCCAGTCGTTCAACGCCTTCGAGCTGCGCACCTTCGATCAGGTCGTTCGCGCCGACGAGCGGCGTGACGACCGCATCGGCTGGATAGCTTCGCGCTACGAGATGAAAGGCCGCCGCGGCGAAGGCGTGCATCGGCGCACCGGACGCTGGACTGAGATCTACGAGAAACGCGACGGCGAGTGGAAGCTCGTCCACCTCCATTCGTCCGACGACCCGGGTGAGCGCTAGAGGTCAGAAGAGCGACAGCTGCGGGTTCAGCTCGTCCGGGTCGACGACCGGTTGGCCCAATCGCCGAAGCATCTGCCGGACGCTGGCCGGCGAATGGCCTTCATAGTGGTTGTTGAAGAAACCGTAAATCTCCCGCACCTGCCCGGAAAGCTCCCTCAGGACCTTCGACCAGCCGAGAATCTCCGCCGAGCGATCGATCCGCGACTGCGAGTAGTCGGAGAGCTGTGGCCGGTCGCCCAGCCAGCGGAAATAGGCGAGCTCCGCCGTCGGGCTGAGCGCCGCCTCCATCACCCGCTCCCGCTCGATCCAGGGGCCGTCCGACAGCGCGTGCGCCACGCCAACTTTGCGCAGAGACTCGTAAGTCCGCTCGTCCAACCACTGCCGATTCCGGAATTCGACGGCAAACCTGATTCCCGTCGGCAGCCGCTCCAGGAACGACTCCAGCGCCGGCCGATCCGCCGGCGTGAAGTCGGGCGGCAGCTGCACGAGGATGAC